>Ga0182014_10007001_pt1 | contig 11932 bp, 8 predicted proteins | sample 612S2DmetaG_FD_120489 | JGI IMG/M metagenome (GOLD analysis project Ga0182014, IMG submission 120489) | Permafrost microbial communities from Stordalen Mire, Sweden - 612S2D metaG | ecosystem: Environmental > Terrestrial > Soil > Wetlands > Permafrost | place: Sweden: Stordalen | collected... | reverse complement strand
CTCCGCCAGGCGGGCAAAGGTCACTGCCTCATCGATCGACCATCCCTGGTTTGCATCGACCATCAGGATGAAATCGTCTCCGCCACCTGCCCGGGCTTCTTTGACCCGGCGAGCGTCCTCCTCAGGTGAGCGCCCACCGACCTTGAACTTACAGCCAGCAAGGCCCATTCTCCGCAGGCATTCCATTTCCCGGCCACAGTCCGCCAGAGTCTTGCCTTCCTCGTAATAACCGGCGATTGCGATGATTGGCAGCTCGGTTCGATATCCGCCCCAGATCTTGAACAGCGGTAACCCGACCGCTTTTCCAAACGCATCCCAAAGAGCGCTCTCTACACATGCCATTGCGACCAGCGACAAGCGGCGATCCCGCAAGATGTTCTTGGTAGCCGGCATGATCGCCTCACGGCAGACTTCGAAACGGAGAATGTCTTTTCCTAGAAGATGCGGTTTGATTTCCCGGTGAATGATTTCATCGATAACCTGGAGGGCCTCCTCGTCACCGTTATAACTGATTCCCTCTATACCTTCCTCTGTGAGAACCCGAGTGATGGTCGTGTAGCGATGGGACATCTGGTAATAGCTGCCACGGTAAATTTTATTGAGTTTCGCCTTGATCGGAATCGTTTCGATGTCGCGAATACGAAGCACGTCAATCTCCTTCTGAAGATATGGTCTTAGACTGCACGGAGCACTCTTCTCGAATCATGCTCGACAGTCGATTAGGCATTGCGGGAGAAGCACAGCAACGGCGCGAGTTCACCCCACGCCGTCTTTTGCTGAACCATCGACTGTGCGGAAAGGCAGGCGCTAGCTTGCGCTCGCCTGCTTCCGCTTTCCAGTGACACGATCCACGAACTGCGCCGCCAAGCCTGTGTATTTGGTCGGGTCTAGAATGTCACTGAGCTGCTTCTCTGTCAGGTGCTTGTTGACCTGGGGATGCTCAAGCAGAAGTTGTTTGAACGGGATATTGTTCTCGAAAGCCTTCATCGAGAGCTGGTACACGAGTTCGTGTGCTTCCTGTCGACCAATCTTCGCCCCAAGCACCAGCATCACGTTTTCACTAAGCAGGAGGCCGTGCAGCAGATCCAGGTTCCGCTGCATGTTTGCCGGATAGACCTGCAACCCGCCCAACACCGTATTTGTGTAGAAGAGCATACCGGAAAGGAAACAGCAGGTTTCTGCCAGGAACGACCACTCGGCTTGCCAGCCCCGCATATCGCGTTCATTTTCGGCGATCATGTCGGAAAGGGCAGGCACCACTTGCATTTGGATTAGCTTGCCGGCGGCCACAATGGCTTCGCACATCATCGGGTTGCGCTTGTGGGGCATGGTGCTCGACCCTACCTTGCCCATGTGAAAAGGCTCTTCAACTTCGGCGAGTTCAGTCCTCTGGAGAACAATAATTTCATTCGCGATTTTGCTGAGAGTTGAGCCGATCATGGCGTACACACACACGAATTCCGTCATTTTGTCACGGGAAGTGTGCCAGGCAATCTCCGGCACTCCCAGGCCCAGGTCCGCGAACATCAGTTCCTGCAGTTGAAATCCAGACTCGCCGATTGAAGCCAGCGTGCCCACGGCCCCGCCAAACTGCCCTTGGAAAACCCTGGGGGACATCTCTTCGATACGTTTCAGGTGGCGCTGTATTTCCGCTGCCCAAACCGCAACCTTGTAGCCGAATGTGATGGGAAGCGCGTGCTGGCCGTGGGTACGGCCGGGTTGAACCGTATTCTTGTGCCGCTGGGCGATGTCAATCAGGAGATCGAGAGTTTTCGTCAACTCGCGGACGATGACGGCATTAGCCTCTTTAAGCTGCAGCACGGTCCCACTGTCCATGATGTCCTGGGTGGTCGCTCCCCAGTGGAAGTACTCACCAGCCGGAGGATCACAGATCTTTTTAACACAGGTGATCAGCGGCATAATCGGGTGGAACGTGTGCTTGAGCTGTTCCTTCATCACCGCCATGTCGAGCAACTCTACCCGAGCCTTGCGAGTTATTTCGTCAGCGTGTTCCTGTTTAATGATGCCAAGTTTAGCCTCAGCCCGGGCTAGGGCGGCTTCCACGTCAAGCCACTTCTGAACCGTAGTCTCATCGCTGAAAAGCTTCCGCATCTCTTCCGTGCTGAACAAGTCCCCAAACAAGGGGCTGTCGATCATACTTGCCATGATTGCTCTCCTTTACCAGAGTCCAATGACGCGCCACCAAACCATACCGACCGCAAATGTAATCAGAACGTTGACGGTTGTTACTATGAAGTTGAGGGCGTAGAACTTCGGACGTTCGAAGTATCCCAAGCTGAAATAGATTGGGTTCGGGCCGCCGCCGTATTCGGTTATGCCCCACATCAAATTGCTAAAAATGCCGAACGTGATCGCTGCCATCATGGGCGGGGTACCAGCCGCAACTGCGGCGGCGAGGAACGGTGCATACAATGCCGCCGTATGCCCGGTGGCAGTGGCGAAAGCGTAGTGGATGTAGATGTAAACAAGCCCGAGCCCGATAAATGCAGTCACCCACGGCCAGCCCAAGAATGCTGCGCTGAGTTTTACCGCCATCCACTTGATAAAGCCGAGATCTCCCAGACCAGTGGCGAGGCTCATGATCGCTCCGAACCAAATCAACGTGTCCCAAGCACTTCCTTGCGCGAGCAAATCCTTCCACTGCACCACACCGAACAAAAACAGGAGTGCGACGCCCGCTAAAGCGACGGTAGTGGCGCCGAGTTGAGTCATTGTACCGGTGGCCCAACCAATCAGCGTCAAGAAAAATACCGCCGTCAGTACCTGCTCCTTGCGACTCATGGGGCCCATCTCCTGCAGACCCCGCTCTGCCATGTCCCGTGCTCCGGGGGCACGCTTCAGTTCGGGCTTCGTCAGCCAATACACCAGTAACGGCGTCACGATAAAACAAAGTAAGCCGGGCACCAGGGCCGCCAACGCCCAACCGCCCCAGGTGATCTCTATTTTGAGTGTCTTTTTTGCCAATTCGGCTGCCAGTGGGTTAGCAGCCATCCCGGTAAGGAACATCGCCCCGGTGACGGGCGTAATCAGAAACGAACTAAGAATCAGGAAGTTGCCTAGCTTTTTGCCTGTCGGTCCTGGTTCCGAACCACAGATAGAAGTAATCGAGCGAACGATCGGATAAATCACTCCACCGGACCGTGCCGTGACAGAGGGCATCGCGGGAGCAAGTACCAGGTCGCTCAGACCCAGAGCGTATGCGATTCCGAGAGTGCTCCCTCCCAGCCATGAGATCATCTTGTAAGCGATACGCTTCCCAAGGCCGGTCTTCATGAAGCCAATCGAAATGATGTAAGCGCAAAAGATCAGCCAGACCGTGCTGTTGGTAAACCCCACCAGCGCCTTGCTCTCTGTCAGCACCTTGGTGACAATCGAAAAGGCAAGAGCAATGAACATCAGGGCACCGGACGGCAAAGGCTGGAACAACAGCGCAATAATGGTAGCGGCGAAGATCGCCAACATCCGCCAAGCCTGTACCGTCAAGCCCGCGGGTGTTGGCGAAAACCAGATGATTGCGAGCACCATCAGCGGCACTGCGGCCGCTATGCTTTTCCGCACAACAGGCGACAGACCCCGACCTGGATTTGGCTGAGCCTCGGCGTTTTTCGAGGCCTGCGGATTGTTGCCGGTAACATCTTGCTGCTTACCAGGTGATACGACAATCCCCATGGCAGCTGCGCAAAAGGTGATCATGCCGAGAAAACCTGAGATGCGTGAAGGCCACATATGTTCTAAGCTCCGCAACATTCCCGACTGGACGAATGCCCCGAATATTTACAATGAATCGGTCGACATTGAGTTCTTCTTCGATAAAACCCCGCGCCTACAAACCATTGGCAATGACTGTTCCGCCATATAGGTGGGAGCGCCAAGATAGTTCAGCGGGACCGTAAGGCGGCGAAGCTCGGCGTTGCAAAACATCTCACGTATTAGTGCTGAATCAATCACGCCGACCAGCGCTGCGACTCCTCCGTAGATCCTGCGGCTTTAGGTCCACTGAGTCACGGTCCAACAAACTCTAATGCTGAAGCAAGCTTCCCGGGGCAGCTCATCCGCCTCCAGGCTACCGTCCTCCACATGCCGCTTCTGTGCCCAATCGAACCAATTCACTCTCGACTTATGTCCATCTTTATAATATGTTCGAACATATTAGACTGCGTCTCTTGGTGTCAAGGGAATTTAAAGATGGGTTTGGCAACAAAACTTGGCAAAGGCTACGACTCGAAAAACGACGGAAATGAAAAAAACGCAGACAAAAATTGGAACTCGCTACGCGGAACTGGCCCGCCAGATTGTGCAAGACATCGCCCAGGGGGTACACCCCGCGGGTTCGACTCTGCCTAACGAACACGAATTCGCTGCACAATATGGGATCAGCCGAGGAACTGTCAGAGCCGCTCTACGGGTAGTTCAGGAACTAGGGCTTGTCTCGCGGAGGAAGCGGGCTGGGACCCGTGTGGAGCCATTCCAGTTAGCGCGTGAGTACTCGCCCAGTATCTCGAGCATCGAAGAGCTGACACAATACGGCGAAACCGCCAAACGGACCGTCCACTCCATGAAGGAACTAATTGTGGACCTCGATTTGAGTAGACGTCTCGGAATGCAGCCTGGTACGCGTTGGCTACGCGTCGGAACGTTGCGGGCTGATCCTAGTACCTTAGGCCGCTCGTTATGCTGGTCGGATATATATATCGAGGCGCAAACTGGCAAACAAATCCGCGATCTGATCCGGAGGAGAGATGAATTAATTTGCAATCTCGTCCAGGGAGCAACAGGGCGAATTATCACAGAAGTGCAGCAGCGTATTCGAGCCATCGGTGTCCCAAAGGAGCTAGCAAAGCGCCTTGGCACCGAACCGGACGCCCACGCTCTGGAGATTACAAGAAGTTATCTGGATCAGCGTGGTTCTCTCATGGAGGTCGTGGTCAGTGTCCACCCCGGTGATCGTTTCGCGTATTTCACGAAACTGCACCGGCTAAAACAACCGCAAACCGGGCAATCGGGGCCGAATGAGACTGCCACGACGAAGCCTTGATAGGCGCGGACCGACACAATAAACCGTTTAAATTTGCCGGCGCGCGAGAGGTCGCCCGAGATTGGCTCCGGCCACCAAGTCGATCACTGGCGCTTCGGAGCCGCGTCGGCGAGAGTCCGGCAATCGGAGAACAACGCTATTTCCCAGGTTACTTTGTGTCTTCGCGCTTCCAGTGACGGGTAAATCCAGTCCAATAGTCAAATGATCCGTATTGCGGGCCGGAACCCTCGGGGTCTTCCTCCGATGAAAACAGCATTACATACGTCATCGCTTTCATCCGGCCAAACATGCGCCCCATGTATCGCTCCTTTCGTCAGATCGGGGTGACGATCGCTTTTACATCAATACAGGCACTTGGCGAAACCGCATTCCCGCTACCCCCACGTCATATTTATAAGACCGCTTGCGGTTCATACTAGTCGATCCTGACGTCGTTGGGACGAGCGGTCGGCTTTTCGTAACAGTAGTGACTTTCGGGGTCTACGTTGAACCAAAAGCTCTCGAAGGGCTTACTGAACCGCGCGCGTGCACAGACCAAAACACCTTGGGTGCCCAGACGATTGCGACCGCTAACCGCCCACATCATGTCGAACTTTTCTACGGCGGCAGAGTGAATAGCAACATTGGAGGCATCCAGTACCTCCTAAAAGTCGCTCACACTGCTCGTCGGGTCATTCTGGAGCTTCTCGACCTGGCCTTTGCCCCCTTTTTCATTTGGAGGCTAGTCCGCACGATTATCCCCTGGCCGCCGGCATAGCTGGTCTTTAAGTCGAATAAGTGTTGAATTAGCTCCGCCCCTTTGAAGAACCGGCTTTCACTGGGCGTATTCTAGTAACCAGTAGTTCCAGCGCGCCCGCACCACGCCCGAAAATTAGCCCTTCAGGCCGCAACCCTTCTGCGCCTGCCAAGGTAATAGGCGGTATTCGCAATTGGACAGAAAATTCATGTGCCTGAGATGGCAAGCAAGCATAATCCAGCAATTCTGGTTTATCTAGTGGCAATTTGGGGACGAAACGGCGCTGGAATCAGGAGCAACCCTGGTTCTTCCCGTGAGTCTTAGCTTTCGGACTTATCTTTGCCTCCGTCAGGTTTGTACCTCGGCTGTGTGTTAGAGCCGAAATCGCCTGCCGAAGCAAGAACTTACGCCCTTCCTTGTTGTTTTGGGCACTGATTGCAGGATGAGAAGGCGCTGGCAATCACAGGCACCACGTCGGGTTTCGCTATTTGTCCCAATCCGCATGGGGCCATGTCGGTCATTTCCGGAGCGCCGAAGCCAAACGGACGCGGCATTCACGGTATTGCGGAACGGACAATTTCGGAATTATATACTTCGCTTGATTGGGTTTGTGAAAGGGACAATTCTCTTGACACTCAATATCGTGCGGCATATTATTTGCGGTCATCGAGCAAAACGCAGATGGACCCTCCAAGTGCGCTGGCTGCGCTTACTAGAATCTTCAATTGGCCCTGAGCCGGGCGGCTGCGCGCCGTAGGCCCGTAATCAAGAAGACCATTTCTGTCAGAGGGGAGAATTTATGTCAAAACGGCTTATTATCGGCGGCACTTTACTAATGGGAGAAAAGGGCTTTACCGGTCTGCCCGACTCCGCAATCATCATCGAAGGCAAGTGCGTAAAGTGGGCGGGACGCGCATCGGAGCTTCCTAAAGGAGGGGACTTCGATGAAACTATCGACGCCTCTGGCAAGTTCATCATCCCTGGGCTGATCGACGCACACACTCACCTCGGCTTCAATGGCCGGGAAAGCCTGTTCAAGCTTTACAAGGATCCTCGCGACAAACTTATTCTCGAAGGTATCAAGAATGTGCGCGACTGCTTGTACTCCGGAGTAACCACGGTACGCGACGTCGGCGGCTTTGAGTATGTTGATGTGCTTTTGAAGAATGGCATAAACCAAGGCCTCTTCGAAGGTCCACGCATGTTTGTGTCCGGCAAGATGATCGCCATGACTGGCGGGCACTGCTATGTGATCGCGCAAGAAGCCGATGGGGTTGCGGAGCTGAAACGGGCCGCCCGAGACCAGCTCAAGAATGGCGCGGACATTATCAAACTGATGGTGACTGGGGGCGGAGCCACGGCAGGTCAGAATGTCGAAGCCGTGCAATTGGATTTGGAGGAAGTGAAGGCGGCGGTCGGTGTTGGCAGGTCGAACTATCGCAAGGTTGCGGCACACGCGCACGGGGCCGCAGGAATAAAAGTTGCGGTCGGCGGTGGCGTCGACGGCGTGGAGCACTGCAGCTTCCTCGATGAAGAAGGGGCGGACATGATGGTAGCTCGCGGCACTTACCTCATCCTGACCCTCGGGTTCGAGTCGATGTTCGACAAACTCGACCCGGATTGGGAGGCCAGAATGCAGCCAGTGCGCGACCGGGCTCGGCAGACAGTGGCCCTCGCACTCGCCAAGGGGGTGAAGATCGCTGCAGGATCAGATGCTGGAGGCAATCCGTACGCTCCGCATGGATATTTTCAATTCATTCTCGAAGAGATGGTTGCGCACGGCATGACGCCTGCCCAGGTTTTGAAATCGGCGACGATTGATGCCGCAGACCTGATCGGCGTGCGCGATAAGATCGGCAGCATTGAGGCCAGAAAGTTTGCCGACATCCTCATTCTAGATGCCGACCCACTGGCCAACATCAGCAACGTAAGAAAGATCGCCCGGCTGTTCAAAGCTGGTGAATTGATCAGCACGGCTTCCGTACTCGGGCAAACGCGCGGTGCTTCCGCATAGCGATAGCCGCTGCGGTCGCGTGAGGTTCCGGACTCGCTGTGCCTCTACTTCGGAGGCGCAGCGATCCCTATCGCGGGTTTTGTTCAGTCTGGATGGCACGAACCGATCCATGCACTTTCCCGCTTGGATGACTTAGCATCTGCCAGGCGCGGTGGTCGGCACTGTTTTAGGCTTGCATTTAGGCTTGAAATTGGGGACCATTCAGGTTCTTCAACTTACCAGGAAATAGAACCGCTCAAGAGCAAGCATAACTCGGCAAGGTGTGAAATATGACTACTTCCCCTGGAACACAGCAATCATCCACCTCGGCTCTGGCAGAGTCTGCACAGCGACAGAAACGCGTATTCGCAGTCGGCGCCGGTACGGTGGGCAATATATTGGAATGGTTCGACTACGGAATTTACGGGCAATTAGCCGCGGTTATCTCCGCAGTATTTTTCCCCAGTAAAGATCCGCTGACGGGCCTGCTCTTTACGTTTGTGGTTTTCGGCGTGGGCTTCGTCATGCGCCCAGTGGGCGGAATGTTTTTTGGTCACATTGCAGATAAGTACGGCCGCAAAATTGCCCTGTCCTGGACCATCATCATCATGGCGGGTTCCACATTTGTTATGGGGCTGATACCGCCATTCGCCAGGATTGGCGTGATTGCTCCGCTTATTTTGGCGGCATCCCGATTACTGCAAGGCTTTTCAACGGGAGGCGAATGGGGTGGCGCCACGGCATTCATCGTTGAGTATGCTCCGGAGAACCGGCGCGGATTTTATGGGAGCTTCCAGCAGGTCAGCAACATCGGCGGTGTGATGTTCGGATCGCTGACTGCCATGATCCTGACCTACTCCCTGAGCCAGCAATCTCTTTACGCTTGGGGATGGCGGCTGCCCTTCATTTTCGGCATCACGCTGGGCGCTGTTGGCTGGTACATGAGAACCAAACTCGAAGATACACCGGCTTACAAGAAGGTTGAGGAGTCGAAGCAGGTTGAAAAGAGTCCGGTTAAAACTGCTTTTGCAAACAACTACGTGGGCATCATCAAGGCAATGGGATTGACGGCGATCTGGACCGTTTCCTATTACATTTTGCTGATCTTCATGCCCACATACATCAACAAGATGCTACATCTTCCCTTGAACCGGTCACTGCTTTCGAACTTTTTCTCGTTTATTCTGCTGCTAGCGCTAATGCCAGTATTTGGTCATCTTTCAGACAAGATTGGCCGTAAGCCTGTTCTGCTTACCTCCTGTCTTGGGTTTGCCGTTTGCACGTATCCATTGTTTGTCTGGATCGGTGACGGGAACTTCATGAAGCTTGTCGTCGCGCAGCTAATACTCGGCATATTCCTGGCCATGTTCTCCGGAGCCGGGATTGCGTTCAGCGCTGAAATTTTCCCGACCGCGGTTCGTGTCTCCACGTTATCGATTGGCTACAACATTATGGTCGCTGCCGCCGGCGGCATGGCGCCATTCATAGCCACCTACCTTATCAAGGTGACAGGCAATAACGTCGCGCCAGCTTTTTACGTGGTGATTGCGGCGATCGTTTCGGGAATTGCGATCCTTACGCTGCCAGAAACCTATAATAAGCCGCTGAAGTGAAGGAGGAGAAAGTGTCATTCCTTGGATTTCTAGCGGAACGCCAGGAAGCAATGACTGGCATGTTGCGCACCTTTGTCGAATACGAAACTCCGTCCCACGACAAGGCTGCTATTGACCGGTTCACTGCCTATCTGGCGGGCCTTTTTGGCCAGCTTGGCGGTGAGGTGATGATGTTTGAACGCCCCAGCGCCGGCAATATCATGCACGCCAGTTTCGGTAATGGGTCTGAGCAGGCACTGGTACTGTGTCATGTCGATACCGTTTGGCCCTTTGGAGAACTGGCGAGGCGGCCTTTCCGGATCGAAGACGGCAAGGCCTTCGGTCCGGGAGTTTACGACATGAAAGGCGGTACTGTACAGGCCATCTTCGCGCTGCAGGCCATCATGGCTGCGGGGAAGATGCCGCGCAAAGTCGTTTTCCTGTGTACCACCGACGAAGAGATCGGCAGCTCTGCCTCGCGTGAGCTGATCGAGGAAGAGGCGAAAAAGAGCGCGTTTGTATTAGTACCCGAGCCAACCTCGGGATCTCAGGGCGCGGTCAAGCTCACACGTAACGGCTGGGGAATGTTCGACGTCATTGTGACCGGACGTTCCGCACATGCTGGAATCGACCATGCGAAGGGAATTAACGCCGTCGAAGAAATGGCGCACCAAATACTCAAGCTGCAGGCCATGACCGATTACGGCGCCGGAACCACAATCAGCGTCGGCGAAATCCGTGGCGGAATGGGTTACAACGTTGTACCCGATAAAGCAACCCTGAAAGTTGACCTGCGCGCAAGCACGCAGTCGGAGTTGCTCTCTGCGCAAGCCAAGATCCTGGGCTTAGCCCCGCTTCTAAAAGGGACAACCGTGAGCGTAACCGGCAACCTAAACAGACCGCCCCTTGAGGCTACACCGGGGAACTGCGCTCTGTACCAGAAGGCGAAGAAGATTGCAGCGGAACTCGGCTACCATCTGCCTGGCGTACATGTTGGAAGCGTCAGCGACGGCAATTTCACCTCCGCTTTGGGCGTTCCCACACTGGACGGGATCGGGGTGGTGGGCGATGGCGCACACGCTCTGCACGAGCATGTGGTGTTATCAGCAATGGCGCCGCGTGCTGCGTTGATCGCTGGCCTTCTTACCAGTGAAAGCTAAAGGAGAATTGCAATGACTGGACCGGGTATCACCATGCAAATTACGGACCTGGAAAAGGCCGTCCTCGCCAATATTTCTATAGATGAAATCATTGACCTCACTCGTCGGCTGGTGGCGTTCAAGACGGAGAATCCGCCGTGCGATTACACGGCCATCTCACAGTTCATAGCAAAGGAATTTGAGGCTGCGGGTCTGGAAGTAAAGAAGCTCGAAGGTCAGCAAGGCAAGCCGAACATCTGCGCCCGGTGGAAAGGCGAGGGTGGCAGCCAAGAGATTTTGCTTCTCAGTGGACACATGGATGTGGTTCCTGCCGGTGAGGGATGGTCGATTCCTAATCCATTTGACGCCATTGTTCGTGACGGCTCTTTGCACGGGCGAGGCACTGCCGACATGAAGGGCGCACTGGCCGCCCAGTTGTTCGCTTACAAGGCTCTCCGCAAGGCCGGGGTCCGCCTTAAAGGAGATTTGTATCTGTTTACCACAGTCGACGATGAAATTGCCGGGCAATTTGGGCTGAAGTATGTCATTCAGGAAGGCCTCAAGAGCATCGGATGGGCGAAGCCGACCTTCCACATTCTGGGAGAATCCAGCAAGCTGGACCTGTATATTGCGTTCAAAGGACGTATGTGGCTGCGGATCGCGTTCAAAGGGCGCTCGGCGCATGGTGGAAATCCCCAGGCTGGTATCAATGCCATCCTGAAGGCAATGGCCGTCATTCCGGAAATTGTGAAGCTGGATCGGCTTTCTCATCCGCTGATGGGCACCGATACGATCAACATCGGGACCATCCAGGGTGGAACCCAGACCAACGTCGTGCCTGATCACTGCGTCTTTACCGTGGACTACCGTTATGTTGCCCCTCAAACATCGGCCCAGATCGAAGCGAGGGTGAAGGAAGCCATCGCCAGAGTAGCGGCGTCCGATTCGCAGGTTGTAATGTCCGAGTTTACTGTATTCGAGCGTCGTGAACCAGTAGAGGTGACGCCGGATAACCGGTATTTGCAGGCGCTGAAGGCTTTGACCGAACAGGTAAGCGGCCACCAGGTCGGCTTCAGTGGCGTACTCTCGGCCGGCGATGCTTACTGGACCATTTCCGACGGCATTCCCGCTGTGTTTTACGGACCGGGAGACCTTGCCGTAGCACATACCAATAAGGAGCACGTACCTCTCGACATGCTGGAGGACGCCGCCAAGATTTTCGCTCTGTATGCGGTGCGGATGCTTACCTAGCTGTTTTATACAGGGTCGTTCAAACACGGTTTCTGCCACAAGCTTCTGGGCAGAATGGGAGAACGAAATGCCAATCAACTGCAACCTCGAAGGCAAGCACGCTGTGGTTACTGGCGGGTCGAGGGGAATTGGCCAAGCCATTGCTCTTCGGTTCGCGAAAGAAGG
>Ga0182014_10007000_pt1 | contig 11933 bp, 13 predicted proteins | sample 612S2DmetaG_FD_120489 | JGI IMG/M metagenome (GOLD analysis project Ga0182014, IMG submission 120489) | Permafrost microbial communities from Stordalen Mire, Sweden - 612S2D metaG | ecosystem: Environmental > Terrestrial > Soil > Wetlands > Permafrost | place: Sweden: Stordalen | collected... | reverse complement strand
TCGCGCAGGAGTTCGCGTTCGGCGCGCTCGGCGATTTCGGGCGACACGGCGCGAATCTCGGCCACCAGCGCGCGCAGCCATTCCTCGTTCGCGTTGTAGGCGGGGGAAATGGCGGCTTGTTTCAGCAGCGTTCCCAGATCGCGCACTTCTCTATGCGGTTGCGAGAGCAGGTGGGCAATCTGGTTTTCCAGCGTGCGGGCGTTGACGATCTCCCCGAGCGAAGTGTTGGTCGCGAGCGGCAACAGATAGCGCGAGATATCGAAAGCGCGGGCGCGCAGCGTGCGCTCGTAGGCTTCCGGCTTCATTTCGGCGGGACGCGGCGTGATGCTGGCGAGATATTCGAACGTCCGCTCGGAAACTTTCTCGTAGGTTGCGAACAGGGATTCGATGGTTTCGCGATAGAGAGTCGCCGCCGCATCGTTCTGAAAGCTGGGGGTAAAGTAGCCGCTCTTTCTGAAATCCTGATAGCGAGTCGAGCGCTCCTGCCCGTCCCAACGCTGCTCGTCGGCCACGACAATGGCGGCGAGGATGGAGAGGCGCTCGATGGCGAGCGCGATGTGGGCGAGGTCGGCGATGGAGCGGTGCCCGTACTGGAAGTAGAAAGTGTTGAGAAATTTTTCCGCCTTCTGCAGCGTAATTTCCTTCAGCGACTCCTTCATGGAGAGCGCCGAACGCGAATACTTGGCCATGGCGTAGGCCTGGATCTCGGGTTCGACGCCGTAAACGGCAAATACCTCGACGGAAGTTTCAGGCACTGCAGTGGAAACGGGACGCGGGGCCGTGGGCTCGGTTGAAATTACTTCAGACATGGGAGTGCAGGAATCTTAATCGTCCGATGCGCCGGGCGCAATCGGATGAGCCTGGGGTAGAATCTGCGCAAGCATCAAAATACAACCAAAAGGCCTGCGGTGACGACCTCGGCTGACGGCAAAAGCGATCGCATTCAGGACGATCCGAGTCACGGCGATCTGTGCCAAGCCGATTTGATTCAGGCCGCACTCCCCGAACACATCGAACAAACTCGCAGCCTCTTCCTCGAATATGGACGTTCGCTCGGCTTCAGCCTGTGTTTCCAAAGTTTCGACGAGGAGTTGAAAGACCTTCCCGGCGCCTACGGCCCGCCGAACGGGAGATTACTGCTTGCCCGATACCGGGACTACGCCGCCGGATGCGTTGCGTTGCGCAAACTCGAAGCTGGTATCTGCGAGATGAAGCGGCTCTACGTGCGTCCCGCCGATCGCGGCCGGGGTCTGGGCAAGATGCTGGTGGAATATTTAATCGCCGAGGCGCGCGCCATCGGCTATGAACGCATGCGATTGGATACGATTGCATCGGCCATGCCGGATGCCATCGCACTCTACCGCAGGATGGGGTTCGAGGAAATCGCGCCCTATTCTGCGATTCCCATCGCAAGCGCAATGTGGATGGAATTACTGTTGTAGACGTTCACCCGCATCCCTGACGACCGCGGGCTTGAGTGCGGCAGCCGGCGGCGGTTGCGCTGTCCTTTTCGCTACCGGAGTCGCGGCCGGGGCAAGCGCAGGCTCCGTCAGGGCGTGGCCGAGGATGACGATATCCACACGGCGGTTCATGCCGCGGCCTTCCACCGTGCGATTGGTTGCGACCGGATGATACTCGGCGTATCCGGCGGCGCTCAGCCGATCGGGATCGAACCCGTTTCGGACAATGAGGAGCCGGACAATTTCCGTTGCCCGGGAGGTGGAGAGTTCCCAGTTCGACGGAAACTGGGAGTTATGAATGGGAGCGTTATCGGTGTGGCCCTCGATCCGCAAGCGACAGTCGCGCTGGCGGAGGATGCTGGCGATGCGGTCGAAGGCGGCCTCGGAGGTGGACTTCATCTGGGCCGAGCCACTCTCGAAAAATCCCACCTCACGCAAACTGATGACCAGACCGTCGGGCTCGCGGCGCATGGCGATTTCCTTACGCGCGATTTCCATAGCGAGCGTGGTTTCGAGTTGCTTCTGCAGCTCAGCCAGATCGCCGTTCTCCACGCCGGTGCCGAGCCCGCCGTCGGGGCGAGACGCGATCCGGCCCAGGCTCGCGGTGCGCTCCGTGTTTTCGATGCCTTGCGCGATGCTGAAGGGCATGGGTGTGGCGAGATCGATCGGCACTTCCGTCGTGGAAGCCTGAAAGACTCCCATCTCCTGGAAAGCGACCTGAATGGCCAAAGCCAGCCTGCCTACTTTTCGTTTATCGACTTGCGACGAGGCGTAGAGCACGACAAAGAAGGCAAACATGAGGGTGATGAAGTCGGCATAGGAAACCAGCCAGCGGTCGTGACTGACTTGACTGGAGCGTCGTTTGCGGCGGCTCATGCGCTGGGCTCCTCAGAGATGGCGGCAGATTCCTGGGATTCGGTGAGGAACCCCCACAGCTTCGCTTCCAGTATGTGAGGGTTCATCCCTTCGAGGATGGAAGCGACACCCTCGAGCGTCATTTCGCGGATGATGTGCTCATCGCGGATGCGAATTTTTAGTTTTCCAGCGACCGGCAGCAAAATGAGGTTGGCGGCGCCGACTCCATACAGGGTGGCCACAAAAGCGACGGCGATGCCTTTTCCGACTTCGTCGATTTTGTCCAGGTGCTGCATGACCTGGATCAAACCGAGCACGGCCCCGATGATGCCGATGGTGGGAGAAAATCCACCGGCCGATTCGAAGAACTGGGGAATCTTCTCTTCCTGTTCTTCTTTGTTATCCAGTTCAAGCTCCATAATCTTGCGGAGTTCCTGCGGGTCGGTGCCGTCCACCGCCAACATGAGGGCGCGGCGCAGGAAGGGTTCGTGGATGGTGGCCAGTTCCTTGTCGAGTGAGATGATGCCTTCGCGCCGCGCCTGATAGGCGTATTTGACCAGGAGTTCGATCGTCGCTTGCGCATCCTGTCCCGGCTCGACAAACACCTGCGCTGCCCGCCGGAACGCTCTCAGCGCCACCGCCAACGGATACTGAATAAGGATTGCGCCCAGCGTGCCGCCAAAAACGATCAGGGCGGCGGTGGGCTGGATCACCTGCCCAAGATTTCCTCCCTCTAGCATCAAGCCGAGCAGGACGCCGCCGATCGCCAGCACCAGACCGACGAGGGTTGCCTTATCCACGGGGGCTCCTATTCCTCGCCAGCCGGGCCATTGCCCTCAGCCGTGCTCTCAAGGACGGGAGGAAGCGCAGCAGCGCCGTCCGACCAGTGCGCAATCCCCTGCAACACCGAGCGGCGAAACTGTACCACGCGTTCGAGGACGTTCTGGGCGCTTTCGCGAACAACAATTTTTTCGCCGCTGACCAGCGTGATCACGGTGTCGGGAGCTTGTTCGACGAACTTGATCAGATCGGAATTGACGACCAGCGGGTGATTGTTGAGGCGGGTGAGCTGGATCATGTTGGGCTCCTGATGTTGGACGGCTGGACGGAAGAAGGCCCGCCACTTATAAGGCTTCATCGGTAAAGATCGGCAGAAACAGCGCGGTCGCGGAGAAACGACGGGAAAAGGGGCGGATTACTTAAGGCCTATGCCGTTTGAGACTTGTGGAAATAAAGCCCGGACGGGCCAAGCCGATGAACCTGAGTGAAACGCAATGGGGTTCCGCAGGACAAACGGAACGAGCTCCGGGAAGGTTTCGGGGACGGATCCCAAATTCGGAACCAAAAAGGAGCAATTCAATGGCACTTACCATCTTAAACAACATTGCTGCTATAGCTGCGGAAAACCAGCTGAACATCACCAGCGGCAACCTCAATTCAACCCTGGAACAGTTGTCTTCAGGATCGCGCATCAATAGCGGCGCTGACGATCCGGCTGGTCTGGCCATCGCCAACGGCTTGCAGGCTAACGTCGCGGCGCTCACGCAATCGTCGAGCAACGCCACGGACGGCGTCGGCGAACTGCAGGTAGCCGATGGCGCTCTCTCCCAGGTCACCACGCTGCTTGACCGCGCCGTGACGCTGGCCACCGAATCCGCCACCGGCACGGTATCCAATCCGCAACGCAATGCGCTGGACGCCGAATATCAATCCATCAAAGCGGAAATCGACAGTATCGGTTCCACCACCAACTACAACGGCGGGCAGGTCTTCACCGCGAATACTCTGAATGTCTTCCTGGGTGATGGCAGCACCACCGGCAGCAGCCAAATCGGTGTAGCCACGGGTACGTTGTCCTCGGCCGGCCTTAACTTAGGAGGAGCGGTCGCCGCCACCGGCACCCTGGCCCAACAGCCGGGCGCGAATCCCATTCAAGCCTCCGACACTCTGACCGGAGGCACGTGGGCGGCAACCGACGCTTCCGTCGCTGCCAGCGCTACCATAACCGCCACGGCCGGTCCAGCCAACAACGACACGGTGACGATCGGTGGCCAAGTGTACACGTTCCAAACGACCCTCACCGCGGGAAATGGTAATGTTTGGCTCGGCGCCAATGAAACCGCAGCCCTGTCGAATCTGGCGGCTGCGATCAACGCCACGGCTGGTGGCTCCGGAATCGCCTATGGGGCCGGAACAACGGCCAATACTTCGGTCAAGTCCACCGCATCCAACGGATCTTCGGTCACCGTGGGGGCGCTCCTTAATGGCACCGCCGGAAACAATATCGCTTACTCGTCAACGGGGACGATTGCCGTTACCGGTGGAGACCTCACCGGCGGCACCGCTGGCACCGGCGTAACGGTTGGCGGCACAGCCTACCAATTCGTAGCTGTCCTCAGCACCACTGCGGTGGCGAATGAGGTGGTCGCCACTAGCATAGCAAGCGGCCTGACGAATCTAAAGGCTGCGGTCAACGGTTCGGGCGGAGCAGGCTATAGCAGCATTACTGCCCAAAATGCTAACGTCACGGCGACGACAGCCACACCGACAACCTCGCTCGCCTTTTCAGCGATTACCCCTGGCGCAGCCGGCAACTTTATCAGTACGGTCGGCAGCGCGTTCGGCGCTTGGACTACCGTGAATTTCGCGGGAGGCGCCAATGCTGGTGCCGCTCCGGTCGCCGTCGCAGGCAATAGCGTGACCGTGGGCACGCAAACTTACAACTTCGTGACCGCCCTCAGCACCACTCCCACGGCAAATGAGGTCCTGGTGGGCGTTACGGAAGCTGCCAGCATTGCCAACCTGGCGAACGCCATCAACGGTGGGAGCGGCTCGGGCGTTACCTACGGAAGCCCCACCACCGCCAATACATCGGCCACGGCAGTGGCTGGGACAAACGCAGCGGGGACACTGAGCACACTCACCCTCACCGCACTAACCAAAGGCCTCACCGGCAACGCTATCTCGACATCGGAAGTGGGCGCGGCCAACACCTTCGCGAATTCGGTCTTGTCTGGGGGCACGGCTGGATCGGTAAACGACCTGTTAACCGCTCAGGACGCTCAATCTGCCCTGTCGCTCATTGACAACGCTGTCGCCACCGTTGCCGCCCTTCGCGGCAATATTGGATCAACCGTCAACCGATTGCAAAGCGCTTCCAACGTCATCAACAACCAGACGCAGAACCTGACTTCGGCGGAAAACGACGTCACGGCTGCCGATATTCCGACAGCGGTGGCCAAGCTTTCCCAGTACTCGATCCTGATGCAGACCGGTATTTCCGCTCTGGCCCAGGCGAACCAGCAAAGTCAACTTGTTCTGAAGCTGTTGCAGTAAATCAAGTGCTTTTCTGCAAAGGGGGCGGGCAACCGCCTCCTTTGTGCAAATCCGGAGTAGTGCGCGGAGTACGGATATGAGCATCGCACCGGTACAAAGCTTTCCACCCGCCAACAGCGATCCGCCGGAGAATGCCAGTGTGCGCACGGGCCAAACCACAGCACGTCCCGCAGCCAAACCGGCAGAAGAATCGGCGCAGCCTGTTTCGGGAACTCTGCCAAAACAAGAAAAGTCCCTCGCGAAAAATGTTCCCTCCACTTACGAATCGCCGCCCGATGTAGTCGAATTGCACCAGGATCCTGAGATTAGGGACCAGGTGATCATCCAGTATCTGGATAAGGCCAGGAACGTGATTCTGCAGGTGCCGAGCAATGAGGAACTGATGGTTGAGCGCGGAATCTCCCAGGAATTTCAACAAGCGGCGAAACTGCGCGTAACCGAGCGCACGCCGGCAGCAGCAAGCGAAGGAGAAAAAACTCATGGCGATTAGTTTTAACTCCGCCAGTTTGTTAAATGGAAACGGTATCGATGTGTCGGCGATTGTGTCCCAGATCCAGGCTGGCCAGAGCGGTCAACTGACCGCCTGGAAGGCGGATCAAACCACGCTGCAAACGCAGGCGACCACCATAACCAACATCAATAACGATTTGTCCAGTCTGGCGACCGCCGTGCAGGCGCTATCGGACCCGACCGGAGCGCTGACCGGGCTAACGGCTACCTCATCGGAGTCGGCGGTTCTGACCGCCACGGTGCAGGCTGGAGCCACGGCGGCTAGCTACAACGTGGTGGTGACCAGCCTGGCATCGACGGGCACACTCTATACCGCCGCGATGGCAAACGCGACCACGTCGGTTTTGCCTTCCGGCCAATCCAGCGGCGAACTTGACGTGCAGATTGGAGGGTCGGGCGGCACCACGGCTGACATTACGATCACCGCCGGCAGCAACGACACCCTTACCACGCTCGCCGCCTCCATCAATTCGCAGAGCGCCACAAAAAATTGGGGTATCACAGCCAGCGTTGTGACGGACGCAAGCGGCTCGCGCCTGGCACTCTATAGTCGGGCGAGCGGCAGTCCGGGAGCGCTGGCACTTGGCGCCAACAACACTACCAATCTGACCTTTGAGCCGCCGGTGGGTGGAACCGACTCCCTCTTCACGATCAATGGGATCCCGTATTCGACCACATCCAACACGGTGACCGGGGCCATCCCCGACCTGACCCTGAACCTGTTGGCCGCCGATTCGGCCCTGCCGGTGCAGGTGACGGTGGGCCCGAACACAACCGGCATCACTACCGCAGTGAATACTTTTGTCAATGCTTACAATACAGTCGTCAGCGACATCAACAGCCAGTTCGCCTTCAATACCACTACCAACTCGCAAGGAACGCTAGGGTCGGACACTTCCTTGCGAGTCCTGCAATCCAGCCTGTTGGCGGACATGACCTACGCGACTACCGACGCCACCTCTGTGAGTAGTGGCCTGGTCAATCTGGCTGCGCTCGGTATCGACATGAACGACGACGGAACTCTGACGGTGAACCAGGTGGCGACCGATACCCATCCCTCGTTCAGCAATGTGCTCGCCACCAACCCCAGCGGGGTGCAGAATTTCTTCCAGAATTCCAGCTTGACGGGGTTCGCCAACAACCTCAACAGCGACCTCGGCAGTTTGACCGCCCCGGCGACCGGTGTGCTGAGTGAGGATCTCGCGGCAAACCAGAGCCAACAGGCCGACCTTACGGCCGAAATCACCAACTTTCAGACTCAGTTGGCGGCCCAGCAGGCACAGTTGGAACTGGTGTTCAACACGGTTAATGCGTCGCTTGAGCAATACCCGTACACGCTACAGGAAGTCAACGCGGCTTTGGGGGTGCTGAGCTCCGACGGGTTGACCACGGGTACGACCACAAACACGAGCACGAGCACGAACACGGACACGACCCCGACTTCCGGAAACAGCACGAGCAGTTAATCGAAAGGCATACGGTTATGAATATCCAACAGTCGTATCGGGAAGCCGTGGTTCGAGGCGCGAACCCCATAGAATTGGTGGTGCGGCTTTACGAGCAGATGATCGAAGATATGAGGCACGTGGCAATCGCCATCGAAAAGAACGACATCGAGCGGCGGAGCAATCGAATCAAACACGCGCTTCTGGTCATCGGGCATCTCCAGTCATCGCTGGATTTTGCCAATGGGGGCAAGGTCGCGCAGGATCTCAAGCATTTCTACGATGCTCTGCGCCAGAATGTGGTGGGGGTGCAATTTCATCCTTCGAAACGCGGGGTCGCCCAGCTGATCACGGACTTGCTGGCAGTGCGAGAAGCATGGATCGAGGTGGAGCGAGCCGAGAATCCATCGTCTGCAACTGCGGCCCGAATGGTTCCTTCCGCCGCCGCCGACTCCGCGTCCGATCATGTGCCCATGGACTGGCAGGGATGATGCCGATGCCGCCGGACGCGCTCGAATCCTTGCGCCAGGTGAATGACAATCTGCGTTCCGCACTGCTTCGTCTCCGTCCGGAACGAAAGCGCTGTTCGAGCATCACCCCCCAGGACTTCTCCGACATACTCAGCCAGCTTCTGCGGGCAGCGGAATGTCTGCGGCGCCCGCCTGCACACTCCGAAGCCGCCGCGGCGCTCGAAAAAGAATCGCTCGAATACCGCACCAATCTTGAAAAACTGAAGCATTTCCTGCCCGACGTGCACGTGCGCCTGCTGGCCGAGAAGTCGCGGCTGGAAACGGCAAGAGCCCACGTAGCGGCCGCAGCGGCCTGGGCTCGATCCCGCAAGAAGACGCTTTGAAGCATTGAGTCATTGATGTATTGAATCATTGAGCGATTGAATTCAATGACTCAATACCTTAATGATTCAATGACTCAATGTTTTCTTCTCTACGTCAAGTAATTGAAGAGACTATCCTGCGAGAGTTTGCCGATGGCGGCCAGCGCAGCCTGAGTGTCGGTCTGGCTCTGGGCGAGATTGGTAGCTGCCGCAGCCACGTCGGCACCGCCCAGCGTGGTCTGCTGCTGGCTAATTTGAAGCTTGGCGGTATTGAGGTACGTAGTCTGCGACTGCGCCTGGTCCATGGCGTTGCCATAGAACACGCGCTGCGCCGAAAGATAGCTGGAAGCTGCGCTTACTGCGTTCACGGCGGCGGCAATGCCGACATTGCTCTGCACCGCCTGGATGAGGCTGTTGAGGGCAAGGAAAACGTCGTTGCCGGAAGCGGAAAACAGTTGCGATCCAGGCATGTTGACATCGAGATTGTATCCACTGCCGATCGACACCTGATTGACATCCGCGTTGCCGACATAGTCGACGCCGGATGGCGAGGCATTATCCACCACAAACGGCGGTGTATTCGTCCTGGTGCCGGCGAACACGTAGTGGCCCTGGTAGCTAGTATTGGCCAGCGACACAAGCTGGCTCTGAATGCCTTGCAGCTGAACCACGATTGCGGCCTGGTCGCTGGCGGAGACCGTGCCGTTCGCGCCTTCAACGCCGAGGCTGATGGCTTGTTGCAGCGCGGTTGTGACCGAACTCAGCGTCGAATCGGCGGTCGAGAGCTGGCCCTGAACCGCGCCCAGACTCTGTAGATAGCCGCTATTGAAGGTAGCCTGATCGTTGTTGACGACCAGCAGGGCAGCGGCGGCCGGATCGTCGGAGGGCTCGTTCACGCTTCGGCCGGTTGAAATCTCGAGCGAGGCCTGTTGCGTTTCCAGTTGTGACTGGTTGAGCGCCGCCAGCAGATCGGGCATGGGATTCGGATTCACGCGCATGGATAATTACCTCATAATTCTTACTGCACCGCCGCGTCGAGGCCAAGATTTACGGCATCGGCCAGCAGGGAGTCGACGCCGGAGACGACGCGGGCAGCGGCCTGATAAGCGGTTTGATACTTGATGAGGTTGGCCGCTTCTTCATCGAGCGATACTCCGGAAACGCTCCCGCGCTGGTCCTGCAATTGTTGCAGGATCAGATTGGAGGAGTCGGCATCGGCCGAGGTGTTCGAAGTGTCGTTGCCCACTTGAAATACGATACTGGAATAGGAATCAATCGGTGTCTGTCCATTCGCCAGGGCCGTTGTCGCTACTGCGGAGAGCACGGCCAGATTTCCGTTGCTGCCGGAAGTACCGTCGGAACTGGCGGCAATCAGCGCCGGGTCGGTGATATTGACGGTCAACGTGGCGGCTGCGCCCACCCCGCCCGCGGGCGGAGGCACGAAGAGATTGCCGCCCAGGTTGCCATACAGATCGACGCCCTGGGCATTGGCGGTGTTGAGGTTGGTGGCAAGACCCGCTGCCAGTTGATCGAGACTGCTGCCGAGGCTGGGAATTTCCTGGTCGCGAACCTGGATCAAGCCGGCCAGGCTCCCACCCGTCAGCGAGCCGGTGATGTCCTGGCTCCCCACCATGATGTGCTGCACGTTGTCGTTGCCGAGCTGGGTGGAGAGCGCGAAACTCTGCGATCCGGATACCAGCGCCGTCCCATTCGAAAGCGCCAGCGAGATGCCCTGATCAGTCGGAATAACCGAAACCCCCACCAGCGCTGAAAGCTGCCGGATGAGGGTGGTCTGCGTGTCCACCAGCGTACTCGGGTCCTGGCCCGCGTTCTGGAGACTGCTGATCTGCTGGTTGACACTGGCGATCTGTGCCGTCAGGGTATTCACGTCGCTGACCGACTGAACCACGTTCAGATCAAGATTGCTGCGCTGGGTCTGAAGGTTGTTTGCGGTGGTATTGAAGTCGGTTGCCAGGTTGCCGGCCGCAGTCAGCACGCCTTGCCGCAACTCCAGATTCGAGGGGTCGGGAGCGAGTTGCTGCAGACTGTTGAAGAAATTGCTGATGTCGGCGCCGATGCCGGAAGTGGAGCTCGCGAACTGAGTTTGAAGTTGTTGCAGTTGCCCAAGCGAGGCGTTGAGTTGGCTCTGCTGCTGGGTTGCCTGATTCAGTTGGATTTCGAGGATGGGGTCGCGCAGGCTGGCGACTTTTTGCAGCACCACGCCCGTGCCCACGCTCAACGATCCCTCGACGATCGGGTCGCCGGCGGCTACATCGGGAACCTCCCGGGAGTATCCGGCGGTGTTCGCGTTGGCCACGTTGTTGGACGTGGTGGCCATCTCCTGCTGGCTGACCGAAAGCCCGCTCAGGGCAATCGAAAGAGACCCGAACAAACCCGACATAGTTTATTCTCCAGCCCGGAGCCGAACTTCGGTCTTAAAGCGGCCGGGATCGGGCGTATAGGTAGGTGCGCAACTGTCGACCACGCGATTCAGGACGGCCAGGCTGCGCTCGAGGTGCCGCAACAGCGACCAGTGCACTCGCGTGAGGTAACGGATCCGCGCTCCGAGTGCCTCCCACTCGGCTTGCAGCCGTGCGGAGTGTTCGGCTCCCGGAAAATTGCCGGACGCGCCAGCCGGTGGCGGCGCCGAACGCCGCCCTGCCTCGCGACGAAGCTCATCTTCGAGGCGGCCCCACTGCCGGCACAGCTCTGCCTGATGCGCCGCACCACGCGCGATCGCTTCCGCGTCGTTGCGCACCAGCGCCGGGGTGCTCGATTCCAGACTCTCCGCCAGGCAGCGCACCAGCGCCAGCCGCCGCTCGATCAGCTTGCTGAGTTGGGGAAGCGATGTGTCGACGTCGTCCATAGGGGACAGCTCTTGGTTAAGAATCGGTCGTCAAAACCGATCGTCCGATCAAATTATCGTCAGGCGCCGTGGTCAGGCCGAGTTGCCAGGCCGAGTTTTCATCGCGATCACGCCAGGTCATCCACCGCGTGCTTCGGAGCGTCGGGCCCCGGCTCCTGATCAAGCTCTTCTTCTTCGACCGTTTTCTCGGGCACAGCCGGACGCTTGCGCCGCGGCGCCGGGTCGCGCTCACCACCCCGCTTCTCCAGCACGCGTAGCAGTGCCGGATCGATCCCGTTCGTGATTAACGGCTCCATGATTCACTCCGCCGTTCACTCCTCTAACCTTGTGCGCCCGCCAGTTCGCTCACCAGCGCCTGGGCAATCTGGCCGGCAGGAACCGAATATTCGCCATTGCCAATCGCCTGCTGCAGCGATTGAACCTTGGCCTGGCGAATTTCAGGCTGCGCCAGAACCTGGGTTTCGAGCGATTGCACCCGCGTCTGATCGAACGAGAAGCGGGTTTGATCCACGCCCGTAGTGTTCGTCGTGCCAGTTCCCGCGGCTCCGGTCTGTCCGGCGCGGCCCGTCGTGCCTTTTTCCGGCGGCTCCACTCCAAACGATGTCAGATCGACTCTCATAAGTTTCTCC
>Ga0182014_10006999_pt1 | contig 11934 bp, 9 predicted proteins | sample 612S2DmetaG_FD_120489 | JGI IMG/M metagenome (GOLD analysis project Ga0182014, IMG submission 120489) | Permafrost microbial communities from Stordalen Mire, Sweden - 612S2D metaG | ecosystem: Environmental > Terrestrial > Soil > Wetlands > Permafrost | place: Sweden: Stordalen | collected... | reverse complement strand
GACACCTGCCCCGACAGCGACGCCGTTGCCTTCCTCGACGGCACCGCACCCACGGATACCTGCGACCACTCCGCCGACCACCGCAGCTTGCTGCAAAAGATCTTCGGCGGAGGCAAGAGCCCGAATTGATTCGTACGACGCCCCGCGATCATCCACCCATTCAAACCATGAGATGCGGAATTTGCGCCAGAACAAACTCCCGCGTTTGCCGGGCGCTATATTGTTTCTTGCTAATGCGCCGCACGATCGCACTTGCGCTGACAGTGATCTTCAGCTTGACGCTGATCGTGCCCGCCTTTGGCTCCGGCGCCGACCCGAATCTTCCCGCCTGCTGCCGCAGGAACGGCAAGCATCATTGCATGATGCGCGGGATGGGGCAGTTTGGCAGCGATCAGAAGGGTTTTACCTCCGTCTCGGAGAAGTGCCCCTGTCCCCCGGCCAGCACCTGTGCCGTTCATTCCCCGGTCTTCAAGCCTGAAGCCGGAAGGCCGTTTCGCTCCCGGGTTCTGTATCATCCCGGCCCTGCTCCGCGGACTGATGCCCTCCGTAACATTGCATTCCTCCTCATCCATCCGAAGCGCGGCCCTCCTTCTCCACTCGCCTGACAACCTGTAGTGCTTTGCGGACGGAACTGGCGTTGCCAACACCGTCCTGACACTCCACGTTTTCTTGAAGCAAGAGGAGAGTCCCATGAAAACCAAGCTGTTGCTGGCGCTGCTGCCAGCCGTCTGCTTCTGCTGGCGGACGCACTCGATCCATGCCCAGCAAATTCTCACCGCATCGGAAGCTCCGATTGCCACCGGCCGCATCGCCGGAGTCGTGAAAGATCCTTCCGGAGCGGTCGTTCCGGGCGCTAGGGTTGAGGTCAGGAACCTTGTCTCGGGATTCGGAAGAACCCTCATCACCAGCCCCGAAGGGCGGTTCGTCTTCGAGGGGCTCCCCGCGGAGAGCTACCAGGTTACCGTCACTGCCAACGGCTTCGATAATGCAATTCTCCATGACATAGCCGTAACCGCCGACGCTGAGACGATGGCTAATGCAGCCCTGAAGATTGCCGGTGCAAAGGTTGAGGTCGAAGTGAAGTCGGCCATTGAAGCAGATACCCAGGATATTGCGAACAGAAAGACCGGAACCAGCGATGCCGCCTCGCTCTTCGGAGATGTTCCGGGGCTGAGTCTTGCCGCCAATGGAGGACTGTCGAGTTTGCCCGGGATTCACGGTCTGTTCGACGATCGGGTCAAGATCATTTTGAATGGAATGTCCATCGCGCCGCATTGCAGCAACCACATGAACCCTCCTCTGTCGTACATCGATCCCGGAAACGTGGGCAAGGTGAACGTGATCGCGGGAATAACCCCGGTGAGCAATGGTGGCGACAGCATCGGCGGCACGATTGTCGTCGATTCCGCGGAGCCGGAGTTTGCCGCGCCTGGCCAGCGCGCCGCCGTGCACAGCAGCCTGACCGCATTCCATCGCACCAATGGCGTGGTGAGCGGCGGTGACGCCTCGGTGACCACCTCTACTCAACACCTCAGCGTCCTGTATACCGGCACGTACGTCAACGCCGCTGACTACAAAGACGGCGCTGCAACAAGGGTTATATCGACGTTGTTCGAATCCCGGACTTACAACCTGCAGTTGGGCGCCCGTCGCGGCAACCACTTGTTTACCGCCGGTCTCGGGTATCAAGACATTCCCGAAGAGGGGTTTCCGAACGCCCATATGGACATGCTCAAGAACGAGTCGAGGTACGGCAACATCCGATATCGCGGAAACTTTGGCTGGGGCAAGCTGGATGCGCGGGCATTCTATGAGCACACCGGTCACCTGATGAACATCCTGTCTGAAAAGCAGCTCATCATGAACATGAACATGCCCATGGATACCAAGGGCTCGAACCTTGGCTATTCGGCACTGGCGGACATCTCTCTATCGGTGCGCGATGTGTTGCGCATAGGAGCCGACCTTCATCGCTTCACGCTTGACGATTGGTGGCCGGCGACGATGACGATGGCGGGCGCTATGGGGCCAAATACCCTGTTGAACATCGATGGCGGCGAGCGTAATCGCTTTGGAACCTTCGCGGAATGGGAGGGAAGGCACGGTCGCGGATTGACGGAGTTGCTCGGCCTTCGCAGCGATGTGGTGACGATGAACGCGGGAGCCGTGCAGGGCTATAACATGTGCGGCGGACAGATGAATGCGCCAAGCTATTGCATGATGAAGACCCAAACCGGTAGCGCGGCGTATTACGACGATGCTACGGCCTTCAACTCAGCCGGACACGCCCGCCGCGATAACAACGTCGACTTGACCGCACTGGTCCGGTACGTGCCGAACCTGAAAGGCTCCTTCGAGTTCGGCTACGCCCGCAAAACCCGCTCGCCCAACCTTTACGAACGCTATCTCTGGGTAAAGCAGAGCGCCATGTCGGTGGATATGAACGGCTGGTTCGGCGACCTGAACGGCTACGCCGGAAACCTGAACCTGCTTCCCGAGGTTGCCAACACTATAAGCGGCTCTGTGGGCCTTCACGACGCAGCCAAAGGGATTTGGCAGTTGAAGGTCACGCCCTACTTCACCCACGTCGAGAACTACATTGACGTGGCCCGCTGCCCGGTAAGCGCAAACGGAAACGGCAACGGCTGCACCGCGGCACGGTTCAATGCCACCTCTACGACCATTGCAACTACCCCATACGTCACCTTGCAATTTGGCAATTACGGCGCCCAGTTGTATGGCGTGGATGGCTCCGGGCGGATGCCGCTGGGCCGCGTCTCCAGGGCAGGCGATCTCTCACTCAGCGGATTGCTGGGCTACGCCCACGGCTTGAACACCGCTCCGCAAGCAGCAGGCTCTCCGGGGCAACAGACCCTTTACGACATGATGCCGTTGAACTCCAAGCTGACCCTGGAGCACCGCCTCGGCAACTGGTCCAGCGGCTTCGATCTGCAAGCGGTTGAGGCCAAGAAAGATCTTCAGGCCGTTCGCATGGAACTGCGCACCCCAGGTTATGTACTAGCCAACCTTCGCACCAGCTATCGACAGAAGATGACTGAGCCTTTGAGCTTGCGATTCGATGCCGGAATCGACAATCTCACCGCCAGGAATTACGTTCTGCCACTGGGCGGTCGCTACTATGGACCGACGATGATGGCCATCAAATCGGGGACGTCCGTGCCCGGCATGGGCCGGAACTTCCATGGCGGCCTCACGTTCCAATTCTGATTTAAAAGGGTTCAATCGCGATAGCTAGCATTCAGCGGCAAGACGCCGCGCTCCGAAAAGCCACACCGATTTCTGTCCGCAAGGCAGATCTTTGCAGGCGCTCGCGGCCTTCACCCTTATACTCGACCCATGAGCATGGCTTCGGATCGTTCCACTCATCTTGAGACGATTCTGGCGGCGACGCGAGCCTCGGTGGCCGCAGCCAAGGCGCGAGTGTCTGCCGCGGAGCTGGAGCGCCAAGCGGCTGCGCACCGGCCACGCGGCTTTGCGGCGGCTCTGCGACGGCAGGCGGCTTTGGGGCCGGCGGTCATCGCCGAGATCAAGAAGGCTTCACCCTCCAAAGGACTGATTCGCGAAGATTTCGATGTGGAGCGGCTGGCCCAAAGCTACCACGGGGGCGGCGCCGCGGCGCTTTCGGTGCTTACCGATGAGCCGTTTTTCCAGGGCAGCCTGCGCAATCTGGTGCTGGCTTCGGCGGCGGCCCCGCTCCCCTGCCTGCGCAAGGACTTCACGGTGGATGAGTACCAGATCGTCGAGGCCCGCGCTCACCGCGGGGATGCGATTCTGCTCATCGCCGCCGCGCTCACCGATGCCGAGATCAAGCGCTTTGCCAACCTGGCCCGCAGCCTTCAGCTCGATGTGTTGGTCGAAGTACATACGGCAGGCGAGGTTGACCGAGTGCTCGATGTGCTGGGTGAGACCGGCGCGGACGCGATCGGCGTGAACAACCGCAACTTGAAGACCTTCAAAGTCAACCTGGGAACCTCGCTTGAGTTGGTGGAGCGGTTACCGGCCGGCATCCTGCGGGTGGCCGAGAGCGGAATCTCGACGGCCGAGGATCTGTCGCGGCTGCGCACGGCGGGATTCGACGCATTCCTCATCGGCGAGAGCCTGATGCGGCAGGCGGACCCCGGAGCGGCGCTGGCGGGAATGCTGGCGAGAGCAAGTTGGGGGCCGGGCCGCGCCGATCGCTCATCGCTCGATCCCCGGACGCAACCATGAGCCTGTGGATCAAGATCTGCGGCAACACTTCGCTTGAGGACGCGCTCGCGGCCGCAGATGCCGGGGCCGACGCGCTGGGCTTCGTCTTCGCGGCGAGTCCGCGGCGGGTGACGGCGGCTCAGGCGGCTGCCATTGCGCGGAAGCTGCCCGCGGAGATTGAGAAGATTGGCGTCTTCGTCGATGCTGGCCTCAAGGAGATCGACTCTACAGTCCGTGCCTGCGGATTGACGGGCGTACAACTGCACTGGGAGAGCGGCCCTGAGCTTCCGGCGAAGCTGCGCGAGCGGCTGGGCCCCGCGCTGAGGATTCTAGGCGTGGCGCATTTTGAAGCCGGAGCCGGAAAGACGATTACGGAACGAATTGCCGTACATGCCCGCAACCCTCACGTGGATGCGGTGCTGGTGGATTCGCGGACGGCAGCGGCTGTGGGTGGCACCGGCGTGGCCTTCGACTGGGATGAGGCGCGCAGGACGGTCTTCAGCAATGCAGGAAAACTGAAGCTGATTGCCGCGGGCGGCTTGAATCCTGAAAACGTGGCGGAAGCCATCGCCACATTGCGGCCTTGGGGCGTTGACGTCGTCTCGGGGGTAGAGGCAATGCCGGGCCGCAAGGATGCGGAGAAGGTGCGGGAGTTCCTGGTCCGCGCTCGAGCCGCGGATCGGCAGTAGTAGCTACAAACGATCAATCCCACTTACGGCACATGCATTTACTGCAATCTTCATTGAGCTGAAAAAGCACCGGCTTCTAACAAGAAGGCCCAGGATTTGCGTCCTGGGCCTCTTCGATTTCCGATTATTAACCGGAGTTACTCGGCTGCCGCAACGGGCTTGGTGGTAGCCACCGTCCAGTCGGACGCTCCCACCTTGAAGCGGGCAAAGCGCCGCACGGTGATGTTCTCGCCCAGCTTGCCCACCTTCGTCGCGATCAGTTCCTTGATGCTTACCGCCTGATCCTTGATGAAGGGCTGCTCCAACAGGCAGACCTCCTCGTAGAACTTGGCCATCTTGCCATCGACGATCCGTTCGATGACCGGCGCCGGCTTACCGGTGGCGGCGGCCTGGGCGCGGAAGATCTCCTTCTCGCGCTCGAGGTCGTCAACGGTCACATCCTCGGGCTTCACGTAGCGAGGATCGCTGGCCGCGATGTGCATGGCGATGTCCTTGAGCAGCTCCTGAAAGTCCTCTGTCCGGGCCACGAAATCGCTCTCGCAGTTCAGCTCGACGAGCACGCCGATCTTGCCGCCGGCATGGATATACGTTCCCACCGCGCCCTCGTTGGTGGTGCGCGAGGCCTTCTTCTGCGCCGAAGCCATGCCCCGCTTGCGCAGAACCACAAACGCTCCCTCGATGTCTCCCTTGGTCTCCTGCAAAGCCTTCAGGCAATCGCCCATCGGCGCTCCGGACTTCTCGCGAAGCTCCTTCACTAACTTGGCATCGATCTTTTCGCTCACTGTCATCTCTCTTTTTCTGGGATTTACCCGTTAACCTGATTGTTCAAATTCCGGTCCGTATTTGCCTGGCCCGGTTCTCAGCCTCTTTAGCGCTCTGTTCACATGCAGGAGGCTGGCACAAGAAAAGCGTGGCGCTCAACTCCTGGCGGCCACGCTTGTCTCATTATGCGCACTCGCGTACGACAAAAAGATTAAAAGCCGCCCCCGGCCGCCTGGGCCTCTTCCAGCAGAGCCGCAACCGCCGCCGGCGCCTTGCGAATGCCGCCGCCGAGCACCGCTTCCAGATCCAAATCCTCGGCCGGCGCAGCTTCCACTTCCGACGAAGCCCCGGTTGCCGCGGCAGGCAACTCCTCGACAAACGCCTTGTCGCCCACCAGGTTCACTCCCTCGGCCGCAGAATCGGCAATCTTCGAGGTGAACAACCGAATGGCGCGCAGCGCATCGTCGTTACCAGGAATCACATAATCGACCACGGTCGGATCGCAGTTGGTATCCACCACCGCGACAACCGGAATCCCCAGCTTGCGGGCTTCCTTGACGGCGATAGCCTCGTTGTTCGAGTCCACGATGAAGAGCGCGTCGGGCAGGCGCTTCATCGTCTTGATGCCGGCCAGGTTGGCCTGCAGGTGCTTGCGCTCCCGCTCCAGGCGAATTACTTCCTTCTTGGTCAGCAGCTCATAGCGGCCATCCACGGCCATCTCATCCAGTTCCTGAAGGCGCTTCACCGACTTCTGCACCGTTACCCAGTTGGTGAGCAGGCCGCCCAGCCAGCGCTGGTTGATGTACGGCATCCCTGCCCGCGTAGCCTCTTCGGCCACGGCATCCTGCGCCTGGCGCTTGGTGCCGACGAATAAGATCGTCCGCCCTCCCGCGCACAACTCGGTAACAAACTTCGACGCTTCCTTGAAGAGCTTGAGCGTCTTCTGCAAGTCGATGATGTAAATCCCGTTGCGCTCGCCAAAGATGTACTCCTTCATCTTGGGATTCCAGCGCTTGGTCTGATGCCCGAAGTGAACACCCGCTTCGAGCAGCTCCTTCATTGTGATCGTGGCCATTGGCCTCCTTTGTGATGTGCATCCGGACTGACTTTCGTCTTGCCCGGATTGATCCCGCTTACGCGGGGAATTGGTGAAAACCAGCTTTTAGCTTTTAGCCTTCAGCTCTTAGCTTGTCGCGCGGGAATCCTTTGCAGGAAGAACCCTGAGCATCTTGCACAGACGAGAAAAGCTAACAGCTAAAAGCTAAGAGCTAATAGCTCAAGCGCACTAGCGCTTGCTGAACTGGAACCGTGCACGGGCGCCCTTCTGCCCATACTTCTTGCGCTCCTTCATGCGCGAGTCGCGGGTCAGCAGACCCTCGGCCTTCAGCACTTTGCGCAACTCCGGATTGAACTCGATCAGCGCGCGGGCAACGCCCATCTTGACCGCATCGGCCTGGGCACATACGCCGCCGCTCTTCACGGTGGTCACAACGTCGAAGCCGCCGGACATCTCAACCAGCGCCAGGGTGCGCTTTGCGGCCACACGCTGCTGCTCGGTCACGAAGTACTCTTCGAATGCCTTACCGTTGACCTTCCACTCGCCCGTTCCGGGGCGCAGAAAGACGCGCGCGATCGCCGCCTTGCGCCGTCCCGTCCCGTAATACTGAACCAGATCTGCCATTCGTTTCCTCTTAGCTGTTAGCTCTTAGCTTTTAGCCGTTAGCTAAAAACCAAAGCCCGAAAGTTCAAATTCCGACAAAAAGCTAATAGCTAATAGCTAAAAGCTAGTAGCTGCTCTTACGCCACGTCCAACGCCACCGGCTGCTGCGCCTGATGGGGATGCTTATCGCCGCGATAGACCTTCAGCTTGGTGCCCATCTGGCGGCCCATCTTGCTCTTGGGCAGCATTCCCTTGATGGCCTGCTCCAGAATCGCCTCGGGCTTGCGGTTCAGCAGGCGCGCAAACGACTCCTCGCGCAGTCCGCCGGGAAAACCGGTATAGCGGCGATAGAGCTTGCTCTGGGCCTTCAAACCGGTCAGGCGCACCTTCTCCGCGTTGATGACGATCACGTGATCGCCGACATCGATGTACGGCACATACTGCGGATTCAGCTTACCGCTTAATACACTGGCAGCCTTGGTAGCCAGCCGCCCCAGTGTCTGCCCGCTGGCATCCACCACAAACCACTTGCGGTCGATATTCTTCCCGCTCGGAACAAAGGTACCCATCTCTCTCCTGCTCTCTAAAAAACTGCCCGCCGCAGCCAACTCCGGTCCCCATTCGGGTCGTCCGGTCCGCTTTGCGGTCGATTCCAATCAAAACTTCAGCGCAAAAAGCGCATTTGCCCGCGCAAAAAGCGCCGGGCCTCTTCTACCCACGACCAAACAAATCTGTTCGGGTGAGAACTGCGGGCGCTGGCCCTCAGGGGGCTCTGGCTCGGCTGAACTTGCTCAAAACGAATCCGCGTCCAACCGCCGGTGGCCTGTTCCAGCCGATCCCTTCAGGGCATCGTCCAGCCGGGTCCGGGTGAATACACACAGACCCCAGGCGCAACACCGCGCAAGGCTTTCAGAATAACCGAAACCTCCACAGGAGTCAACGAAGACTTGTGCGGACAGGGCAATCGGATTTGAATCAGAGAGGAGTCTCCTATTCATTTCCCAGCGTCCCTCCCGGACGAGCTTTATTTGCGACTGATATTTCCCGATGTGATCAACTTTGGTGTCAAATGCGTTTTCCTGGTGGCTTTCTGGATCGACTTCGCAGCGATTGTTGAGATGCGTTACGCTTTTTCATGGTCCGTCAACTGGCCGGCTGGGTCGCGGCCATATAGATGGGGCGATGGAGGCGTTATTGGGTAAGCCTCGCGATAGTCCTGGGAGTGGAAGCGACAGGCAGGCGCCCGGCCTGACGAGGGAGCAGGCTCGCGCCTGGGCGGTTGAGGCTGGATTCACAGAGGCGGGACTGGTGGCGCTTCCCTATGCGGATGCAGAGCGGGACGCTACCCGCTTCGAGGAGTGGGTGCGGGTGGGCGGTGCCGGGACGATGAAGTACATGGAGCGGACCAGCTCTACGCCAGACGGCGGCAGCGAGCGGCTGGTTCGGTCGCGAGTGGGGATTCCGTTCCCTTGGGCGCGGTCGGCGATTGTCTGTTTTTCGAACTACCAGAGTGCGCAGCCGCGCTCGACCGATCCGGCTGCCGAGGACGCGGGATGGATCGCGCGCTACGCTTGGTCGAGCAAGCCGGATGAGAGCGGCGCGCGACGGCCTAGCGACTATCACAAGATGCTCAAGAAGCGGCTGAAGGCGCTTGAAGGGCGCATTCGCGAGGCGTGGGCGGGCGAGGATGAGTTCGAGGCGCGGGGTTATGTGGATACCGGGCCAGTGGTTGAGCGGGCGCTGGCTGCTGCCGCGGGGCTCGGATGGACGGGAAGGAATACCTGCCTGATCCATCCTCGGCTGGGATCGTTTGGATTCCTGGCGGTGCTGCTGACTTCGCTCGAAGTGGAGGCAGACGCCGGAGAGGGGGCGCTGACCGTGCCGGACCGTTGCGGAAGCTGCCGGCGCTGCCTGGAGGCCTGCCCCACCGGCGCGCTGATCGCTCCCTACAAGATGGATGCGTCGCGCTGCATCTCCTACCTGACCATCGAGCACCGCGGACCGATTGCCGGGGAGTTGATGGAAGGGATGGGGCGGCAGGTCTTTGGCTGCGATATCTGCCAGGATGTGTGCCCGTGGAACCGCAAGGCGCCCCTGAGTGCGGACCCGGAGCTTGAGCCTCGGGCGGAGCTGGTGAATCCGGCGCTTGAGTGTCTGGCTGGGATGAATGAAACGGAGTTCGAGCTGCGGTTCTATGGTTCGCCGGTGCGGAGGGTGGGCTTCCAGGGCCTCAGACGGAATGTGGCCATCGCCATGGGGAATAGCGGATTGGCGGGCTTCATGCCGCGGCTGGAAAGTTGGGCTGAGGCCGCGGACGAGGGGCTGCGGACGGCGGCCCGCTGGGCGCTTGTGAAGCTGGGCCGAGCTTGGATGTAGTCGAGAATGAGACGCGTTTATGCATTCATCACGTAGGGATACCTCTGCGGGCGTGAAAGCATGGCATTTGCTTCGTCATCGTTGTGGAAGCGCTCCCGGACCGGGTCCCAAGAGAGCCTGCGCCCGGTCTTCATGGCAATATGGTGCACCAGGCAGGTTGAACAGGCGCGATGCCCTATCTCCGCCGGGGCGATGGGAGCCTTTCTGCTGCGGATGCAATCGAGCCAGTTACCATGCTGGTCGTCGCTTTGGTAGAGGTGAAGCTCGTCCGGCCCGATTACACTATCGAGAATTTTGGGGTCGCTCGCCATCAAAGGCTGGAGGGTCACCGGCTTTCCGCCGGGGTCGCTTCCCGTAACCTCTACATCGCGGGTGACGAAGATCCATCCCTCGCTGCCGTAAAACTTGATGCCATTGGGAAAGTCACCGCTGATGTCCATGGTGACGCCGTTCGCATAGATGGCGTGGGTGAGGAACTTGCCATGGACATTCCACAGTCCGTGCGTGGGAAACTCCGCCGTGCCCCAGACTTCCACCGGACCGGTGTACTCGGTGTCCATGCCCCAATGCGCCGTATCCACGTGGTGCGCTCCCCAGCCGGTAATCATGCCCGCGCCGAACTGCTCGCAGCGCAGCCAGCCGGGGCGATCGAAACCCTTCTGCGGATGGACGCGCATCTCTGTGTAATAGACCTCGGGAGTCGAACCAAGCCAGGCATCGTAATTGAGGTTAGGGGGAACCGGCATGGGCGGCGCATCCGGCCCGCTGGGGTCACCCGGCAAGCCGATCTCAACATGCTTGACTTGGCCGATGCGGCCATTGCGCACCAGTTCGCAGGCCCGGTGAAACTGCTTCCATGAGCGCTGCTGCGATCCGACCTGGAGAATCCGGCCGGTGGCGTTCACAGCATCGCTCATGGCGCGCCCCTCGGCGATAGTCAGAGAAGCCGGCTTTTGGAGGTAAACATCTTTGCCCGCGCGGACGGCATGAACGGCCAGAATGGCGTGCTGGTGATCCGGCGTGCTGATCACGACCGCATCGATATCCTTGTTTGCCAACAGTTCGTGGTAGTCATGGTAAGCCGTTACGCCGTCGTAGTCCTTGCCCGTCTTTTTGGCGTAGTAGCCGTTGACCAGCGCCTTGCCCTCCTCCAGGCGGTTGGAGTCGAGATCGCAGACGGCCATGATGCGCGCCTGATCGAACTGCCAGATTCCGGGCAGATCGTGAATGCGCGAGATTCGGCCCACGCCGATCGCTCCCACGTTGATGCTGTTGCTCGGAGCTTTCTGGCCGAAGACGCTGGCGGGAACGATGGCCGGAAAACCGACGGCGGCCGCCGCACCAACCGACACTTTCAGAAAGGATCTACGCGAACAATCGCGGCTCTTGTTCATCTCCGTCATCTTGCGTCCCTCCTGGCCGATTCTGAACGCACGAAATTCCTATGCGGTCCTACGACGTGAAGGTTAGAACCTTTGCGTTTTTCTGCGCTTTCAGCACCAGTTCGGCGGCCAGCAGCGCCTGTTCCTGGTCTTGTGCAACATGGGTCCGGTTCACAATATCGCCCACAAACTGCGGCCCGAACGGCAGCGCCACATTGCTGCAATCGATGTAGCGGGTCTGCTTCCGGTCCACGATGAACAGGTGGTTTCCTCCCGCCCGGCCGGCGACATCGATGTACTTCCGCAGCTCGATATAGCCCTCGGTGCCCAGGATGAACAGCCGCCCATCGCCCCATGTGCCGAGGCCGTCGGGCGTGAACCAGTCCACGCGCACATAGCCGGCTCCGCCGTTACCGTGCAGCATCATGTCGCCAAAGTCCTGAAACCCCAGATGCGTGGGATGGTTCACGTTAGCGATCTGCGACGCTGTCACGTCTGCTACGGTTGAGCCGGTGTAATAGACGAACTGGTCGGCCTGGTGCGATCCGATGTCGCAGAGGATGCCGCCGTATTGGACCGGATCCCAGTACCAATCGGGCCGGCTGGGCGCGTTTATCTGGTGGGGCGCAATATTGACGGTCTGCACTACCTTGCCGATGGCGCCCGCCTTGACCAGATAGCCGGCTTGCACCGCCGCGCGCACCTCCAGGCGTTCGGAGTACATGATCGCAAAGATTTTGCCCGTCTCCGCGGAAACCTTGCGTACCTCGGCCAGCTGCTCAAGCGTCGTCATGGCCGGCTTGTCGCTGAGGAAGTCCTTGCCATGCTTCATCACACGAATGCCGAGCGGCGCGCG
>Ga0182014_10006997_pt1 | contig 11938 bp, 13 predicted proteins | sample 612S2DmetaG_FD_120489 | JGI IMG/M metagenome (GOLD analysis project Ga0182014, IMG submission 120489) | Permafrost microbial communities from Stordalen Mire, Sweden - 612S2D metaG | ecosystem: Environmental > Terrestrial > Soil > Wetlands > Permafrost | place: Sweden: Stordalen | collected... | reverse complement strand
CGGAAGAACTGTCGAAGCGCGTGAACCTACAGTCTATCTGATTTTCGTGGTCAATAAAAAACAACGTTCGCTGTAAGTTTCCTAAACGGTTCGCACAAAGCAGGGTGTTTCGAATGAGTATTTCCTCCCCTAAACAGCCGGATAGCCCGCCGCCTCGTACAGATATCAATTTTTCCATGAACATCCCCATGTTGCTGGGCGGCGCCTGCGTCATGCTCCTTGGTTGTTGGATCGCTTGGTACTTTGTATGGCGGCCGTTCCCCGTCGATGCAGCGATTGCTCGCTACACCAAAGTAGCTGACGTCAGGGGCACTTTGATGTCCGTCGGGTCTGACACCTTGCTCGAGGTCATGCTGAAGTGCTCAAGGGCGTTTGAGCAATTATATCCCGGGGTCACTATTCAACTCGATCAGAAGGGCTCTGGCATGGCACCTCCCGCCTTGATCGAAGGTCGGGCACAGCTGGCGCCGATGAGTCGATTGATGACGGAGGAAGAAGTCGCAGCGTTCGAAAGAAAGTTTGGCTATAAACCTACCGTCTATACCATTGCCCTCGACGCGCTTGCGGTCTATGTCAACAAAGACAACCCCATCCGCGGAATGACCTTGCAACAGGTCGACGGAATATTTTCGAAGAGCCTCAAGAGAGGAGGTCCTTCGCTCGAAACATGGGGATCTCTCGGTCTCTCGGGAGAATGGGCCGTCAGGCCAGTCACGCTTTACGGTCGTGATAGCGCTTCGGGAACACATGAATATTTCAGGGAGCACGCCCTTCAGAGCGGTGTTTTTAAGACGACCGTTCATGAGGTCATCTCGGAAGCTGTTGTAGAGGACGTCGCCAACGAACCCTCGGGCATTGGGTATAGCGGCATCGGCTGGAAAACCTCCCTGGTCCGTGTGGTTCCTATAGGAGAAACCGCTGGTCATTTCGTCGAACCGACCTACCACAATGCGATTGACGGTGCTTATCCATTGGCTCGCTTCCTGTATGTCTACGTAAATAGAAGGCCAGGCCAACCAGTGGATAAACTAACTGGCGAATTCATCAAATATGTATTGTCCCGCGAGGGGCAGGAAGCGGTTGTTCAAGCGAAATTCTTTCCTCTCCCCGCAAAGGTCGTTGCCGAGACCCTGCATGGTACGAATTAAATCAAGTTGTCCGCACTCGTCGCGGCTTAGGAAGCGCTTGTGCACCGCGGCCATCGACCTATGGCGCACATGGCGCTGACATAAGGTTCTACGCATGACCATGGGCCATGATGTTCGCTCGCGCTTGAGCCCGCGGTATTTTCAACCAAGGGTAGGGTTTGGGTCGGCGTTTTCTTGCTCGGGGTTCGATGCGCCCGGGGCTACACTGATGTGGTTCCCTGCTCTTGGAGATTGTGTGGCGCGAGTACCCGCTGGTGAATTTCAACGCGAGTTTGGCCGCTTGCGGGGCGTTGCCCACCGCGAAGCCGTCATTGTGACCGGCCATGGCCGTGACGATGTAGTGCTGCTTTCGGCTGAGGAATATCAGCGACTACGTAGCCTGGATCGGCGCGCGATGCACGTTTCCGAACTCACCGACGAAGACCTTGCCGCACTGGATGCGGTGCAAATTCCTGAGGAAGCGGCTCACTACAATCACGAAATGACTTGATCGCCGACGGATGACGCAAATCCTTCCTCAACCTGATGAGGTCATGCGTTACGCCTATTTGTGGTGGATGGTGCGGGGGGTGTCCCAAGCCGACTCAGCAGTAGTCGGCAAGTGTTGTTCAAGCGCCTTTATCGCTCGGGCAATGTGACGCGCTGCGCTTTGGGGGACCGCCGATGCGGCGTCTTCGATAGCGCCAGGGTGGCGCTCCACGACTGCCTCGATCAGGGCCGCCGCTTGTCGGAGATCTTTTTCTGGCTTGCCGCTCGTTTTGTTGCGAAGCTGCGAGACGAAACGCAGCCGTTTCCGGCGCTACAACGGTCAGTGGACGCCTCACTTTCACAGCTATTGCCGGCATGACGGTCTGGTTCGCAGCACCCGGCGCCTTCTGGACCTTTGCAGAAAGCGCGGCCGCCGCCCGTAATGTTCCTGCAGGCACCATCAGTATTGCCCTGGCCGTCGGTAACGGTGTCGGTTTGTTGGGATCGGTGGCGGCGGCCTGGCAGGGTGACCGTTGGGGTCGATTTTGGCCACTGCTGATCGCCACCGCGGCCCTGTGCGCGTCTGTCGTGGCGTTCGAGGAATGCTGGAGCGTTGTAGCACTGGCGGTCGCGCTCTTCGCCTTCAATGCGGCTTGGAACTACGCCGCTGTGTACGAGATGGCGCTGGTGGCAAGCCTTGACCCTGGCGGGAAACTGTCGCCGGCCATTTCCGCAGCGCAAGTGATGGGATTTGCGGCAGGGGGCTTCATCTCAGGCGTCGCCATCTCCGCTGCCGGATACACTGCCCTCACCAGCGTGGTCACCATGTTGGCGGTGGTCGGCATGGGGGTCCTGGCGCTTTGCTTTCGAGTTCCCCGCCGCGCGGTGCCAGGCGGACCCTAAGCGCCTAAAGCGCGAAGGTTCGGGGTCTCCCATGGAACCGTGCCATATCGATAGCCACGCGCGTGCAACCAGCGCCGATAGGCGACCGAACTTCGATCTGCCCGTAGTGAAGTTTTGGAAGTCGGGTCCAAGGGCAGACGACGCGGACGCTGGTTCTCCAAGATGGGCTTGTCCTGGCTGAAAATCATCTGCTGGAAGTGCATCAACCCAACGTCAGAGCTCTCCTCATCGATTAGCGCCATGAACAAAGTGGCGCTGACCCGCTCCTCAGATATCGGTCGTCCAAGAATGGCGATGACGTCATTACGCGAAGGATCTGACGCCGCGGATTTGTAGAGCACCGCACAGTAGGGGTGCGGTACCCGGTAAATGTACTCGACTTCGAAGCCCTTCTTGGCCGACAACGACGATAGCGGCTGATAAAAGCGCCAGCGTCTCGCGATTACCTCCTTAGAATCACTCGACACAGATACTTCATAGTCCTTTACCTCGGTATGCGGCTCCTCCCCGAGCACTCCCCGATGCACGAAGGGGAAATGGGCGAGATCTAAAAAGTTTTCGACAGCGCGTGGCGCAGATACGTGCACACCGAAGCTGCCGCAATACACCATCCGCCGATCACTTTCAAAAAACTCAGGGATCTCGAACGGCTCGTGCACGGGTGTTCCAAAACTCGTCCACACATGGCCACAGTGTCGTCGCACCGGCAAAGGCACATGGGCCTCGCGGTCGGTTCTGCGCCACGCCTTGACCGAGTCATCAGCCATGCGCATCACGGAGAGAGATTCCTCGAACAAAATGAATTGCCGAGCGTCGCCCTGAACGAGATCGCAGTCCGCGCAGAGAATATGCCACTCATCGAGAGCGATGTTTTCAATAATAGTAGGCATGAGCCTGCGGGCAATCCTTTGAAGTGTCGTCAAACTCTAATGCATATCTCTCATTAAGAACAGTAGGCGCGGATAGCGTTAAGTCCGAGCGGACGATTCTGAGCAGATTCGCGGTGGGCCCGATCGACCTTCAAAAAGGACGGTCGTCGCACCGTCATCACTGCATCACTGCGGCAGGGTTGCTGCGCTACGTTCCTACCTCCGGATAGATATTTCAGCACGAAGCAACGATGCCAAAAGAAGCCGCTCATTTCCGGCGGATAGTTTGCTGGTCGACGTTAAATCCCGAGCAACACGTCCCGGCAGACCGACACAATCTCCCCGCGTGGCCCTCAGCACGCCGCAAATCGAACATACGACTGAACTCTCCTACTCCGACAAGCGAGGCCGGGTTCCGATCTTAGGGCGTTGATCGATCATTCTCGATTGCAGTTCGGTGGCCTATACCGGAGGCATCGCAAATTAGCTCATCACCAAATATGACGGTTTACAGATCCGATTCGGCCGCACTATTACAGCGTACCGAATGCGCTCGTAGAGCACGGAAACGGCTCGCGAACCGACCTTCGATTTGCCCTATACCGGCTTTCGCGTCCTGCTGTCTGTACGGCCGCGTACAGAGTGCGTCGCCGGGCGAGCGCATAATTCCGTATTGGCTATGATGTCAGCAGGGATGCCTTCCATGGGCATCGGTGCAATAGGTGACCGACTCGCCGCATGGGCTGGGCCGTCGTTGACCGAGTCTTTGGTCGTCAATAACTTGATAGTGTGAAAAGAAGGATAATCCCACAATGCCTCATGCTTATTGGAACGACTGGTATTTCGGTTGGGGCTGGTTTCTTTGGTTTGGTCTCGTGTTCCTGCTGTTTTCGAGTCTTGGAAACTGGGGCTATACCTACCGGGCTCACCAGAAATTCGGCAAGCCGCCACGCAAGGAGGCATTCGATATTCTCGACGCGCGGTACGCGAAGGGCGAGATAAATCGCGAAGAATACAATCAGATGAAATCTGAGATTGCCAAGGAATAGCGAGAAGTCGCAGAGCCAGTCGACCGCGGCTCAGGTTCTATGAAGTGAGCCTAGATTGAGCTCGCGGGCCACGAACCTGGCGATCATGAGTTCCTCGTCCCCGTCGCGCATGCTGGCGCCGCTGCCCAGATGCGCGAGGATCGCGCAGCCCGTGGTTGCCATCGAATCTCTGCGGTTTGCAAGCTCTTCCATCAGATAGGCTTAGGACGAGCCATGGAATCCATACCGGTGAATGCCCCTCGCCTCGTAGCGCCGCGGGATGGAAAGCAGCTTCGGCACACGCGGCATGCTGCGGTGTTGCATACCATGAGCCACCCGGTGGCCCACCGCATGGACCGCCTCGTTCATCGGTTAGCCAGATGTTTGGGACGGGAGATTGAGTCAGGAAGTAGTCGGCAAGCCCTTTGGCCCATAGTGGCCCTCTCCCTATGCACATTCCTGCCCTCGTGCCAGAAGTATGGCGCTGGAGCGCTGTTGCAAGCGATAAGTCTGTGAATGATCCACAAGCGCTTCCGTCCCTGCGACGAACAGGTCTTGCGGCGTTAAGCCAGATGTATCGACTGCCAGGTACCAGCGCCACGCTTGCGGCAGAGGTGGCAAATCAAAGGTCGTATCACTCCATATCGAATCAGATAGATTTGAGCGGCCACAGCAGCGACCGCCTCCTCGAGATGCTGAGAGGTACGTGACTCCCCGGTCAGCCGCGTTGGCGACTTCACTGCAACATCAACGAAGCGACTCGATCCGGTAGCATATCTGCCAAAGAGGCACCAACCCCCGCGCCAGATTAGGGCCTATGCCTTTTGTCCGGCATTACGCCGTCGCGTGTCTCGGCGATAGTCCCTTGCGCTGCCGGAGCTATGACGTGGTACTCGGGATTCTCAAGTCTAACTTCGTGCGCCCAATAGCCGGCCCGACCATGATGCTGGTGCAGCTGCATTTCCTGGTCTCGGTTCAGTGGCATTGACGAGTCGTAAGATGGAGCATCCTTCACTGCTTGCCGTGTCAAATTGACCGAGATTGTGGCGTCTGGCCAGCTCATCGCCTGGATCCATTGCGGCGAGATCAGCACCTGATTTCCGAACCACCAATTGCTCGTCTCCACGATGAGATATCGAATTGCCCAAGTATCCTCATCGACAAGCAGTCCCTTCACATCACCCATGCCACCATCCGTTGCCTCGATGTGATATCGCAGGAGCGCCCTGCAGCTGCGCAGATGAGCATCACCGTCCTGGCGCTGGTCCGCTTCCGTTTCCGCTTCCGCTTCCGCTTCCGCTTCCGCCCGAGTGTGGTCAGCTTGTGCCACAAGGTATTCCGCACCGGACTTCCCGTATCCAACACCCGTCAGCATCGCCCCCGGGTAGGCGCCACCACCCCAGAGGCCGGCGCCGCCCCAATAATAGGGGTAGCCGTAGTACCCGAGGTATTGCATCTCATGCTGTCGCGACACCGGTTTGTCGGTGTCAATATCTGGGCTGTTCTTGACTTGCTCCTTGCTGATCGAGACAGGCAATATCCTTGCCGTCCGGTCGGGATGGCCGATCGAAATGGGCGAGATCAGCACCTTGCGACTCGACAGCCAACTTCCGGTTTCGACGACGAGGTAGCGGACGACCCACGTCTTGTCATCAACATAAAAATCCTTCACGTGGCCAATCGTCCCATCGGTCGCGCGAATCGCGTAGCCCTCTAGATCCTGCACGCTGCGTAACATCTATCCTTCTCCTTTCAGAGCGGGCGTTGCGGCCGTCAGGCCGCGGCTGCAGGTCGGGGTGGCTCTGCCACCTTGAGCGCATCATTTGGCTTGAGCACCTCGTTGCCCGCGAGCGCGAGCGCCAGCGTGTTCCCATAGGGATTCATGCTGTCGACCATCGAACTGGGCATCAAGATCGTCGCGCCCCGCTCCTTGGTGGTCTCATAGATAATGTTCATTGCTCGCAGTTGCAGCGCTTCGGGGTGCCCGGCGTAAATATTGGCCGCCTCGACAAACTTGCCGGCAATCGCCGCTTCGGCGGAGCCGAGAATCACCCGCGCCTGCTTCTCACGCTCAGCCTGTGCTTGGCGCGACATCGCATCTTGCAGGGCCACTGGGATCGCGACGTCGCGGATTTCCACCGAACTCACCGATATACCCCAGGGAGCGGTTTTCTGACCAATTTCAATCTTTAGTTGCTCATCGGCATCCTTGCGATCCGATAACAGTGACGCCAACATCGAGGAGCCGATCATCTCGCGCAACGAGGTCTGTGCCACCCGATCAATCGCCTCGCGGTAGTTTGTGATCGCCAATGCGGCCTTCTCCGCGTCATGCACGTGCCAGAAGATGATGGCATCGACGTTCACCGGGACCGTGTCCTTGGTGAGCGCCTGCTCGGCATTGAAACCCGTCGTCTGGATGCGCCCATCGATGACCGCGACAACCGCGTCGAGCACCGGAATGATGGCAAAGAGGCCTGCCCCCTTGACGCTTTGCAGCTTTCCCATCCTTAGGATCACGAACTTCTGCCACACATTGGCCATCTTCAGTGACATCCCAATAACCACCGCGACTACGAAGAATGCCGCCCCGAGATATAAATTGACGAAGTAGCCCATGCCTGCGGCGACGACCAGGAAGGCAAATACCAAGAAGGCGGTAATCGGATTCATATGCCTAGGCCCCTAGTTGCTGCGGATCGTCCAACACTACGCGCCGGGTGCGGCTGCTGTCGGCGCGCTAGCGCACCGACATTGCCCCTCTGTACGACAATTTTGTTTAGTTGAGCGCCGTCCGCCGAATATGCAAAGGCCGCCGGTATCCTCGGTCACGATCCCGGAATGCTCGTAAGCTCCTGATCGCACTCTGGAAGTCCGGCGATGTTGTGGATTACCTTTATTCCTGTCAATTTGTCTGCGGGACTGTATCAAAGGTGGGGGTCAGACGGACTGCGTGTAATAATCCAAGCGGCGTGTTGTGGCCGTATGACCTATTCCGCGATCAGAATTCGTGATTTCGCCTAACACCCCGGCGCGAAAATGGCCTGGTATGTGACAGCAATCCCCAACCTTGATACGGTTCCGGCGAAAGGACCTTAGGCGGCTATTCCAAGCACCTCGTGGTGCGAGAGGAGTTCGCCCTGCGCGTCCCCGACGGGCTCGATCTGTCCATGACCGCGCCGTTGCTCTGCGCTGGCATCACCACCTACTCGCCGCTACGCATCTGGAACGTCCCCGCGTCAAACATAGCCCATAATGATCGGTGGAAATGCAACGGCGATCGAACGCAGGCCCCTATCGCACTCCGCTCGACAACGCTTCGAATCCGGAGACCACGTCGAAGAGCTCTTCGTCGATGCCACTCTGGCGCAACTGGTGGAAGGTGCCGTTAAGCTGTTCCAGTAGATCGTTGATGTTCTTGTCGGCGCGTTGCATTGCGGCCAAGCGGCTCGCGTTCTCGGAGGCCAGCGATTCGGCGCAGGCGCGGAACAGCGAGATGAATAAATATTCGCGGATTAGCGCGCGCATAGTCACGATGCCCCGGCCCATGACCTCGGGCAAGTTCGCGGTCGGCCAATGAATTTTGGCGAGCCCTTGTTGCCATTGGGCATCTAGCGGCAACAGCCTCTGGCTAACCGGTTCGTAGAGCGCTCCAGCCAGCGGTTGATTATGGAACACCCATAGAGGCGCATTCTCGCCTTTGTCCCAATGTGCTTCAACTTCAATTTGAATCTGCCCGACGAGCGGCGTGATGGCCTGGACGGAGTTGGGCACCGTGAATAGTCCAACGGGCGGCACGCCCGCGTCCGCCAGACGCGCATGAACACGCTCGCCGACAGCCCACACATGACATTTTCCCGGCAAAGCCGCGAGCGTCTTGATCGCATAATCGGCGACGACGTCGTTAAACTGCCCCACCAGACCCTGATCGGACCCGAAAACGATGGCTCTTACGGTAACGGCATGCGTTGACGCCTTTCGTCTCACCATCGTGGCTACCGGCTCGTACGCCCGAAAGCACGCCCCCAACCCGAGTTCCACGCTCCGATAATAATCGGCCAACGCGAGCACTGATTTCTCGTATTGTTGGATATTCGATGCGGCCAAGGCCTTCATCGTGCGGACTACGGATCGAAGATCACCGGCACTGCTGATCTTGCGCCGCAAGCTCTCCATGGTGTCGCTCATGCGTCATCCTTGGCTGGCGGCTTGGGTTGGAAAGGGTCGAGCGCCTGGCGGGCGATTTCAATGATCGTATGTCGATCCTCATCGCTCAACTTATCGGCAGTTTCCAATCGCCCGCAAACTTCCGCCGATATGTTCGCTGCGGCCTTTTGAACCGCTTGCTCCGCATCCGGCATCTGGTCGAGCGTCACGACGTCGAAGAGTCCTGCGGATAATGCCAGCAAGACGGCGATTTGAGCAGGGACGGACACCGGCGCGCATTCCGATTGTTTGAGGCAGGCACGAATGCGCCGACCGTGCTCGATGATCTTGCGGGTGCTTTCATCCAGCCGGGCGCCGAACCGGGCGAAGGTCTCGAGCTCCTCGAATTGCGCATAGGCGAGCTTGAGGTCGCCCGCCACGGCACGGTAGGCCGCGCGTTGCGCTTTGCCGCCCACGCGGGAAACGGATTTGCCGACATCGACGGCAGGCAGCACGCCCAGTTCGAACAGGGACGGCGAGAGATAGATCTGGCCATCCGTGATGGAAATCAGGTTGGTTGGAATGTACGCGGAAATGTTCTGCGCTTCGGTTTCAATGATGGGCAGAGCGGTGAGGGAGCCGCCGCCCAGCTCTTTGCGCAAGTGCGTCGCTCGTTCGAGTAGTCGCGCATGAATGTAAAAGATGTCGCCGGGAAACGCTTCACGGCCGGGCGGGCGCCGCAGCAGCAAAGACAGCTCGCGATAGGCGCGCGCATGATGGGTGAGGTCATCGTAAACAACCAGCACGTCACGGCCTTTCTCCATGAAATACTCTGCGATGCTGGTCGCGGCATAGGGGGCGATGAATGCGAGGCCCGGCGGGTCGTTGCCCTCGGTCACGACCAGGACGGTGTAATCCATCGCGCCCTTTTCCCGCAAGGTTGCCACGGCCTTCGCGACGGCGGAGGCGCGCTGTCCGATGGCACAATAAACGCACAGGACATTCTGGTCGCGCTGGTTGAGGATGGTGTCGATCGCAATGGCTGTCTTACCCGTCTGTCGGTCACCGAGGATCAACTCGCGCTGGCCGCGCCCGACCGGAATGAGCGCATCGATGACTTTCAATCCGGTCTGAAGAGGGACCGTAACCGGCGCGCGATCCATGATCTGTGGCGCCGCGCGCTCGATGGGCAGTCGCTCGCTGGCGATCACCGGGCCTCTGCCATCGAGTGGCCGACCGAGCGGGTCGATGACGCGCCCCAGCAATCCGTCGCCGACCACCACATCCATGACTTGGCCGGTGCGCTCGACTTCATCGCCGGCGTTCAGATGCCAGTATTCGCCGAGCAGCACGACGCCGATTTCCGCCTCGTCGACGTTGAAAGCCATGCCGAGCAAATCACCGGGAAATTTTACCAACTCCTCAAAGCCCACAGAGGGGAGACCGGACACCTTGGCGATGCCGGTGGCGATGCTGGTGATGGTGCCCACCTCTCGCGGTGTCAGCTGCGGCGCGAATGCTTCCCGCATCTGGCCTATTGCAGAAAATGTGCGGTCGAAGATGGTCTGCAAGCTTTCAGGCTCGATGATCATGGGTGCTTCGTTGCGGGCTTCGGTTCAGGATTGTCCTGTTCTTTCAGAAGCTCACCGACGCCTTTTTCTAAAGACGAGAGGTAGTCCGCGATGCTCCACCCTATCTTCAGTCCATTCGTGCTGAGTTCGATCCCGCTGACGAGGTCCGGCGCGGTCTCGAACCGGACGTGGACATCGGCCGAGAAGGTCTCATTGAGCGCTTTTTGTATTGCCGCACGTTGCGCCGCAGGCAGGTCAAACGCGCTGCGCAGGAGGGCGGGCTCAGAGGCCGTTTTGAGGGCTTCGCCGAGGCTCTCTTTGGCCTTACCGTCGATCGTGCGCAGGCGACGGGTGAACACCTCGCACATGCGCTCTTCCAGACTTGTCGCGGCAAGATCCGTCAGCGCTTTACGCGCGATGGCGAACACTTCCTGCTGGGTCCGGCGGCGAATGTCTCGATTGAGGTTGTGGGCGTCGCTTCGCAGCGCCTCTTGTCTCTTGGCACTCAGAGCATCGGCTGCCTTTCGTGCATCGTCGAGGAGTCGTTCGCGTTCGGCCTTCGCATCGTCCGTCGCCTTCGTCAAGAGCGCAGCGCGTTGCTGGTCGAACTCGTTGCTCTTGCGCTGGAATTCATCGCGCTCCCGCTGCGCCTCGGCTTTTTTTGCGTCAGCGTCCGCAAGCTCCGCAGCGATCCGCTTCTCGCGCGCGTCGACCGCGTTGAGGATCGGCTTGTAAAGAAAGCGCTTCAGCAGCCACACCAGGATGATGAAATTGAGCGCTTGCGCACCGACGGTGAACCAATCAATGAGCATGAATCACTTTCCTGCGGCTTGGGCGATGACGTGGCTCCAGAACGGATTGGCAAATAGAAGAATCATCGAAACCACGAAGCAGTAGATCGCAATGGACTCGATCATTGCCAGCCCAACAAACAGGGTGCGTGTGATGGTCGTGGCGGCATCTGGCTGCTGCGCCAGAGAACTCAATGCCGTGGCGACCGCCCGGCCTTCGCCAAGCGCAGGTCCGATACTGCCCAGGGCAATCGTCAGGCCGGCGGTGACGATTGAGGCGATGGCAATGAGCGTCATGTTATCCATAGTGTCTGTTCTCGCTGTCGTTGTTCGTGCTTTAAATCTGTTGCGTCGGTTCACGGCTGGACTTGCGGCCACGCGTAGCGGCCGCAATATAAACCGCAGCCAGGATGCTGAAAATGTAGGCCTGCACCATACCGGTGAGCAAACCGAGCGCACTCATGGCGATCGGGAAGATGAAGGGCGTGATGGTCAGCAATATGGCGAGAATCATCGTGCCGCTCATCATGTTGCCAAACAGGCGGACCGCGAGCGCCAGCGTGCGCGATAATTCGCTGATAACGTTGAACGGCAGCATGATGACGGTCGGTTCCAGGTAGGATTTGAAGTAGCCGCCCAGCCCTTCCTCCTCGATGCCGAAAAACGGCACGGCTGCCAATACGCACAGCGCGAGCGCCGCGGTCGTTGAGAGCGACCCCGTCGGCGGCTCATACCCAGGAATGACGGTGCAGAGGCTGGCTAATGCGATGAGCAGAAAGAGCGTCCCCAAAAAGCCGATATATTTCTCTGGCTGTCGCAGACCGACATCTTGGATTTGCTTCTCGATGCCGGTGACCAGGATTTCCAGCAGATTCTGCCAGCGGGATCGTTTCAGATTGGTAGAAAGCTTTCGCGTAACGAGCTTTGAGCCGACAGCAAGCACGAACATCAGTCCCCACGTGAACACAATCGTGCCGTTGAGTTTGAGAAACCCGTGCTGCCAGAAGATCATTT
>Ga0182014_10006995_pt1 | contig 11943 bp, 7 predicted proteins | sample 612S2DmetaG_FD_120489 | JGI IMG/M metagenome (GOLD analysis project Ga0182014, IMG submission 120489) | Permafrost microbial communities from Stordalen Mire, Sweden - 612S2D metaG | ecosystem: Environmental > Terrestrial > Soil > Wetlands > Permafrost | place: Sweden: Stordalen | collected... | reverse complement strand
TTACGCGCCGGGCGGCAGCAAGCTCAGCTTCATCACCGAATACGCCTATTCTTTCCTGGCGACGGCGTGGCTGACGCTGAAAGCCAGACGGGCCGGCCGGTTCGCGGTCATCCAGGCCTGCAACCCGCCGGACATCTTCTGGCCGATCGCACTGCTGCTGCGCGCCCTCGACCGAACCCGGTTCGTTTTCGATCACCACGACCTGTGCCCCGAGCTTTTCCAGTCACGTTTCCCGGGCGCCCCCGCGCTCCCGTACCGGGGCCTGCGGGCGCTGGAGCGCCGGACACACCGGGCCGCGGATCACGTGATCTCTACCAACGACTCTTACCGGGACATAGCGATTACGCGCAGCGGCAAGGCGGCCGCCGACGTCACGGTCGTCCGCACCGGCCCGGACCCGGAACACCTGCGGCGCGGCGAGCCCAGCCCCGGCCTGCGCCGGGGGCGTACGTTCCTCGCCGCCTACATCGGTGTCATGGGCCCGCAGGACGGAGTCGACATCGTGGTGCGGGCCGCGGATATCGTGGTCCATCAGCTCGGGCGTGACGACATCGCCTTCACGCTGATCGGTTCCGGGGACTGCTTCCAGGACCTGGTCGCCCTGCGCGATGAGCTGGGCCTGGCCGGGCACGTGGAATTCACCGGGCGGGCGCCCGACGAGCTGGTCGGGCGGGTCATGTCGACCGCGGACGTAGGCCTGTCACCGGACCCCAAAAATCCGCTCAACGACGTGTCGACCATGAACAAGACCATGGAGTACATGGCTTTCGAGCTGCCCGTGGTCGCGTTCGATCTGCGCGAGACGCGGGTATCGGCCGGCGACGCCGCCGTGTACGTGACGCCCAACGACGAGCACGAGTACGCCCGGGCGATCGTCACGCTGATGGACGACGAGCGCCGGCGCCTGCAGATGGGCAAGCGGGGCCGGGTCCGGGTCGAGCAGGAGCTGGCCTGGAGTTACCAGCGGCGCGCCTACCTCACGGTGTACCGGCAGCTCGGCGGCGGGACGGCAACCGAAGGGGCCGGGAACTGACGTGTGCGGTATCGCAGGGTGTTACCAGCAGGCCGATGGCGACAAGCTTGTCGACATCATGACCTACCGGATCGCCCACCGCGGTCCGGACGCGGCGGGGACGTGGGGTCACGAGGATGGCCGGGTGGCCGTGCAGCTGGGCCACCGCCGGCTTTCGATCATCGACCTCAGCGCCGCCGCCGACCAGCCGCTGACCAAGCACGGCCTCACCCTGGTCTACAACGGCGAGCTGTACAACTACCGGTCGCTGCGGGCCGAGCTGGTCTCCGAGGGGGTCCGGTTCGCCACCAAGTCGGACACCGAGGTGGTCCTCGAAGCCTGGCGCACCTGGGGCCCGAAGGCCCTGCGCCGGTTCCGCGGCATGTTTGCGTTCGCGCTGTTCGACGAGCGCTCCGGTGAACTCGTGCTGGCCCGGGATCCGCTCGGCATCAAGCCGCTCTACTTCCTGCCGCGGCGCGAGGGGGTGGTGTTCGCCTCCGAGCTGAAGGCCCTGGTGACGGCGATCGGCCCCGAGTTGCGGGTCGAGCCGGGCGCCCTCGTCGCCTCGATGCTCTACTACTGGCTGCCCGAGCAGCGCTGCGCCATCGAGGGGGTGGAGAAGCTGCCCGGCGGTTCGTGGGCCCGGTTCCGCCCGGACGGAAACTGCTCGATCCAGCACTACTGGCGGATCGCCGATGAGGCGGCCGAGGCGGCGGCCGGGCCGCCGGCCGACTTGCGCGCGGTGATCGAGGAATCCGTGGCCGCTCATCTGGTCTCCGACGTGCCGGTGTCCAGTTTTCTCAGCGCCGGCCTGGACTCGAGCATCGTCACCGTGCTGGCCCACCGGAACAACCCCGGGATCGACGCGTACACCATCGCGTTCCGCCGGGGGGATCAGCGGCTGGAAGCCACGCACGACGCCGTGTACGCCCGTAAGGTCGCGGCCCGCTACGGGATCGCGCTGCACGAGATCGAGATCTCGCCGGACATAGTTGGCATGCTGCCGCGGATCGTGGACGTCCTCGACGAGCCGATCGGTGATCCCGCCGCGATCGACACGCTGCTCATGTGCGAGGCGGCCCGGGCGCGCGACGTCAAGGTGATCCTCTCGGGGATGGGTGCCGACGAGCTGTTCGGCGGTCACCGCAAGCATCTGGCGTGCGTCATGGCCAGCAACTACGGGAGGCTGCCGGCCGCCCCCCGCACGGCCGTGCGCGCCGCGGTGAACCGCCTCCCGGTCAGCGTGGCCGGACGCGGCCTGCGGTATCCCCGCTGGGCCAAGCGCTTCCTCACGTTCGCCGAACTGCCCGAGGAACCGCGGTTCCGGCGCAGCTACACGCTCTACGACCCGGCCGAGCTGACCGCCCTGATCAGCCCCGACCTGTTCGGCTATGTGGATGACGTGGTGGGGGAGCACCGGCACATCTACCGCGATAACACCCTGCACGATGAGATCAACCGGATGTGCCTGGCGGACACGCGGATGTTCCTGCCGGGGCTCAACCTCGCCTACACCGACCGCGCCAGCATGGCGGCGTCGGTCGAGGTGCGCGTCCCGTTCGTCGACCCCGTGGTGGCCCGGGCCGCGTTCTCGATCGAGGGCCGCGCGAAGATCCAGCACCGCCGGGGCAAGGTGGCGCTGAAGCAGGCGGCGGAAAGCTGGCTGCCGCGGGAGATCGTGCACCGGCCCAAGGCCTCGTTCAGCGTCCCGCTGCGCGCGTGGGTGCGCAATGACCTGCGCGACGTGATCCGCGACGTGCTCGTCGAGGGCGAGCTCGTCGGGTCCGGGATGATCCGCCGCGAGGCGCTGCTCGGCCTTATCGCCGATGAGCACGCCGGCCGGGAGGACCGTTCCAAGCAGCTCTGGCAGCTGCTGACGCTTGAGCTGTGGCACCAGCACGCCCGGTCCATGGGCGTGTCGGGCTAGCGGCGCCCGTCCCCCTGTATGTGCCGACCGCACCGCCGACCAGAGGAAACGATGAAGCAGGTAGCGCAGAACGACAAGACCGGCGAGCTCAGCGTCCTCGACGTGCGGGCCCCGGGGTGCCGCCCGGGCGGCGTCCTGGTGGGTGCGGCGGCCACCCACAAGAAGGTGGTGAACCGGCTGGACTCCTGCACGCCGAAGGAGACCCTCGACGCCGCGGCCGTCCGCACCGGTGCCGCGATGCTCATCGCGTTCGAGTCCCTGGTGGCCGCCACCAGCGTCACCATTGCGGTGGGCGACAGCCTCGCGAGCGGTCGGCCGGAGCCAGTGTGAGCGCGCTTTCCCGCACCCGGATCGGCTGGTACGCGCGCAGGGCCGGCACGATGTCGCCGGCCGAGATGGCTTGGCGTGCACGTGACCAAGCGCTCCGCGCCGCCTGGTCACGTCGGCAGGTGCGGCGCGAGGAAATTCCGGCGATCTTGCCGCTGCCGGGCGGCAAGCGGCGGTTCACCGCTGTCCTGCCGCCTGATACGGCCGGGCGAGTAACCGAGAGCGCCAAAGCGGCCGTGATGGCGGCTGCGGATCGGCTCATGAAAGGTGAATGGGAAGTGCTGGGCGTCGTCAGGACCGACCTGATGATGCCCGACTGGTTCTACGATCCCGTGACCGGCCGCCATTCATCATCGGACCGCTACGCCTTCCGGATCAACCACCGCTCCGAAGAACAGGCTGGCAACGTCAAGCAGCTATGGGAAATTTCCCGCCTGCAACACCTCACGCTCCTCGCCACTGCCTGGTTCGTCAGCGGCAACGAGGCGTACGCATGCCGGGTGGCCGAGCAGCTGCGCTCTTGGTGGCAGGAAAATCCCTTCCTGTCCGGCATTCATTGGACGAGTGGGATCGAGCTCGGCGTCCGCCTGATCAGCCTCGCCTGGATCCGCCGCCTCCTAGACGACTGGCCAGGTGTGACGGGCCTGTTCGAGGACGACACACTGGCGGTACAGCAGATCCGCTGGCATCAGCAGTACCTGGCCGCCTTCAGGAGCCGGGGTTCGTCGGCCAACAACCACGTGATCGCCGAGGCAGCCGGGCAGTTCGTAGCCTGCTGTGCGTTCCCGTGGTTCCCGGAGAGCGAACGCTGGTTGCGGAATTCGGCGCGTCTCCTCGAGCGTGAACTGCTAAGGAACACCTTCCCCTCGGGCGCCGGCCGTGAGCTCGCCTCGGACTATCAGCGCTTCGTCGCCGAACTCGGGCTCTTGGCGGCGGTGGAGGCCGAGGCCGCCGGCCGCCCCCTGAGCACGGCCGTCTGGCAGCGGCTCTGCGCAATGATCGACAGCGCCGCCGCCTTGGTCGACCAGCGACTGCGCCCGCCCCGTCAGGGTGATGGGGACGACGGCCGCGCCCTGCTGCTCGATGCTCCGGCGCGGGACAGCTGGGCGTCGTTGCTATCGCTCGGGGAGGCGCTCTTCGGTGGGCTCGATTGGTGGCCGCGGGTGGCGACGGATCCAACCAGCACGATCATCAGTAGCCTGGCCGGTGCCACCCGTGACATCCCGGGCAGGCCGCTGTCCCGGCCGTCGCGGTTCGCCGATGCCGGGATAACGCTGCTGCGGACGGATGGAAACGGGGCCCCGGAGATCTGGTGCCGTTGCGACGGGGGCCCGCATGGGTATCTCGGCATCGCCGCGCACGCCCATGCTGACGCCATGTCGGTAGAGGTCCGCTACGGCGGTGTCGACGTGCTCGCGGACCCCGGCACCTACTGCTATCACGGCGAACCCGCGTGGCGTTCATATTTCCGTTCAACGATCGCGCATAACACGATCGAACTGGGCGGGCGGAGCCAGTCTGGCGATGGCGGGCCCTTCCTGTGGCTGCATCATGCGAACGGCCGGGAGATCGAGGTGGTAGACACCGGCGAGGTCGCCGGGTGGACCGCCGAGCATGACGGCTACCTGTCGCTCCGCCCGCCGGCCCGGCACCGCCGCTCGGTCCGGTTGGACCGTGCCTCGCGCGGTATCGACATCGTCGAGGAGATCGACGGCGGCGGTCACGACGTCCGGCTCGCCTTCCACCTCGGTCCCCATGTCGAGGCGGAGCTCAACGATGCGCACGCGGTCCTGAGCTGGCCAGACGCATCCACGCCGGGGGCGGCACGGCTGGAACTGCCGCCGCAGCTGCGGTGGAGCCTGCACCGGGGTGAGACGGATCCCATCCTCGGCTGGTACTCTCCCGGCTTGGGGCAGCGCATACCGGCATACACGTTTCTTGGCTGCGGGCAATGCGCTCCAGGCGTACCCCTCACGACACGGCTAGTGTTCCTCGACGTCGGCAAACACCTCAGGTCAGGTGTCCGGATAGGCTGGGCTGAGGATTAAATGCCCGGCGACCAGCATTTACCGGCCGGAGGGACGCAGGGATGGCGCCACCCGGGTCCCGCCTGGACCTAAAGCACCGCATCCGCCGCTGGCACCCGCTCCGGCCAGCGATGATGCGGTCCCTGGCTCTACTGGACCATGCGGATCAGGACACGATTTCCCGCTACCAGAATCGGCGACTGCAGCTCCTGGTTCGTTTGGCGGCCGCTCGCTCACCGTTCTACCGAGCGTGGTTCCGGGACGCCCGGCTCGACCCGAGATCGGTCCGGACCGTGGCCGACCTTGCCCAGATGCCGCTGCTGGATCGCGGTCACCTCGCCACGGGAGCGGAACAGTTCTTGGTCTACCCCGACCGGCTCTTGTGGCAGGCCCACTCGAGTGGCACCTCCGCGGCCCCCGTCACCTGCTACCGAACTCCGGGATCGTCGGTCTTCGAACTCAGTGTCCTTGAGCGACAGTGGAGTTGGTTCGGCCTGAGTCGCAGTCCGCGCCGTGTCATCCTCCGGGGAAGCACCTTCGCCGCCGATCAGAGTGGAGCGCCGACGAAGCTGCTGGCCGGCGCCCATCAGCTCCTGGTGTGGAGTTACGGCCTGACGCCCGAGACGCTGCCGGCCGTCGTCGACGCCATCCGCGACTTCCGTCCTGATGTCATCGAAGGATGGCCGTCGGCCATCACGGTGCTGGCATCGTTGCTGCACGACCAGGGGCTTACCATGCCCGTTCGGGCCGTCATTACGTCGTCCGAGGTGATGACCGCCGCGCAGACAGATTTGATGCACACGGTGTTCCGGGGACCGATCGTCGACCACTACGGGCAGACCGAACGGGTCGCCATGGCCGGAAGCTGCGAGGCTGGCGGGTATCACGTATTCCCCGACTACGGCATCGTGGAACTGTTGCCGGTGCCCGGGATCCACGACAGGTGGGAGATCGTCGGGACGGCTCTCCACAACTGGGGATTTCCCCTGTTCCGGTACCGCACCGGCGATCATGTCGGACCCGCCGACACCGGCCCGTGCCGGTGCGGCCGTGCCTTCCCGACCCTGGGGCGCATCGACGGGAGAGTCGAGGACTGCTTCACCAGCGCCGATGGTCGAACCCTCCCGCTGCCCTCGATAGTGATTGACGACCTCGTCAACGTGCGCGAGGCCCAGATAGCTCAGCGGGGCCCCGGTCGCTTCGAGGTCAGGGTGGTGCCGGCAGCAGGTTTCGACCTTCAGGCGCTGACCGCCCAGACCCGGACGAACGTAGATCGCTACTTCGGGGCGGGACAAGTCGTCAGTGTCTGCGTCGTGGACGTCATCCCACGCACCGCTACAGGTAAGCTCAAGAGCGCTGTGATCGACCCGGGTGACTTCGTCGCCACCTCTACGCCCTGAGAGCGAGGGGTCTGGTGTCCGGCGCGGATCGCCGGCTGGCCCTGTCCCGGCGAGGGTTCCTCCTCGCCGGGACCGCGGGCGTGGCTGCTGGGGCGTGCGTAACGGCTGGCCTGCTACACCAGAACCCGGAGAACGTCTCCGCGGCCGCCCGGGCGTCGCGGAAGTTCACGTTCCCGCGGACCGCGACCTATTACCTCAGCCAGGACAGCTTGCCTCCCGTCGCCACGCTGGCCCGGTACGACCTCGTGGTCATCAATAACGAGTGGCCGCACCGTGTTCCGCGCGACTACTTCGTTCAGCTCCGCGCGGCCAACCCCCACGTGCGACTGCTCGCGTATGTCGACCTGGTCGACTCGATGTCGCATATCGGCACCGTCCAGTACTGGCCGGACAGCTACGCCCTGTGGCAGTTCCAAACTCCGACGTCGAGCCGCTTCCCCCGCGCCTGGCTGGCCCACACCGCCGCGGGCGTCCCGGTGCACGAATACCTGGACAGCGTGATGACCAACCTCACCGACGTCTGTCCCCGGGTCGCTGGGCAGCGCTTCGTCGAGTATGCGGCCGACTGGGTGGCCGGACGGGTCTGGTCGGCGGGGATCTGGGACGGCATCTTTCTGGATGTCTGGGGCGACACCCTGTGGCATGTCGACCAGAACGGGTGGGACATCACCGGTACCGGCCATGACGTGCCCAACGCCAAGATCTACGGGCCGGGCAACCCGCTGGACCGCGGGCTGACCAGCGGCGAACGCATCATGCGGTCCCGGATGCCCGACGCGATCCTGGTCGCCAATGGCACCCGCACTCTGCACGACGGCCTCTTGGACGGGCTGGCCTGGGAGAGTTTCGCCGACCCCCTGGCCGGCCGGGATCCGATCACCGACCTCACCAGCTACGTGGCAACAGCTGTCGCGGCGGCACATCGCAGCCCCGGAGTAAGCCTGACCATCTCCAGCAGGCGGGTGCCGGCCGGGTCGGCGGACGACTATCGGCGGGCGCGATTCGCCATGGCGGCGACCCTCATGCAAAACGGATTCTGGGGGCCCATGGGCGACGATTACGGCCAGCCGCTGTACTACGACGAGATGGATGGTGCAGGCCTAGGCCGCGGGTATCTCGGCCGCGCCGTGGAGCCCGACCCGCCCCTATCGGCCATTACCACGGCCAAAGATGGCGGTACCGGAAGCCCCGCCCCTTACGTGTACCGGCGGGACTTCGAGCACGGCATCGCCCTGGTCAACGTCGGCGACACTGCCCAACAGGTCGCGCTCCGTCGCACCTACCGGCACCTGTCCGGCATCACCGATCGGCTGGTGAACAACGGCACCACCGTCGATCGCGTCACCATCCCGGCCCAGGACGGCGTTATCCTGCTCGATCCTTAATTCCCGTATTTGGGCGATGAGCTGGCCCACGCGGGCTGTGGGTGGCTCGGGATTCCGCCGAGCGGTGTGATGGGCGGTGCGCTACCGGTCCGTCCCAGCGCCGGCCTCGGTAAGATCGGGCGCTTCATACCGCGTGGTGACCGTCCGGTAGAACTCCAGGAGCCGCTGTGCGTAGTTCGTCACGTTCAGAGATTCGGCGGTGGCGCGAGCTCCCCGCCCCAAGGACGCACGCAGTGCAGGCTCGGCGACCATGCGGGCGAGCGCTGCAGTCAACGCGCCCCGATTCTCCACCTCGACCAGGAGTCCCTCCCGACCGTGCCGGATCACGTCAGGAATCCCCCCGACGGGGGTGGCGATGACCGGCAGGCCGTAGGCCATCGCCTCGAGGATCGCCATGGGGACGCCTTCCTGGCGCGCTGGCAGGACCAAGACGTCGCTGGTGGCCAGCAAGTGGTTGCGTTGCTCATGATCCAGCCAGGTGTGCACCACCACATCGGGGCCGACGTCGGCGGCACGCCGCCGCAATTCCTCGACCCGTCCGTCCCCGGCGAACACGATGCGGGCTGTCGCCCGGGACGAAATCGGCAACGCCCGGTAAGCGTCCAAGAGCTCGAACGCCCCCTTGCGGTCATCGATGCGGCCGAGAAAGAGAAACTGCACACTGTCGCGACAGCTCCGATCGGGCACCGGGCTCGTCGGGTCCGTGGGGTTGACCATGATCTGGATGCGGTCGCGGCGCAACGCGAGCTGACTAGCGTAGAACTCCTGCCACTGAGTGGACAGCACCACAAAACCGTGCGACCGGCGGAAGATCCTGGCCACCCGGCCCTGAAGCGGTCTCGGCAAGTTCGAGAAGAAGCTGTCGAAGGCGCCGCCGTGGGCGTGCAGGACGAGCCAGCAGGACGTCCGCAGCACCATCAGGCAGACGATGCACTTACGGAGTGTGCTTCCACGCGAGGCGAAGTGCACGTGAAAGATGCACGGGCTCTTGTCACGGAGAATGCTACGGATGCGCCAGAGGGCGGCACCGAAGACCCGCATACGGCGCAACATGCCGCCGTCTTCCATGGTCGCAATGTGCTCCACCTGGACGTGATGAGAGATGGATTCAATGATCAGTCTCTCGACCGCCGAGATGCCGCCGCGGACCGCGAGCCCCGGACCCACATGGACGATCTTGGGAAGACTAGGTGATGATGTTGCCATGAGGTGTCCTCAGCCTGGGTTGGAAGCCTCGGTGCGGGCGGCCTGAAACCGCCGCTCGGCGAGTCGGCCCGTGTCCCACGATGCCGGCTGCAGTCCCGGTGCGCACGTTTCGGACCGGGATCGCTTCACGGGCCGGGTACGTCACAGTCACAAGAGCCGCGGGACGGTGCTCTGATACCAATGAGCCGATTTCTGTCACCGGGTTCTGCCACCTGGGGTCAGGGTGGGTGTACGACGGCGCGGGTCCGGCGGCCCGATCGCGTCAGACGCGGATGAAACCGACCCTTAAGCCCATGGCCGGCGTTCGCCGGGAGGGTAACCCACCGGAGCGCAGCCACCGCTCCTTCATCACATGAGCGATGACTGGTGCCTTTGAGTGCCGTCGTGGGGGGAGCACCGTACCCCCCACTGCGGAATCATCCGATCGCCGAGGCCGACCTTCGGCCGGTCTTGCGCCGTCTGGCAGCCCAGCGTTCGCGGACTCGTAGCCAAGCGGCAGCCGCTCGCTGCTTGTGCGGGTGGAGCCGCTGCAGCAGCGCAGGCGAGATGGCCAGCGATGCAACCACGAGGCCCGGGCGCAGCCCTGGATTATGGGCGAAGGCGAGTCGCGCGTGTCGGCGAGCCGACCGAGTGTCTCCGTCCAGCAGTGCCCACCGGGCCCGTCGCAGCTCCTGATGGTACCGGAGCCTTGCCACCGTGCCCTCGACGAGGACCCGGTCCCGGGCGGATGCCGTGCTTTCTGCGGTTCGCGAGAAGGCGGCGATGAGTGCCTGTTCGAACGCCTCCACTTTGGCTGGATCGCGGGACAACGAATTCCCTCGGATCCGGTACCAGCCCAGAGGGGCGTCGATGAGCCGGACGTCGCACAGCTGGACGAGCCGCAGCCAGATCACAACCGACTCATCGACATCAGAATCGTGACCGGCGTAACCGCCGGCTTGCTGCCACGCGTCACGCCGGACGATGCCGGTGTAGTACGGAATGACGCCAGCAAGGGCGTCGGACAGTGTCAACGGCTGACTGGCATACCGCGGCTGCCACTGCACGCCTAGAGAAGCGAGATATCCCGAGGGCAGGTGAGCTTGCTCGGCATCATCGAATTGAACGGCGTCGCAGCCGACAGCGTCGACACCGGGCTCGGCAGCGATCACATCGGCCATCGCGGACACAAATGACGGCATGATCTTGTCGTCGCTGTCCAGGACGCTCAGGTAGCGCCCGGTGGCGGCCTCCGCTGCGGCTGTGACCCCGCCGCGGTACCCCCGGTTCTCCTGACGGATCAATCGAATCCGGCCATCGTGCGCGTACCGCGAAACGATCTCGACAACGGCGGGTGACATGCCATTGTCGACGACTACCATCTCCCAGTCCGGCGAAGTTTGCGCCAGCACGGATTCGATCGTTGCCGGCAGGTAGTCCTCGGTGCCATAGACCGTCGTCAGGAAACTAACCAAAGGCACCGATACCGATGCGGAATTCGTCACCTGGCTCCTCCGTCGCAAGACGTGACAGACGTCGGCAGGGCCTCCGTTCTCGAACCACCGTAGCGTGCAGTCCTGGCCGCGCCGGACAAGCCAGTGGCTGCCACCCGCAGCACTTACCCCCTACCGGGGTAAGGATGCTGACGTCGAAACCCTGCCCGCGGGCACGGTAATGGTACACGGCAGCAGGGCTGCCATCGCCTCGCCGCCGGGCGGCTTGCCACCGCCCGGCGGCGCAGGCGCTCAGATAGCCCGAAGGCAACCGCGAGTTCGAGGACGCGGTAGAGCAGCTCCCGGGCGCCTGCTGCGCTCTCGCCCAGCCAGCATCCCTCGCTGCCTGACCAGTCTCAGTGGTCACCGGATCATCCACGTCCCCGTACCAACCGTAACAATCGACCTAACTTGACTCAATGGTCAATATCCCGGAAGAAAGAAAATTCACGTTGGTATCAAGGCCACCGGCTCAGTGCTCCTATGCACACGAGGCTGATGGTCTCTGCGCAAGCGAACCAGACGAGGTGACCGTGGACGGCTGAGGCGGGCGTCGCCGCGGTCTCGGCAGAGCAGTGCCCGGCGGACGGGCTCCGTTACCAGCCAGCGTCCCGGACTGCGCGGGACAGGGCCGACGGCACGGGCCGGATCCGGGCGACAACTGGACGCTTTCCGAAGGACAGACAGCTAGGAAGGAGCACGCGGATGAGCCTCGGGGCACATCTTGCTCGAATCTGGAGGCGACGGTTCCTTATTGCGGCTACCACGCTGCTTGCCGGGTTGGTGGCCTTCGGAGTTGCCGGGCGGCATTCCGGTACCCGGTATACCGGCACTGCGACGCTGGTCACCATGTCGCAGAACAGTTCTCCGGACCAAGTCGCCGTCCTGGCCACCGGGTATGTTGACACGTTCATCCAGCCGTCGTTTCAGCAAATTCTGCGCGCCAGGCTCGATTTGCCCGCGGATGTGTCGCTGACCGCTCAGACGGCCGCACAGAGCCCGATCATCTCTATATCGGCGACAGCCCCCGATACGGCCACGGCGCAGCGGGCGGCCGGGGAGGCGGCCGACGAATTTCTCCGGGAGGTGAACGGCAGCCTTCAGGCCGGTCGGCAAGGCCTGATCGACCAGATGCGGCGCGCGGTCGCGGCGGACACGCAGGACACGACCGGCGAGATCCGGGTGCC
>Ga0182014_10006994_pt1 | contig 11943 bp, 15 predicted proteins | sample 612S2DmetaG_FD_120489 | JGI IMG/M metagenome (GOLD analysis project Ga0182014, IMG submission 120489) | Permafrost microbial communities from Stordalen Mire, Sweden - 612S2D metaG | ecosystem: Environmental > Terrestrial > Soil > Wetlands > Permafrost | place: Sweden: Stordalen | collected... | reverse complement strand
CGGTCTTTTACTAAAACTCCTATAATTCCACCGATTGCTCCTATGATTACATAAATAATAATGGCTAATAATACTTCTAAACCGGTTGTAACCCCTGCTTTAGCTAAAGCTACTGCTAGAATTATACCAATTATACCAACTATTATTCCCATAAATATGCCTACAAGTGCACCATGGATAGCCCCGTTTTTGTAATCTCCGCCTACAGTGTAACCAACATAAATAGTTGCAATTAAGAAACCTGTAGCGCCACCAAATAATCCTATTATCATACCAGCTAATAATGTTATTAACCCTTCAATTGTAGCACTAAGTATTACTCCTAATACAAGACCAATTATTACAGGTTTCCATTTCACTTCTACCATATCTTTCCACCCCTATAAACGATTATTATATATTCAATTCAGAGTATTAATAACTTTTCAAGAAAATAATTACTTAAAATTTAGTAACAACCAAAACCCTCTACAATGTTTTCTTTCCTAATTTTAAGCACTTAAAAACACGCTAGATTGTTCACTTGCCTGCTTGATCAATCACTTCATATTTTGATTTAACTAACAGATAGACTCATTTAAAGAACATTGATATAATAGCAAGCGATACAATGGTTTGTAATTAATTAGGAATACGAGAATCATTTAATAATGGATTGAAATAGTTATCAAAGTCCATGATTATAACGTACCCCATATAGGGCAAATGACCACTTTATACTACTTTCGAGCAACTTAATAATAAAAAAGTGTATGATCGCGAGCTCAATTGCTTTCATATTAATTAATGGCGCAACCAAGCACGAATGCAGTGCAAAAATAATTAATAATGTTTTAAGAAAGCTGGTATTCTCAACAATTTAGTCTATCAATATTTCCACTAATTTTCGTACGTATGGAATAACAATATAAGCTATTGGAGCAGAAACGATAATTCCAACTAATAAAGATTTCAGGAAAGCTAGAAGAAATATAGATTCAAAGCCAACATTGATCAATGTCATGAAAAATGCCATTGGTATTGTAATTACAATGGCCATTAAAATTGCAAAAACCACATTTTCATATTTTCTATCCATATACTATCATCATCCTTGATGTTTGCAGCTTCCAATAAGATATTAGGAATATATACCTGTTTACCCTTCTTTTGAGTTATTGATGTGAACTTTTCATTATCCATAATACCACCTTTATTTTTATATGTTTTATTGCATTTTATCTATAATATTATCATAAACGATACCTTAATCACATTCATCGAAAGATTTAATGCCTCATCATTCAATAACATAGCACACGGGGTTTTTTTTGTTTCATAACTTAATAATACATCCCATACAATATTAAATATTTACTTTACGAAGTACTGATAGTCTATAACTTAGTGATAAAGAACATCAACTAACCAGCACAACCCGCAAGAGGAGAAGAGAATGATCTTTCACATCAACCGCATGACATTCAAGTCCGATCTCAGCGAAGAGCAGCGTCGAGTAGGTCTCGACCTGCTTCGCCAGGCGGGGGAAGCCAACCCTGCCGTGCAGTCGTACGTCGTGGGCCCCGACCTCGGAGGAGAGTTCGAATGGGGTGCCGTGTACGTGCTCGAGGATTTCGACGGGTACTGGGAGTACCTGACACATCCTGCGCACGTCCGCTCCGAAATGAATGGAATGGAGCTCATCGACCGGTTCGAGGCCTTCGACATCACGGACTCCGATGATCCCGAGCTCGGCGACAAGATCGCGAAGCTGTAAGCCCGAAACTACGAGGAGCACCCCGAGCTCGCCGATTTAATGGCTCAGGTGCCGTCGTTCACTGTGCCCGACGCCGAAGGCAAACAGCAATAGTATATCCACATTCCCAAGGCAATATTTAAACTTGAATACTTCCCCTTTATGTTTTCCATGATGGAGTGTTCTTTGATAGGAGAACTCTTGACATTTAGGACATTGTTTTGCATAAAGATTTATCCAGTGGTATAACTGACATATTAAATTTTAAATCTGTTGAACTTCGCATAAAATATATAATTATATATTTTTATTATAATACGAAGTTGGAAACTTCCAAAATCTTGAAATATTAAAATCCTTTTCCATCCTTTATTTACTTTAAAACTCCATGAGAATCCTCATTAAATCTGTATTACTTTTTTATACTTTTTTATAATTTAATATTTTTACTTCGTTAAACTCGACTATTACGAAGTTAACATTTGTGTATATAAAAAATTTTTATAATAAGCTATCAAACACCCCTATTCTAATAAACACTATTTTTACTACTAATTATAGTAATACTTTATTTATTTAAAACAAAACATATTTAAATCGTATTTTCATAAAAATGCAAAACTAAAAGAGCTAGAAGACTAAATAAGCAATTATAATGGCTTCCGAAAGGAAGCAGCCGGTTATATAAATCATCATTTTTAGCCAAAATATTTTGAATTTTCAACATAGAATCTGCATATTTTTTTTTCTTTTTATCAAAAGGTTTATTTCCCCAACTTTCATTCCATTGCCTCAATGCAATGGTCAGATTTCCGAGTTTATCCTTATACTGTTCATGAATTATCTTTTCTTCAGCATTCAAATTTAGTTTTGATGGATTATTTGGCCATACATGTTCAATCTGGAAATCTGGAACCAAAATATTTCAAGAGGTATTTCTAAAGATTCTTCCATTAATGATTTTTCATATTCATATAGTAGGTTCTTTATATCATTTTTAGAAATCTTATTATAGAAATTTAGGTTTATAGAAATTCTCCATATATATTTAAAGTTTTATGTGCTGCTTTATCCCAATTAAATAGTTTAGCTCTTTTTAATCCTTTATTTGTCATGTTATCCTTCAAAGTATCATTTGTCAGCACGTCATACATTTCATCGGCCATTAATTCAATATCTTGTGGGTTTATCATTATCCCTGCGTCACCAACAACTTCAGGTAATGAGGTTGTGTTTGAGGTGATTACTGGTGTGCCGCAGGCCATTGCTTCCAATGGGGGAAGACCAAAACCTGCATAAGCACATGGATAAACCAGAATATCTGCAGCATTGTACCATTTGGGCATGTCTTCCTCTGGTACGTATCCAACAAAAATAACATCTTCTTGTAAATGCAAGTCATTGATCAACTTTAAAATATTTTCACGTCCACGATAACCTTGAGATTCTCCTATTTTCACCATTTTAATGCCTGGAATTTTTTTCTTAAGTTGTGCAAAAGCCTTTATCAAAACAGGGACGTTCTGTCGCGAGGTTTCAGAACCCACATAAAGCACAACTTTCTGATCATTTGGAATCTTAATTTTACTTAAAATCTCTTTATCCTGATTCTCATAATAAACAGAATGATCAACAGCTGGATAAACAATTCTAATCCTTTCTTCAGGATAATCTAAATATTTCATAATCTCCTCCTTAGAAAACTTAGAGATTGTAATAATAATATCCGCAAGTCCCAGCCCCTTCATGTTTTCTTTCCATATAGAAGACCTGTCTTTGTCGTATACCCAAGGGATAAGATCGTAACATGTTACAATATTATTTTCAAGTTTAACAGAATTCAGGATATATGCAAATCCCTGTGAGGTTATATGTTTGATATTGCCCTCTTTAACTTCATTCTTGACTGTGTGGATATATTTGTGTTTATCAATGGTTTTTAAAGTTTTTTTTCCCATATCTGTGATAAATTTTAGTGATTTATTTTCATATGAGTCTGATTTGAGCGGCATCAATGAATCATATTCAATAACATTCAATTCAACATTTAACCGTTTAACTATCTCCATCTGGTACTTAGATATAGATATCCAAAATATTTTATCTGTTCTGGACCCGTTTATATAATCGATTTCCATTAATTTCACCATATTACAAACTATGTAACTCTATTAATGTATATTAACAGGGTTAAACTTGAATAAAAAATGAAAATGAAACAAATTAACCTGAAACTAACAGAAAACCAACTTGATCAATTAGAACAGCTCTCAAATGCAATGGGTAATGTATAGTAAATCCAATCTAATTAGGATAGCATGTACTACAAATGTATGTATCAAGATAACATTGTTTGGGTTCTTCTTTGAAGATTAAATTAATATTTAAGTCTAAGATATTTATACTCTCTAAGATTCTGGTCCAATAGCCTATTAACTTCCATTCCTCACTTCTATCAAGATGCATTTCTACTTTTTGAATATAATCAATCTGTTCAATCATAGACCTATAAGTCCGATTGAAATCTTCCCTTGTAAATACAATAACTTCATCGTAGTTAAGGAACATTTCAGGATTATACAATTCTGCAATCCTTCCATTAGGTACCCCTTCACTCACTTTCATTTAAAACTTCCTAATAATCAACATTAAAAATTTTTTTAGAATATTATTCTATGTTGTAATATCAGCACGAACAATAAAGCTGCAAATGTCCAGGTACCTGCAACAAACATGCCAGTAAACAATGCATTGTAGTCCATTTTAGGCTCAACACAAGCTAAACAACGTTTATACATTTATAAATCACCTCCAATCTTTTTATTCGATTTTATTGCACGCATAGTTATCTCACTAAAACGATTGTACTGATTATGGGAAAATGTCAAGTTACAATGAGGGCATAGATGCCAGAGCTCCTGTTCAGACGGTTTTTTAAGATAGTAATCTTCCATGGTTTCCCTGCAGTTGGAGCATTCCATAAAATCAGATCAAATTTCCTTTCTTTTCATCTCAATTTCTTGGACTTGGTTCCTGGTGAACTCATACCAATTTATAAAATCTTTCTTAGGAATTATAAGCAATTCCTTATGCTTAGGCTTCTCAACGTTCTTTAAATCCTATTTTTCAATGGTTTTAGTGTTTTCCATAATATCACTCCTCAGGGTGGATCATTATAGTGATCAACATTAACGAGGCTTACCCGAGAGAGCAAATGATAAGTAAAAATAATAAAAATGTTTGATTTATGATTAAAGTAGATATAAAGACAGTTTCAGAATTAATATTTTCAAAAAAAATTGTTAAAATGGAATTTTAAGGATCAAAATAAGGCTAATGTAAGGAAAAACAGTTTAAAATACGGTATATTTAAATATCTTCATTTATAAAACTATGATTAGGTGATAAAATATGTCTGAATTACCATTAGCTCCAATAAAAAGAATAATAAAAAATGCAGGTGGACAAAGAGTCAGTGAGGGTGCAGAAGTAGCTTTAGGAAAAGCATTAGAAATATGTGGTGAAGAAGTCTCTATTAAAGCAGTTAGACTTGCAAAACACGCTGGAAGAGTAACAGTTAACGCATCTGACATTGAACTAGCCCTTAAAGAAATTGCTTAAATTATTTCTTTTTTTTATTCTATTTTTTTTAAACTTCATTGTTCTCTATTAACAATTTTGTAGAAACTTAATAACAATATTTTCAACTTCGGATCCCAACATTAAACAAGTTAGAAAAGAATTCTAAATAATCATGAGTTTACTAACAATGTTTACGAAATTTTTTTATAATTTTCATAAATTCATCCTCACTGCCCAAATCCTCAATTGGAGTAAGATTTACCTTACAATATGGTTCTAATAATGGTCTCACATTACGCCAGTTATTCTGAATTTTATACATTTGTTCCCATCCTTTTCTAGTATAAGTACATCCCATTGGGAGAGAATGGAAACGATCAATAAAAGGGGGTGTAACTGAACCTTTCTTCAAAATTTTTAATGAATCTTCAACTTCCTTAATTGCTAATGAAGTCTTATTACAGATACTATCATTTAAATTTGAATATTTAGAATCCATAATAATTGTAGGGATAATTACTCCAATATAATGTTGCCTAAAACCAGGATAAGGATGTGAATATACATCTAATTCGTTAAAGTTATACTCTATATTTCCAAAAAATCTAAAGAGTGTATAAGTTGAAAATGTCCATAAAAACAATGCATCTTCAAGGGAATTAAAATAAGGCTTAATTTTTTCAGGTAAAATTTTCGTTGTTTGATAGTTAATGAGTATATCTTTAATACCAACACTAGCAGCATAACAATCAGCATCATATTCGAGAGTCTGGGAAATTAAACCGCCGCTTTTTTTTATACTCACCATCTCAGAAATAAAGGACATACCATATTCTTCTTTAAGCTCCAGATGTCCATCTATTATATGCGCATATTCATGCCAAATTAAAAATAATACTGCAAAATGAAATAATCCCTCTGCATAAATTTTTCTTTCTTTATCTTTAGGTTTTATCATATTTGCATTACTTATATCAAAAATAGGTTCTATTTCATTTCCATTATTACCTACAAAACTCAATACATTGGGAAATGACAACAAATAGTTAAAAAATATATATAAATTAGAAATTGCCCCATGATTTATGCCTATATAGTATGAATCATTATCTTTGAATGTATATGCATTAAATGATGAATTGTCAATAAAATCGATGTACACATCAGGTACATTTGGATTAATTTTCCTTAACCCTTCTATTAATCCTACTCCTTTCTTACGTGCTTCTGCTAAAAGACAAGATAAGAATTGACCTTTTTTGAGATAAAATTTACCACCAAAATCTTTGGTCCTTTTATCAAAAATAATATCTTTATCCATTTTTAATCCTTATTCCCATAGATCGGTAGAATTAACAATTAATTTAATTTTAATATTATATACTTTATTTCAGAATTGAGTAAATAAAAATATTTCTAATTCGTTAAATCGTGCTATACAGAAGTAAAGAAAAAATAAAAAATTAATTCTCTATTATTCAGGTTTATAATGGTCTATAAGATTAAGTATTTTGCTAGAATAAAGTTCTAATTCCCTAAACATACTTTCACTCAAAACATTGGAATGAGCAATGGTATTTCGAGGAATCTCAAGACTTTCTAAATATGTCTGAGTTACTACCTGATCCTTAAAAACATCTTCAAATAGATCCCAATTTTTATTTATTATTTTAATAAGGTCAGAAAAATCAGTATATTGGATATTGCTTTTTGGTAATTGTATATGCCAATCATGGAGGCTATGAGTCTTTATATTATCTTTTACTTGTTTAGATACATTTGTTTCCCACCAATCAGGACCTTTATTCTGTTCTAATAGATATGAAATAAAAAATCGTAATTTGTTCTCAAAACTAACAAATAATGCATAAGCACTCATCATTCTTCTCAAATCTTCTTCAAAAGATTTTATTATATGTTCAGTGACTGGGACTTCAATATTTACATTTGGAACTTTCCCGAATTTTTCTTTAATTTTAAACTCAATAATATTAGGATCATCTTTAAGAATCTCAACTTCTCCCAATTCCGCCAAATAGCTTAATACTCTTCTTGAATTCCACTTACCTATTACTCTATGTCTAAATGGAGGATGGCCAATATCTTCAGTGCTAAACGTATCGTCTTGATAAATATCTACCATATTCTTTATAACACCTTTCACATATTCCACTTGAGCATCCAAAGGTAATTTTCTCATTCATATCCCTCCCATTAATGATTTTTATATGGTGAGTAGGATATAAATTTATTAATTTATATTATAATTTCTACTTCGTATGGTCAATATAAAGAAATCACACTAAAAAAAAATATTCAAAAAATAAAAAATTTTTTGATTAACCTTTTTTTAAAGTTTCCTAGAATGGACTATAGAATGGGTTAGCATGTTGCACATCATCATTGGTATTGTCAACTGGACGTGAACAGTATTAAAAGTTATTTTGCTTCCTTTACGGTCTTCTGGATTTGCATCTAAATAATCATCTATAAGTTCCTTAGCTTGTTTCTCCCAAGCTGCCGCTGCTGGATTACGGGCTTCATTACTTTTATAATAGGCATCTAATATGATAACAGCAGCATAGAGATTGGCAGCCTGGATAATAGCATCTGGTGTTGGGTGAGGTAAGGTTACTCTTTGGACCTTATTTCTTATTCTTTGGTCTGCAAAAGTTAAAGCCTGTGCCATATTAGTTTCTTGGATATTTGTAGGCACGTCTTGTACTAAAACTGTTAATGCCGCCTCATCTGCAAAAGTTATCATTAAATCACCTCAAAAAAATTAGTTATTAATCGTAGAAGGGATCCATAGCATCATTAGGATCTAAAAGACCACTCTCTGGCGGAATCGGAGTATCTTTACGTGATGTAAACACTTCAAATCCGAATTCAACCTCTTCCTGCTCCAATCCATTATTATAGGTCGCTTTACCAAAATACGTGTATAAACCTGTAGCCAGTACTAAACCCTGCATATTACCTCTTTGAACAATAGAACCAGAATAAGCAATATTTCCTATCTTTTTATCTAACGGTAATGATTCTCCAGTTAAAGCAGATTCATCCACGGTGAGGTAGCTGTCTTCAATGAGTTTGACATCTGCCGGGATTATATCCCCTAAATGCACTCTCACTACATCACCAGGCACGATTTCTTTAGAAGGTAATTCTATCCATTTACCGTCTCGAAGTACTTCGGCTTTGTATGATAATTTTTCTTTCAAGAGGTCAATAGTGTTATCTGCTGTATATTCTTGATAAAATCCAACAAGACCATTTATCATTAATAAAATGAATATAATTGTGAATTCCTGCCAATGCTGGATGATCAGAGATAAAATAAGAGCAATTTCAATCATCCATGGAATAGGACCCCAGAAGAAATTCAGAAATTTTTTAATTGGACTAACTTTTTCTTCAGTGATTTCGTTAAACCCGTATTCAGTTAGTCTTTTTTGTGCCTCTTTCGATGAAAGACCGTGGGTAGTAGATGATAATTGGTTCAGTAAATCTGAAATTTCAATTTCTTCTGATTTTTGAACATCGATGGACTGATCCATGTAATATAATTTTATTAAAACACTTTAATATGATTTTTCTACATCTTTGAAAATATAATAAAATAAATTTACACCTTAATAAAAGAACATTTTTTTATTACTAGAAAAAATTATCTTTGATATTAATCATAAATAAAATGGGGTGAATATTATTAAGATTAATGAAAATGCACCCGTGATTGTTAAGGGTATGATTGAAATCAATTCAAGTCCTGAGACTATATGGGACTTGATAGCTGACATTAAAAGATGGTCCAGTTGGAATCCTGATGTTAAGAATTCTTCTATTGAGGGGGATGTGATTAAAGGTTCAAAATTCAAATGGAAATCCTGGTCAGTAACCATTACTTCAATTTTCCAAGAGGTTGATCGACCCCGATTCATAGGTTGGACCGGGAAGACCATGGGTATTAAAGCCGTACATATCTGGAAATTAGAACCCAAAAATGGTAGAACCATAGCTATTACAGAAGAGTCGTGGGAAGGTCCTTTAACACGTTTAACTCGGGGTCGTACACAAAATATGCTACAAAAAGCTATTAACTCCGAATTGGAATATCTTAAGATCGAAGCTGAACGAGTATCATGATTAGAATAAAAAACATTTGCGTACTTCATTTACAAGATTAATATTTTTTAATTAAGGAAAAGTAATCAAAAAATTTTAATAAAATAAAAGGGATTCTTAAACTACTATATAACCTTACAGAAACAATTGAGTTAAAAAAAATGAAAATTTTTATAAATAATAGATCATAATCAATTAGAAAAATGAATTGCAACATATCCACCAATTATTCCAATAAAAAAACCCGCACCACCTATTGATAATCCTAAAGAAACTAAACCCAAGGTATTCCAGTTGCTGAAACCTACTGGTGTTCCATTAAATAGAAGACCTATAAATATCATTCCCACACTAGACATAATTTCACTTAAACCTCCATTTAGAATATAATCATTTTTTTTCATCGTCTGAATAAGCGCAGTAAATCCCGCAACGAAATTTGAGGTTAAAATTCCAGGACCGGAAAAGCCAAAGAAAGCAGCTACTATTGAGGAGATTATTCCCGCGAGTGTTCCAATGAAAATAGAAGTAGAATTATACTCTGCCATGCACTCTAATATTTTTTTCTATTGTAAAAATTTATTTATTAATTTCATTACTCAGAAATAGGAGTGAAACATTATAGATCCAATCTTATCCATGTGTTAATAGAAATCCCGGTGTGATACTATTTATTGGTTATTTCAATACATGATGAGTAATGTATTCTTTATTATTATTTATTATTATTCACCCTCCATCAGGATTATATCTCTTGAATGTAATTCTATTCATGAGGTGGGTTATGATATTGGTGGTATCAGATTTACATTTAGGATATAAAAAAAGCAATCACGAAGATTTCTTAAACTTCTTAAATGAATACGAGAATGTGAAAATTGATCATTTAATACTTCTTGGAGATATATTCGACTTTTGGAGGTGTAGAAGTAAGAAAATAATCACCGAAAACGAGGAGATATTATCAAAATTATCAACTCTGACCCATAAAATTCATTATATAGCTGGAAATCATGACTACTACATTCTCAACTTAAAGGGAATATTCAATGGAAATTATCCTTTCAAAGTTTCTAAGTATTTGAGGTTAGATGATCATGGAGAAAAATTTTATTTCATGCATGGCTATGAATTAGAAGTCCTTTTCACTCTTGATCCATTAACTATTGACCTATATGAAAAGTTCAGTGAAAAAATGTGTTTAACAGAAAACATAATAGGAGGAATCGCCGGCTTTTTATGGGATTTTTTAGAAATAAGTCGCAGAAGCGTAGATCGAGTAACGGAAGAAATGAAAAAAAACCCACAAAACAGGAGGAAAATATGTAAAGTCTACGAATTAGCGGTATCCCAAGGCAGATATCCCCTATTAGGCTTGAAACCTGATGAAAAACTGGTCTTTGGACATACTCATCGGCCTTTCATAAACAATGATAAAACGGTAGTGAACACGGGCTCCGGGGTTGACGAATTACCATCTAAGGAATACCATAACAGCTACGTTGAAATCTCTAAAGGTGAAATAAAACTTAAATTCTTTAAATAATACGCCGGGACTGGGATTTGAACCCAGGGAGAGCGTATGCTCAAACAGGATTTCGAATCCTGCGCCTTACCTAACTAGACTATCCCGGCTTGATCAAAAATGATTAAGTAAAATTATATTTGTAAGGCTAATGGATATATAATCTTTCAAACATAATTTGAAATGTAGAGGTCTGAAAAATGGAGAAAAATGAACTTTATTCTATAATATTCAAGCGAAAATCGATTAGAAACTATGATTTAACCTCGCTTAATAAGAATATACTTACTGAGATTTCGAACCATTTCCAGTCTTTAAAGCATATGTACGATGACATTAAAATTGAATTGAAGATTATATCACCAGATATGGTTAAAAGAAGAGTGATGAAAAAAGCACCGCATTATATAGCCGTGTTTTCAGAATCAAAGGACGGTTATTTAACCAACGTGGGATTCATGTTGCAGCAATGGATCTGTTCCTCTCAGCACGTGGTATTGGCTCTTGCTGGCAGGGGATTCCTAAACCTACTAAAGAATTGTTGAAGAGTTCGAATTTAGAGTTTGTAATTTTCATAGCCTTCCGGCAGCCTAGCGAGCAGTTGCATAGGACAGATGTTTCTGAGTTCAAGAGAAAATCTCTTCAAGAAATAACTAACATTAAAGATGCTGATGTACTATTGGAAGCGGTGCGTCTGGCTCCATCAGCGACTAACAGTCAGCCATGGTTTTTTTCGGGTGATGATAAATTTATGCATGTTTATAGTGTTAAATTAGGCTTTATAAAATCTTTAATAGTAAAAAAGTACATTCCTATAGATGTAGGTATTGCTATTTATCATTTACATGTTGCAGCTGAACATTTTGGTAAGAAAGTTAAAATTTTCGTTGATGAACCAGCGAAGATGAATCCTCCTAAAGATTGTGAGTATGTGGCAAGTTTGAAGATTGAATAGGTTTTCCGATTTTTTCTT
>Ga0182014_10006993_pt1 | contig 11947 bp, 8 predicted proteins | sample 612S2DmetaG_FD_120489 | JGI IMG/M metagenome (GOLD analysis project Ga0182014, IMG submission 120489) | Permafrost microbial communities from Stordalen Mire, Sweden - 612S2D metaG | ecosystem: Environmental > Terrestrial > Soil > Wetlands > Permafrost | place: Sweden: Stordalen | collected... | reverse complement strand
GCTGATGGCTCTGACCATCGCCACCGGATTCGTGGTGGATGACGCCATCGTGGTTATCGAAAACATCACGCGCTACCTTGAAATGGGCATGACGCCATTCGATGCCGCCATGAAGGGCTCCAAGGAGATCGGCTTCACGGTGCTGTCGATGAGCACCTCGCTGATCGCCGTCTTCATTCCGATTCTGTTGATGGGCGGCGTCGTAGGCAAGCTCTTCCGCGAGTTCGCCGTTACCCTCAGCGTGGCCATCGCCGTCTCGCTCATGGTGTCGCTCACCACCACGCCCATGCTCTGCGCCAAATTCCTCAAGTCGCGGGACGAAAGCCGCCACGGCCGCATCTATCGCGCCAGCGAACGCGCCTTCCAGTGGCTCCACAACGAATACGCCGGCGGCCTGCGCTGGGTGCTGCGCCACCAGGTTCTGATGCTCATCGTCGTCTTCTGCACCGTGGCCCTGAACATCTACCTCTTCATGATCGTGCCCAAAGGCTTCTTCCCGCAGCAGGACACGGGCCGCATGGGCGGCTCCACGCGCGCCGCGCAGGACATCAGCTTCGACGCCATGCGCATCAAGCAGCGCGACTTGGCGCAGATGGTGCTCGACGATCCAGCCATCGGCTCGGTGACGGCCTTCGCGGGCGGCGGCCGCAACAGCAACAACGTAGGCTTCATGTTCATCGCCCTCAAGCCTCTCGCCCAGCGCCCGGGCCGCGTCTCCGCCGACGATGTGGTCAACCGCCTGCGCCGCAAGCTCACCAGCGTACCCGGCGCCACGCTCTTTCTCCAGGCCAACCAGGATATTCAGGTCGGCGGCCGCGGCAGCGACGCGCAATACCAGTACACCCTCTCCGACGAGAACCTGAATGAGCTGAACTCCTGGGCGCCGCAACTGCAGGCGCGCATGAGGGCCATGCCTGAACTCCGCGACGTCTCCACCGACCAGCAGAACCAGGGCCTCGCGGCCAACCTGGTCATCGATCGCGATACGGCCTCGCGGCTGGGCATTACCACCGCCGCCATCGACAACGTGCTCTACGACGCCTTCGGCCAGCGCGAAGTCTCCACCATGTACGCCGGGCTCAACCAGTACTTCGTGGTCATGGAAGTCGACCCCAAATACCAGCTCAGCCCCGACTCGCTCAATGGCATCTTCATCAAGGCCAATAATGTTGTCGGGTCCACCACCGCGACGCCGAACACCGGCTCCGCTGCGGCAACCGCGGCCGCACCCACCACCGTAACCGCCACTTCGGCTACAGCCACAATTCCCGCCGTAACCTCGCCCACAGCCGCAATCGCAGCCGCGAGCGCCGTTCCGGCGGCTGCTGCCCCGACCCCCTCCACCGGTGGCGCCATGGTGCCGCTCTCCACTATTGCCAAATACGAGCCGCAGCGAACTTCGCTGGCCGTCAATCACCAGGGCCAGTATCCCGCCGTCACCCTCACCTTCAACCTGGCGCCCAACGTGGCCCTCGGCGACGCCGTCACCGCGCTCGAGAAAGTCCAACGCGAGATGGCCATGCCCAGCGCCATCCACGCCACCTTCCAGGGAACTGCGCAGGCCTTCCAGGACTCGCTCAAAAACGAGCCGTATCTCATCCTCGCCGCGCTGGTCGCCGTCTACATCGTGCTCGGCATTTTGTATGAGAGCCTGATCCATCCCCTGACGATTCTCTCCTCGCTGCCTCCGGCCGGCGTCGGCGCCATCCTCGCCCTGCTGCTCACCGGAACCGACCTCAGCATCATCGCCCTCATCGGCATCATCCTGCTCATCGGCATCGTGAAAAAGAACGCCATCATGATGATCGACTTTGCCCTGCAGGCCGAGCGCGACCAGGGTCTGCCGCCGGTCGAAGCCATCTATCAAGCCTGTTTGCTGCGCTTCCGCCCCATCATGATGACCACCATGGCCGCCCTGTTCGGCGGCATGCCGTTAGCTATTGGCATGGGCGTGGGCTCGGAGCTGCGCAAGCCGCTCGGCATCACCATCGTCGGCGGCCTCATCGTCTCGCAGATGCTCACACTCTTCACCACCCCGGTCGTCTACCTCTTCTTCGACCGCCTGCAATGGAGGGTAATGAAGCTGCGGCGGATCGGGGCGGAGCTGGAGGAGGCGGCGGGGGACTGAAATTGGCGCGGAGAAACTCGAGTGCAAGATCGGCCGGGACTGATTAAGTCAAGCCTTTGAAGGCTCCGGGAGTCCTACCTTGCGTCGTCGCAATTCAACCGAAAACGGCATTCTGCCAGTGTCGGGATGAGCGCAAAGCCATCACGCGCGGCCAATGCGCTCATGTGGCAAATTACTATCGATCGAACAAGGGGGATGGTGCTTCCGGAGCTTGACTCGCGCGTCCCGTCCACCCCTGGCTTTCTAGCCTTGCCCAAGCTGTGCGAATGTGAGCAGGTTTGAAAATCTGCTTCTTGCGCGGATTCCAAGCATGAACCTGCTGGATGGCAGCTTCAATGCTGGATGCAACAGTTGTGTTCCTGGGGCCGCCATGTTTCGCCACCCAATGTACGCTGGCAAGCAACTCCATCCCGTAAGGTGTCTCGAATCCCTCGATGAGATCCGCCACCTTATCCAATCGTTCTAAGGATTCGCGCTTTTCTGCCAGGAATTCAGTAGCCTCTTCGATAGCACCTGGAAGCAGTACAATCTCGGTTTCAGGTTCCTGGCTGGAGCCGTAGCCGCGAATATAGTGCCCCTCCATGACTTCCAATACTTTGTAAAGGTTCGCCGCGAAGGGTCCGTACATCCCAGCTTCGTATTTAAGTCTCAAGGGTTCACCAGCTTCCTGAAGGAAGTAGGCCAACTTCTGCACTTCGAGCAGGGTTTGGCTGTAATCAAGCGTTGCGTAGGCACTCATGAGCCGTATAAAAAGCGCTCTCGAAGGCGTGATCTTGGGCCGATTCGTGCCTATCGGCATTTCCTTTGCAGGTGGCGCGCCTTTCGGTTCGAACAACAGCACGCGCACTTCAGGCAACTCCGCGAATGCCTGCTCAATCATCGGGCGGACCAAACCCCACTCAAGTCCGCCAAAACCGCAACCCAACGGAGGAACTGCAATGGACCGGATGCTCAGCCGCTTTACTTCAGCAACTAGCGCCTTGAGTCCAAGCTCTATGTCTTCGATCCGCGAGTTGCCGCGCCAGTGACGTTTCGTTGGAAAGTTGATTATGTAGTGCGGCTTTCTCAAGCCGCCATTGTCATGGATCAGCATCTTGCCGGGTTCCACCTCACCGGCCCGACAAGTAGCTTCATACAGCTTATTGTTCGCGGGAAAGGCCTGCTTAAACTGCAAAGCGATTCCCTTGCCCATGAATCCGACGCAGTTCACTGTGTTTACAAGCGCTTCCGCGTCGGCTTGGAGGAGGTTGCCATTTGTGATCGTAATCATGTCTGTGCAGCCCTCAGTGGTAGTACCAATCCCGTCTCGCCACGACCGGAGGCTGGGACTGTCCAGGGAATTGCTTTAGCAATGCAGCTACCTGATCTTTGACCGCATCGTCGCAGACCGCTATCTCAGAGATCAATGCCCATTCGAGGTGGCCCCAAACCAAGAATTCTGCCTGCTTTCGGCGTTGGCGGTCGTTGTCATTGCGCTCGTCATGCCAGTACCTCTCTCCGACCAAATCCCAATCGACTGCTTTCAGGTTCTTGAGGTCATCGTACCACTGAGTGAAAGCGGCCAATCCATGGCCATCGGAAAAAACGAAGCCCAGTCCAGCATTCACGACCGCCTGAACGCTGGTGACGAGGTAAACGAGAGGTTGTTGCCCTTCATCGTAGTCTTGCACTTTGCCCGTCTTTAGATTCAAAAGCATCACTGACAATGGGCCGAAGTAAAAGGGCACGTAATCGTGGGCGGTGCCGCCTGGACCGCACGGAATCTGTTTGACATGGCGGTTGGCTTGGACGCTCACGCTGTGAATTGTGCGATACGGCAACCCGTCGTTCGGGGTCGTGTTCGGCGCATGCAGAGCACCGCGCGACAGCAGTGTTCGCAGGCAACTCCGATGCACAATTCGGTAAAGCATTGTGGGCACAGGAGGAAGCGTCTTTGGCATCGTTAAAGTGAATACCACACCACGACAGGTTTTTACACCCCTTCGAAACATTCCGTCAAACCGATCTACGATTCCCAAGTGATAGCGTAGCGAAAGGCACAGCGGTCCCTAAAACTCACGCCGGGTGACGGGCGCCCAGGCCGGGCATTTGAGGCCTGCGAGACCACAGAAGTCGCCGCCTCACCCCGCGAACGCCTCTTCCTGCACCTTCGCCCGCTCGATCAGCTTCACCGGGTAGTAGGAGTTGCGGATGTACTGCTTCACCATGCGGTTGGTGTTGAAGTACGACCCGTTGAATGCCAGCGTATTGCGCATCAGCCGAGCCCACTTCTCCGGCGCTGCCAGATACAGCGGAACCACCGCCGTCTCCAGCTTCTTGTAAAGCGACGCAGCTTCTTCGGCATCGTCGGCGCCGTCCTCGATCGCCCAGCCCGTGATCCCTTCTATCCAGCCCTCGATCCACCACCCGTCCAGAATCGACAGGCTCGGTACGCCATTCAGCGCCGACTTCATCCCGCTGGTCCCCGAGGCCTCATAGGGCCGCCTCGGCGTGTTCAGCCACACATCCACGCCGGCCGTCATCAGCGCGCCCAGGTCCCATCCGTAGTTTTCCAGATAAACGACCCTGAGCACGTCGTTCGAGAACTTGGCGGCATCCTCGATGACCTGCTGGATCAGCGCCTTGCCGGGCTCGTCCTGCGGATGCGCCTTGCCGGCGTAAATAATCTGCAACCCGCCCGCGGCGGTGGCAATCTCCATCAGCCGCTCAGGATCGGTGAACAACAGCGTCGCCCGCTTGTAGGTGGCCACGCGCCGGGCAAAGCCAAGCGTCAGCACCTTCGGATTGAGCACCAGCCCGGTGCGCGAGGCAACCTCGGCCAGCAGTGCCTCTTTGGCCTGCGCGTGGGCCGCAAGAATCTCCTTCTCCGGCATTTCGATCGCGTTGCGCAGGAAGAGATTGTCGCGCCGCCACGAGGAAAAATTCGCATCCAGAATCTGCTGGATCGGCTTGGAAACCCAGGTGGGCGCGTGTACGCCGTTGGTGATCGAGTCGATCGCAAACTCCGGGAACATCGCGCGGGTGACCTTGGCATGTTGCATCGCCACGCCGTTGGCAAAGCGCGAGAATTTCAGCGCCAGCAGCGTCATGTTCAGCATGCCGTCGCGATAACAACCCAGCTTTTCCAGCCGTGCCGTCCTGTCGCCTCCCAGAATGCGAATCGTCTGCTCGATGGAGAAGCGGTCGTGGCCGGCCGGAACCGGTGTGTGGGTGGTGAAAACGCACTTCTGCCGCACCAGGGTCAGGTCGGATTCGGCGGGCGCGCCCAGCGGGGCGCCGCCCAACTCGCTCTCGATCAGCGCCAGCGTCAGCAGCGCTGCGTGCCCCTCATTCATGTGGTAAACATTCACTCTGTGGCCCAGCGCGTTCGCCATCCGCACGCCGCCCATCCCCAGCACAATCTCCTGCTGCAACCGGTAGTTCGTGTCCCCGCCGTACAGGTGATCGGTCAGTCCGCGATCCCATCCCGAATTGCCCTCCACATCCGTGTCCAACAGGTAGATCGGTACCACGTGTCCGTAGCGGCCCACCAGATCGTAGCGCCAACAACGCACCGTCACCGTGCGGTCCTCCACTGAAACCGTAAGCCGCGCCGCCTCCTCGGTGCAGAAATCCGCCGGATTCCACGACTGAACGTCCTCGCTCTGCACACCCTTGCTATCCAGGTGCTGCTGGAAGTATCCCTTGCGGTGGACCAGCGTGAACGCCACCAGCGGAACTCCCAGGTCGGCTGCGGAACGCATTGTATCTCCGGCCAGAATTCCCAGGCCGCCGGAGTAGGTCGGCATTGAGGGGTTGATCGCGATCTCCATCGAGAAGTACGCCACCAGCCCTTCAGTGGGGAAAGTTTCGTAGGAAAACGGCTTGGGTAATGTCGGTTGCATGGCTTTCGTGTCTCCGCGCCGCTTCCAACTTGCGAAGCGACGATCTGGGAATGGGAATCCTGGCCGGACTACCGGGCAATAACTGTCCCACCCGGTCGATATCGGACAAACTTCATCCAATCTTAGCAAGGAACGCTTCTGAAGGCCTTTGGATAATCGGTACATTGTCCGCGATGGGCCATCCCGAACGGGTGTTGCCAAGTGTTCGGGCCGATTACTTTCATCCCATGCAATGAAAACGGCGGCGGATTCTCTCTCATCAAAAAATCCCCCCAGAATGCTCCCTTAAAGCCATAAAGGAACCGTAAGGGTGCTCTATCCCAGCCGGTGAGCGCCCCCTGAAGCGTGGCAAATGTGAATCTGCGGCACAATGCCGGTTTGGGCAGCATAACGGCCGGCCAGCGCCTCGACAAAAGCCGCTGCCTCGCTCTGTTCCACCAGGTTGATGGTGCAGCCGCCAAAGCCCCCGCCCGTCAGCCGCGCGCCGATCAGCCCAGGCAAATCCTGCGCCAGGACCACCATCGCATCCGCCTCCACGCAACTGCCTTCAAAATCCTTGCTATAGCTGGTGTGCGCCTCGGCCATCAGCCGGCCCACTTCCGCCAGGTCGCCCCTGGCCAGCGCCTCGGCGGCGGCCACCGTGCGCAGGTTTTCGGTAATCACGTGCCGCGCCCGCTTCAGCGAGTTGGGCGTCATCTCCTGGCCCCATTTCTCCAGGTCTTCCACCGTCGCATCCCGCAGGAAGGGCGCTCCGCCGCGGTGGCTGTTAATGATGGCGCAGGCCGCCTCGGACTCGGCGCGGCGCGTCGTGTAGTCACCCCCGGCAATCGAGTGTTTCACCATCGTATTCGCAATCACCAGCGCCACGTTGGCCGGTATCGGCGCCAGCTTGAAGCTCAGATCCCGGCAATCCAGCAGCAGGGCGTGGTCCTTGGCGCCGTTGGCGGAGATGAACTGGTCCATGATGCCGCAATTGGCGCCCACAAACTCGTTCTCTGCCCGCTGGCAAAGCCGTGCCAGCACCGGACCCGGATAGCTGACCCCGATGAACCACAAAACGGCCAGCGCCGTCACCACCTCCAGGGAAGCCGAACTCGACAGCCCCGATCCCAACGGAACGTCGCCCCACAGGCTCAGGCTGAACCCGGGAATCGCATGGCCCTCCCCGGCCAGGATGGCAACTACCCCCAGCGGGTAGTCGGTCCAGTGCTGGCTGGCCTTGGCGGGCAGGGCCGCTGCCTCAAAGGTCCGTTCCTCACCGTAATTCTCTGAGTAGAGGACGATCTTGCCGTCGGAGCGCGGCGAGATGCCGGCCAGGGTGGCAAAATCGATGGCTGCGGGCATCACAAAGCCCTCGGCATAATCGGTATGCTCGCCGATCAGGTTCACGCGGCCGGGCGCGACAAAGATCGCCGGCTCCGCCTGGAAGCGGGCAAGGTGCAGTGAGCGTAAAGCGGCAGGATCATGCATGTCAGTTCACCCCCTGAATGGATTCAATCTCAACAACCATGGGCCAGGAAAAGGATTCGCCGGGAGCGAGCACGCGCGACCACACTCCCGTTCGCGCCAGGGAGTCCACCGGCGCGGTGGCCGGTTCCAGAGCCACACAGGTCTGTTTCGGGCCTGGCCGGTCCGGCCAGCCGCCGTGGCAGATCCAAAGTCCCAGATACGGTGTGGCTGCCGCGTCGAACCGCACCCGGATCACCACCCCCGCCCCCGGCCGCTCCAGCGCGCACCAGTTCTCCGCTTCAGACAGCGGACCGGCAAACAGCTTGTCGCCGATGCCGGACTCCGGCGGTTGCGCCACGCTCAAGTCGGTCCGGCTGCCATTGGCCAGCGTAGCCACCGGCCAGCTCACCTGGTCGCCGCCCTTTCCCAGCCTGCCGCCGCCGGAACCCTCCAGCCGCAGCGTATCGATCGAACCCGGAAGCATGATGCGGTCTCCCGCCTCCGCCGCAAACAAGGGATGAGCCGACCAAGACCACGGCGCCGGGTAGCCGCCGGTGTTGGTCACCTTGTAATCCAGACGCAATTCCCAGCCCTTGCCCGATTCTTTCAGCGTCACCCTCCGCTCAAGCCTGAGCGGAAGCGAGAAACACTCCCCGCGAAGCGTTGCGGACGCGCCACTCGCGCCCTCTGACCCCTGTTCCCTGATCTCCGACCACGCCACCCGCCACAGATCCCCATGATCGGGAACCGAGGCCGGGCCCGCTGCGGTTTCCACCGTGCAATCGGCAACCGAAGGCAGGCACTCGTCCCAGCCGCTGGCGTCGCCCGCATCGAAAGCCATTGTCCGGGTGCGCGGGCCATAGGCGGCGAGCGGGGCTTGCAACAATTCGCGCTCGTTCACACGAATCGAGGCGATCTTGCCACCCAGGCGGGGAAGGATGCTCACGGAACAATTTCCCATCCGGATGAGAACGTTTTCTTCTTCAACCCTATTTTCACTTCCACTCGCCTCTGCCATCGCCTTTACTCTCCCAATACGCCCACCCAGGCTGCCGTCAATCTTTCCCAGATCCTGTCCAGCCACGCTTCATGTTCCGGCTTCATCAACACTGAGCGCAGACAGGTAACCGGTCCGGTTCCAACTCCCTTGGATGCACAAGCCACCGGCTGGAGCCCAGCCGCCGGCCGAAACCAGGCCAGCGGCAATTCTACAAGAGCCAGATGCAAATCACGTGCGGCGCACGCCACAAATATTCTTTGCGCCAACTCCGAGGCCCGCTCCGGCGTTTCCGCATTCACTTTCCACACCACAATATCAAGTTCCGGAGCCCCAGCGGCAAGCGCCTGAAAGGGCCCGTTCCCATCCTGGCGCAACCGCCGGTCCAGTTCCAAAGCCGCCGCCCGGCCGCGAGCCAGCCCGCGGGCAAACTCGCCCCCCGGCGTCAGCGGCAAAAGCTGCTGCGTGGCCCACAAAGCCACAGCCGAGGCTCCGGCCCGCGAACACTCCAGGCTGATCTCCCCCAGGTGCAACTCCTTTGAAGTGAAGTAGGTATACGGCGAATCGTGCTTGTAGAAGCGCCCCACCGCCGGGTCGCGAAACAGCACGCATCCACAGCCATAGGGCTGCAAGCCATGCTTGTGCGGATCGATCACGATCGAGTCGGCCTCACCCATGGCCGCGAACGCCTTCCGCGCCGGCTCCTCCAGCGCCTCCGGAATCAGCCGGAAGTAGCCGCCGTAGGCCCCATCCACATGCACCCTGAAGCCGTAGCGCTCCTTCAGCGCCAGCACCTTGTCCAGCGGATCCACCGCGCCCGTGGCGGTTGTGCCCAGCGTGACCACCACCGTGCCCACATCGCCCTTCCGCAGCTCCGTCTCCAGCGCCTCCAGGCTCATCCGCCCGCGGCTGTCGGCCGGAATGCCCGCATACTCCAGTTTCAACACGGCGGAGATGCGCCGGTGGATATAGTGCGCCTGCTCCGAACCCACAATCCGCCGCCCCGGCGCCAACTGCCCGGCCACCCAAAGCGCCTCCAGGTTGGCCATTGTGCCGCTGGAGGTCAGGTGCCCCAAATACGAGTCTGGACATTCCGTCCAGCCGAACATCTGGGCGATCCCGGCGACGGCCTCAATCTCCATCTCCGAGCTCGCCCGCCCGCCGTCCCGCGCATGGTTGTTGGGATTGATCTTCATGGCCAGCGCATAGGCCGCCCGCGCCACCGGATGCGGCGGCTTGAGCATCTGCCCGGCATAAAGAGGATGGAAATACGGATAGTTGTCCCCCAGCCGGTGCGCCGTCGCCTCCAGAACCCGTGCCATCGCCCCCGGATCGGCCGCGCTCTCAAAGGCCGGCCCAAAAGCAGGCAAAGCCGCAAACTCCGCCTCAAGCAGTTCCGTGGCGCGCGATAACAGGCCGGGGACGGGATCCTGGGGCATGGCGGCCTCTCACAGTATCACAGCTAGATATGCGATTATAAACCCATATTGGTCAACAGGTTCCGGAAGTGGGAATCGCTGATTGGGACAAAGGACGAGAATTCCTGCAACCATTTTCCAGAGGAATGGTACACTATCTTCAGCGTTAGAGCCGAAGCGGGCGTGAGCAGTAACTCGCCCAACCAAGCAAGATTCTGCCAGTGGTCGCTCCGATTCATTCAGCGCAATTCAATCCAGGAAACACGATCAAAATGGAACAAGGTACTGTGAAGTGGTTCAATGACGCGAAGGGCTTCGGCTTTATCTCGCGTCAGAACGGCGAAGATGTTTTTGTGCACTACTCTGCAATCAACTCTAGTGGTTTCAAGAGTTTGCAGGAAGGGCAAGCCGTGCAGTTCAACGTGGTGAAGGGGCCCAAGGGATGGCAGGCTGCCGACGTGCAGCCGGTCTCATAACCTCCAGCCCGGATTCCGGCAGAATCTAGCAAACACAAAGAAGGGCTGGGAGCAACTCCAGCCCTTCTTTGTTTCGTTTGCGCCTTTTTGCTGTGCGCCGCCCGGCGCCGCCAGCCTGCGCCAATCCCAGCCTGAACTCAAAGCGCCCAGGTCGGTACATGCCCCAGCATCGCCGCGCCGGAGGAAGCTGTAGGCCCGTTCCACTCCGGAACCAGGAACCCGCCGTTGGGGTGAGCCTCCGGGCCTTTCTGGGCGCGGTGATGGTTGCGCAGCGTCTTTTGAATCTCGCTAAGAGCCTCTGTCCGTTCCGAGCGCGATTGCTGTTCCCAGAACATCACAAATCCCTGGCCACACACACAGCAATGGGTCTCAGCGTTCCCACTCGTACTCTTGCAGAGAACCTGCATCTCTCAGCCTCCATGGCTTCGGGGATTTCCCTGCCACGAAAATCACCGTACCAAACGTCTCGACGGGTGAGTATGCCCCGTCACGGCTAGAGGAGCGCTCTTTCAGGCCAGCCATCCGCCCCTTTCGTGGGATGGACCGCTCCCGGGAATAGGGAACAGTGGCCCTTGATCGCATACCCTGCAAGCTCGCGTCCCCACGGAACCCGCTAACTCACTAACTCGCTAACTCGCTGACCCCGAGAGGCGGGGCTAACTTGCGGCATTTGTCTATAACCTCGGCAGCGGTCTTCGTTCAACTCCGTCGGCTAAATGGCCACTGGCCCCTATTCCCCTGTTCCCTATTCCCCATTTCCTGTTTCTTTCCGCTACACTAACCCCTGGGATGTCAAACGTTTTGGCCCAATCCGTGGAGATTTTCACCACGGTGCTGACCTTGGCCGGCATGGGCTACTTTCTGGCCGCCATGGTTGCCGCGCGCGCCTTTCTTGTCGGCCGGCGCGCCCCGCTGGCAGCCTTTTCCCCCGGCGTCAGCATCCTCAAGTCTCTCAAAGGACTGGACTTGGGTATGATCGACGCCTTCCGCAGCCACTGCCGCCAAGCCTACGCCGGCGAAGTGGAGCTGCTCTTCGGCGTTTCCTCGCTCACTGACCCCGCCGTCTCCGCCGTCGAACAGCTCAAAAGAGAATTTCCCACCCATTCCATTCAACTTATCCGGTGCCCCACCCGCCTGGGAACCAACGGAAAGGTCAGCACCCTGGTCCAGCTCGCGAGCCACGCCCGCCATAACTTCCTCATCATCAACGACTCCGACATTACCGTCTCCCCCCGCTACCTGGAGCGGGTCATGGCCCACTTCGCTCCTCCGCTGCATTCGTCCTCCCACGCCCCCCATCACGGCAAGGCACAGAAAGAAGTAGGCTTGGTGACCGCTCTCTACCGCGGTCGCGCCAACGCCACTCTGCCCTCGCGGCTTGAGGCGCTGGGCATCGCCACAGACTTCCAGGCCGGCGTATTGCTCTCCAGGATGATTGAGGGCGGCCTTCACTACGGCCTCGGCTCCACGCTGGCCGTAAGCCGCAATGCGCTCGACAAGATCGGTGGCCTCTTGCCGCTGGTGGACCACCTGGCCGACGACTACGAACTCGGCGCCCGCGTGGACCAGGCCGGCTACCGCGTCGAGCTCTCGGC
>Ga0182014_10006992_pt1 | contig 11948 bp, 11 predicted proteins | sample 612S2DmetaG_FD_120489 | JGI IMG/M metagenome (GOLD analysis project Ga0182014, IMG submission 120489) | Permafrost microbial communities from Stordalen Mire, Sweden - 612S2D metaG | ecosystem: Environmental > Terrestrial > Soil > Wetlands > Permafrost | place: Sweden: Stordalen | collected... | reverse complement strand
GACCGTTCGATCACGCAACGTACCGACTCCCCCGATCCGTTTTACCGCCGGGCTTTGGCCTGGTTGCAGCTCGGCAATTTCCCGGCTGCCTTGGACGACTTGGAACGGGTGGCGCGAACCGACCCCGGCTATGACATCCAGCGCGCCGCCGGGTTGCTGGCCTGGGCTTACGCGCGAACCGGCCAGAGCGAAAAGGCGGAGACGCTATTCAGCCGCGTCCTAGAGGGTTCGACCCTGACGGAGACGCAGTATCACTATGCCGAGTTTCTGGCGGCACGGGGACGGGCCGCCGAAGCGCGCGAGTGGGCGCAGCAAATCATGGCCAAACGCCGCACCATGCCAGGCTTCCAACGCCGCCGGGAACGTCCCTGGTTCCGGCTGACGCGCTCTCTGCTGTCGCGACTGAAATAGCATAAGACGGCTACCTCGTTGGCGTATCCAAAATTCCAAGAGGATGTCATGGCGACCGGAGCGAAGCGGAGTGGAGCCACCCTTTGTTTTCGGCAGCAGAGACAAAAATGGTAAAAATCCTATGGTGAAAAGCCCTCACGTCGCCAAGCAAATCAGCGAGCTGATGCTCGACATCTCTGATCGCATAAGCCAGTCGGTTGCTTCAATCAGGAGCGGGTGTTCCGCCGAAGAGCACGCCGCATACCAGCGAGCCGCGGCCAAAATTCTTGCCGCCGTACAGCAAGAGGTGCTGAGTCCGCTCTATGCGGAACATCCATCTTTGCGGCCGGCGGGATGGAAGCTGACCGCAGCCTGCCCGGTTGGCGAAGCGCGCAGCCTGGGAGGAATTATTCAACCGATATAGAGGTTAAGTGGATTACCGCGAGGGTATTTGGAGCGGTAATCAAAGCGATCCCGGGTGCCCTACCCTTGCGCCGTGATTGTCGGCGCAGGGTGGGGTTTCTGACTTTGGTCCGTGTTCTGCGTCACAGCCGGGTTCTATCTTGCTAGGAAACCAGCTCTAGCCCGGCCGCTGACCCTTTTTCTTCAAATGCCTCTGGAGCGGACCGAGATCCAATCCCAGGTCGTGTTCAATTCTATTAAGCTCCTCAATGCTCTTGCCAGTGTAAACCGGTGCGATGTAGTCTCCCGACTGTCCCCAGCGTTCGTCGAATGGACCGACAAAAATGTCCCGGGGTAGTGGCTTCGCTGCATGTGGGTTCTCATAAACAATCGTTCGCAAGACTTTCCGCCCATAGGCAGCGCGATTTGTCTCCAACAGATTGAGGTATTCTTCTAATTTCAGGCTACGCTGCTCCTTCAGTTCCGTTTGTTCCGCCTTAATCTGAAGTTTCCTTTGGCCCACTGCTAGCCTGTCCAGGGCGATCACGGCGCTGATCGTCGTGTTCTGTGGCGTTTTGACGTGCGGGTGGATGAGCTTACCGCCGTCCATGAAAACATTCGTGGATGGCCCGACTGGAGTCCCGGTCTCTCGGTTGATCGGGATACGAAAGCCGACGCTGCCCAGCATAGCCCCGAGGACGATTCTCGGGGTGCAAATATCCACCAGGTTGACGCGCTCGTTGAAGAGAACGAGGGAACAACATTGCCCGTCGTAGTCACGGAACTTCGCTGCTGCCTTGCTTATCTTCTTTCGCACGCCTACGTGTGGGTCAAATGGGCCGCCGCCATTTCCGTTAAACAGATCCCGGTCATCGGCAAACTCTTTGACCTCGAACCAAAGCATTTGCCCATTGTGGAGGAGCCGGTAATCGACACGCTTAGTCGTTCCAGGGAACGGTGGTTCATGCTCAAGACGCCCCAGGTTGCACTCGGTTGCGTACTCCTCGAAGAGCAGTTCGGATACATTCTGCCGTTTTATGAAAGAGGTAAGCTCGCGTTCGGAAACGCGCCAAGCCTTCTGGCTGATACGGCTTCCGCGGAGCTTTCCGCTGCGCAGCCAGCGATAGACTGTTTCCACTCCGAGCTGGAGCCTTTCGGCAGCCTGCTCAGGTGTTAGGTAAACATCAGCATAATCGTTCATAATACTATTATATCGTCTATAGTATTATATAGTCAACGATAATCGAGTGGTGACTCTACGCTGCTTTTGCGTAGGGTGGGGCAGTTCGCGTTGCCACTGGTTGCTCAGTAGTACTGTGGCCGCCGGTCGGCGAAGACCGGGATGCGTTTGCGGATATCGGCGACGGAGCTGAAATCGACATCGGCGATAACGACTTCTTCCTGGTCGCTCGAGCCATGGGCCAGCACCTCGCCCCAGGGGTCGATCAGCATCGAGTTTCCGAAGAAAGCGTTGTTATCGTCCTTGCCGACGCGGTTCACGGCCAGCACGAACATCTGGTTCTCGATTGCCCTGGCCATGTTCAAGGTCAGCCAATGCTTGCCGCGAATCGTCGGCCACTCGGCGGGGACGAACATCACCTGGCATCCGCCCAGGGCCAGCGCTCGCGGCAACTCGAGAAACCGCAGGTCGTAGCAGATAATCATTCCCACCTTGCCGAACGACATATCGAAGGCGCATTTGCTGCTTCCGGGCGCAATATATTTATCTTCCGCCATCAGGCCAATGAGGTGGATTTTGCTGTATTTCCCGATCATCTCGCCAGCCTGGTTGAAGGCGTATGCGGTGTTGTAGACCTTGCCGTCACGAAGCTCGGCAAGGGAGCCGCCCATGATCTCCACCTGGTTCTGCTTGGCTATGTTTTTCAACATCTGCAACGTCGGGCCGTTGTCGGGTTCGGCGAGTTGGTGGATCTGGTCCAGTTTGTAGCCGGTCGTCCACAGTTCAGGCAGCACGAAGAGCTGGGCTCCGGCGCGCAGCCCCTCTTCGATCATCGACTGCGCTTTTTTCCGGTTGGCGGAAACGTCGCCGAGCACGATGTCCATTTGGATGAGTGCGGTTTTCATGCTTTCATCTCCTGCTCGAAGATCAGGTTTAGCGTACTTGAAGGGTAATTGAAAGCGCTATTTTTGGCATCCGCCGGGTAGCCCGCGTCTCGCAACCTGCTCAGTCGGGCAATGCGTCAGGCGTCTGTCTTGAACTTGACGGTGCCTCATCTATGCCATCGGTTGGCAAATGTGGGGATGTTCCGCCTTTCATGCGGCTGCAATGAGACAATAGCTTGGTTAGCGCCAAAACGGAATGCCATGACAGAACGCCTGTACTACGAGAATTCGTTTCTTCACGACTTTGTCGCCGCGCTGCTTGCGGTCCGCCACTTGCCGGACGGCCGCACCGCGCTGGTCTTCGACCGCACCGCTTTTTATCCCACCAGCGGCGGGCAAACTTTCGACACCGGCTGGATCGAATGGGAGAACCTCGACAACCCTCAGGCGCTGCCTCCCAAGTTCCGGGTCGGCGAGGTGCTGGAGGACGAAGCCAGCGGCGAAGTCTTGCACCTGATCGAGCCTGTGCCGGAGCTGGAGCACGCCCTGTCAGGCACCATGGGGGCCGGCGAAAACGCGGTGCGCGTGCGCGGTTTTATCGACGTCGAGCGGCGGCGGGACCACTTGCAGCAGCACTCCGGGCAGCATGTACTTTCAGCCGCCTTCGTGGAGCTGTTCGAGCTGCCGACCGCGTCGTTCCACATGGGCGAAGAGAGTTGCACCATCGACCTTGAGGCCAAGAGCCTCTCGCCCGAGCAGGTTCGCCGCGCTGAACAGCGCGCCAACCAGATTGTCTTCGAAGACCGGCCGGTCAAGACGCATTTCGTAACTCCGGAACAGGCGCGCGAGATGGGTCTGCGCAAGCTTCCGCCTGCCGGCCGCGAGCGGCTGCGGATCGTCGAGATCGGGGGTTTTGACCTTTGTGCCTGTGGCGGGACGCATGTTCGCGCCACCGGGCAGACCGGTGCGATTCTGCTGCGCAAGGTGGAGAAAGTAAAACAGGGGTTGAGAGTCGAATTTGTCTGCGGCGAGCGCGCCGTGCATTTCACCCGCCAGGACTACGAAACTCTGGCCGAGGCCGCCGGATTGTACTCGGCGCATCTTTGGACCGTACCCGAGCAGGTAAGGAAATCGCTGGAAGAGATCAAGACCGCGGCCAAGCGTGAGCACAAATTGCTGGAGGAGGTCGCGGAATTGACCGCCGCGAAAATGCTGGCCGCGAGCCAGGCCGCCGCCGGCATCAAGCTGATTGCGCAGGTGCTGAGCGGACGCGATATCGGCTTTGCCAAGCTGCTGGCGCAGAAGCTGGTGGCGGAGCCGGGGACGGTCGCGCTGCTCGGCTGCGGCACGGAGCAGCCGGCGCTGGTGTTCGCCGAGTGGCGCGGAGGCCCTTTCGATATGGGTGCCCTGATGAAGCAGGAGATGGCGCGGCTGGGCAGCCGTGGCGGAGGTTCGCGCGAGCTGGCCCAGGGCGGCGTCCCGGGCCTGGATCAGCTCGACGGCGCCATTCGACGCGCCAAAGCCGCTATACTCTCCCAAGGCTCGAGCGATGCGCCCGCTCCGGCTTTAGAACCTAATTCGCAACCCAGTTAACCCAGTTTCGCGGGGCCGACGATTGGACCAGGGACTGATTCTCATCACGCTGCTCATCAAGCTTGGCGTCGCCGCCGCCGTCAGCAGCGTGCTGGCGCGTGCCCGGCGCTTCCGTGTGCTGCTGTTCCGGGAAGAGCGAAGCCTTTCTGAAAGCCTCGAGATGGTGTTGCTCATCGGCATTCCGTTCGCCCTCGGCGTGGTGGTGCGCGCCAAAGTAAGAAACTTCCTGGCTGCCGACCTGGCCTTCGAGAGTTCGATCCTGATGGGCATCATCACCGGGCGCTGCGGCGGAATTGCCGGCGGTCTGCTGGTCTCGTTTCCGGCGCTGTTTCTGGGCGAGTGGGTCAATCTGCCGCTGAACGTTGGAGCCGGGCTGGCGGCCGGATGCCTGCGCAATCTCGCCCAGGACAAAGAAGCGATCTGGTCTTTCTCGCCGCTGTTCGACCTGAGCCTCTACCGCTGGATCAGGCGGACCATCCGCAAGTCGCTCATCGACTGGCAGACCTCGTTCTTTGTCATGATCCTGGCGCTCACCTTCGCGCGCTATCAGCTCAAAGACGTTTTCGGCAGGCACCTGTTCGCACTCCCCAGCCCGAACTGGCTGATCACGATTGCCATGTACCTCGATACCGTGATGTGCGTGGCGATTGCCTTGAAGGTTTTGAGCAATGTGCGGATCGAAATGAAATTGGAGGAGCAGGAGCGTCTGCTGCTGCAGGCGCGCATGGAGGCGTTGCAGAGCCAGATCAATCCGCACTTCCTGTTTAACACCTTGAACACCGTTTCCTCGCTGGTGCGCTTCAATCCGGACAAGGCGCGCGAGGTGATTGTCAAGCTCTCGAACATTCTGCGGCGATTGCTGCGGAAGAGCGATTCCTTCGTTCAACTCAAGGACGAGCTCGATTTTGTCGACGATTACCTGGATATCGAGGTCGTCCGCTTCGGACATGACAAGTTGCGGATCGTGAAGGAAATTGAACCCGAGACTCTGGAGGTGGCCGTCCCCAGCGTCATTCTCCAGCCACTGGTGGAAAACTCGATCAAGCACGGGCTTTCGCCCAAGATCGAGGGTGGCACCATTTACCTGCGCGCGCGGGTAGCTAACCGCCTGTTGGTGATCGAAGTCGAAGACGACGGAGTGGGTATGGAGAGCGGTGGGAGCGGCGGTACCGGCATCGGTATGGCGAACGTCCGCGAACGGCTACAGGTTTTATATGGCGATACGGCTCACATCGAAATTAACAGCCGGCACGGCCAAGGAACCTTAATCCGCCTGGTGTTGCCCATGCCCAATCCCGACGAATTCTCTTCGTCGATTTACGACATCCGTTCCAACACCTCCCGGTAGAACCGCTCGTAGTGCGGAATGATCATGGTGCTGCAGAAATGCTTTTGCGCCGTCGCCCGGGCGCGCTTTCCCATGTCGCGCAACTTGGCGTCATCGGAGAGCACCTCGATGGCATGGCGCGCCATCTGGTCCACGTCGCCGACGGCCACCATGTAGCCGTTTACCCCATGGTCGATCAGCTCCGGAAGGCCGCCCGCATTGGTCGAAATGGGAACCACTTCGCATGCCATGCCCTCCAGCGCGGCCAGGCCGAACGACTCAAGCTCGCTGGGAAGCAGCATCACGTCGGCGACCGCAAGTTTCTCGTTCACCCCATTCTGCTTGCCCAGGAAGAGAACCTGTTGGTGGATTCCTTTCTTCATCGCCAGCCACTCCGCCTGGGAACGGTCGGGTCCGTCGCCAATCATCAGCAGCTTTGCCGGAAGCTGTTTCAGCACGCGATCGAAGACCTCGATCACATCCGTAACCCGCTTGACCGGTCTGAAGTTGGAGAGGTGAACCAGCACGCGCTCGTCGGGCCGGGCATACTCGCCGCGCCGCAGCACGGAGTTCGGATCGCGGCGGTAGAGATCGCAATTAACGAAGTTCGGAATCACCTCGATGTGATTTTCGATATTGAACTGCTCCAGCGTCTGCTGCTTGAGGTAATCGGAGATGGCGGTGACGCCGTTGCTCTGCTCGATGGAGAAACGGGTGATGGGCAGATAGGAACTGTCCAGGCCGACCAAGGTGATGTCCGTTCCATGGAGAGTGGTCACGTAGGGCAACCGCCGGCGCTTGCGGCCGCTGCCGCAGGCAAGCATCTGGCGCGCCAGCATGGCGCTGACGGAGTGGGGAATGGCGTAATGCACGTGCAGCAAATCGAGATCGTAAATTTCCGCTACCTCGGCCATGCGCGTGGCCAGCGCAAGATCATAGGGCGGATACTCGAAGAGCGGATAACGCGAAACCTCGACCTCGTGATAGTGAATGTTGGCATGCGGTTCGGTGAGCCGTATCGGCTGCGAGTAGGTAATGAAGTGAACCTGGTGTCCGCGCTCGGCCAGTTCAATTCCCAGCTCGGTCGCAACCACTCCGCTTCCGCCGTAGGTTGGATAACAAGTGATTCCTATGCGCATGGATTTAAACAGTGTAGGCGAGCAGACTACAGGTCATCGGGTGTAAGCCCGGTCTTCTTGGCGATTTTTGCCATCATTCGCGGGCCAATTTCTTCAGAGTCGTGAAATGACCAAACGTATGTCCCAAAGTGAGTATGACGCAAAATCAGATTAGATGTTCCGCACTGGCGAACCTTGATCCATCCGATCCGTAACAGTGCATCTTTCACTCGCTTGGCTTTTACTGCCGGCCAAAAACTCATGCCACCGCGAACGAAATGGATGCCTCCTTCAACTCGCCCTCCTCCAGCATGTCGGCCAGAACGCGAAGGGCGAGAGCCTGCACATTGCGCAAAGCCTCACCCTTGGTACTGCCGTACTTCATTACTCCAGGAAGTTTGGGAATGTCGGCGAGCCAGCGGCCATCCACCTCGCGTTCGAGTTCCACATCCAGCACGAAGACCGGATTGCGTTTGCGGCGAGTTTTCTTCTTGAGCGCCATCGCTAGCATTGTAACCGCATTTTTCAACGCAAAGCCAGCTCTTAGGAGACAAAAACTACACAGAAACAGCAGTCATAAACTGTCGTGGCTCAGACGCCGCCCGGTAATTATCCCTTGACAGTAGGTAATTATATGGGGCATACTCGGACAATCGGGCAGACATCGTTCCCTGCCCGCATTCCAACGGGGAAGGACTACTATCGCTATATGCGGGTGGCAGATTACGTTCTGAACTGTATCGGGTTCGTCTGCGAGACGGCCACGAGGGACGAATCTGGGCCCAAAGGCGATCCTTACGCCACGGGGTTCTTTATAAGCGTGCCCTCTTCTGCTAGGGGTGGTCGGTATCTGTATTTCGTGACGGCGAAACACGTTGCGAAGGACTTGAATGACAAAGACATCCATATCCAGGTGAATAAGCGCGGTGGTGGATTGACGGAGGTTGTTGCCGTTGATCCGCCCATGTGGTATCTGCACCCCTCTGACGACACGTGCGACATAGCGCTCACTCTAGTAGCCGCGAATCCCGAAGCCGAGTTCATGTCCATTCCGATTGAGCACATGCTGACGCCGGAAGCTATCAAGGAGTTAGGTATAGGAATCGGGGATGAGGTATATTCGGTTGGATTATTTACCGAAATCGATAACCCCTCAAGAAACATTCCAATCTTGCGGCATGGAAATATCTCGATGATGCCGACGGAGCAGATACAAACAGAGCTGGGGTTTGCGGATGTTTACCTCATAGAGGCGAGATCAATAGGCGGGATGAGTGGATCGCCAGTGTTTGTGAGGCCGACCGGAAAGATTCCCGCAGGCATTCTTCCAGATGGCTCTATTGAGGGCTTGTTGACGATACGGGATAACACAAAACTGTTCGGCGTTGTTCATGGTCACTGGGATGTGCGAGAGGCCGACATCAATAAATATCCCGTTACGCAGGATAGAAAGCACGGAGTAAACTACGGAATCGCAATCGTTGTGCCCGCCATCAAACTCATTGAAACCTTGAACCGGAAAGAACTGTCAGAGGCTAGGATGAAACACGACGAGGAAAGAAAGAAGCGCGGGGTTCCGGGCATGGACTCAGCCAAGCCGAAAGAGGCCGGCGCAGCAGAGCAGCCGTTCACGGAAGACGATTTTGCGGCCGCGCTAAAGAAGGTTAGCCGCAAGATTCCACCCAAGGACTAGTTGTCTGTGGAGACTGGCAGGGCGCAGGTTATCGGCTTTTTATCGGGCGAGTTATGCTCTCGGCGAACGATGTCGGTTTTGAATTCGCGACCGTTCTCTCTTTTGATGTACAGGGAGTTTTTGTTAATCCTGATTTCTAGAGGATCTCCGACTATGAGGTCTGTGGGGCTATACGATCCTCGCCAGTTAGGCCAGTAATGGAGGACGTAGTTGAGATCGTTAGTTTCCACGGAAAGGCAGAAGATGCGCTGTCCGCGACCTGCACCAGCACCGCTTTCCCGGCTGTTCAGGTCAACGAGTTTGGCGGTCTGATAGTTCGATTTCTCGGCAGCGTGGACGGCAACTGTCGTCAGGGACAAGAGAAGCGCAAAACATAGCAGTCGTTTCATGGCTGGATATAGTAACACGGGTGAAGCAAACGGTTTGGTAACTAGCCTGTCTTTACTTCAAATCGGCACGACTGACCATCAGGCCAAGATATTTCCATGACTGCTTCGGGCGAATCTATTAACTCGAAATCCGCCTCATCTAGACGGCGAATTTTAAAAGCATGTTCCCCACGTCGGGAAACAACAATAGATGCTTTGCCGACTGCCGATATGCGGCATGGTTTCCTTACCGTTTTTCCCTCTTCGGAAAGGGTCACCCATAGCCCGGCAGAAGAATCTCGCCAAATTCTGAATTGCTGCAAGGCATCCTTTATTTCAAGGTTCATGATCTTCCTTGAAGAAATCAAGTCATCGGGGCTGCAATACGCCATTACGGTAGAATCTGCGCTTTACCCTGAGCTGCGTGAACCCTTAAAAGTCTTGCTCGATGAGAAGCTGTTCTCTCACGCGCAGACAGTCAGAACGGAACAACTTCAACCTGGGCAGGAGATTGCCGGACGACCGCATCGCGCTTCTCGATCTGCTTTAGAAAGCTCGTGAACATGGGCTGCGTATCAAATCTGTGGTTATATCTGAACGAGTATTCGTCAAGGTAAGACTGAAGGTAGCCACGACCAACGGCATGATAAACGCCACCAATACCGCGCTTAATGAGGCTCCAGAAGCCCTCAACGGTGTTTGTGTGTACGTCCCCAACCACATAGACCTTCTCGGCGTGTTTGATCCGCTTGTGAACGTATCCAAGGTTCATGTGGGAGATGCCGTCATACCCATTAAGTTCGTCGGTGAATACGGTAGTCTTGGGAAGGATGTGCTCGTGAACCATACCGAGCAACGTAGAGCCTTTCACGTCGTTAGCAACCAGAGCCTTGACGCGGCCCTTGCGCTCCACGATGCCGACCACGGCAGCCTTCTTCATGTCATTAGCTGGCGGGCGACCAGTGCCACCCTTGCGCTTTCCGCCCATGTAGGTTTCATCCATCTCTACACCCGCGCTGTTCTTGCCGCCGAGTGGGTTGTTGCCCTCTTCCAGCATCGAGCGAATCTGTTTAAACATTCTCCACGCTGTCTTGTAGGTCACGCCGGTTTCGCGCTCGATCTGCTTTGCCGAAACGCCGCAACGGGTGGAAGCCATCAAGTAGATTGCATAGAACCAAATCGTCAACGGCGTGGGCGACTTGTGAAAGATCGTGTTCGCCGTAGGGTGAACGTGATGGCCGCAGTGGTCACAAGAATAAGAAGGACGGCTCACAACGCGATGGTGTTTTGTTTCCCGTCCGCACTTATCGCAGAACACGGTTCCATCGGGATAGAAGTTGCGAAACAGCCAATCCAGACACGTTTCATCGTCGGGAAATTGAGTCTGAAAATCTTGCAGCGTGTACTTCTTCATTCTCGGTTTCAGGCTCTTGTTTTTCATGGTCTTACCTGCTTTCAGGTAAAAACATAACAGAATGCGTACCTACTGTCAAGGGATAATTACCCGCCGCCCTCACCTTCGCTCCATTGAGTCGCTCAGAATAACACCCTGAGGAGTATCGCCGCTCAGTTGCTGGAATGAAATCAACTGTATGCCATTGCGCTCCAGTGCCTCGCGGGTGCGGTCGGCGGTTAGCGCCTGCATCTCTGTTTCTCGCGATGCCAGCAGCCGGGTGCGGGCCGCGGCGAGCTGGGCATCGTTGTAACCGGGATGCGAAACCAGTTCCCAAAGACCATCTTGCATCCGCTCGACGAGAGCGGAGAGGTTGGAGACATTGAGCGTGCCGGTCGCGACCAGCCCGAGGCTTCCGTCGGTAGTGCGCAGACCGGATTCGGCAACCATGGAGTGGAACTTGGCACGGAACGCGCGCAAGGCCAGCACCTCCAGATAGCGCACCGGGAGCCGCAGCAGGTTGGGGATGGGCATGGAAAAAACCGGTTCAAAGGGATTGCGCAACGCCGGAACCCCGCAGACGGCGGCAGCCCTCAAAAGCGGCTTGAGAATCGAGGGGAAGATGTGCGCGTGCTTGTGCGCGTCAAAATGCGAAATCCTTATGCCCGCGGCCTGTATCTTCTGAAACTGCGCCGTGGCCTCGGCCTCGATTTCTTCAGCCCGGAAGCGATGGCCAAGCGCCTGCTTCGCCAGTTGCTGGATGGAGCGGTAAAAAAGTCCGGTCCCGGGCTCGAGCAGCGAGGGCACTTCGGACGGCGGCAGCACCGGCCTGCCATCGGCAAGCACGACGTGGCAGCCGATGCCGAGAGCAGGATCGCTTCCACCCCAACCTGTGCAACTACGGCGCAGGATGGGGGCAGCGAGACGCTTAGCCGAGGCGACGGCGTCCTCAAATTCGTCGCTGTTCGCCATCAGCGTCGTCGAGGTCACAATGCCGCGCTGATGACACTCCAGGATGGCGCGATTGACGCCGCGAGTGAGGCCGAAGTCGTCGGCGTTTACAATGAGCCGCTGCACTCGCCAAGTTTAGACCGCTTGCAGGGGTAGTGTCGACGCGCTTGGAGCTGGGTCATCCGGGATCAGTGCGCTTATGACATAAGGACGCCGCGAGGCGTCCTTATGATTGATGATTGATTGATTGCGATCGTCTAACAATCTAAGCTGTACGCATTTCAGCCGTCTCGCTCTCCCCGAGGTAGAGTTTGATTTTTTCCAGCAAGGCGGGAAAGAGCTGTTCCTTCTGAAGGCAGGCATTCACGTCTTCGCCACCGTCAATCGGCCCATAGCCGGTAACGATGATGACCGGTACGCTAGGATCTTTCTGGTGCACTTGCTTGGCCAGCTCCAAGCCATTCATGCCTTCCATCCGAAAATCCGTAACCAGGATATCGAACCTCTCTTTGGCGAATTTATCCAGTGCATCGGCGGCACTGTAAGCCGAGACTGCCCGGTAACCTTGCATTTCCAGAATTTCGCAACTCAATCGCGCCAACACCTCGTGGTCGTCGACGAATAAGATAGCCTTCATGGGTTCACCTTT
>Ga0182014_10006990_pt1 | contig 11950 bp, 9 predicted proteins | sample 612S2DmetaG_FD_120489 | JGI IMG/M metagenome (GOLD analysis project Ga0182014, IMG submission 120489) | Permafrost microbial communities from Stordalen Mire, Sweden - 612S2D metaG | ecosystem: Environmental > Terrestrial > Soil > Wetlands > Permafrost | place: Sweden: Stordalen | collected... | reverse complement strand
TCGACCATCATCCGACCTGGAAGCACGTCGCCTGCCCGCAATGCGGCGGCCCGGCCACGCGCGAGACCGACACCATGGATACCTTCGTCGACTCGAGCTGGTATTTCTATCGCTACACGGACGCGCGCGACACCAAAGCGCCGTTCGACTCAGCCACGGCGCAGTACTGGTTCCCGATCGACCAGTACATTGGCGGCGTGGAGCATGCGATTCTTCACCTCATCTACTCGCGCTTCTGGACCAAGGTGATGCGCGACCTGGGGATGGTGAAGAACGATGAGCCGGCGCGGCGGCTGTTCACGCAGGGCATGGTCATCAAAGACGGCGCCAAGATGTCGAAGTCGAAGGGCAACGTGGTTTCGCCCGACGACATGGTGGCTCGCTACGGCGCCGATGCCACGCGCATGTACGCGTTGTTTGCGGCGCCGCCCGACCGCGACCTGGACTGGCAGGAAGATGGCGTGGCCGGCGTGAGCCGTTTCCTGGGTAAGGTCTACCGAACCTTACTCTCCTATGCCGATCCCACAAGTTTGGGCTGGAATGATCCGATCGATCTCGATCAACTTTGGCCATATGAACGGGACATCCTGCGCAAACTGCATCAAACCGTCCATAAGGTCACCGCGGATTTTGAAGGGCGGTGGCACTTCAACACTTGCGTTGCTGCTCTTATGGAATTGCACAACGCCCTTCCACCAGTTGTTGTTCCGCAAGTAATTCCAGATGGAGCGATCAACAAAGCCCCGCTTCATGGCTCAGTTCGCCGTCAAGTGTGCGAGAAATTCATTCTGCTCTTGGCGCCGTTTGCGCCGTTTCTGGCGGCAGAGTTGTGGGAGCAGCTCGGCGGCCAGGGAAGCGTGCTGCGCGCGCCCTGGCCGCAGAGCGATCCTGGATTGGCCAAAGAAGACGAGATTGAAATTCCTGTGCAGATCAACGGCAAGCTGACGGCGGTCGTGCGCGTGGCTGCGGGTTCGGACGCAAAGACGATGGAAGCCGCGGCGCTGGCCGACGAAAAAGTGCGCGCCCGCACCGCAGGCAAGAACGTTGTGAAGGTGATTGTGGTGCCGGGCAGGGCCGTCAACCTGGTAGTGAAGTGAGATCGCAAAGTGAGGTCCGGCGCCATGGCTGAGCTCGAAGCGATGCGGCCGGTGCGGGGAACGCAATTACTCGTAGAGCACATGGGCGACGTTTTCCGCCGCCCTTCGCTCATCGCCATTGAGGTCGCCTGGCGCTGGCTCTTCGGGATTCCGTTTCTTCTCGTCTGCCGGCAACAGGCGCAGCAAATTCTTGCGGCGTATCCGGTCGATTCCTCTGCCTTCGCGTCTCTCGATACGCAGAATCCTTGGGTCGCCGCGGTACAGATTTCCGATGGCATCTCGTTTTACGAGCCGCACGTGCTCGCCGTGTTGCGTTGGCTGCTACCGGCGGCTGCGGCACTCTGGATCGTGGTCTCCGGCCTGGGACGCGGGCTTCTGCTGCAGCGCATGGATGGACCGATGCGCTTTCGCCCCTTCACAATGATGGTGACGCAAGGCGCGTGGCTCGGCCTGTTCGCCGTTGCCGTTTGGGGTTGGCTGCGCTCGATGCAATGGGTCGCGGCCACTCACATTGCTGTCACCGGCGAGCCGGACCTGGTGGGCTACTTTATCTGGGCAATTTTTCTCTCGCTTGGATTCTTTACGGCGTTTGCGCTCAGCAGTTGGCCGTTGCTGATCGCGCCGCTCCTGGTGCAGCGGGAAAACCGTTCCATCGCTTCTGCGCTGCGAGAAAGCCTGAGGCTGGGAAAGCCATTCACCGGCAAGCTCGTCGAAATCAACCTGGTGCTGGGCATCGTCAAGCTCGCCCTGATCGTCGTAGCTATGGTGTTTTCTGCCGCACCGCTGCCGTTCAGCGACGAATTAGGCGAGGATGCGATGCACGCCGTCGCGGCCGCTTCAGTCGTCTTCTACTTTGTCTCTAACGATTTCTTCCAGGTGGTGCGGCTCAAAGCCTTTCTTGCATTCCGGAAGACTTTTCGGCAGACGCGCGGCGAAATGTCCGCAGGATCAGCAAAACTAGCAGAATAAGAGCGCCGGGACCGCCGACGATTTCCGCCCACCACAGAAACAGGCCAAACCCGAAAGCCATGCCTTCGGGATCCTCAGTAGAATTCACTTCCAGCGTTACCCTAGAGCCGTTGGGTTCGGCGAGGTCGCGGTGCATGTCGATGATCATTCTCTGGCGCAGGCCGCGTTTGGGCTTGTACTCACCAAGATTGACACCGCTCGCCCAGCTCAACCGGACATTCTGGGTACCTTGTGCGATCACGGCGCCGTGATCATCCACGATCTTCCAATCCATGTCGAGGACGGCATCGGGATTCATCACGCGGGAGTGGTGCGTCGCGTCCATGAAATCGAGCTGCACCATGTAACTTTCATCCAGATCGGTTTTGAACACGGCGGATGTGTAGGCGCCCTGTTTGAGGGGAAGCTGCATCGAAAGCGGCTGGAAGTTGTGCGTGTAGCCGTGCCACAATAGCGCAGCCAGTGGCGAGACTCCCAGAACAACAAGAAAGCACGCGATGCCGAAGAATATCTTTCTCCAGGGCCACCTCTTCATTGCGCTGCCTTCCCTTACGCGCGAGTACGCACTTCAGAACACCTTCATCCGAATGACGAGATATTTCTTGGGATCCTCGCGGATGCTCTTGATGAGCTGCTGCGCCTGATCCATGGTCTGATTCGCGTGGTTGTAAAGCGCCGTATTCTTCACAAACTGCCCGGCCGAACCTTCACCGGCATTCACGCTTTTCAAGATGCCGTCGAGGTTCGCGATCGCGTCGTTCAGCTTTTGCCCAAGAGCCGGATCCTTGACGAACTCGCCCGCGGCGCCCTTGCCGGAATTGATTGAGGCCAGCACGTCGTTCAGATTCGACACGGCGGAGTTGAAATTGTTGTACGCCGTTTCATCTTTGAGCAGTTTGCCGGCGGTGCCCTTGCCGGCGTTCATGTCGGAAACGATTGAATTCAACTGATCCACTGTCGAATCGAGTTTGGTATAGAGAGAGTCGTCGTTGAGGAGTTTTCCGAGCGATCCTTTGCCATCGGCCATCGCCTGAGTGATGGTCTGCAGATTCGCCGCAATGGAGACGACGTTCTTCTTCATCACCGGATCGTTGATGACCTCGCCAAAGGTGCCGCGCGTCGTATTCAGCGTGTCAATCAGCGTCCCAATCTTGTGCATCAGCTGATCGATCTCCTCGATGGAGAGCTGGCTGCTGCTGATCACTTCCTCAATGGTCGGCGATCCGGAGATCTTGAGTTCGGCATTGTTGGCGGGCTGCGGACCGGTGGCGCGCCGGGAGTCGATATCCACAAAGCTGTCGCCCAGGACGCCTGCCGGGGCAATGCGCGCCGTCGAATCCGTGTGCAGATCAGGCCAGTACTTCTCCCCTATCTGCACGGTGACTTCGACGGGATAAGGATTTCTCTCGGGGACCACGCGGGTTTTCGTCACATTGCCGACGGTTACGCCATCGACCGACACTACAGCTCCGTCCTTGAGGCCCGCGGCGTTGGCGAAGTAGGAGCGAAGAACGAGTTTGCGTCCGAACGGGCCACCACTGGTGCCGTTCATGAGAAAAATCAGTCCGATGAGCACGGCCAAGGCGGCCAGCACCAGCGATCCGACCTTCAGTTGTGACCACTGAATCTCTTTGCGGCTTGGCACGTTATTCCTCTTACGAAAAGGAGCCGATCCTCGCCTAGAGGATAGCAGAATTGGCAGAACTACTGCCCGTCCTCCAGTACTACGCTGGCCACGGCGAGGTCGGCCGTGTGGGTAAGTGAAAGATTGGAGCGCACCACCCCCTGGCGCCTGGCAATTTCGGCGGCGCGGCCATAGAAACGGAGGCTCGGCCTGCCGCTCGGCTCCCTTACGACTTCGATCTCAAGCCAGTTGACGCCGAAGCTGATGCCCGTGCCGAGCGCTTTGGCGGCAGCTTCCTTGGCCGCAAAACGGGCGGCAAAGCTCTCAGCCGAATTGCGCTTGCGCAGGCAATAAGCCTTCTCCGGGGCGAGGTAAACGCGGTCGAGAAAACGCCTGCCGTAACGATTCACGGCGTGCTGGATGCGGCCGATTTCAATGACATCGATTCCGGAGCCGGTAATCACGTTATCTTTCACGCTACAACATAGAGCCTGCTATTCACTTTCGCGCGTGCCGGTGCCGCCTGGGTGAAGCGCCGCAGGCCCGTGCGCCAAGGTCGCGTCCAATTACCCCAGCCCGCACCGCACGTTCCAGGAACCGCGGGAGTTGTGCCAAAGGCGGTCAAGCTCCGTGCGAGTCCGCGACAGCTTTGATGCCGCCTCGTCTGCCACCGATAAAACCAGTGTGAGAAGCCAGATGCCAGACCAGGGCCGGCCCCAGATGTGCAGCATCCCCTGGGCCATGCAGATGAAGGCGGTGAGCACCCAGGAACCGTCGCGGCTGGTGCAGTGTCTCACCGGCGCTATTCTCGGTTGCGGGGGCTGGGTGCTGAGCCGCGGCGCCAACGACACCGGCATGATCAACATGCTCTTCGAGTTCGAGCGCCAGGCATGCGTCGATATTTACAGCATCCTCATTGCGGCGGGCCTCGAACTGAGCCCAAACGGGCACCTGCGCTTTACCGAGCTTTGCCAGTGCACGCGCAGCGCCCAGCGCGACTGCGGCACTGAGATCGCTAGCATCGATCTGGAGGTGCAGACCTATCCGCCGGAGATCGTGAGCACCGCGCCGTACACCGGCCCGATGTAATCCGACATTCTGAGAACGCCGAGATTCTTCAGCGCGGATCAGCCCGCTTCAACCAGCCCGTAGCGCCGTTGCCAGGCCTGTTTCAATTGAGCTCTCAAGCGGGCCCGTTCCTCCGCGGTCACTTCAGGGCCGGGGTCGATGGCAAATCGCGCCGCTTCCTGCTTGGCCAGCTCCAGCAACTGGCGGTCGCGCAACAGATTGGCGACGCGAAAATCGGGGAGGCCGGCCTGCCGGGTGCCAAAGAACTCGCCCGGTCCGCGTTGGGCCAAATCCAGCTCGGCCAGCTCGAACCCATCCTGCGTGCGTACCATGGCATTCAGCCGCTCCTCGCCCAGCGGAGAAATGCGCTCACCGGTCATGAGGATGCAGTAGCTTTTGGCCGCGCCACGGCCCACGCGCCCGCGCAACTGATGCAACTGCGCCAGTCCAAAGCGCTCCGCGTGTTCTACCACCATGACCGTTGCGTTGGGTACGTCCACGCCGACCTCAATGACAGTAGTCGATACCAGAACGTCGATTTCGCCGCGCTGGAAGCGGTGCATGATGATTTCTTTTTCGTCGGCGTCGAGGCGGCCATGGAGCAGGCCGACGCGCAAACCGGCAAGCGCCCCGGAACGCAGCTTGTCGTGCATTTCCACCGCCGAACGCAGACCCGATCGGGCGCTGGGGCTTGCTTCCTGCGCTGTTTTCCGAAACAAATCTGCGGTTTTGCTCTTCGAAGCCCGTGCCCCATCCTTTTCGCGTTTTTGGCGAAAAGGGTGGGAAACATCGCCGCTATCCGGGTCGTGGGAAAAATCCAATTCCGGCTGGTCGTCCTTGCTGCCTTCGATCACGGGATAGACGATGTAGGCCTGGCGGCCCTTCGCTACCTGCTTGCGCACGAACTCCCAGACCTCTTCCGCGCGCTCGCCGGGAACGCGGCGCGTAGCGATGGGCATGCGGCCCGGCGGCAACTCGTCGAGAACGCTCAAGTCGAGATCGCCGTAAAGCGAGAGCGCGAGCGTGCGCGGGATGGGCGTGGCCGTCATCACCAGCACGTCGGGCTCCGGCTGATTGGGCTTCTTCATCAATTTGAAGCGCTGCAGGACGCCGAAGCGGTGTTGCTCGTCGACCACGACCAGACCCAGGCGGTCAAACTCAACTTTTTCTTCAATGAGCGCGTGCGTTCCGATGATGAGATTGGCCTCACCGCGGTTGATGAGGCCGCGGTTGTGGCGTTTGCGGTCTTCGTCGAGCGAGCCGGTGAGGAGCACGATGCGTGGCTTACGCGACGAACGTTCCAGAAGCTTGCGCGCGGCGAGGAAATGTTGCGTGGCGAGGATCTCCGTGGGCGCCATGAGGGCAGCCTGGTAGCCGTTTTCCATGGCGACGAGCATGGCCTGAAACGCGACAATCGTCTTGCCTGAGCCCACATCGCCCTGCAGCAGCCGGCGCATGGGGCTGGGTTCGCGCATGTCGGTCACAATCTCGCCCAGCGCCCGCTTTTGCGCGGCCGTGGGATGGAAGGGAAGCACCTCGCGGATGGCTTCGCGGACCTTGTCGTTGGTGGCGAAGGCGATGCCCTGACGCTCCTTCATGCGCCGGCGTTTGAGTTCGAGACCCAATTCAAGAAAGAACAACTCTTCGAAAATGAGCCTTCGGTGCGCCGGGGTCGAGGAACTCTGCAACTGAGCGAGCGGCGTGCCTTCAAGCGGGAAATGGACTTCGTTGAGCGCAGTTTCGCGGTCAGGGATGCCGAGGCGATTGAGCATCGATTGCGGCAGGCATTCGGGCACGGCTCCGCGCATGGTTTCGAGCAGATTGAAGATGGTTTTGCGCTGCCAGCGCGAGGCCAGACGGCTGCCGCCCAGCGATTCATACACAGGTGTGATGCGGCCCACCTCGAGGAGCCGGGTTTCAGCGTCGTCGCTCGCGTCAGGGAGGATCTCGAACTGCGGCTGGATCATTTTGAAGTTGCTGGTGGAGCGTGAGGGCTCGACCTTGCCGTAGACTGCAACGGTTTGCCCGGCCTGAAACTTCCCGTCCAGGTAGGCCGCGTGGAACCAGAGGCACTTCATCGCGAACCGGCCCTGGCCGAGAGTGATCTCGTAGATCGGCCCGCGCCGCGTCCGCAGCAGCGCCGCGCCGCGCACTTCGCCGATGACGCTGGCCACTTCGCCGGGCACCAACTCGTCCAGGCTGCGCGGGTTTTGCCGGTCTTCGTAGCGGAAAGGGAGGTGGTAGAGCAGGTCTTCAGCCGTCTGGATGGCTTTTTCGGCGAGCATCTCCGCCACGCGCGGGCCCACGCCGCGCACAAATTTCACCGGAGTATCCAGGGCAGGCACAAGGTGAATGCTAAATGGCCGCCGCAGCCAACAACAAACTCTTAGGTTTCAATTGCTTTGTATCAGGGCACGACTTCAGTCGTGCCGCAGATGCGGCAACAAAGCACTGGGCTTCAGCCCCTGAGGGAAACGGCTGGCGAATTACGCGGATGTCGGATTGCCCTTGCCCTGGAGGTCTTTGAGTAAGCGGTCGAAAGCAATCCGGTAGGCGTCGTGATCCTTCCAATTACTGAAATCGGGAATAAAGTACTCGCGAATTTCGCGTGCAGAATCCTTGCCAGTGTCGGCGTCGAAACACTCCCAATCGCGCAATGCCTCGAATGAGCACAGGCGAATAGGAAAGAGAACGCGTCGGCCTTCGTTCACCTCTCTTTTTCGAGCCTTCGAGATTTCCGTCTTTACCCATTCGCTTTCCATGCTGTGCGGCGAGAGAATGAGCAAGAGCTTGTCGTGGAGCCGAATAGCTTCGTCGATTTGCTCATGGATCTTCTTGCCACCATGGATGTCGTGAGGCGCGAACCAGCAACGGACGCCTTCTTTCTGCAAGTCTGAGTGGAGACGGACGGAGAATTCCTGATCGGAGGTTGAGTAGCTGATGAACAAAGAATAAAACTCGATGCCGGTGCCCGCCAGCGAAGCCATGTAGTCGATGAAGCTCTCGGGAACACCAGCCCCACGCAGAAAGACGTGAGGAATTCTGCCTTTGGACGCATAAATCGTGTCGATGACGATCATAGATGGAGCGAGGTGGTGGATGCCTTCTAATCCAACTACTTCGCTCAAGTCGGTGTTTGCAAAGGTCGTCATCCCGACGTATGCTCCCGCAAAGTCTGCCCCGGCAACTTCCGCCCTGTCGAAGGTTGCTGCGATGAGTGACGCGTCGCGCAGGTTCGCGCCGCGGAGATGCGTCCTGACAAGATTCGCTCTGCTGAGACTCGCCATACGGAGGTTTGCCGCGCTGAGTATCGCACCGGGCAGATCTGCGTCGCTGAGATTCGTTACCCCGAGATTAGCCCCCCCGAGATACATGCCACTGAGGTTAGCCCCTTGGAGATCAGCACCCGATAAGTCGGGCCGGATCTCCGGGTGTCCTTTAATCCACCGATTCCATGCCCCGACACCCAATTTTAAAACCGCAAGATGTTCCGGGTTGGCCATGAATCATTATGCCAGCGACTCGTGGCCTGAGGCAGGAACTGCACGTGCCAAATCGGATGCGCCTTGGCATCGCAGTGATCTGTGCGCTTCCTCGCGGGCAGAAAACCGCCGTAGAATTCCGGAGACGCGAAAGATCCTCGCGCCGGCCACAGCCGGGAAATGAGAAGACACCCCATGAACCAGGAAGAGCCTTTGGTCGTAGCTACGGTTTCAAACAGCATCGGCCTGATTACGCTGAACAATCCTCTGAAACAAAACGCCCTGAGCAGCGATCTTATCCACAAAGTCTGTGCCGCTCTTGAAGCGATGCAAAGCGCCGAGGTGCGCGTTGTCATCCTGCGCGCGCCCGCGGGCTCCAAGGTTTTTTCCGCAGGCCACGATATTCGCGAGTTGCCGACCAATGGCCGGGACCCGCTCACATACAACGACCCTCTGCGCCTGCTGGTGCGGACGATTGAGCATTTCCCCTCGCCCGTGATCGCCATGGTAGAAGGCAGCGTTTGGGGCGGTGCTTGCGAACTGGTGATGAGCTGCGATCTGATCATTGCCAGCCTGGACAGCACCTTTGCCATCACCACGGCAAAAATGGGTGTCCCTTACAACATCTCGGGAATCCAGAATTTTCTGAGCACGGGCGGGATGCCGCTCTGCAAGGAGATGTTGTTTACTGCTCAGCCGTTGGGCGTCGAGCGCCTGTTAGCGCGCGGCATCGTGAGCCATGCGGTTCCGCCAGAGAAACTGGAAGCCGTGACATTGGATCTCGCCGCGAAGATCGCGAAAAACTCGCCTCTTGTCGTCAGCCTCCTGAAGGAAGAACTGCGTCTGCTCTCCATCTCGCACAACCTGGGGCCGGAGACGTTCGAGAGAGTGCAGGCCATGCGGCGCCAGGTGTACGACAGCTCCGATTATCAGGAAGGCATTCGCTCGTTTTTCGAGCGCCGCGCGCCGCAGTTTCAGGGACGGTGAACGGCAGATCTCAGCTAAACCCCAGCACGGGATGGGGCACGTAGGGCTCTTCGAGCGCCGTCATCTCCTCCGGCGTGAGGTGGACGGAGAGCGCGGCAACCGCGTCTTCAAGGTGGTGCGGCTTGCTTGCGCCCACAATCGGAGAAGTGACACCCGGCTTCGCCAGCAGCCACGCCAATGCCACCTGTGCGCGGGGAATGCCGCGCTTCTCCGCAACCTCGCCCAACCGGTCGACCACCCCGCGGTCGGCATCCTCGGTGCGAGAGTAGAGCGTCTTGCCGAAGGCATCGGTTTCTGAGCGGTTGGTGGTTTCGGCCTTCCAGGCGCGCGTGAGCCGTCCGCGAGCCAGCGGGCTCCAGGGAATGACGGCGACGCCCTCGGATTGGCAAAGACCCATCATCTCGCGCTCTTCTTCGCGATAGAGCAGGTTGTAGTGGTTCTGCATGGAGACGAAGCGCGTCCATCCGTGCCGGTCGGCGAGATACAAGGCCTTGGCGAACTGCCAGGCGTACATTGACGAGGCGCCGATGTAGCGCACCTTGCCCGCCTTGACCGCGTCGTGCAGGGCCTCCAGCGTTTCTTCGATGGGCGTTTCGTAGTCCCAGCGATGGATCTGGTAGAGGTCCACGTAGTCGGTCTCGAGGCGACGGAGGCTTTGGTCAAGTTCAAAAATGATGGCTTTGCGGGAAAGCCCGCGGCCGTTGGGCTCGTCGCGCATCAATCCTTGCACCTTAGTCGCGATGACGACGGCTTCGCGCCGCGTGTTGGCCTTGAGGAACCGGCCGACGACTACTTCGCTGTCGCCGCCAGAGTAGACGTTCGCAGTATCGAAGAAATTGATGCCTAGATCGAGGGCCTGGCGCAGGAAAGGCCGGCTTTCGGCCTCGTTCAGCGCCCACGCCTGCCGCCCAGGGAGCAGCTTTCCCGTGGCGGGGCTGCCGTAGGTCATGCAACCGAGACAAATGCGCGAAACCTTCAAACCGGTGCGGCCAAGACGTATGTATTCCATGGTTTCTCCTGCTTTCAGTGTAGTGCGCAGCATGGTTCCGGCTCCAATCTGTGGGCCGATGCCCTCTTTGGGACGTGTGTACTCACCGGGAACCAGGGTTCAAGAAAAGCTTACACGGCGGGTTGGCGCGTCGATCTCTCTCGGGGTATACATGAGGAAGGGCTCTGTGCCGCGGTTGCGCATGGATCGCGGGGACGCTGAGTGGGGTACTTTGGTACATACTTTGCTGCATTGCGCCCCGTGTGGCTGGAGTGATTGGATCTGTTCTGGAAGGGCCTTGCCGGACAACTTTCAGGTCAAGTCAGGGTCTAAACAAGCATCGCGTTAGGGGCGTATTGCGGACGCGTATCTTCTTTAAGCCCAGGCGTCTACGAGAGTTCGCGAGCGGACGCGAAACGCCTGGTAAGCGAGGAAGACGGCCGGAAAGGCGCTCGACGATCTGAACCGGGAAACGGATGGAATGACAGAAGGTCAAAGACACGTCTCAAATCCCGTGGGCCAGCGAAAAAGAGTTCATTTGTTGCGGCGATGGCCCGGGCGAATGTTCGCGAGCGCAATGTTGCCAGCGATGGCTGTCCTGGCAGGTTGCGGCGGTGCGTTGAGCAGCGTCTCCTCGAGCGGCAGCGGCAGCCTCTCGATTTCTCCCGGTATGGCGACCATCGATGCCAACTGCACGGGGTGCAACACCACCACGTCGGGCGGGTTGGTTGAACAATTTTCGGCCACATTCAGCGGCAGCGCGGCCAAGGTGAACTGGACGGTTTCAGGCGGGGACGCAAACTCCGGTTCCGGAACCATTAATTCGAGCGGGCAGTACACGCCGCCTACCTATCTCACGGCAAACAGCGTCCAGGTGACGGTGACCGCGGTATTGGCGTCCAGCCCGTCGACAACCGCGAGCGCAACGCTGACCGTGACACCGGGCTTTCTGCAGCCGCTGACGCCAGAGAATGTCGCTCTGGGTGCAAACGGAACCGTCACGATAACGGGTTATATCGCCGAAGCCGGTGGCACAACCGGCATCAACTACGCCATAGCCAGCAGTTCCACGGGATCGAGCGGCGGGCAAGGGTCGGTGGGCAATTCAAGCTGCACGCGCAGCAGCAGCGCATTCACCTATTGCACGGTCACTTATACCGCTCCAGCTTCCGTTACAGCCAACACATCCACCTATGTGGTGGCGACTATCGGGACATCGACCTCGAAGGAGGCGACGAAAATCCTGTTGAACACCGAAGGCATTTCGAGCAATCCGGCAGCGCACCAAAAGGAATTGGCGACGCCCGTCCTGCTGGGCAGCTCCGGCGGAAACAACAAGGATTACGACACCAAGGGCGATCAGATTGTGGATTGTTGCAGCGGCACCCTCGGTTCTTTGATCCAGAACAGCAGCGGAACGCAGTACTTGCTGAGCTGCAACCACGTGTTGGCGCGCAGTGACCAGGCCAGCGTGGGCGAAATGATCGTGCAGCCGGGCCTAATCGACAACAACTGTACGCCCTACGGCGACGGCTTCGGGACGACTCCGGTGGGAGTATTGACAGCCTGGCTTGCGCTGAGTTCAAACGCAACGAATGTCGATGCGGCAATTGCCCAAGTGGATTCGGGGGCGGTCAACACGAGCGGCGAAATTCTGGAATTGGGCACGTTGCAGGGCAACGGGACGCTGGCCGCGGCGCCTCCCGGCATCTCGTCGACCGGCGGAAGAGGCGAG
>Ga0182014_10006989_pt1 | contig 11951 bp, 7 predicted proteins | sample 612S2DmetaG_FD_120489 | JGI IMG/M metagenome (GOLD analysis project Ga0182014, IMG submission 120489) | Permafrost microbial communities from Stordalen Mire, Sweden - 612S2D metaG | ecosystem: Environmental > Terrestrial > Soil > Wetlands > Permafrost | place: Sweden: Stordalen | collected... | reverse complement strand
CTGCGCGTCGGCGCCGCCGTCGCAGTCCGCCCGCGGGTCTCTGTTCCAGAACTCGACCGCGCCGATGCCCCGCCGCCACAAGGCGCTTGCCGCCGACTGCTTGTCCTGCACCAGGATTGGAAAGAACAACGGGCAGACGCCTTCCTTTAAGTCTTTCCGCAGCATGTTGACACGGCCTTCCAGCCTTCGCCGCATGAGGAGGAAATTCTCCCTTCGTTTGCGCCGGATCTGGTCATACTCCAGTCCGCCCATCACGGTACTGCTGATGGATGACATGGCAATGTTGACGTCGGCAATGTCCCAACCAATGTTGCCCACCGGCACCTGCCGAACGCGCGCCCCTCGCAACAATTGGCCAAAGGCCCGCTTGATGCCGAACAGAGATTTGCCGATGCGGTCCGACCGGGAACGTACCGCTTCCAGCGCCAATTCCGCGCTCCGGCCGAAGGCTGCGGTGCGGGGGCAACGTTCCAACTTCAGCTTGGCCAGATCCCCCAGAATATTGCGATTCTGCACAAGCAGGCCGCCATTAGGCACCGGCAGAGTCTTATATAGACAAAAGACCGAGTAATCTCCGAAACTGCCAAGTGGCTTTTGGTCCGTCTCGCTGAGCAGAGAAAGGGCGCAATCCTCGACAAGCAGGCTGCCTCGTTCCCGGCACAACGCTTCGATTTCCTTCATCGGTTGCGGCCACCCCAGGTAGTGAATCACGTAGATAACCCGAGGATTCCGCTTGGCTAGGCGCGACAAGGCATCCAGGTCCGGCTCCAGATTGCGAAGGATCGGATAGTAGACGATGGACGCCCCAGCCGCCCGGATCGCAGACACTTCGTTGCCGCTGTGATAGTCGGGAACCAGGACGATCTCGCCCTTCTTGAATCGCAACGCGCGAAACAAGTGATAAATGCCGCTGCGCGCCACACAGAATGAGAGCCGGTTCGCGGAAGCCAGCGGGTATGGCAGGCTCCGGCCCGCCTGGGAGTGGCGAAACTCCCGCAGGGTCAGCCCTGGCCAGGATGAGACGTACATTAGCGCCTCTGCGCTTGCACGTAGGCGGCCAGTCGCAAAACGAGCTTGCGCAACGGCCGTAAGCTGCTTCGTTTCAGCAAAGGGACTAGCTGTGCCTTGATGAAGTGCAAAAGATGCCCTTTGAAAGTGCAGGAAAAGACGAAGAGCCAATAGTGCGGCCTGGAGTGCTTGGTCCAGTTCGACTTCCAGTCGGCGCTTTCTCCCAGGAAATCGTACTCCCTCGCGCCCCGCTCGAAAGCGTCTTGCAAGACCATAAATAGCAAGAGATTGGAGGGAGAATACGGAGCGTACGCCGGGTCGTACCCAATTTTGAGCAGATGGATACGGTTCTTGTAAAAGAGAGAATAATCGAAGGCGATCCGCTGTGCGCCCGTTTGCAAGAAATTGAGGCGCATCCAGCCGCGCTCCGCCGCGCGCTGAGCGAACGCCAAGTAGAACTTGGATACGTCAGGGTTGCAGGAAATCGCGGTGCGAGCTTCGCCCTTCCAGGCTGCGGCCTCAAGTTGCAACGCGTCCCCCAAGGCGTCCGTCAGCTTCTCGCCGGCGGTAATGGTCTCGACTTCTACGGGACCGATCGCGTTTAGCCGCTTGAACCGATTTCTCAGGTTGGAGCGATGTTTGGCCGCCAGGCTGTCGAAGTACACGCCCCAGGAAGCGCTGAGCGGCAGATACGGTGAGGCGCCGGACAGCCAGGTCACCATCTTGCAATGGTCCGGCCCCGCGAGGCCGGATATGGCCTCCAGGGTCTCGGATCCTTCCGGCAGTTGGCAGAGCTGCAAAAGATCCCAGTCGTGGCTCCTGGAGAGGTGGCTCCAGATGGCTCGGTAGGCCTCTGCCCGCCTCTGCGCAATCAGGAAGTCTGCGCGCGGAACATGCGCATTGTAGAAGAACCCCAAACGCCGCACTTTGATCCCCCACATTCGTATGGGCGTCAGGATCAGCGGAGCGATCGCCACCGTTTGGGAGCCCGCCTTTAACACAAGAATTCGAAGAGCGCTTCCGGCGCCGAAGCATTCCCACCAGGTGCGTACCCAGGCGTGCTCCAGAAAGGGATGGTCGAGTCCAGCAGCTTCCGCCACTTCGTTCCAGACCGGCTCGAGATCGAGAAATGCCTGGTAGTCGGAAATGGTCTCGACACGGATCGCAGCTGAAACGGGGGCGGCCTTCGACAAGGGATCCGCTGCCGCCACGCACGCCATCTAGGTGCGCCCCGCTCCGGCCGGATTCCAGATGTCCCTGGATCCGCGCACGAAGTAATAAAGACCGGCGACCGCCGCCCAATTCATCAGAACGAACGTGTAGGGCGCCAGTGCGGCATTTCGTAACGTGTGTCTCATATACGTCTCTCTTAGCCTGCCCGAGCTACAGCAGTCGTGGCGCCGTTCGCCTTCGAGCCGCGAGTCGAGACCAGCCAGCCCGCGCCGGCTAGCGCGTACCACAGGACTTGACCAACCATGACTACGAGGTAAAAGCCACGCAGCAGGAACAGATTCGAAATGAAAAGCGCCGCCAGCAAGTAAGGCACGAGCAGGCGTCCTACCTTATGGGAAACGAATTGAACGAATATCGGGTTCCGCCACGGCGCCAGCAGCTCAGGCATTTGAACGAGAAGCTGGCAGTTGCCTGCTAAGGTCCGTACTTTTCTTTCGTATTCCGATTTTGCGCGCTGGTTGGCAAACTCGTACGCCCGGGCCGCTGGATCGAAAATGACCCGCCTCCCCGCCAGCGCCATTCTTATCGGAATGACCACATCGTCCAGAATGGTTCCCGCCGGCAGCGGCGCAAAGAGCCCGCGGCGAATTGCGTAGATGGCGCCCGTGGCGCCGGCGACGGAGTGAATTTCGCTTTCCATTGCGCGCAGTCCTTTTTCGTAACGCCAGTACGCGCCAGCCGCATCGCTCGATTCCTTGCCTCGCTCGTCCAGCAGCACTAACTCCCCGGACACGGCTCCGACGGAGGCATCCGCGAAATTGGCCGCCAGCTCGCGGATAGCTGCCTTGTCAAAATGTTGGCGGGCGTCGGCAAACACAACGATCTCGCCTGTGGCGATCGCCACTCCGCTGTTCAGGGCTTCCGCTTTTCCCCGGTGCGCCGGGGAGGAGACGACCTCGACCCCCCTGTCGGCGTAGTCGCGCACGAGGGCCTCGGTTCCGTCCGTCGGGGCGTCGAGCGAGACAATCACCTGGAGCTTACCGGCAGGGTAATCGAGATCGAAGCAATTCTGCATCTTGGCCTGGACGTTCTTTTCCTCGTTGCGCATGGCGATCACCAGGCTCACGCTTGGCTCTTGGCTCCGCTTGTGAACGGGACGCCGAGCCCATGTCCGCCAAACCAACAGCAGCAGTGGATAGCCCGCGTATACGTAAACGATGCCGGCAAGCGCGGTCCATAAGATCGCTTTTGCCATCTTTTCATTCCTCTCAAAGCCCGCGCTGGTTACTGTAATGCTGCAATCGTTGCAATGTTGCTCACTACCCCGAAAGTAACGGTCTGAACGGGTTGGTTGCCCGTGGGCAGGCCGGCCGGCGCCTGGACGTTGATCTGATATAGGCCCACGAAACCCGGGGCAAGGCCAGCAAAAGTAACGTTGGCGGACAAATTCGCGATGCTCACGGTCGGGGGTTGGACCGTCGAGTCCGGCGGTACGCTCGGGGCCATGGCGCCGGACGCCACTGAAGTTCCCACTGCGCCGAGACCCGTGCAATAGATCAGCAGGTACTCACCTGGCCGCGCCGGCGAGCTGCTGGTGACTAGCGAATAATCGGCGGCGTGAAGTACGGCTGCGGCGCTGATCGCCCGATCGACAATGAAGATGCCGGGTGAAGCGGCGGCTACGTTTACCGTTTGCGCGGCGCTCAGGACGCTGCCTTGGCTCACTTGAATCGACGCCACACCGGCCGGTAGATTAAAAGGCGCCTGAGCATATATCTGGCTAGCGGACACGGAAAACAACGGAGCCGCAACGCCATTGAAAGTTACGCTGGTATTGCCCAAAACCGTAGGTAAGGGCATGGTGGACGCGCTCTGGACGCTGGTCGCGAAATTCGCCCCGGAAATGGCTACGATCATGCCCGGGGCGATGGCGCCCTGAGACAGGCTGGCTGCGTTAACCGTGGAATTTGCCGTTAATGTCGGCGTGCCGGTGAGGCTTTCGTATACGATCCGAACACGGTTGTTCACGCGGTCGCCAATGTAGACGTCGCCCGTGGCGTCCGTTGTCACCCCCCAAGGGAAGTTCAGCTCCGCCTGAGTGGCCGGGCCTCCGTCGCCGGAGAATCCGTTCCCCGTTATGCCGGCTACGGTACTGATAACGCCGGAACTGACTACTACTTTGCGTATGCGGTTGTTGGCGGAGTCGGCGATAAGCAGATTGTTCGCGACATCGATCGCCACGTCCTCTGGGATATTCAGCGTCGCGCTGGTGGCGGGGCCTTGATCCCCGAAAAAGCCTCCCGTGCCATTCCCATTGCCGGCCACGGTGGTGATCACCCCGTTCGGGGCGATCCGGCGGACGCAGTTGTTGCCGCCATCGGCAAAATACAGATTACCCAGACCGTCCATCGCCATACCTAACGGAAAATTCAGGGCAGCGCTGGTGGCGGGACCGCCATCTCCCGAGAAGCCGCCCGGCCCACCGTTGCCGGCGACCGTTGTGATCGTTCCGTTGCTGCTCACTTTGCGGATGCGCTGATTGGAACTATCGGCAATGTACAAGTTGCCGTTCGAGAACATTACGGAAGCCGGCACGTTCAGAGTGGCGCTAGTCGCGGGGCCTCCGTCGCCGGAAAAGCCCTGCACGCCTGTCCCGGCGACTGTGCTGATGATGCCGTTCGGCGTCACCATCCGGACGCGCATATTGTGCGCGTCGGCGATATAGAGGTTGCCGGAGGGGTCCAGCGCCAAGCCGGTCTCTGCGCTCAGTGACGCATTCACGGCCAAGCCTCCGTCCCCGGAATACCCCGCAATCCCATTCCCGGCTACGGTTGAGACGATTCCAGTGCGGCTGACCTGCCGGATTCGCTGGTTGCCCACGTCGGAGATATACAGGTTGCCGCTCGAATCGATGGCTAATGCCCGGGGATAACTCAAGCTGGCGATCGCCGCCGAACCGCCATCCCCAGAGAACGTTCCGCTGCCATTGCCCGCGATGGTCGCGATGTTACCGGCGACACCCTGTGAAAGAGCCGGCCAGGCGTTAAGGAAAAGGCACATGACCGGCACGAAAAGCTGGGCAAGTCGTTCTACCGCATGCAACTTTGGTGAAGACATTCTAGATCCTTTCATCCGGTCGATTCGCGGGAGTTCGATCACCGTCCTCGACCCCAAAAACACAATCCCTGGTTTTCAGCATCCTCCCGGCCTCCGCGCTGAGCGGCCTGTTCGACTGGCTCTTGCGCTGCACCGTGTCAGCCCCGGCCCAGGTAGTGTCGCTGATAGTTCCGGAAGGCATAAGCGTAACGGGTGTCTCCGTATTCCACATCGTTCAGAACCACGCCAAGTACATTGGCGGCGCTGAGGCTCTGGATGGCGCGGCGGAAGAGTTCGCGCCGGGTCTGCCGGGCTCGCACGACAATCACCACTCCATCGGCCATGCCGGCAAGGATGTGGCTGTCGGCGATCGGTACTATGGGCGGACTGTCGATCACGATCAGCGCATATTCTTTGCGCAGTCGCGCCAGAAGGTCCCGCGCCTGTGGCGACGCCAGAAGCCCGACAGGGTTCGCCGGCGGGTCGCCGCCGACAATCACATCCAGGCTGCCCAGCTTCGAAATGTAGGGGCTGATTTCCCCGCCGGTTTCGGCCAACAGATCGGCGAAGCCTTTGGTCGTGTTCAGGCCCAAATACCGATGCACCTGCGGGCGCCGCAGGTCGCTGTCCACCAACAGGACGCGTCCTTTCAGCGACGCGGAGAGCGCCAGACTGAGGTTCAGAGCCGTAACGGATTTTCCTTCGCCGCCCGCCGCGCTGGTCACCACCAGCACCTGGCCGCCGCTCTTCTCCATGCACTGCTCTACTTTCATCGCGAGAATGCCGTATTGTTCCGAAGGGATGGATTGCGGGTCGCTGAAGACCGCGAGACGGTGCTCTTGATAATGCCGCAGGCGCGCTGGATCGATGCCTGCGCTCTCGAGTCTCAGAGAGGACGCGCGGCGCCCGCCAGAGTACTTGCCCGCGCGCTTGGGTATCGTGGGAACGGCCGATAGCACCGGGAGATTCGTGAACCCCTGGAACTCCTCGATGGTATCGAACGTCGTATCCATCTGCTCCACGACCAGGACGGCGATCAGGCCCAACCCCAAGCCGGCCACCAGCCCCATCAGAATGATCCGGTTCCGCTGCGGGCTCGAAGGGGCCCCTGGCAGTTGGGCCGATTCGGCGACCTTATATGCGACGCCCTTGGCGCTCTTCTCCATCCGCTGGTCCAGCTTCGCCGCTTGCTGTTTCGCGAGCATGGCCTCGTACTGCGAGCGGGTCAGCGCCGCGTCTCTGACGCGCTGGGCAAGCGTCGTCTCGAGCCCCGGCGAAGAGTCGACCTGGCGCTCAGCCGTTGCCACTTGGGATGCCAGCGCGTTGCGTTCCTGCTGGTAACTCTGCAATCGCTGATCGATCGACTCCGCCTCGGCCTGCAGCGCGATGTAGCGCAAATGGATAGCCGACGGCGCGGGGCGATTCGCGGACGGAGTGATGCTCGCCTGCAGGTCCCGGATTTCTTTTTCGGTGCTTGCAATCTCGGGATTCTTGGCCGTATAACGGGCCTTGAGCTGACTCAGCTTGAGGCGTAGATCGTCAAGGGTGACTTCGGCGGGGGTTTTTTCTCGCGGCTCCGCATCGAGCGCTCCCTGATTCTCCAGCGCCTTCATCTCCTCGTTCACGGCCAGCCGCCGCGCCTGGCCTTCCGTGATCTGATCGGTCTTGCTCCGCACCTGCTGCTGTAGGTCCTCGAGAAGCTTGAGATTTGTTGCGAGACGCTCGGGAAGCTGGCGCGCCACGCTCTCCTTGTAGGATTTCAAGCTGTCCTCCTGCTCGCGGAGTTGCTCTTGCAGACGATTCACCTCGGCATCCAAAAAGCTGTCCGCCTGTTCCACGCGCTCGCCGCGGAGGTCCGAGGCGCGCTCGATGAACAACTCGGCCAAGCGGTTGGTCACCTGCATGACCTGCAGCGGTTGTTTACCCTCGAAGCTGATCTGGAAGGCATCGGGCGCTTCCACCTGAATCTGTATTTTCGACTTCAGCGCCTCCAGCGCCTGTTCCGGCGTCCCGGTCCCCGGGCTGCTCAGGTGAAATTCGGCATTTACCGTTTCGAGTACCGGATGGCTGAACAGCGTCTCCCGGATAGTGCGCAACTGGTCTTGGATGTTGGCGGTAGTCGCGTCGGCGGGCTTGTCAGTCAGATAATTCCCCTGGGCCAAAGGCTCAGCGACGATCAGCGTCTGGGCGCGAAAGCGTTCCGGCATCCGCAGCGCGTAGACGCAGGCCGCTCCAGTCACCAGCAGCGCTGGGATCAGCGCGTAAAGCTTGCGGCGCTTCAGAGCCCGAAGGGCGGCAAATGCGGAAAAGCCGTTCCCCGGATCGTTCGCTTCCATTTGTTATTTCTCCTCCGGAGCCTGAAGCTCCTCTGCCTGGGGCGCGGCAGCCGCATCGGGGATTTGCTGGCGCCGGCGGGAAGCGACATCTGTTTCCGGCGGACGCGACAAGACGATTTCCAGGCCGCCGAAGCACCTGCTTCGCGCCAGTGGAAAACTTGAAAACTCGCTTACGTTCTGACCGTAATATTCCGCGCGGGCAAATACGGTGAGCCGGTCGTCTAGCTTGTAATCCACGCGCGCCTGGCCAATCAGGCTCCTGACGTCCCGGCTTGCAACGCTCGCCCGCCCCACCTGTCCGTTGAAGTCCAAACCCACGCGCTTCGTCAGCTTTCCGCGGACCCGCAGCGACGCCGCTTCAAACACGGAGTTCGGCAGCAACCCATCGGCGAAAGGCATTGCGCCGTTCGCCGTGCCTGCGCCGGGCGCGAAACCTCCCAAGAACGACAGGTACCGCTGGAAGCCCGCCATCATCCACAGGCGTCCCAACTGCTTTTCCACCGCGCCGCCCGCGGTGTACGCGAACTTGGGGCCGCGAACCACGCCGCCCGTCGCGCGGAGCAGCAAACCCGGATTGACGGTGTACAGGTAACCTGCATTCAGAGTCTGCACCGCCGGGTATGAGGAGCCGGCGGAGCCATTCCCATCGAACGGACGGACGCGCACATAAGAGTAGCTCCCCGTCATGGAATGGTGCTTGGTGAGCGTGTGGTCTAACGTCACCGTGCCGGCGTTAGTCATCAGGTTGAACTGGTTTGTCAACGGCGCCGGCAGCGCCATTGTCGTGAAGGCGTTGTCAAAGCGAAACAACAATTCAGTTCGCTGGCTGAACCGGTACTTCAGCCCGGCGAAGAGAGAATTCTGCTGAAAACGGCCCAGCGGCAGCAGAAACTGACTGTCGGCCAGCCGGCTGCTTGCATCCGTCGTGGAAAGAAAGGAATCGCCCGCATCGAAGCTCAAACGGGAATCGATCCGGTAGCTGTAGCGCATAGTCGCCGAATGGTTCCAGGCGTTCAGGTTCTGATAACGGGAGAAGATTTCAAACTCCGCCTGGTAGTCCAGGGAAAAGCTCGTTCGATGCGTGTTCTTGATCCACGCGAAGGTTGGCGACGTCAGGATGACGACTGTGTCGTCGAGCGCTTCGGAATTTGCGATGAAGCCATGGTCGTACCCGGCGCTCAAACCTAACGGCGAAACAAGATATACTCCGTTCGGCCGTTCTTGGGCGAGCCCCCCGACATTGACAAACAAAACCAAAACTATGCCAAGCGGCAGTAATAGCCGGCGTCCCAGCCTTACCTCTCCCGCGCCAACCGCTCGAGAAGCTTCCGGCCGCCCCGAAACGTTCTCATTCTCACGGCAGGCAACTCCCCGTAGCTTCAGCTTCCTATTCCACATAAACCGTATCCAGCGTCTGAAGGTAGAACGGCGCCTTGCTGCCGTCCCCGACAAGCTGTTTAATGTTGACCATGATCCGCTGTGGGCCGGCCGGCGTATTCCTTAGTACAACCACCTTGCTCGGCCGGGCAAGATCGGTAAAGCCCCCTGCCATCGCGATTGCGTCCAGCACGGTCACCCGGCTCTTAATTTTGTAAACATCGGGCCGGCGGACCTCGCCCAAAACCGAGATCTTCAGGCTGTTAATCTGCTTGACCATGACGTTGACCACGGGCTGGTTCACGTACTGGCTCAATTTGGTCGTGATCTCCTGCTGAAGTTCGACCGCCGTTTTGCCGGCGGCCTCGAGTTCGCCCGCCAACGGAAGTGAAATCCTGCCGTCCGAGCGTATCGTCACCGTGGTCGTTGCCTCTGGCTCCTTCCACACGAATACTTCAATCACGTCTTCGGGGCCCAGGCGGTATTCGGCCTCGGCCGAAGTTGGGCTGCCCGGCGGCGTCACAACGTCTGCCGCCGTGAGCAGCGCCCCGCTGGCCGTCAGAAACATGATTAAGGATGCGGCGGTCTTCAGATCTGTTTGTCTCAATGTCAGCCTGGGTAGGCCAAGGCTTCCGTTATCGTCCGCCCGGCTGCATACCCAAGGCTAAGGTATCAAGAGAACCTCTTTGGGGTCTGGTCAAAAGTGAACATGAGAATACGCCCTCTCGGCACGGACGCGGGGCGCCCTGTGCTGCGTTGCCGGGCGATCCGAAAGAAGTGGCGCGGCGTCCCCGCGTATGGCGACGCCCGCCGCCTGGGCGATCCAGGTGAAAGTCGTCGGGACCACCGTTTAGAGGCTTCGACCTGCGGTCTTCCGCGATCTCTTATCCTCCCGCGCACCCTTTGTCGAACGGCGCTCTAGAGCGGTTTTGAGTCCTTCGCCCATGTTCTGCTTATAACGCGAACACCCCAACGCTAGTACTGGCTTCCAGTACATTGCGTGCCTAGTGGTCACTTATGACCAGACGACAACCACAGAGCTTGTTACTTTTGAGTCATGATCCGAGGCCGATTGTGTACCGCAATCTGAGTCGGCCCGCGACCGCGTACTTAGTAAGACGTAAACGATCTGCTGTGCGCGGCGGTAATCCGGCGTAGTCTCGACAGGTTATCGAGGCGCGTCAGGGTCATTGATCCGGAAGACGTGTCGCGCGACTGAATGTTCCACGACGAAGCGCCACAACGTCGTTTGTTTCGCCGCCGCCAAGGGTATTCCGCGTTGTCCAGACGGTGTATTGCGCAGGAAGGCCTCTACGTTTATGTCGACCGCTGCTATCGAAAACGCGTTGTGGCGCAGTCCTGCCGCTGCGCCTGCCGGAGCCCAACTGAGGGTGCGGGCGCACACGCTTGCGCGTCCCCGCGGGGCCTTTCTAGCAGCGGAGCTCACGCTGCTGGCCGTCGCAGTATTGCAAACCGCCTGGGGCAGGCACGGTCTTGAAACACCGACGATGTTCGCCTGCTGCGCTGTGTTCTTTCATATCAATAGCCTTGACAAATCCATTGTGAGCTCGAAGGCATCGCAGTTTTGGATCGATCTCGTGGAGTCTCTTCTCTTGGGAGTGTTGGCTTCCGCATTCCTCTTTTACGTCTTTCCAGGGCTGATCCCCCGAGTCGGCACGGTAATCGTTGCCGGGCTGATTATCGGCCTTTTGCCTGTAATGCTGCGGTTGTGTTTGCGGCATCTTGCCGCTCGCGGCAAGTTCGTGGAAGAGATTCTGATCGTCGGAACGGGAGAGCTGCCGGCGAAGCTTCATCGGGAACTGCGGCGCGGCGCGTTCCGCTCGAAGCGCCATGCGCAGGTCTTGAGCCTTTCCGAGGGTCTGGCGGATCGTGGGCGCGCGATCGAACTGGCGGATCTCACCGAGTTGGTGGCTAGGGGGCAAATCTCGAGAGTCGTCATAGCCGAGATGGACTCCAGGAACCGGGAGAGACTGGCCGCCACACTGCTGGATTCCCGCCTTCGAGGCTTGCAGGTCGACGACGCTGTGGATTTCTATGAGGAGCTCAGCGGGAAGATTTGGGTTGAAGCCTTGAACCCGCAGTGGTTTGTCTATACGAAGGGATTCAACCGTTCCCAAGCGGGCGCTTTTTTGAAGCGGTCCTTCGACGTTACGTTTGCGCTGCTGGTGGTATTGTTGACAGCCCCGTTGCTGGCGGCAATCGCCATTGCAATCAGGTTGAGTTCGGCGGGGCCTGCGCTGTTTCGGCAGGTTCGCGTCGGCTTGCATGGAAAGACGTTTACTATTTATAAGTTCCGCTCCATGCGCCACGATGCGGAGGTCGAAACCGGTCCGGCATGGGCGGCGGAATGTGACGAAAGGGTGACGAAAGTCGGCCGTTTGCTGCGGATCTTCCGACTCGATGAATTACCGCAAGTGCTGAATGTGTTGAAAGGGGATATGAGCATGGTTGGCCCACGACCTGAGCGGCCTTACTTTGTGGATCGACTCGAACAGGACATCCCCTTCTACAGTCTTCGTCATTACCTGAAACCCGGTATTACAGGCTGGGCTCAGGTCATGTGTCGATACGGGGCATCTGTAGACGACTCGTGCGAAAAACTGCAGTACGACCTGTATTATGCCAAGCACATGTCGCTCCGCTCCGATGCTGCCATCCTGCTGAAGACGGTAAGGATTGTGTTGTTAGGCCGCGGACGGTAAAGGTCGCCAGGTTTGCGCGATTCGGAGCTGCGGACACGGCCGCTTTGCTTGCGTTTCGAAGTTTCGGCGCTTCAGGCGTTCAACTGTTGCGGGGTGTCCCGTCGGTCTTCGGTCTGCGTGTCCTCAGCGCTTGCGACATCCGAAGAAGACTGGTGTATGTCAATAGGCAGCGCCCTATCGAGTGGAGAACGATTGCATCCACAATGCTGCTCTGATGGTACGCCATTTGAATGTCGCG
>Ga0182014_10006988_pt1 | contig 11951 bp, 14 predicted proteins | sample 612S2DmetaG_FD_120489 | JGI IMG/M metagenome (GOLD analysis project Ga0182014, IMG submission 120489) | Permafrost microbial communities from Stordalen Mire, Sweden - 612S2D metaG | ecosystem: Environmental > Terrestrial > Soil > Wetlands > Permafrost | place: Sweden: Stordalen | collected... | reverse complement strand
CCGACTCCGCGGTAGTCGTGATCGCATACGCATGAGGAAGCAAGTCCTTCATTTCCTTTTTGAGGAATTCGTATATGCGGACGAAGTCGTGGTCGCGAAGCGAGTAGCCAACGAACACAACCACCTTTGTTGCAAGAAGCATTTTCAGATTGCTTCCGATAAGCCCTCTGGTCAGATCTTTGTGGGAGCGTTTGTAATCTTCGTTCGTCGCGATAATGGAACTGTAGCTGGTTACCGACCCATGAATCTTGAACACCTTTCTTCCAGGCATATCCCAGAAGACGAAGTCGTTGGCTCCGACGAAGGGCGTAGCACCGCAGAATCTCTCAAAATACGGGTCCCAATTCGTGGTCACGATAATGTCCAGGTGCGGGACCGTAGCGAGTTCCTGATGAAAGCGAGTCGCGGCGTTGAGAATGGATGGAAATGATTCAATATAGTCGAACCGGGCTCTTGCCTTCTGAAGCAATTTGCGACGACCATTCGGCTGTTCACAGTACTCGCTCATCAAATCGGGAAACGACTTGTCGACGGTCCTTGGATCTTGCCTGAGTTCCATCGCGATATCATCGAAGAACGTAAATGGCAAGACGGAAGATGACTCCGTGCTGATGCCGGCACCGGCGAACACAACAAGACGCCCGTTTCGGGCCGCGTCCAATACGTCGTCCGGCAGTTGGAAGTCGTGGCGGTCGTTACATATCTCGCAGCACGGGTTGCCGGAAACCGCATCGGTAGATGACATTACCCACCTCCTGTTGTCAGAAGTGTCCGGACGTGGTTCCAAACCCACGGGGCCGTTGGCAAGCCGGCAACCTGGCTCGCGTCGCCCACGCGTCCGCGCTACCGTCGCGTCGCCCCTTATCGTGGGGTCTCCGCGCGTTATTGTAGCACATCGCGACCTGCTGGCGCATGGCGAACAAAAAACCCCCGCGGCCGCTGGTGCGACCCGGGGGTTTCTCCGAGAGAGTGGCGGGGCTGGGATTTGAACCCAGGACCTCGAGGTTATGAGCCTCGCGAGCTACCGGACTGCTCCACCCCGCGTCAATTTCAAATTCACGGTGCCCTGCCTTGCAGCAGATCACCGACCACTCATTCTATCGTAACGTCGGCTGCTGTCGAGGGACTGCCCCAATATTTCTGTAACATCCACCTGACCGCGGGGGAAGGGGCCGCAAATCCAGCGGACAAAGGCGTTTTTCCCGTCGCTATCTGCCTGTTGAAAAGGGGGACAGGCACCTCACGACCAGCGTTTTTCACGGGGTTTTCACCTGCCAGTTCGGAGCCAGTCCCCTTTTTCAACAGGCCGCTATGGTGCGCTGGCCTGTGCCTGGGACCCGCGGACGCCCAACTGCCGCCGGGCCTCGAACGCGGCTACCGCCACGCTGACGGCTAAATTCAAGCTCCGGGCCTCCATGGCCATCGGGATCCGTAAACAGCGGTCCCCATGCGATTCCAGCAGCGAGCGGGGCAGCCCCTGCGACTCGCTGCCGAAGACCAGCACATCGCCCGGCGAAAACGCCGCCGCACTGTAGATCGTCGGGGCGTGCTTGCTGAACAGCCACGGGCGGCAGCCTCCCAAGCGGTCCAACAGCGCGGGCCAATCGTCCACCACCTCCCAATCGAGGTGCTGCCAGTAGTCGAGGCCCGCCCGGCGCAGATGGCGATCGTCCAGTCGAAATCCCAGCGGGCGGACCAGCCACAGCTTGGCCCCCAAGGCCACGCAGGTTCGACCGACGTTGCCGGTGTTGTCGGGGATTTCCGGCTGGTGAAGGACGATGTGAACGAGCGGCTTTTCGCCGTGACTGAGGCACATGAGGACGGGGCTTCAGTAGCCGGCCTTAGGCGAGAAACGGTAAAGTTCTCCTCGCCAATTCGTCAGCGAAGATTTGCGGCTGCCGCTGGTCTGCGTCGGCATCGCCAGATGGCCGATTTCGCCATGACCAATTCTTATCGCTAACTTACCGTCTCTTTGGTGTCGGTGGCGCCCTCTTCCGTTACCGAGGGGACCACCCATACCTTCACCTCGGCATCGATGTCGTGACCGAGGTGGATGGCGACGGTATAGAGGCCCAACTCCTTCAAGGGGCCCAAGAGGCGAACTTGGTCGGCGGCGATGTGGAAACTGGCGCGTTTCAGGGCATTGGCCACTTCCGGCGCGCCGACGGAGCCGTACAGATGCCCTTCGTCGTTGGCGTTGGCTTCGATCGTGATGCTCTGCCGTGCCAACTCGATGGCGAGCGTTTGCAGACCTGCCAGATGGGCCTTCTCGATGGCCTCCAACTGGGCCCGGTGCTTCTCCACCATTCGCTTGTGATGGTCGCTGGCGACCGTGGCCAAACCTTGCGGGACCAGATAGTTTGAGGCGTAGCCGGGCCGCACTTGGACCACGTCGCCCTGCTTGCCCAAATGCTCTACCGTCTGCACGAGCAACAGCTCGACGCCGTGCGGCCCCTTCGGCAGCCGCTTACTGCGATGGGGAATGGTTGCTTTGTTCTTCGTCTTCGTGTTGGCCATCAGTACGTCCACTTTCTCATGTTAGAACGGAATATCGTCGCCCCCAACGGGCTCGGCCGGCGGTGCGTCAAAACTTTCCTCGGGCGGGGCCGCCTGGCTGTACGCGGAATCCTGGGCGTTTTGCCGGGCGGCGGGCCGCGGACCGCCCGCGGGCGCTCCTCCCTGCCCACGCCCGCTCAGCATCTGCATCCGCTCCGCCACGACCTTCAATTTCGACCGCTTCTGGCCGTCCTGCGTCTCCCAACTATCGAGCTTCAACCGGCCTTCGATCAATACCGGCGCGCCCTTGGTAAGATACTCGCTCATCACCTCGGCGGTCCGACCCCAAACGGTCACGTCGACAAACGTCGTTTCCTCGATCCATTGGCCGTTGGTATCCTTGCGGCGATCGTTCACGGCCAGGCCAACGTCGGTCACGGCCGTGCCGCTGGCCAGATAGCGCAGTTCGGGATCGCGCGTGAGATTGCCCACCAGAATTACGCGGTTGAAGCTGGCCATGGAGTGTGCTCCTTAGACGTCCTCGTCGACCTCGATCACCGTGCCTTCCACGGCGTCGACCACGGGGACAACCTCTTCGAGTTCCTCCGGGCCGGCTTTCACTTCCTCGCCGCCGCTGCTGGTGACGACGGGGGCCGTGGTGGCGTGGGCAACCAGCGCGTCGACGATCCGCGGATCGACTTTCAGGAACAACACGCGGACGATGTCATCGGTAATCTGGCACTGCCGCCGCAGGTCGACCAACCGACTGGCGTCGAGGCGGAAATACGTCAGCCAGTAGGTGCCTTTGCGCTGTCCCTTGATGGGATACGCCAGGCGTCGCTCCTCCCAAAGACGGCTGACGAGCACCTCGCCGCCGAGCTTCTCGACCATCGCCCGAATCTGGCCCGAAACCGCGTCGGGGTCCCGCCCGTAGCGGTTCGAATCCAGAATGAACAGTCCTTCATAAACGTTCGCGGCCAAAATACGACTCCTCCCAAGTGCTTATTGGTTCCGTGGTTGATTGCGGAACACTTTGGATATTTTCCCCGGAAACCGGGCTCGTTTCACGAGCCCTCGTTCCATACTCCATGCGGACCCAATAGAAGCTCGATGCAAAGGCCACACGGCCGCCTTCGGCCGTGCCACCTCGATACCATCTTTCAGTTGTATTGATTCATGCAAGACTCGATGCCCTGGCGGGCCCAAACCACGACGGCGTCGGCGGCCGAGGCGACCGCTCGTTCGGCCACCGGCAATTCCTCGGCCGTAAACTTGCTCAGCACGTAGTCGGCCCAATTCCAACCTTCCGGCGCGGTGCCGACCCCGATGCGAAGCCTCGCGAACTCCTCCGTTGCCACGCGTTGAATGATGTCTTCCAGTCCCTTCTGACCGCCCGACGACCCGCGCGCTCGAAACCGCAACTTGCCTACCGGCAAATTCAGGTCGTCGCAAACGACCAGCAGGTCTTCGTTGGCCAACTTGTAAAAACTCTTCGCCTCCTGAACGCTGATCCCGCTGCGATTCATGAACGTCGTCGGACTCAGCAACAGGACCTTCTGGCCGTCTAGGTCGGCCTCGACCACCGCCCCCTGAAACTTCCCCTTGGGTTGGGTCACGCCGAATTGCCGGGCCAACTCCCGCACCACGGCATAGCCGATGTTATGCCGCGTTCCCTCGTAGCGGCGGCCCGGATTGCCTAGTCCCACCACGAGCTTCATCGGCCTTCGCCTCCGCAAACACGATTCCACCCATGGCACGGCTGCGTTCGCTGTCGGTTCTAGCGGCTCAACTCTCCTCCGTCTCCTCCTCCTTCTCCTTGGCGCCAATGATCTCAGGTTCAGCCGCCGCCTCGCCCGCGCCCTCCTCCGGCAGTTCCTGCGGAACCATGCACTCCACCATGACGGTCTCCAGGTCGGCGGCCAACACCTTGGCCCCTTCCGGCACTTCCAGGCTGCTCAGCAAGATCGATTCGTTCAACATCAGGTGGTTGATGTTCACGGCCAGCTTCTCGGGGATCACCGAGGCCGGGCAGGCGATCTCGACCTCGTGGATCAATTGCACCACCACGCCGCCTTCGCGGACGCCGGGGGCCTCGCCGCGGAGTTCCACCGGCACGCGGACCTCGACGATCTCGTGCTCGGAAATTCGCGTGAAATCGACGTGGACGATGTGCGTCCCCCACGTGTCCCACTGGAGTTCGCGGATAAAGGCCGACTCACTGACGGCGCCGGTCAAGCTGACCAGCCGGCTCCCGTGCCGAATGGCCGCCGTCAAGGTGTCAGCCGCCACGGCCAACGGCACGTTCTCCAAGCCGTGTCCGTACAAAATCCCCGGAATCTTTCCCGACCGGCGAAGCCGCCGGTTATAGTGCTTGCCTTGGGCAGCACGTGGTTCAACAGCCAACTGTAGCGCCATGGACATCCTCGGAACTGATACGCAGAACTACCCTCTCCGCCACCGGGCGAATCGCTCATTTTCCCGTAAAACCGAAGAATTGCAACCCCATACGCCAGAATTTTTCCTCGGCGACGGGGTCGGGGCTCATTTCGCCCTATCGTTTTGCGCCATTTTGCTATTGCCCCACGATGCCGTACCATTGCTGGAAACCGCACCATAAGAAAGTGGGGGTAAGTTCACCAACCGGAAGCGTCCGATGCATCGGGGTAGCATCCGTAACTAAAAAATGAGCCCGCCGACTCCGTTTTTCTTTCCTCATTTCGGTCACGGACGCTACCTGTGCGAAATCGGCTTCGGCAGTGTCGGCACCTCATTACGAAGAATCCGTCCGAGCCGCCGAAGCTGTTCTACATCCTCGGGACGCATCCGGCCCGTGTGGTCCGGTGCCGTTGCCAGCAGCACATTGGCCGCCCCGCGGCTCCAACCGAGCCGGATTTGCTTGGCGAGGGCCTCGGCAGGGAGGGGATGGCTCGGTGTGAACTTCTTGCCCTCGCCGTAGGTGAACCAGCAGGAGGGCCCCAGCGGATCGTACTTGTATCCACCCGGTCGGCTCTGGGAGACAAGGTTGTAGTCAAAGGGAAGATAGTAGGTCTTGCCGTCAATCGTTCGGAAAGGATTGTGGCCCGCGGCCGGTGGCGGCGTTAGTTCGCCGTCCACGACATCGGTGGGGAAGTATCGGATCTTGCTCCCGTCTTGGACCTGCTGGTTGAACTCGACCACAGCCTTGGGCTGTAGCGTCTTCAGCATATCGTAGATTGTCTGCGTAGTGAGGTCAGCCGGTGCCCAATTCATCATATCCAGCCAGAAATACGGGATCTCGCCGTACCGTGTTGCCAGTTCGTAAAGCTGGGCCAAGATGATGGCCCGAGCGTTGGGTTGGGTTTTCCACTGTTTGCGGTCCCAGAGATCGTAGTAGAACGCCGGGGCAAGCCCTTGGCGGCGGCATTCTTTGACAAACTCCCGGCAGACATCGGTGGTGTTGCCGCTTCGAGCGACATCGAAATCCGTGGTGGCACTATCCCAGAGCAAGAAGCCGGAGGTGTGACGGGTTGTCAGCACGGCGTACTTCATGCCTGCGTCTTTGAACGCCCTCACCCATCCGGCGACATCAAGCTGCGGCGGATTATAGACCGCTGGATCACGGGCCGGACACAACTCGCTGCCGGTAAACTGGTTCGTATTGAAGCAAACGAAAGCCCCGAGGCGATAGGACTCCCACTTCTTGAGAACGTCGGTCTTCTCCGATGCCGGGGTATGCTGCCGCGATAGGTCGATGCGGTAGACCCTTTCGCCCCCATCGGCTGACCTGATGCGGATCACCGAGGTGCCGCCTTCACGGGTTTCCGTCACGACGGGTTCGGCGGCACAAAGTTGGGCTGCCAGACATGACGTCGTGATGACCATTGCCGTGGCAAGTAGCGTAGGCGACGTGCGGAACATACGTTATTCTTTCTGTTCTGGGAGGGCATTTGTGTTTGGAGAGGGTTCTCTTTCATGGCCGCCTCGACAGCCGCGAAACAATTTTGGATGTGTCCCTTTCTCTTATTTCATTTGATCCTGTGATATCGTTTCCACGTTTGAAAATCTAGAGTGTGCCGCCGATGTTTGGGGGAAATGTGGTTGTGCAGGGAAATGGAGTCGGGGCTCATTTGTCTTTCGAGATGGTTCTTCTTCACCGCAGCCGCCCGCATTGCGCAAGGCGTGCCGGCCGCCGCAACGTCGATTTGAGCCCAAATCGCTTTGGGGGGCAAAAAGGGATAAATCGGTTGGCTTGGCGTAACTGAAAACCGCTCCCCCAGTTTCGTCCCGGTTTCATACGCGTGTTTACCGCTGCTCTATAAATGCGGCAAGATCGCTTTCCCGCTCCGGCCGAATGAAAAAATGCCAATGGTCGGACATCACACAGTAGCTTCCGTCTTGCACGCCGCCTATACGGGTGATAGTATACGTATAGGATACGTATTAAAGGAGGTTCTCATGCGGAAGAAGTTGACAATTACGCTCGACGAACGAGTGTACGAGGGATTACACAAGACCATGGGACGGGGGAACATTAGCCGGTTCATCGAGACGCTCGTACGGCGCCAGATTTTGGACGCTGATGTGGAGGCCGGCTACCGCGAAATGGCAGGCGATGAGGCGCGGGAAGCGGAGTCCCACCAATGGGTGGAGGCCACATTGGGGGACGCCTACGATGCAGCGCGGTGAAGTGTGGTGGGTCAATTTCGAGCCCTCCGTGGGCGGTGAAATCCGGAAACGTCGTCCGGCCGTAATCCTCAGCAGCGATCTGTCGAATCGTTACTTGAATCGAGTCCAGGTGGTGCCGTTGACGAGCAATGTGGATCGGTTGTATCCGAGCGAGGCATTCGTCACGCTGGGGGGCCGGCGAAACAAAGCGATGGCGGATCAGATCGCCACGCTCAGCAAGAGTCGGTTGAGCGAGATGGTCGGCCGGCTATCGATCGACGATCTCCGGCAAGTGGAGCAGGTCGTCAAGTTGCAGTTGGGTTTGGTTTCGTAGGGGCAAGGAGTGGTCGCTATGAACCGTTTCTTGAAGTGCCTCGACCTTTGTGTCACGGATTTGTACTACAGTTTCCAGGTCGCCTGCAACACCCGCTCAAGGGGCTCGGCATGTTGAGCGGCCTTTTGCATCATATTACCGACAAGGAAAAGGGTTTGACGCGAGCGGAGGACGGCTTCCTTGTTGGAATGGCGGATGGGGCGGTGCGATACCTGCCGGCGTCGATCAATCTGAAGACGATTAATGCGCTCTTTATGCGGAACGGCGGAGAGCACGTGGATATAGACCAGGATCTACGCAATTAGACGAACAGCCGGCTCACCGATTCGTTGCGGTGGATCCGCTTGATCGCCTCGCCCAACAGGGGGGCAACGCTGAGGACCGTGATCTTGGGGATCTGTTTCTCCGGCGGCAGCGGGACCGTGTCGGTCAGGATCAGCCCGTCGATGGGGGCCTGTTGCAGCCGTTCCACCGCTCCGCCCACCAGCAGTCCGTGCGTGGCGGCCAAATAAACCGCGCGGGCGGCGTGTTCGTGCATCACTTCGGCCGCCCCGCAGATCGAGCCGGCCGTGCTGATCATGTCGTCGAAGATCAGGGCCACCCGGCCCTCGACCTTGCCACCGATGACGTTGGCCTGTTTGGTTTTTTCGGCGGTGCTGCGGCGTTTGTCGATGATGGCCAAGTGGCCGCCCAGCCGGGCCATGTGGGCTAGGGCCCGCTTGATGCTCCCTTCGTCGGGACTGACCACCACGAAATCGTCGTCGCCGAAGTTCATGGCCTTGAAGTGCTCGTCGATCACGGGGGCGGCATAGAGATGGTCCACGGGAATGTCGAAAAAGCCCTGGATTTGGGCCGTGTGCAAGTCCATCGCCAGCACCCGGTCGGCGCCGGACCGGGTAATCAGGTTCGCCACCAGCTTGGCCGTGATCGGCACCCGGCCTTCGTCCTTGCGGTCTTGCCGGGCGTAGCCGAAATAGGGAATGACGGCCGTGATCCGATCGGCGCTGGCCCGCTTGAAACTCTCGATCATAATCAAGAGCTCCATGAGGTGCTCGTTGACCGGCGGACAAGTCGGCTGGAGGAGGAACACGTCGCGGCCGCGGACGTCCTCATCGATCTTGCAAGAGATTTCGCCGTCGGGAAAATTGCCCATCATCGCTCGGCCCAGCGGCAGGCCCAGATATTCGCAGATTCGCTTGGCCAAAGCTACGTGCGCGCGTCCGGTGAAAAGCTTCATAGAGTTCATGGGAGAAGGTTAGGGATTTGAGAGGTAAGATTTGATGGACCGCCGATCGCACGCCGCCGTCAATTTTCCGCGGCCATCTTGGCAAGCTGGGCCTCGGCCGCGGCAAGCTCTTCAACGGTATTGATTCCCAGGCCTTCGCACGGCTTCAACACCGGTAACGCACGAACTTCCTTTCCCTCGGCAACCAGCAGGCCGGGTGCGTCGGTGATGTAATATTCGCCCTGCCGATTGTTCGGGCGAATACCGTCCAGGGCGGCCAGCAAGTCGGGGCGACGGAATACGTAGTAACTCATGTTCACTTCGGTGATTTGCCGCTGTTCGGGGGTGGCATCGCGATTTTCGATGATGCCGACGAAGGTGCCCCGCGCGTCGCGGAGGACCCGGCCCAAGCTGCCGGGATCATCTTTGTAGGCGGTGCCCAACACGCAAGCCGCCGGACAGCGGTGGTAATCGCCCAGCAAGGCGGCCACCGAGTCGGACTGCATCAGCGGCGAGTCGCCGGTGACGACCAGCACCGGCCCGTCGCCATCGTCGAGCAGCTCGCGACAGGCCATCACGGCGTGTCCGGTGCCGAGTTGCTCGGTTTGCAGGGCAAATTCGACGCCGGCGCGACCGTCGATGGCGGCACGGACCAGGTCGGCACGATATCCCACCACGGCAATGATGCGATCCACCCCTCCTTTGGAGAGGGCATCGAGGACGTATTCGATCATCGGCCGTCCGCAGACCGGCAGCAGGACCTTGGGCAGCTCGGATTTCATCCGCGTGCCCTTCCCGGCGGCCAATACCACGGCTGTCGTCTTGTGCATGTCCCAATCTTGCCACGAACGGGCCGGATGTTCCAGTGGGTTGCCGTGGTTTTCTTGGTGTTCTGACCCCACCGCGGGTAGGATATAATCCGAGTTGTGGCCGAAGGTCGGCCATCTTTCCCGTTTTATTGATTCCTAAGGGGACGACATGTTCCGAACTGCCGTCGTTGCGTTGCTGATGATGCTATTTGTGCCGAAACCGCCGGGGGCCTGCGATCAGCCGACGGCCGCCACTCCGCCGCCCTGCTACGAGATCCAGATCAACGGCGAGAGCTTCCTGGTCGAGGCCAATCGGGTGGTGAAGCTGGAGAGCAAAGAAAAGCCCGGCGTCAGCTACCGGGTGGCCGTTCGCGTTTCTCCGGTGCAGCGGGTACGGCTCGGTGGGTTCCAATTCGAGTACGAGATGCCCGCCAAGCTGCAAGAAGACGGCAAGGGGGAGAATCGATCCGTGCGGCTGACGCACGAACTGGGGTTCTCGATCCTGCTGGCCGACCTTGGCCGCCCCTTGGAGCCCAAGGCGCAGGAGGAGACGTTGAAGATGCTCGTAGAAGCCGTCACGAAAACGCTACGAGAGCAGAAGGCGGCACATATTGACGTCAGCGATCCACGCCAGCGGACATTCTTGGGATCACACGCGCGAGGGGTAACGGTCTCCTACCGCGACAGCAAGGATTTTGGCCACGTGTGCTTGGTTTACGTCCTCTCGGGGCCGGCGTTCGCCGCTTCCTGCGTCGTGGAATATCTCGATCACGACGCCGAAGACGTGTTGCCGTTGATTAAAAAGACCTTGGATTCGGTGCAGGCAATTCCCGGGCGACGTTGACACCGCCCCCAACGAGACTACAATGGGGGGTTTTCCCGGCGCAGGCGTTTCCTGCCCGGGAATTACCGTTTGCCCGCCTTCCGCCAACCTGGGGAGCGTGCTGTTGGAAGAAGCGATTCAGAAAGCCGACGTACTGATCGAAGCCCTGGGGTGGATCCGCCAGTTTCGCGGCAAGGTCACCGTGATCAAGCTGGGGGGCAGCGTCATGGAGGACGATCGGGCGATGGTCCACCTGTTGTTGGACGTCGTCTTCATGGAGACGGTCGGCATGCGGCCGGTGGTCGTTCATGGCGGCGGGGCTGCCATTACCCGTGCCATGACCGAGGCCGGACTCGCGCCAAAATTCGTCCAGGGCCGCCGCTATACCGACGCGGCGACGCTGGCCATCGTGGAAAAAGTGCTCGCCGGCGAGGTCAACGAGTATTTGGCCCGCCGCATCGAAGAACTCGGCGGCCGGGCCCGATCCTTGAACTTCCGCACCAGCAACGTCCTCTTCGGCGAGCGCATGCAGCTCCCCAACGGGAACGGGGCACCCGTGGACCTAGGCTATGTGGGAACTGTAACCCACGTGGATCGGGCGGCCATCGAGCAGCTCTGCCAAGACGGCGTCGTGCCGGTCATTCCCTCGATGTGCCTGACGAAAGAGGGCCAGAAACTCAATGTCAACGCCGATACGGCCGCGACCGCGGTCGCCCAGGCGCTGGAGGCCGAAAAACTCGTGTACCTCAGCGACGTCAACGGCGTCCGCCGCGACAAGCGCGACCCCGACTCGCTGATCCATTCGCTGACGGCCGAAAAAGCCAAACGGTTGATCGACGATGGCTCGATCGATGCGGGCATGATCCCCAAGGTTCAGGCCTGTTTGGAAACGCTGGAGCGGGGCGTGCACAAGATTCACATCATCGACGGCCGGCTGCGTCACTCGTTGTTGCTGGAAGTTTATACCAGCAAGGGCGTGGGGACGCAGATCGTGAGGGATGAAGGACCGGGGACGGGGGGTTAGGGATTTAGGGATTCGGATTCATGTTTAGCCGCCGCGTCCACGCGGCGAAAAGAGGGATGGGTGGATCATCGCCCACCAGAGTTGCGAGCGATTACCAGGAGTCAAACCAACGTGCCCACCAGCCCGATGAGTTCCGAAGAGACGCTGAAACTATTCCAACGTTACGTCATCCCCAACTACAATCGCTTTCCCGTCACCTTGGTACGGGGCGAGGGATCGCACGTGTGGGATGCGGAAGGGAATCGCTACCTCGACCTGTTCAACGGCTGGGGCTGCAATCTGTTGGGACATTGTCCGCCCGCGGTGGTCGAGGCCGTCCGCGAGCAGTTGGGGCAACTGATTCACGTGCCCAACACATGGCACACGGAACTCCAGGGTCGTTGGGCCCAGGCGCTGTCGGAGCGGAGTTTCGGTGGCCAGGCGTTCTTCTGCAACTCGGGCACCGAGGCCAACGAGGCGGCGATCAAGCTCGCCCGGCTGCACACGCCCAAGCAGCGTTACAAGATCATTACCTTCGAGGGCGGCTTCCACGGCCGGACGTTGGGGGCCACCTCGGCCACCGCGCAGCCGAAGTACCACGAGGGGCTCGGACCGTT
>Ga0182014_10006984_pt1 | contig 11959 bp, 13 predicted proteins | sample 612S2DmetaG_FD_120489 | JGI IMG/M metagenome (GOLD analysis project Ga0182014, IMG submission 120489) | Permafrost microbial communities from Stordalen Mire, Sweden - 612S2D metaG | ecosystem: Environmental > Terrestrial > Soil > Wetlands > Permafrost | place: Sweden: Stordalen | collected... | reverse complement strand
GCGGTTGAAACCGGAGGACGTCCAGGGCGGAACGTTTACCATAACCAATCCCGGTATTTTCGGCGCCAAGTTCGGCATGCCGATCATCAACCAGCCGCAGGTGGCGATCCTGGGGGTGGGGGCTATTTATAAAACACCGGCGGTCGTTACCGACCAAGATGGCAACGACAGCATCGCGATTCGCTCGGTCTGTCATCTTTCCATCGGTTATGACCACCGCGTCATCGACGGCGCGACGGCCGACAGGTTCATGGTGGTGGTTAAGAAGTACCTTGAGAATTGGAACGAGCCGCTGGTCTAGGAGGTAACGCATTCGGCAGGCCGGGCAGCCTGCCGTTTGGTTGCGTACCGATGTTCCATGCAAAAGGGGAAGGGCCCGGCGGGTAGCAGCCGCGGGCCTATGCCTGTCCTCTGCTGGGGGTGATGTTCATCAAGACACCACCGCCAACGATCAGAGAGTTCCCCGTGTCGCGCTGATTCAGGCAAACCAGGACAGCCCCGATGATGATCAGAACCAGCCCGTAAACATTCGAGTGGATTGCGTTGATTCTATCGAGCACCACGGATTTCCTTCGCCTGCGACTAGGCTGCCGCCTGGGCCGGCGCGGAGGCCGCCGTCACCGCCGGGGTCGATTTCGAGAACTCGCCGAAAATGTTCTTCAAGGCGACAACGCTGTCGATCAGCGGGTTCACTAAATCGAGCGCCGCCGAAATCGCCACGGGGGACGCGCCAGTCGCAGCCGCGGCCACGCTGAGGCCGCTGCCTATAATCTGCAAGGCTGCCGCCTTCTTGACTGAGCCCGGAGCGCCGCCGAGCAGCGATTCCACCGAGGTCACCGTACTATTCACAAAAGGAAAAAGACTTTGAACAACGCTCAATCCTTTGGTCAAACCAGCCAGAAAATTCATACCCCTCCTTCGATCTTGGACCAGTTTCGCGAAAGGAATATCCCATGAAGCTTGATAACTCCGGGATACACCCGCCCTGAAACCGCTCTAAGAGTTGTGCTTTCTGATCCATACAACTTGGTTACGCGGAGCCGAGAGCCGGGAACGCACTCTCGTCCAAAGAATGCAACTTGAACCGCCCGTAAATGGCCAGGACCTTTCCGGCGTACCCAGGGTCGGTCGCCCAATGCTTGGCAATGGCTCGGGCGAACGCCTCCGCATTTGCCGGGCACGCTCGCGCTTCGGCGAACAAGCTGCTGGTGGCGATCAGTTGGTCCCGGGCCGCAAAGCACTCGACCATGGATTGAAACTTGGCGAACTCCGCGGTGATTGCCTTGACCGTGCCGTGTTCAACTTCGTGTGTGGGCATCGCAACCCAGTCGCGTTTGCCGTATGCCTTGATCCCGAAATAATTGTTCGCTTCGCGCGAAAGCCATGACTGTCCCCAAGCGCTCTCCAGTGCCGCTTGGGCTACCGTGATTCCGGCGAGAAATCCGCTTTTCGCCGAAGCCTCTTTGGCGGCCGCCATCGCCTGCTGCAGGAATTCGCTTCGTGTCATCAGTGACCCACTTTCATGTAGTCGAATGCCAGGTGCGCCAGCGCGACCAGGACCGCGATTCCTCCGCCGACTCCCATGACTCTCTGCAGGAACCCTTCGTGGCGGGCGATTCTCTGCTCCAACTCCTGCATCTTCCCCTCGTTGCCGTCTCCCACGATCCAGCGCATGTGCGCTTTCAGCTCTGAAAGATCACGTAAAACCTGTTCTTCAAATTGCGTCATAGTTAATAATCCACGTGCAGGAGAGTCGTAAATCGTGAATAATTCGGCGGAGTTGAACCGTCGAACATCCGCAAGAAGTTGTCCTGCGACGTCGCTAACATTGGCACGGTGAAGGTTTCGGTCGTGAATCTGCCAAGCAGGTTACGATCCTCGTTGGCGCCCCAGCCCTCGTCTTTCAGCCGTACCTCGAATCCGCCGCCCGCAACCGGAGCCATCCCCGCGTCGATGACAAGGCTTGCCTCTTGCACGGACGTGATCGCCGCGCCCGGCAAGCAAGGCACGCTGGTACCCGCGATCTCCGTCGAATTACTCAGAGGAAGTTTTTCCGTGGTCGTTCCCAGGGAAAAACTCAACTGCTGAGCGGCGTCATTGGCGAACTCAATGGTGTACTGCGAGCATTCTTCGCCCACGCTTAGGAACTGGATCTTCACTTCGCGCACGGTTGCGGTCACCTGCAAGGACTGGCGTGGCAGAGCGATCTGAATCGCGTCGCCGGGCCAGACGTCTTGGGCTACCGGCAACGAATTATTCCAGCACTGGTACTGACCCGACCAAGCCGTTGCTGTCGTGTCCTCCAGAAGCGTGGCGGCTGCGCTGCGGCATTCGTCGGAGGTTCGCGCCGGCGGCAGCTTCAATTTCACAATCGTGCCGCGCACTCCTGTGTCTTGCGCACGCGCCAGCGCCGCGATGCTCCCGCTGTTATGCGCCCAGCCCTCGGCCTTCCCGTGTCCGCGATAGCTCACGACGATCCCGTCACCGTTGCCTGGCATGGCGTAGCTGTAAAACACCACCTCGGGACTCGACGTGATTTCGCAATCCGCCCCATCAATTTTGTCGCCGATGATTTTCGAACTGCTGACCATCGATCCGCTGGGTGTGACTCGCACTTCCGTCGCGGCCGTCCGCTCAATTTCCGTGTATCCCAATGTGCAGTGCAGGTTTACCGCATCGATCACCGCGTAAGTGGCGAAGGCGGGCGCATTCTCGATCTGCCCATCGAACAGCACGGTAGGCGCTGCCAGCATGCTTGCCGGATTGGATGGGTCGACGTCGCGCAGTTCCATGACCACGTTCAAGTTCGCGGCGATCGTCGTGCCTCCAACCCCGGAACCGCTGGGATGCAACCCCGAATGGAACAACTGTACGGTCCTGAATGGCTCGACGCAGTAGAATCTGGTGACAAGAACATATCGATGGCCATTGGTCGTCGCCACCGCCGCTCCAGTCGCAGCTCCGTTCACCAGGGCCTGTATCGTCGAACCAGTCCCGCTCTGGGTTATTGAAAAGCCCGCCAGGCAGCTTGCCGCGCCCACGGTTCCGGCATAGAGTCCACCCACAGTGCCCACGCTCGGTGCCGTAAAGCTGAATTCTCCGTGTTGCAGCACGACCGCTCCCGCCAACTCGATGTTTTCGGCCATTGCCACATAGGTTTGCCCGTCGACCCCGGTTCCGCCGCTCACCGCCAGGTATCCGCCCGCCGGTAAAACCGCCTGCGTTGGGTCAACCACATTCCAGGTCTGCGTCGCCAAAGTTCCCGTGTAGTCTTCCACCAGCAGAATGTCGTTCTCGCCCGCGTATGGGCTCTGCGACAGCGTGAACCAATACGACGTTCCGTTGCCTTGGAAGTAGTCCTTGACGTAGCCCTGCGGCTCCGAGCCGCCCAGAACCATAATGTCGTTTACTACTTCATGCGGTTGTTGCAACGTCAGTATGGCGTCGTTGTTCGCGGCAATGGCAACGCTTTGCGAACCGATGGGTCCGAACACCAGTTTGCTGTCGTGAACGCGATACGCCGCCCGGCACAAGACTCCGAGTTGCGCGGCATGCTTCGACCAGCTCAGCTCGGGATTGACACTGAACGGCGCCAGCATCTCCATCGATTGAACTCCGGTCATGTCGAACACGCCTGGGGCCAGTTCGCTGGCGAGCGCTTTCAGGATGTCTCCCCCCCAGCGGCCCACAATCGGAGCCCGCACGGCCAACAACTGGCGGTCCAGCACGTATTCGTCTCCCACCGCATTCAGCAGCAAGCGGCTGATCGGCCCAGCTTGTCCGGCGCCCATCAACTCCCGTTGCGGCGACTGCGCGAGATACCCGGTGAATACCGCCGAGCCGTCTCTTTTGCGCAGTGCTACTCGCGCACCCAGCGCGGGTGCCGGGAGGTCGTTCACGCCCGCCAGGCTCGCCTGCATCTCCGCCGCTTGGTTGTATTTCCGCACGATCCTTGGCGGGTGTTCGCCGTCAAGAAAACCGCTGTAATCGCGCGGCCCAGCGTTATCCAGATTGTCGATCGTCAGAATCATTCTGCTTTTGTCCGCCCTGGTGATTCCCGGCAGCCACTCGGCGGCTGTCGTTTTCTGTGGCAACGCCACTCCACGGTGCATCCAAACAGCAAGGGAGTGGAGCCACGCCCCATTGGATTTCGGTATGAGCGCTTCTTAAACCGAGGCAATTTTGCTGCTTCAAAATCAGCTGCGGATTCGCTTGGCCGAGTTGGGCTTTCAGGACAGCCAGGCAGCCGGCAGTTTGCAGCGGCACTTGGCGGAAATCGCCGTTCTCGGCAACGACTTCGCGCAGCACACGTTGCCGCTGTTCTTGTCGATGTCGCTTGAAAACTCAGAATCGATCGCCCAGCTCGCCGCCACCATCCAGTGCGATCTCGACGAATTGCGCGACGCGCTAAGCGCTGTGCAAACCGACAGGATCGAACTGATGCGGTTCCTGAACCGTGCGTCCCAAGATTCTCAGTAAAGAGTTGCCCGCGACGGAGGGAAGTAGACCCTGTAACAGTAGACCGTCTCTCCGTCACTGGCATCCTGGCACGCCATTGCCTCGAACGCCGCGTACAGTGTCGTCGCCCGCCATGGATCCGCCAGCTTCAGCGCACCCTCCCGCGGCGAACCCGCGCCTTGCAGCCGGGGATAGTAGAAGCAAATCCTTCCGGCCGAGGTTTCCGGCAGCACGAACAACGCGGACCATTCCTGGAAAAAGTTGCCGCCCTCGCGGTCGACAAACGCGGCTACTTTCTGCACGCTCGCCGTATTCGCCGGTACCCCGCCAAGCAACGGCGCATCGAGTTGCAGCGAGTCAGCGGTCACCGCGACAACACGCCCTACGTTAAACGTGATTCGCCGGATGTAATCCGGCTGATAAGTCAGCGGCGGCGGACTGGGGATATAGGCCCCGGCGATCCCCGTTCCCACATACCCAGTCTGCTGCTGATAATCCAGGTCCACGGCCACGATATCGCCAACGGCGAAGCCTGCAACCGCCGTGCCTAACATCAGCTCCTGTACGGTTGATCCCGGTTGCAACGCAACCGCCGCTGCTTCCGCGACTCCGCCCGTGGTGCCACTTGCATCGGCCAGCACGTTCATGTGCTGCGCACCGCAGGCGAGCGCCATCTGGAGTTTTCCCCACTCGCGGAATTCCAGTTCCACGGCCGCTCCCCGATTCGTGCGAAGCTGCCGGTTCACGGCCGCGTCCGGACCTATGCGCAGAGCTTCCACCTTGGTCTGCGCCGTCCGCATAAAGTTGTCCACCCATCCCGTATCGATCCACGGCGCCGGCGGACTGTTCAGGTTGAACAATCCCACCGCCGCCGGGTCGAACGCACTTGGCGTTTCCGTCGTGCGATTCACCGGCGCGAAGTATGCGCGAACCCCATCGCTGACGGGCTGCATCAAGGCTCGAATTGTGCTGTTCCCGCTCATGCAGGCTGCCCCTCCGGAAAGTAATAAAGTTGCAGCGTGGCCGAGCGCATCAGCAGCTTGCTGTCGCTTTTTGAGGCCGCTAGCTTCGGCGCTGTCCAGAAAATCGTCGTTCCCAGCGGCGCGGCCGGTGATTGCGTGTAATCGTACTCAGGGGCCGACGCCGGCATACAGATCCTTAGCAACTCCGTATCCATCTCCGTCAGTTGCCGGCCTCGATCGGCATTGCCATTTCCATCGGTGCCATCGACGCGGTACTCGATCGTGCATTCCAGCAGGTGCGGCGTAACCTGCCTCGACGCCGCGGTAATCGCCCACTCCGCGCCCCAGTTCACGCAGAACACGGCCAGCAGTAAATCCTGCAACTCGGGACGCTCATTTTCGGTCACCAGAATCCCCGGTCTCGTCATCCCGTTTACCGTCACCGTGCGGGATGGATTCACCAGCGCCAGCCGATTTCGCAATCCAATGTAGAAGCTGTCTTTCGCGAATTGCATCCCTCACTCCATTACTTGCAGGTGGTAAAGGTATTGGCTGCCTGCAAACCGTTCGGAGTTCACCTTCGTTACCCGGAAGGTCTTCCCATTCCATCGAATCGCCGCCAGTTGTATCAGCAATCCAGCCACGTCGCCGGCAGCTCGCTGTTCTACGATCTGGTCAAGAGTGGACGCGGCGATCACCAGATCGCATTCGCTTTTGAACTCTTCCGGAAGCTCGATGGCCCGTACCAAAACCGGTGCTACCGTGAGTTCTTCCATCTGTGGCTGTGAGAGCCCTAACTGCGCTCCATCCCCGGTTGCCGACCCTGCCACCGGAAAACAGAACTGCACCGAAGTCGCTCCCATGGTGCGAACCAATGCTTCCGCTGAGCGCGTTGCCGCCAACGCCGAAGTTGCCACTCCCGCCCATCCCGATTGAGACATCTCAGCCCACCTTCCGCGCCACGTAATGCGCCAGCAACTGCCGCACGGTATCGTCGACAATCGAATTCGAAAAATACTCGAGCTGCATTTGGTCCAGTTTGCTGAGCCGCACATTGAGCGCCGGGGTTGCTTGCGCATTGCGGATCAGCGCCGCGCAGGCGTGCTTCACCGGCTCGGCAATCGGATCCAACCCTGCCGTATACGTGATTTCAACCTCGTTGAACGGCATGCCCCACGGCCCGCGCAGCAGCGACACTTCTCCGGTCATGACGTCGAAGTCGATAATGTCCGCCGAAATCGCCGTCCACTGTCCCGGCACTCCAAAAATTTCCGCCAGTTCGGCGATAAACTGTTGTTGCGGCTCCCACCAGATTTGCGCTTCTCCGCGCCTGGGTTGGCCGTAGCGCGCGCGCCCCGAAATAATCGGCGAAGTCGCCGGCGAAACCGCGGTCAGAGGCAGATACGTCAGTCGCACCGTGTTCGTGTCCGGCATCATGCGGAGCCGCTCCGTGTACTGCGCCGGCGCCAGCGTTGGCCGCTTGCAATGCGCGTCGACGAGCGCCGACACCGCTCCAATCAGCGCCAACGGCGTCGCCAGATCAACCCCGTAGCGTTCGAACTCCGAGGCACTCAAATAAACCATTGCCTTCTCCGTCTGCGAATCCTACCCAAACGAGCGGCGGTTGCCTGGCCGGAGCAGGTGCAGCCGGGACCGTTCCCGTCGCACCTGCTACTCCAAGCCTCCGCGCGCCGCGTTTTTGGATTCCGCCTCTTAGCGAGTGACGTTAACCAGGAAGTGCGCGTAGTTTGCGCCCTTGACGACCACCGCGCCGAATTTGACTACCATCAACTGCTGCGCCAGCGTGCCCGTCAACCCCAACTGGAAGACCCGTGGATTCGCGTCCGTCAGCCAGTGATACTCGATCAGGTCTTCGGTCACGATGTAGGCGGGCAACACCGCCGTACCGCTGCCAGGCGTGCCCGTATACGGCAGGCACCATTCCGGAATCAACGGCAGCTCGCCGGCCTGCGTGGTCAATGTTTTCACCGAGAGTCCAGCCGTGATCTGCTGGGTTGAGAGCACGACGTTAAACTCCGCTTTCATTTCGCGGTCGATCAAGTCCAGCAGCACCGGGTTGGCGTAGATCGCGGTCGGCTGAACCTGATAGTTGGAGTTCGCCACCATCGCCGCGATTGTCGATTTCAATCCATCGACAATGCTGCTTTCGTTCCCGATCGCCGCGACGTTGCCTCCCCCCGCAATCTGCCCACATGCGCCGAAATACTGCAGCGTGGCCGAAGCGCTCATCGAAGTATCGTTCCCGTTCCACAGCGCCACATCGTGCGTGCGCATCAACCCCTCGACGGAGTCCGCCAAATCCTTTGCCTGCAGATACGCAAACTGCTTCTGCTGCGCGCCGACTTCAAGGTCGAACAAGTTGTAATTGATCTGGGAAACCAGCGCTTTCAGGGGTACGCTGCGCTCAACCCGGGTCGGCGCCCCGATCGTTGCCACAATGTTGCGCGGATCGACAAAGGCGTTCGCCGCCGTAGGAGAGTTGATCGCCGTCTCCTCGAAATAACGCGACGGCTGGCCGGTTGCCGGAACCTGCTTGATGCGCTGCCCGAATACGCCACGGCGGCGAACGATGTCGAAAATCTCCGTTTGATATTGGTTGATCTCTATTGCACCGGGGCCCATGAAATCGGCCGCGGCATTCAGATCGATAAATTGTGCGTTCATCTTCTCCCTTTCGAAAGGAAAGCCCGCGGTGCGGATGCACGAACCGTGCACCTGCTCGCGGGCTGAAACTGAAACTTTGGCCCAGCGTAAAAATCGTTGGGCGCGCCATGCAACGTCAGCCGGGCACAACGGGCCTGCAGCCTACAACAAACCCGCCCGCGCCATTTCGGCCTTCACCGCGATCCTCTGCTCTATGCTCAACGAGGTCAGCGCCTTCTCCAGCGCTGCGCGCGGCATGCCTTCTTCTCCGCCGCTCTTGGCCAACAACGCTATGGTTGTCCCCGATAGCGTCTTCCTTCGCGTGCGTTCGGCCTCGGCCTTCAGCTCCGCGTTCTGCTTCTCCAACTCCGCCAAGCGTTCTGTTGTCGCCCGCGACGCCGGTTGGTCCGATCTGGTCTTTTGCGCACCGTCGCTGCCGTCTTCTGACGCTGTCGTGCCAGAAGTTGTCGGAGATTCGTCGATGGCCGCCACGATTCGATCGACCTTGGCGTGCAGGGCCTCGAACTGCTGCTCCATCTTCGCTAACAGCGTGCACAATCGTGTGGCAACGTCTGTCATTCGTTCCGCGCTTGCCGCCAACTCAGCGGTTGCGGCCTGGTTTTGTTCCATTCATCCCCCCAATAAAAAGGCCGGCTCCCGGCCGGCTATTCGAGCTGTCCACCGATTTCCGAATTCACTGCTATCGCGCAAACCGTACCCTGAGAACTCGCGGCTTGCTTTATCGAGCCTTGGCGGTCGCCTCGCGGCCCGTAATCTCGATCCACGTGCGTTGATACGCCGCCTTGTTCTTCAGCAGAACCGCGGCTCCCGTGAATGTGAACTTTGTTACCGCCCACACTGCTGCCTCCACGTCGGCCACGTGCACATCCGCGATCTCGTATGACATCCCGAGTTCGCCCTTCCCTTTCGCGCGCATCTCTCCCACCACTTCCGGAAAGTCCTTGCCGTAGAGATAACCGCCGACTTTCAGTTGCTGCATGCGGCCATGCAGATGCAGCGCTCGCCCCCCTCGCTCCAGCACCCGTAAAGCTGCCAGCGATTCCAGCTCCGCCGAGGTGACCACCCCGATCTTTGCCCGTGCGTCGTGTCCGTCGAGCGAAGGCGTATAGTCGACCGCCATGCCCAGCAGAGAGGGAATCGCCTCCTCCACGGCCTTGCCCGTCAGCAGCACGCGATGTCCCCGCGCACCGCTCGGCGGCTTATCCGACGGCGCATCCACCAGGGTTAACACGCCGCGGAACTGCACTCGATTCGGATGCCCCTCGATCTCCGGCATCTCGATCGCCATCGATTCCAGACATTCCAGGCGAGTGGCATCCTTGCTTGACTCCGAGCCCGTTTCCAGCCTCATGGCGCAACCTCCGCTTTATCCGCACTGCCGGTTGACGCAGCGTTGCCGGCGGCATTGGCCTTCTGCTCTCGCGCCTCTGCCGAAGCCCGCTGGAAGGAAACCGGTTTGCCCGCCAGCGGATCTTCCTCTTGTGTCTGCGGCGGTGTCAGCGGCGGCAGGCCGCGCCGTCCCCGCACTTCGTCAATGGTCAGCACCCCGTTGCGCAACAGAATTTCCTCGATCTGCGCCTGCTCAAACTGGTCCGGCGCGTCCAGGTCGGTAAAGACAAATTCCAGGTCCTGCCAGCCGAGCCTTTTGACGATCACGTCGCGCGTTAGATGCTCGGACAGCAGGCGCGCCGTCGGCACAATCGCGGTCTGGAACGCCGAATCGTTCATCTCCCGCGCCGTCGATCGATTCACGTCAGACTGCAGCCCCAGCAACATCGGCGGCAGATCGAACGCATCGGCAATCACCACGATCAGAAACTCCTGCCACTGCAATCGCAAGTCGGCATCCGTGCCTGAGCCGAAGCGCAACACCTCCGGCTTGTTGTCAGCCGTAAGGATTGGCACCTTGCCGGTCCCCTCGATCTCGTCCTGCCACCACCGGATCAAGCGTTCGTGTTGCGTCGCGCCGACTCCCTGCAGCCACAGCGCGTATTGCACCACCGAGTTGCTCGCCGTTCGCGCCGCGTACCGGTGCGCGCCCAGGAAGTTGTGGATCGTCTCGAACGCCACCTCCAATCGCCCCAGCCCGAACGGCGTGTGCGTGCGCGGATTCAAACGTATGTACGACAGTTCGTCGTCCTGTAGCGTGATCTGTCCCTCGGTGCCGAAACGCCCGGTTTCCTGCACGTAGCGCGGCGAATCCGGCCTCCCGTCCCAGTCCACTCGCATCCGGATCGTCGCTCCGTCCACCGGCCACAGCGTCAAGGGCCGCGACGGATCGGCATTGGCATCGATTTCAATCGCGCCAAAACCGCCCACGATCACGTCCTCAAGCACCTGCTCGACCAGCGAGCGAAAAGAATCGTCCGGGTTCGGCAGCTCCAGGTTGCTCGTCAACACCGCGATGCGCTCCTCGCCTTGCGCCAGATCCTCCAGCTTGCGCCCGTGCCGCGGCTGTATTCTCCACCGCATCCCCGCAACCCGGTCTTTCACCGTGTTGATTGCCTTGCGCGCAAGCGGGGTCTCGGCGAAGCGCCGCAGGTTCACCGGCGTCCGTTTTGGCAACGCATTGTTATTCGGTGCGTATGTGTTAAAGATCGAAGGCAGCGCTACCGTCAGCCGCCGGCCCGCCTCGGAGCCTGCCACCACCGGACCCTCCGGCCCGGGAACCTGCGGCAGATTCCGTCGTTGCCCCTGGCGGGACGTCCACCATCGGTGCGCCGCGCCGCGCAAACTGTCCTGTATGCTCATCCGTTTCCTCAGTCCATGTCATTGCCAGCGAGCCCCAGGGTCCCGGCGAATGCCGCCTCTGCACCTGCCCGCCCTATTTGGCGTATGCGTTTCGCTTTGGCAGACGAGTTTCGCGAAAGGGATATCCCATGAAGCAGCCGGGCTCACGGGGTGAATGCCGGCCCGGCGTTAATAATCCGGGATACCCCTGCTCGGAAACTGCTCTTTAGCGAACGGCGAAACCCCATTGCGAGCCGCTTCCTGCTCACCCGCGGAATTCGGCTCGACCCGCCAACTCCAACCCAAACAAAAAAGCTCCCTTTCGGGAGCCGCCTTGAACATTCGTCACTTTTCCAACGCTTACAGCCGCAACTCCATCCGCGCCCGTTCGGCGATCCTGGGCATGTCCGCCAGGCTCGCCACTGCAATGTCCTGCGCCTTCAGTGTTGCCAGCGCAAACCCAATGCCTTCATCGTCGCGGTCCAGATCGTCCTCGACAATCGCCGTCAACTCCGCCCGAACCTGCTCGATCCGCTGGATTCCTGCAAGCAGATGCGGGAAGCTGAAGGCCAGCACCTTCGCCGAATTCACATCGGCCTCCAGCGAAATAGCATGAAACAGCTTGACCCGCCCATCCGCTCGCGGCGGAGCGCCACCCGTACCGTTTCTCTGTGGCGCATAACCGCAATCGATTTTCAGCGGATCGCCGCGATGCGTGTATTCCGCCACCGCGATCCCCTTGCGCATGAATTGCCAAACCCCGTGCCGCTCGAATTCGTCCCGCATTCTGCCGAACACCACCTGCCGCCCGCTAAACGTCCGCCCTCCGCGACGCGCCCGCTCCAGGTACAACTGCGCCAGGTTCTCCATTTCGGCCTGCGGCGACTCCGCCAGAACCGCTTTGCCGGGCGTCAGCCGAATGGCATTGGAGAAAGAATCCTCCATCCTGCTCAGCAGCCACTCGCGGCTGGTATCGCCCTCCGCCAGTCTCTCGCGGATTTCGCGCTCCAGCGCCTCCAGCATCTCCACGTCGACATCCGGGTCGAGACACCGCACGCGCCTCCAATCCCGCGTAAAGCGCACGTCGGCGAACGCCGCCTGGCCCGGACCAGCTTTGCCAGGCT
>Ga0182014_10006983_pt1 | contig 11962 bp, 11 predicted proteins | sample 612S2DmetaG_FD_120489 | JGI IMG/M metagenome (GOLD analysis project Ga0182014, IMG submission 120489) | Permafrost microbial communities from Stordalen Mire, Sweden - 612S2D metaG | ecosystem: Environmental > Terrestrial > Soil > Wetlands > Permafrost | place: Sweden: Stordalen | collected... | reverse complement strand
GCAAAGGCTTACGAATCAAAGTGATAGACAATCAACCTGACCTGTTTGAGAGCATTTCATGAACATGGGGGCAGTATGACGACGTTTCCAAGAATTTCTCCAGATCGAGATCAACCACCCAGCGGCGGCCCGAGGCCACATACTTCTGGGCCTTGGCTACCGCCTGATGCGCCGAGCATCCAGGCCGGAACCCGTAACTGTGTTCGGAAAACTCCGCGTCCCACCTGCTCTGCAAGACCTGCATCACCGCTTGCTGAACCATGCGGCCCAGCACCGTCGGGATGCCCAGCTGACGCACCCCTCCGTCCGGCTTGGGTATCTCTACCCGCCTCGCCGGCTGCGGCTTGTAAGTCCCACTCAGAAGTTGCTCGCGGAAGGCTGGCCAGTGCTCCTTCAAGTATCCCGGCAATTGCTCGACCCTCATGCCGTCGATGCCCGGACTCCCCTTTTTGGACTTCACTCGCTTCAAAGCCCGCAAGCAGTTCTCCCGCCCGCAGACTTCTTCCATCAGTTGTTCGCTGTTCTTGCCTGGGCTTTCGATCATGCGCTTCGCCGTGAGCGTTTCGGACCCTCCGCCAAGACCTTTGGAGCTTCACTCCTCCCCACCTCGCTGAAGGCCAGCCGTAGCTGGTTGTTCTGCCGCGTTTCGCTCATCGAGTCGCGCCGCCTACTTGCCGCTTCCTTCCGTTTGGGCCTTCGCCGCTCGCGCGCCACCTTACGGTGGCTATTTCCGCATCCGCAATTGGTCCAGTCGCTTATCTTCGACTTCCTGGTTGCGGATGTATTCACGAATCACCACCTCATCCCGTCCCACAGTCAAATCCCAGTAACCGCGCGCCCAGAAATGCTGCCCCGTGAAATTCTGCTTGCGCTCGCCGTAGACCCGCGCTAGGTGGATGGCGCTCTTGCCTTTGATGTAACCCACTACTTCCGATACCGCATACTTCGGCGGGATTGAAAGCAGCATGTGCACATGGTCAGGTATCAGATGACCTTCTTCAACCCGGCTTTCTTTCTGCTCTGCCAGACGCCGGAAAACTCCGCCAGGCGCGGCCGCAGACTCGCATACAACACCTTGCGGCGACACTTGGGGATAAAGGCAACGTGATATTTGCACTCCCATACGGTGTGGCTTAAACTCTCAAATCGGTCCATCCGGATTCTCCTCCGCGTGCGCTTGGCGGCTCACGTCTGGAGTTTCCTGGATGGACTCCCGCAAAATGTCAAACTGCTACTGCCACCCCGGCAAAGCCAGGGGATCTCCTATGGCTTTGCCGGCCCATTTCCCCAACTTGCCGCGCATATAATTGATATTGCATAGGTTGATATCGGGCAGAATAGGGCTCACCTGCAGCGAATCCTGCCGTTCTTCCGGTTCCCTGCGGCTGCCCAACTGAAATGTCCGCTTCGCGCCCATGATCGCCGTAACCCAAACCCGCCAGCATCTGGCCAGGAAGTATCATTGACGGTATATCGGACTTAACTTACGTTACCTAATATACCGACTGGGTGGTTACCAGTGTTTGCCAAATCCCAGTCCAGGACAATCGATGATTCTCCCCATTCTCCAAGTCGCTACTGTTTCCTTCGTTGCCTCTTACCTTGGCCGCTGGAGGATCGGCGCGAGCCGCCGAAACGCGCAGTCGTGGGAGTCACTGATTGCCAAATTGCGGCCAGACTGGAGCGCTCGGGCTTTGAGCGAGCATTTCCTTTGGAAAGAAGGGTTGGACGACGCCACGCCCGAGGAAACCTGGAAGCGCATGCAAGGCGCACATGGTCTCTGGGCGATGTATCAGAACTCCCAAGTCATGCTGGAAATGGCTGACTTCGCCGCGAAAAGCGCCGATACCGTCGATCACGTTCTTCTTGAAACATTGCGCAGTGACGCGATGCAGATTCGGCTATACGCGCTACTGGCCCTAGTCCAGTATGCGTTCAGCCAAGCCAATGAAGGCGTGCGCGTGAATGCATTCCGCGCTGCATCGATGTACACGGGCATGGCGGCTCGCATGACGCAACTCCTGCAGGTTCAGGCCGCCATGGCGCTTCCTGATTTTGTGGCCGCAATGTAGCCGAGCCTCCCTGCCGCCAGCCTGACAATCGTTTCAGGCCTCATCCTGATCCTCTCTGAAGCCCGCTGTTTTGACTAGAAATTGCCCGTACGGGATTTCCACCCCCGCCCCGGCTCTGGCGTCACGTTCGCCCTTCCTGAAAGTCTGTTAGGCTAGATGCAAATCACCAGTGTCATACCTTGCAGCCTGGGAGCTTCCGCAAGAATGGAGGCATATGGAAATCCAAAAGTACTCCGTATACAACAAGACCCGAGGAACTTATCTCAGCCTCGGTGTTCTAGTCATTGACACCACACTTGAGTCCTTTAATTTGCTGCTTGATGACCTTGCCGAAAAGTCTGAATTTGGCCTCTGGTTGACTCCCTTTCGCGGCATTCCTGGGGGGCATGGACTCCGCCCCATTGATTTGGTCTATCTTGACGAGCAGCATCGAGTCGCTCAGCCAGTCGAGTCATTTCCGACCGCAGCATTCGAAGCACTTAAAGTACCGGCTGCGAGTGCCTTGGCTCTGCCGGCCCACGCCATTTCTTCTTCACAGACCGAAAGCGGAGATGAACTCATCATTTGCGCCCCCGAAGAGATGGAGCGGCAAATTGCCCTCATTGCCAATGCCCCTACGCCTACTCGTGTCACACAGAGCAACGAATCAGCACAGGAAAAGTCTGAGAATATGACTGCCACTAATTCCGCGCCCCAGGACAATGCCTCAAAAAAACTGCGTTCTGCCATTCGGCAATTGGAGAAAAAGGAAATAGCTGCTGAAGCAGAAGTCGAGGAAAAGCCCTCACTCAAAACCCGTTTTCTGCGTTGGCTCTTCCCGGATGTTGATCGCCGCCGGGCTTTCCGAAGTCCTTTGCAGGGGTTGGTCGCCTACTATTGGACCGGTGGCGCTCCTCAGGCCTATAAGATTGGCGACATTAGTACCAAGGGCGTTTACCTGCTTACCGACGAGCGCTGGGCGCCTGAAACCGTGATACTCATCACCTTGCAAAAAACTGACAAGGATGAAGACGATCCTGAGGGCGCGATCTCTGTGCAGTCTCGTGTGGTCCGCTGGGGTTTGGACGGCTTGGGGCTTGAATTTGTTCTGTCAGAATTTATTGACCCAAACAGCGGCGAAGTCTTGTCCGGAAGAGCGGAAGATAAGAAGGCCCTGGAACACTTCCTCCAAGGGCTAAATCTCCCCCAGGAAGCGGAACCGCAGACGGGTTCCCACTAGAGCCACTGTCTTTTGAAGTTCGATGCACCGAGCGGCTCGGGGAAAAGATGTTCCGGCGGCTTGCAGACGCGCCTACGGCAGGACCAGCTATCGCGAAGGCTGTTTCCGCGCCCACCTCGGCATGGCCCGTCTGAACGGCCTCAATTTCCTGCTCTTACTCAGAGCGCTGCTTCCGAGGGAACAACGGCTGCCTTATTGCGCGACGAACATCTGCGAGGTACTGATCAGAGTTAGTGTACTTATCGACACCAACGGGATGCTCGGGGTGTATTTATACGTGACCGTCGTCTTTACTTGGTTCCCCTGCGTCTTGCAGGTATCACTAGTGCCACAGGCAGCGCCCGCGTTACTCAAATATGTCTCATTCCCCGGTGGGGCTGCCGGATCGAGGCTCATTTAGATTGAATTTGCTTTGACGAGCTCCGTGTTTCCTGAGAAGAAACGAATGCTGGCAGTGCAACGGTGAATGGTTCAGCATGGGGGCACACATACACGAAAGCAACAATCGAGTAACCCACAGGTCACCGGGCCATTTAAGCCATCTTCACCATTCCACGAAGTCTGCGGGTATAGTGAAACAAGCAACCGGAAGGACCTACGAAAACCACCATGGACATGCACGATATATTGAAGTCCGAGCCCCTGGCCGGACCTGCGCACAGACCTATTTCGATCTCTGAAGTCGGATTGCCTCAGACAGTTCTCGAAGAGCTCGCGCTGAAGACCCTTTATTTGTCTGGCCCATTCTCGGTTCTCGATCTCTCTGAGCACATGCGGCTCAGCCTTGAAGTGGCCAGTGAACTCCTCCGGCGACTGCGCACGGAGCAGCTCTGCCAGGTGACTGGATTGAGCGGCAACATCCCTAATCTTTCCATCACCTCTCAAGGCCGTGCGCGCGCGCAGGAACTGCTGGCTCAAAACCAATACATGGGCTCCGCACCGGTGCCTCTGGGAAGCTACGTTGATCAGGTTCGGAAGCAAAGTGTCGGCAAGCTGGAAGTGCATCCTGAGGACGTAAAGCACGCCTTTGCCCACCTTGTAATCGACGACAAGACCTTATGGCAGCTTGGAACAGCGCTGAACTCTGGTGCTGCAATCTTCCTTCATGGGCCGTCAGGCGTGGGAAAGACCACCATCGCCGAAACGTTGTCGCGGGTACTTGCCGAGGACGAGGTATGGATTCCGTATGCGGTTGAAATCGATGGTCAGATCATCACCGTCTATGATCCGACGCTTCATAAGCGCGTCCCGGAGTCGGAGCCCGCAGGCCGCGATCAGCGCTGGGTGCGTTGCCGGCGCCCATCCGTGCTCGTCGGCGGAGAACTGACCATTGAGATGCTGGACCTGCAGTTCAACCCGACGACCAAGTTCTATTCCGGCCCCATGCAGATGAAGGCCAATAACGGCATCCTGATCATCGACGATTTCGGGCGGCAGCGGATTCGCCCCGACGAGTTGCTCAATCGTTGGGTCGTTCCCCTTGACCGCAGAATCGATTTTCTCACTTTGGCAGGCGGAAGAAAGATCGAGATTCCCTTCGAGATGCTGGTCGTATTTGCATCCAATATCGATCCGAACCAGCTGATGGATGTCGCTTTCCTGCGCCGGATTCAAACCAAGATTCTGATTGGCGCGGCGACTGAAGAACAGTTCTGCGAGGTCTTTCGTAGGGTTGCCGCGGACCGTGGCCTCGAATGCGACCCTTGCATCCCGAAAGAGCTGATCAGTTTCATAAAGAACGTCCTCAAGGAAGAATTGCGAGCCTGCTATCCGCGGGACATTGTCAACCAGATCTGCTGGGCCGCCAAGTACGAGGCCAAAGAGCCGGTTCTCGATCAAGCTGCGGTGATGCGGGCGGTTGACGCGTATTTTCTGCCCAAGGCTCAGTGAATGCCCAAGGCTCAGTGAAGCTTGTCGACGTTTCCCTCCGACGGCCTGGACTTGCATTCATGCCGGGAGGATTGTCTCTCAAAACGGCTCCGCTCACTCCGGGGGCGGCGGTCGATGCGGGGACAAAGGGTCTCGCCGCATCATCTCGATGGTGCATCGTTCACTTGCAGTCCGCTTGCGGTTGGCTACATTCCGTCGCACAGAATAGTACCGGTTCACTGCCCTTGCCGGGCTGGTTTCTTGGCCGCGTTTCCGCCCTCGGTCTGGTACCCTGACTACGCAATCGATGCGCAGCTGTGCGCCTTATAGGTCCTCTGACGGCTTGAATGAGTCTTACGTCGGGATTCCCTGATGAGTGTGCTTTAGATTCAAACTTGAGGGTCACTGATTGAACTTCCTGGCGAGTCGTTCCGTGCAGCTGATCTCACCTCTATCTCGCAAGGACACAGACCTGACAGCCACCGTCATCATCTGCACCCGCAATCGCGTCGCTCTCTTGCGGAAATGCCTCGAAGCTCTCACGGTACTCGAACCCCCAGCAGACGAGATTCTCGTAGTCGATAACAGCGCGGGCGACAGGGATACTGAACTGGTGGCGCGTGAATTCGCCGTGCGCTATATCGTCGAGCCCACGCCGGGTCTGAGTCGCGCACGCAATCGCGGCTTCGCAGAAAGTCATACCGACATCGTCGCCTACCTCGACGACGATGCCGTGCCTGATAAGAGTTGGCTCCGATTCATCCTCGACCCCTTCAGAGATGCGAGGGTAGCTGTAGTTTCCGGCGATACTCTTTGCCCGGAGTAGGTCTCGAGCATCGCAGAACCGGCACAGCCTCGTACTATCAGCAACCAGGTTCCCCTGTGGTTTGAGATGGCAACATTCTGCGGTTTGGGCTTTGGCACCAACATGGCTCTGCGCAGGTCTGCCTGTGGCGCCGGGAAAGTTTTCGACGAGCGCCTGGGCAGGGGCGCCCCACTGCGGATTGCGGAGGAAAGCCACGCTTTTGCTTCCCTCCTCGCGCGTGGCTTTTGCGCCGTACATGTTCCCGCCGCCATTGTCCTGCATCCTGAGAAGCCCAGGGATGTTGAGATTGAGGCTTCCAGTTCAATGGCCTATTGGCTGCTTTTGTTTTTTGAGTTCCCGGGGCATCGTCTCGACCTGTTGCGATTTCTCTTCCGGCGTCTGCTTGGAAAGCCCCTGACCTGGACCCGCGATCCCCAGGGCCCCGGCGAAATTATCTCCAGCGGTTGGCGCGTACATCTGTAGGCGCCCCTCAACGGAGCGCTGCTTTACTTCCGCAACCGGAGGGTGGGCGGCGATTAGAGGCAAGCTGCCGGTCCGTGCCCAGTTCAATATTTTTCACCCTATCTTGACTCCTATGGCTTGTCGGCGAGAATCAGAGGCGACGGGCCGGGCGAAGCAACAGTCCGTGTGTTGACATATCCCGCCTCCGTGAGCCAGCCGGCAATTTCTTCAAACGAATACGTATCTCCGCAATCCGTATTCACCAGCATGTTGACCGCAAAGAAGAGTCCCGTCAGGGGGCCGGTACGGGACGCGTCCACCAGGAATTCCGCGATTGCGATTGTTCCCCCGGAGGCAAGCGCGTCAAATACCTTCGCCAGCAGCTTGCGGCTTCGTTCCGCGCCTTCGCTGTGGAGAATGTGCCCCAGAGTAGCCACGGCGTGTTCCTTTCCAAAGTCCGCTGAGAGCAGATCTCCGGCAACGTAGGTGAACCTGTCCTTCAGGTTGAAGCGGTCGACCGTACTCCGCGTCACCGGCAGAACCTCCGGCCAATCCACAGCGGTCACATGCACGCGCTCGGAACTTTGCGCCAACGCAATTCCCCATACGCCGGAGCCCGCAGCAAGATCCAGAACGCTCACTGGCTTCTCCCCTTGATTGAAGTTCAGCGTCCGCGCCAGCGTCTGAGCGGAGGGATAACTCATGGGAAAGATGTCCGCCACAAACTGGTGAAAGAAGTCTCCGCCTGTCGCCTCCTGGTTGACCGGTGCATCCGGCTTGCCGGTCGCCACGATCTTGCTTAGATGGAGCCACTTTGGCACGAGTTGAGAACTCGTATGCAGAATCAAGCCTCCCATAAAGCCGGGCTTGAAGCTCACCAGAAAGGTCGAGCTCTCTGGAGTCAGGGCGTACAGGTCCTCCGCGTTCTTCGCCAGCAGGCCAAGCCCCACCAGCGCGTTCATGATCGCCCTCAAACCGCGCGTAGACGCTCCAGTTGCGGCCTGCACCTCGGCCAGGGTTTTGGCGCCTGCATCAAGCACATCAAAGACCCGATTGTGCATGGCAGCTTCGAGCACAAAGGAGGGCACATAGCCCCACGCAAACTGCTGGATACGCTCTGGTGTGACCGGGGAAGCGCTGGAAGGCGGCATCGGGAGAAGCTCCTTAATTGGATTGCACAGATTTTGGGTAAAGAAGGGGAAATTCGTGGGGACTCGCCGAAATCATATCAGCGCTCCTTAAAGCCTGTCCAAGAAATCGATGGAAGCGCCTGCGCGGGAGCATAGGGCCAACATCAGGGGGGAGCAGCGTCCAGCACGGCGACAGTTGCCTGGTCCGTACCCATCCACGAGCAGCCCTACCCCCCTCTCCCCCTATTCTGTAAATAAAATATCTATTTTCATGGGTTTACAGTAAGGCTTGCGCTGCAAAATATTGATTCCGCAAGAGTTGTCTGCAGAATATAGATACTAAATGAGTTAGGTTGCATCTTCGGTGAGCGGTGGACAGTTTGCCTCCCAAGTTCACGAAGACAAGCACCTTTCCGCGCCTGCCTGTGCGCAGCTTCCGGACGTGTTGGTCGACTGGTGATGCTCCGCCCGTGCCATCGACTGATCGGGGCTCAACTCAAATCCCATTATGCGCCGCGCGCACATAATTCTATGCAAGAGGGCTGCCGTTCTCCGGATTCGAAGGCGAAAGCATCCCTGGACGAAGTACCGCCTCCGGCATTGCTGGTTCCTGGACAGGTTCTTAGCACAATCAACATCTGTTTCTCCCTTCTTGTGAGGCAGATATCCTGACCCACTGTGCTTGTGGATTCCAATAATGAGATGTTTTCTATAATTGACACAGATATACACGAGCAATGTGAGTCGATATGAGCGAATGTGACTCATATATTAACGAGAAAGCACTTGACAAGCACTGCGGGCAGTCCCTATCTTTAGCAATTGGAAGACGAGACTGCTAGCATCCGGCCAGCGAAACTGCTTCCTGGTATCCGCCGATTCTCTTTACCGGGCTACAGTCTGCAACTTCCAACGCTTTTCAAAACTATTCAAATCCCGCGGCCGGGGCTCAACCTCGGCCGCGCGCGAAGGAGAAGCAAAGCAATGGCAGCAACATCCATAACCACCACTTTCACTCCCCTCCATGACCGCATCCTCGTCCGCCGTGTGGAAGAGGGCGAAACGGTCCGTGGGGGCATCATTATCCCCGACAGCGCCAAGGAGAAGCCACAGGAAGGCGAAGTGATCTCCGTAGGTAAGGGCAAATCCAACGACGAAGGCAAGGTCTTCCCCCTGGATGTCAAAGCAGGCGACAAGATCCTCTTCGGGAAATACTCCGGCACCGAGATCAAGATCGATGGCGAAGAGTTTCTGATCATGCGCGAGGAAGAAGTCCTCGGCATCATCAAGAAGTAACTAGCGCTGAAGTCGATCGGTCAGAGGGCCCGCAGGTCCGCATAATGACCGCTGATAACTGAAACAGACTACCGAATTGGAGAGTTAAGAGCATGGCAAAGCAGATTCTGCACGGTGAGGAATCCCGTCAGGCGATCCTGCGCGGCGTGAACACGCTGGCGGACGCCGTCAAGGCGACGCTCGGGCCCAAGGGCCGGAACGTTGTAATCGAAAAGAAGTTCGGTTCACCCACCATCACCAAGGACGGCGTGACGGTGGCCAAAGAAATTGACCTTAAAGATCCCATGGAAAACGTGGGTGCACAGCTCGTCCGTGAAGTCGCCTCGAAGACCAGCGACGTGGCCGGAGACGGCACCACGACGGCAACAGTTTTGGCTCAGGCCATCTTCCGCGAAGGCGTGAAGACGGTGGCGGCCGGCGCCAACCCCACGGCCCTCAAGCGCGGCATCGAAAAGGCCGTTACCGTGATCATCGGCACCCGCGACAAGGATGGCAAGTGGACTGAGGGCGGAGCCCTCGGCAAGCTTTCCAAGCCCGTGAACGAAGGTTCCGTGGCCCAGGTGGGCGCCATCTCGGCCAACGGCGATCTGGAAATCGGTGACATCATCGCTCATGCGGTCAAGGTGGTCGGCAAGGACGGCGTAATCACCATTGAAGAGTCCAAGACCATGCATACCGGCCTGGAGACAGTGGACGGAATGCAGTTTGATCGCGGCTATCTCAGCCCTTACTTCGTCACCGATGCAGAACGGCTTGAAGTGGTTCTCGAAGACCCCTACATCCTGATCTATGAAAAGAAGATCAGCGCCATGAAGGACCTGCTGCCCCTCCTGGAGCAGGTGGCTCGCGGGGGCAAGCCTCTCCTGATCATTGCCGAAGACGTCGAGGGTGAAGCTCTGGCCACACTCGTTGTGAACAAGCTGCGCGGCACCCTGAATGTGGCTGCCGTCAAGGCTCCTGGCTTCGGCGATCGCCGCAAGGCGATCCTGGGCGACATTGCCATTCTGACCGGCGGCAAGGCCATCACTGAGGATCTGGGCATCAAGCTGGAAGGCGTCAAGCTCGAGGATCTCGGCAAGGCAAAGCGCATCACCATCGACAAGGACAACACCACCATCGTCGATGGCTCCGGCAAGTCCTCTGACATCGATGGCCGCGTGAAGGAGATCCGTTCGCAGATCGAGAAGACCACCTCGGACTACGACAAGGAGAAGCTCCAGGAGCGCCTGGCCAAGCTGGTGGGCGGCGTTGCCATCATCAAGGTGGGCGCGGCGACTGAGACCGAGCTGAAGGAGAAGAAGGCTCGGGTTGAGGACGCCCTGCACGCCACTCGCGCGGCAGTCGAGGAAGGCATCGTCCCCGGCGGCGGCGTGGCACTGGTTCGCGCCATGCCCGCGGTCAGCGAGCTCATCAAGACCCTCGAGGGCGACGAAAAGATTGGTGCGCAGATCGTGCTTCGCTCTCTCGAAGAGCCCCTGCGCCAAATCGTCGCCAACGCCGGCGAAGAGGGTGCTGTCGTTGTTGCCAAGGTGCTCGAGTCCAAGGATCAGCATTTCGGCTATAACGCCCTTACCGGCACATTCGAGGACCTGGTGAAAGCCGGCGTCATCGACCCCACCAAGGTGACGCGTACGGCGCTGCAGAACGCAGCCTCAATCGCGGCCCTGCTGCTTACCACTGAAGCCCTGGTTGTCGAAATCCCCGAGCCCAAGTCAGCTCCGGCGGGCGGCGGCCACGGCGGCGGCATGGACGGCATGTATTAAACCCCGGCGGTGCGGAACTTCGCGCCTCTTGGATAAGAACAAAGGCCCCCAGCTTCTGCTGAGGGCCTTTGCTTTGGTGCGCCCGGCAGGGCGCATTCACATTGTGGGGGTGCAAGTCCCCTACACACCCGGTACGGGGGAAGTGTTAGCCGAACGGCAAGGGTGCCTGGACCGCATGGCAGAAGTCAGCAGAGGACATAGTGTGCGCTGAGCAGCGCATTGTTCGGGAGGGTTGAAGTCCCTCCGGCGCTTAGATGAGGGGCGCTGTATCCAAAGGCGGGAGTAATGCCTCGCTGGCCGGAGAAGGGAGAAGGTATGGAGAATCCTAAACGGGCACGAAAGCGAAAGCCTGATACAGCCAAGGTGAACCTGAAGCCGCTCTCTGCGTTACTCCGGAGGACAGGGTGTCCACCGTGAGGTGGAATCCGAAGGGTATGAGGAGAAGTACCGGGCCGTAATCGATGGGGGCTACCCCGACGATGAACCGGTCGGCCAAAGGTGGGGCAAGGTCGAGCCCGCACTATAGGGGCGAAGGCGTTCTCATTCACCCACCGCACCAAGGTGTTTGCGGTCGGCACGGTACGGAAGAACAATGCGTGACCTCAGGAGGACTGACAGCGTCTCCGGGTGGCACCGGAGTAAGCAGACCTATAAGCGAAAGCGAAATGGCGAGCGATGCGTTGTCAGTAGTCGGACGGCTGAATGGTACCTGAAGCATGGTGAAAGCCATGTGACCGGGCAACCGGCGACGGAAGTGGGTCGGGGAAGGCAGCCGGCGAAGGCGGTTGGGAAGAGAGAGGAAGGCAGTGAGTAAGGACGGAAAGGTGGATCAGTTCCATGAGTGAAATACCCGTACATTTCCGCCCGAGGAGACTGTCGGACTGGATCAACCCGACGGGAGCAAAGAAGGTCCATTCATTAATCGACAAGGTATACAAGCGGAAGAACCTGGAGATGGCCTGGGAGAGAGTAAAAGCCAACCGGGGCAGCGGAGGAGTCGATGGACAAACTCTGAAGGATTTCGCCGAGCAACTGGACCAGAATCTGGGCCGGTTACAGAGCGAACTGAAAGAGGGGCTTTATCAACCGCGGCCCGTGAGGCAGGTGCAAATCCCAAAGCTGGGCAAACTGGGGGAGTATCGCAGGCTCGGCATTCCGACGATCTACGATCGGGTGTGCCAGCAAGCGCTGCTCAACCGGATGCAGCCTATCTTCGAACCGGTATTCGATGAAGCCAACTACGGATACCGTCGAGGGCGATCAACGAAGGATGCCTTGCGCAAAGTATGGAAGGAGATCGACAGCGGCAGCGAGTGGATCGTGGATGCGGACCTGAAAGACTTCTT
>Ga0182014_10006981_pt1 | contig 11967 bp, 10 predicted proteins | sample 612S2DmetaG_FD_120489 | JGI IMG/M metagenome (GOLD analysis project Ga0182014, IMG submission 120489) | Permafrost microbial communities from Stordalen Mire, Sweden - 612S2D metaG | ecosystem: Environmental > Terrestrial > Soil > Wetlands > Permafrost | place: Sweden: Stordalen | collected... | reverse complement strand
CGCGGCCAACAGGTTCAACACTTCGGTGACCATGTAGGACGGATGCATTTATTTATGCCCCAGCAGGAGATGGACCAGCAGACCCAGTACGGCGAGTAGAAATGCCATCGCCAGATATTCCGGGGCGCGAAAAATTCGCAATTTGGCTGACAGCGATTCAATCAGGGCCAACGCTGCGCCAGCCACAATGAGTTTCACAAGTAGAGCAGCGACGGCGAGCCCCAGTTCCGGCGCGCCATCCCTACCATGCGTCGCGATCCCCCATGGCAGAAAGAGCGCAAAACCGATGCATGCGTAGTTGAAAAGCTTCAAATCCGAGGCCCACTCCACCAGGGCGAGATGGCGCGCCGAATATTCAAGGGCCATCGCTTCATGGATCATGGTGAGTTCGAGGTGGGTGGCCGGATTGTCGATGGGGATGCGAGCATTTTCCGCCAGCAGGACCATAACAAACGCAACCGCTGCGAAGATCAGGCTGGGATCAACAAAGAACGGATGTGCGGTCGAGGCGTCAACGACGCTGGGCAACGCTGTGCTTCCAGACAGAAGAAACGCGTTGAACAACACCATCAGGAGGGCCGGTTCTGCGAGAAAGCCGATCATCATATCGCGGCGAGCGCCCATGGTGCCGAAAGCGGTGCCAATATCCATGGCCGCCAGCGACAGAAAGACACGCGCAGTGGCGAACAGACCGATAAGTGCAATCGCATCGGCCACTCGCGCGAATGGTAAATCGGTTGCAATAGACGGAATAATCGCTGCCGCCAGGACCATCGTCCCAAACACGATATAGGGGGTCGTCCGAAATAGCGGGGAGGCGTCTATGGCCAGCGCGGCGTCTTTGTTGAACAATTTACGCAACATGCGGTATGGCTGTATTAGCGGGGGCGCCGTGCGACTCTGGAGCCACGCACGGCATTGTGCGATCCATCCAGCGAAGAGTGGCGCGATGGCGATGGCGAGCGCCACTTCACCAAACTGACGGACCATTGTGATTGCTCTCATAGGACAAACACCAGCAATGCGATCAACGTGAGAAAGCTGTAGAGCAGGTAGATGGGAAGCCGGCCGCTTTGCAGAAGACCGACCCAGTCCGCCAGGCGCTGAACGCCGCGCGCAATCGGCAGATAGAGAACCCCCCATATGCGGTCCTCAATATGAATTCGATAACGCGGAGCAACGTCGGTCGGGGAGGGCAACTCCCGCTCCATGCCAAAGAATGATCCGAAGATGTGCCGGATCGGTTGACCAAAGCCTTCCGCCGTGTCCTGCATCCGTGAGGTCTGCCACGGGTAGCCACAGTCCCACGGAACGGTACGCCGCATGCGTCCGTGCGCCAGAACGCGCACGACCACAAAGGTGATACTCACCACTGCGACAATTCCAGCGAGCAGTAACAGGCCGTTGTACGACGCTTGCTTCGGTGCGATTGGAGCAAGCCACCAGAAGGGAGACCCGAGGTTCACTGTCTGGCCCAGGAGCGCTCCGGTGACGGTGCCCGCAGCCCGGAGTGCAAGCTGCGGCATCACTCCAATCGCAATACAGCCGAGTGCCAGCCACGCGAGACCGATGCGTTCCAGCCAGTCCGCATCATGCGCATTCACCAGAGAAGGTTCACGATGCTGGCCAAGAAAGATCACGCCATAGAATTTCACCATCACGTAGGCGGCCAAGGCAGCCGTTAGCGCCAGCACAGCCGCACCCAGCGGGATGAGCATGTTGAGGAAGGCATGAGGAATTTGCGGGGTGTAGAGAAAAGATTGCAACAGCAGCCACTCGGAAACGAAGCCGTTGAGCGGCGGCAAGCCAGCAATCGCCAGTGTGCCCACTAGAGCGAGGGTTGCAACCCATGGCATGCTCCGAATCAGGCCTCCAAGTTTGCCCAGACTGCGCTGATTGGTTGCGTGCAACACCGAACCCGTTGCCAGGAAAAGCAGACTCTTGAAGATGGAATGGTTCAGCGAGTGTATCAACGCAGCAGACAGAGCAAGTGCCGCGAATAGAGGCAAGTGGGACGCATCAAAAAGAATTGCAAGACCGATGCCGGTAAAGATGACTCCTATGTTTTCGATGGAGGAGTACGCCAGCAAGCGCTTCATGTCAGTCTGCACGGTCGCAAAGATCGCTCCAAATAATGCTGAGAACAATCCGACCCCGAGCACCAATACGCCCCACCACCAATACCGGATGTGCAACAGATCGAAGGAAATACGCAGCATTCCGTAGACTGCGGTACTCAGCATCAGGCCACTCATCATGGCGGATACAGGGGAAGGGGCCGCAGGATGCGCCTCCGGCAGCCATACATGCAACGGAACCAGGCCTGCCTTGGCTCCGAACCCAAGCAACGCCAGCAGGAAGGCCGCACTGGCCCAGAATGGCGGCAGTGAAGCGCCCCGCATCGCATCAAAGGTGAACTGCCATCTTCCGCCTTGCAGTACACCGAAACTTAGCAGGATGCAGAGAGCGCCTACATGTGCCATGAGGAGGTAGAGGAAACCTGCGCGGCGGATCTCCGCAATCCGATGCTGGGATGTCACCAGAAAGTACGAACTGAGAGCCATCGTCTCCCAGGCCACCATAAAAAAGTAAGCATCGTCGGCGAGTATGACCAGAGCCATGCTGGCTAGAAACACGTGATATTGCAGGCAGAGCAATCCGGGGGGCGTGCCTTGGCCGTGGCGAAAATAGCCCGCAGCAAAAATTGAGATTCCAGCCCCCGCCAAACCCAACAGCAGAAGAAAGAATCCAGTCAATGTATCGAGACGCGCATGGAAAGGCAGATTGGGCAGGCCGAGTGGAAGGATAACCATCTGTGGCGCGTGGCCTGTAGCCAGGAAAATGCCCGCGAGTAGCGCAACCCCAAGACACAGGATGGCCCCGAGTGGAAAAAGCAAATGCGCAATAAAACGCGTGGTGTGAAGCCGTAGCATCACCATGAACCCGAGGGCAATCCATGCGGCGGCAAGCCACAGCAGGAAATGAAGATCGTGGATCGCCACGGCCGATGTCATGCCGGTCATCATCCCATGATGAGTCCTCAATAACAAACCGCAGCCTCCTCCATCCAGAAATAAACAATGCAAACCGTTGCTATCGCAATGATTACTGTTTGAATCAGGTTGAATGCCGTGGTGGCCTTAGGCCAGTATTGAAAAACATTCGTTCTCGAAATCACCGGTCCACCTCGATGGGTGTGTCATCCATTTCATCCAGCAATCCAAGTGCTTCTTTTAGGTGGCATTGGAAGTAGCGGCGCATCAGCGCAAGAACCTCGATGATGATCGGGTCCCGAACCGAATAGAAGACCTTGTTTCCCACTTTACGGTTAGCAACGAGTTGCTTGCCGCGAAGCACCGCCAGATGTTGGGATATATTTGCCTGTTCCATCCCGAGTCTTTCCATGAGATCGCCTGCCGAGAGTTCTCCGCCTTCCAGCAGGTCCATGATTGCGATGCGGGTAGGGTGAGCGAGCGCCTGGAAGATGTCGGCTTTAAAACGGCGCAATGAGTCAGGCATGAAGCGCTCCAGTAAATCTGTATATTCGAAAGTTCGCATAGATGCGGCATTCTGTCAAGGCCGGAACGAACGCGGGTAAGGTGTAAATCTATGATTCGTCGCCCCCGCTGCAAGAGGAAGGCAAGAGGGGATAGGGTTGCGAGATGAGGCTCCCCAACCAGTTTTTTTTTGGGGTCCAGATGGATTGTTGGGTGTAGTGCAGTTGGAGGACCGAGGCTCTCTGTAGCCAAGCCTAGGAGTTCTACTGAAATTGAGCTTGGTGTGTGGCTTCGCACGGAACTGATGATTTGGTGGGTGACATCGGCATCAATCTCCGGTTTTGCGAGTGTTCACTTGGGGTCTGTGATCCTTGTGGAAGGCCATTCCAGGCTCGCTTTGGCTTCAAGCGCACTGCTCCGTGCCTTGCCGCTTGCCGTTGCACGAAGCCGTCACTCGCAAGATTCATGCGTGTTGGTCAGCATAGAGCATCCGAGCAGCGGTCAGGCACTGAGCGATCCCAAATGCCACGAGATATCCGTAGACAAGCCACGAGATTTCCTGCGGTACCATTCGGTCAGCGAGCGCCAGCACGATGTAGAAGTAGACACAACTGAAGCCAAACGCAACTGCTGCAGCCGTAAAGTTCCAGCGCGAAGTGGCTCGCGTTCTGGAATGCCGCGCAATGAGAAATTCTGCGATCGCTGTAGAGAGCGACTGGATCACTATCAGGATAAGGAACCAGTGCAACTGCACATGGAAGAAGAAGACCCGGTATAGGAGGATGCCGACCGTGACACCGATCACGCCTTGCAGTCGAAGCACAAATTTCGCGGGACGGGATGTTGCCATATAGCTCGTCACAAATACAAGAACGCTATCGAGGACTCCGTAGACTGCCAAGCCGAGGATAGAGATGGCTATCGCAATCGGGAGCAGCAGTAACGTTCTGGCCATCTCTGGAATGACCATGATCGCGCTTCCTGCAATGAGCGCGACAAAGCCACGGACTAAGGTTGTCCACCAGAAATGTTTGTCGTTTTGCATTGTGATTCCCTCATCTCATCGTTCATCGGTGAAGCCGGTGCTGAGGTGATGTTCGGCAGCCATCGAGGTGACCAGGATCACAGCAGCGGAGATTTGATGAGTCGGTCATGAGTCGGGTGATCCGCCTGCGCACATAAGGACACTTTTTCCTATCGCTGGAGATCAAGACGACTTGTCAACGGATCATGCTGGATGCTAACAATGCTAGGCAATTCGTATAGTGCGGGAACAAGTGGGTTAGCCATGACATATCTAATGTTTCGATTTAGCCGGGGTGTGACCACTATGGCTCAGGAAGTCTGAGTCCATCTTTGCGTTGTCCAGATTAGTATTTTCATCGAGAACGACATCGTGCAATTGGGCACCCAGCAGAATCGTACAGCCTAGATCCGCTCCCCTAAGTATGGCGCCGCGCAGGTCAGCGCCAAACAAGTCTGCGGCTCTGAGCTTTGCGTGGCTCATATCGACATGCTGGAGCTTTGCGCCCATCATCTTTGCGTCCGTCAGATTTGCGCCGTCCAGATGTGTGTTCCGCAGATCGGAAGACTCCAGGTCGGCATACGCCAGGTTTGCTTTTGACAGCACCGCTCCTCTAAGGCGCGCTCCTTTGAGGTTGGCTGCGGAGAAATTTGCCCCTTCGAGCTTTGCGCTTCGTAGATCAGCTCCGCCTAAGTCTGCTCCGGTAAAGTTGGCACCTGTTAGATTTGCGTGCCTGAAATCAACGCCGTCTAGTTTTGCTCCCACTAAGGAAGTGTTAGGCATCTGGGCGTTGCGTAAGTCCTCCCCTGAGATGTTCAGACGTACTCCGTCTGTCTCAAGACTCCTTACCCAGAGTGCGTGCAAATGAAGCTTTTTTGCGAGTAGAAGAGCATCCATTTGTACACCCTCCCCAATGACTCGTAGAGTCGGGTATCCCAGTGTTGGTGTCGGTGATGCGCGTCACCCTGACTTTACACGGCTATGGTAGCGATTCACGGTTCACGAATGACCGATCCACGGTTCTGATGCAGGGAGTTCTTAATTGTCGGGTCTAGATGCAGCGATGTGAGATGAATCATAGCCATCTCGTTGATAGGCAACTAGCTTCATATAGGAAGACGCTTGGAGCAAATGGGCGCGACCCATTCTGGAAGACGGAGTGGAGCTGGCGGAGAGGTGTCTGTGAAATCGCTTCGAATACGGACAAATCATGACTTATAAATCCCGGCAAAGGCCCTGGCGGGCACACTCGGCCTCTCGCCCTGGAACGAAGACAAAAAGGATCGCCAGAGGAGGGGACTGGACGTATATTTGTCGGTAGCCGAAAGGCCAAAATGGAGATTCCAGCTTATCCGATTTCCGAAATGCACCTGAACCGCCGTCAGAGTCATCGCGGGCGCCGACGGGGTCTGGAATTAGTCTGCGTTTTTTGCGCTTATTTACTGGCTGGCAGAATTGGACTGGCTGTCCCTTTTACGAGCGGAAACGTATCCCCCGTGTGGTTTGCAGCAGGAGTCGCATTGGCCGCCATGCTCATCTTTGGCTATCGCATCTGGCCTGCGGTCGCCATGGCTGCATTCGTCGTAAATTTCTTTACTGACATCCCTCATGTCGCTGCGGCCGGAATCGCTTTGGGCAACACGGTTGGTGCGCTGTTCGGGGCTTGGCTCCTACGGCAGTTGCCGGCATTTCAGCCTTCCCTCACCAGGCTTCGAGATGTACTCGGAATGAGTATTTGCGGCGCCCTTTGCGGTACTGCGGTAAGTGCGACCGTCGGCACCGGGGTTTTGGCTCTCGCCGGCGTGAATGCCTGGTCTGGTTTAGGGTCCGCGTGGCTGATGTGGTGGTGGGGTGATGCCACGGGTGTGTTGATCGTTACCCCGCTCGTGCTGACCTTCACAGGGCTGATGACGGTCCGGGAAAATCGGCGGTGGGTTGAATTGGCGTGCCTGCTACTCGGAGCTGTTGGCAGCGCGTCGGTGATCTTTGACCCATGGCTTGGATCAATGCATGCCGGCGTGTTCGCGTTCGGTGTTTTGCCTTTTGTGCTTTGGGGGGCTATACGGTTCGAGGTACCGGGGGCAGCAGTCGTGAGCTTTTTGATTTCTGCCATCGCCGTGTGGGGAACCGCCCGTGGCTTCGGGCTTGTCATAAATGGCAATGCCCTGCAGAACGCAATGCTGCTCCAGTCATTTCTCGGCGTCATCTCGGTCTCGGGCGTGGTCTTAGCAGCCGTGGTCGCGGAGAGAGCGCAACTAATACGCAAGCAGAGTACGCTCGAAGCGCTTGAGTATAGCGAGAAAAATTATCGCGGCATCGTGGAGACCGCTTACGAGGGCATCTGGAAGGTGAATGCCGATTTCGAAACTTCCTTGGTCAATGGCCGCATGGCTGAACTGCTCGGGTATACCGTCCAGGAAATGCTGGGCAGGCCGCTGTTTGATTTCATGTTCGAGGGAGATATCGAACAGAAGAAAACCGAACTGGAACGCCGGCGCCGGGGCGTGAGTGAACAGCTTGAGACGCGATATCGCAAGAAGGATGGGGAAGCATTATGGGCACGGGTTACGACATCGCCGATTGTCGGTGCGGACGGGGGCTTTGAAGGCGCGCTTGCAATGGTCAGTGATATGACGGAGCAGAAGCGCATTGAATCGGAACGGTGCCGCGCACAGGAAACGATCAGCTTGCTTTCCCGGGCAGTGGAACAGACGGCCGATAGCATCGTGATCACCGACCGCCACGGCACGATTGAGTATGTAAATCCAGCGTTTGAGATCATTACGGGTTACAGCCGTCAGGAAGTTGTCGGCGAGACGCCTAGCGTCTTGAAGTCCGGTCTGCAAGACAATTCGTTCTACAGTCGGCTATGGGGCCAGATTCTGAAAGGGGAGGATTTCCGCGGGACGCTTGTGGACCGCAAGAAGTCTGGTGAACTGTACTGGGCGGAGCAGACAATCAGCCCGATTAAGGACAGCGCAGGCGTTATCTCCCATTTTGTTTCTGTGTGCAAGGACATTACGGCGCTCCGCAAACAGCACGAGCGGGAACTCCAGTTGCAAATGGCGCGTAACGTACAGCAGCGGTTCTATACCGGCGCAACAATATGCGCCACCGGATTTGATATCGCTAGCGCCATCTACCCCGCAGAGGAAGCTTGCGGCGACTATCTGGACTCGTTCTCAATGCTTGCCGGAGGCATTTGCATCGGTATTGGCGATGTCAGTGGACACGGTCTGGATTCTGCGCTTGTAATGGCGCTGACCCGTGCTTATGTGCGCTCATTCGCCCAGGTCGAAGCAGATTTGGCGAAGATACTGAGCCGCGTCAACCTTATGCTTATTGCAGACCTGGAGGACGCTCGGTTTGTCACCATGTTGCTGGTTTGTCTGGATGAAACGAATGGCTGCTTGTCTTATGCCAGCGCAGGGCACGTTTCAGGTTTTCTAATGAATGGCTCTGGCGAGATCGATCATGTGCTTGAAAGCTCAGGCCCACCGCTGGGACTATTTCCTGATTCTAACTTTGTCACCTCTAGAATACCTTTTACCTCGCAGCAGCTCATAATTTTAATGACAGACGGCATGACTGAGATGACAACGTCGGGAGACGCGGAGTTCGGTACCGACGGAGTTCTCGAATACGTGCGTGCCCACCGGCAAGATTCAGCGAACGAACTCGTGCATGGCATATATCGTGCCGCTCGGAGCTTCGCAGGTGACAATCCTCAGCAAGACGATGCCACGGGCATCATTGTAAGAGTTGCATGAAAGTCGTCATTTTATTGATCCGGCTCTGAAGGATTGCTACGCGGTTGCATAACGTACATCCTTTTGCCGGAAGTAGTTCTCTGGCGACGGATGATCGAGTGCTCGGGCCGTCAGAACGGCGTCCGCGAGATGATCGCTCTGCTCCATCTCGGGCAACGCACCGGAGCAGATGCTGGATGGGCTGGAGGTCATGCAGCACAAAGGTGCGCATCGGTTGCTGTTCCAGCATCTTGAGGGGAAAGCACCGGAGGCGCAGCTGCGCGAGATGGAAGCCCGGGTGGAGCGACAACTCGGCTTGCCCGACGTTGAGAGGGAAGGGACGTTGGAGAGGCTTTTTAGCGATCTGGCTTCTTTTACTGGAGACGCGTTACTGAGGGGGTCGGGTTGATAAAGAATGATTATGGCTCGCTCTCCGAGCCGCGACCATGCGGGAGGTGACGAATTGCAGTCCATGCGAAGCCCTGTAAGCGCCAGTTGAGACAACCTCGGGTTTGACCATCATTCTGGAGGAGTAAATCGCTTCCGGCAGGCCCACGCTTGCTACGACTCAGCGTTGCCAGTTGATCAAACGTTACTGTGAATGTCATGCTTGGGAGATGAAGCGACAAAAGCTGCTGTGTGTGCTTGTGGGATGGGGGCTGACCTGCTCCGTGTGGGGTATGGCACAGGAAAAAGGAAGCTGGCGTGCAGAGAGCTCGACGGCCAAGTCCATCACAGGTGACGTGGGATTCTCGAATGAGAAGATATCGATCAACTTCTCCGGATTTTGGATCGCTCAAATACGTGTTCTCGAGCCGGCTGAGGTCAGCGCGGCTTTCGATGCAGAGAGCGGTGCCGGAGGGAGTGGCAACCTTTACAGACTGAGCATACCGGGGGACAAGAGGTTCCTGCACAAGAGCACTCTCTGCGGGGGTGAGGACGTGCAGTGGGCGGCCACATACGTGGTAGGTCACAGTTTGCAGCTTGCCTTCTTTTCGGGATCAAAAATGCCGGTCCTCACGCCCGATGCCCTTGCGAATTCAACGAATCTTTGTGGCATCTTTTCGTATGTAAGGTGACCAGGGGACGCGCGATCACGGATATAAGACTTGGATGAAACGTTCCTTTGCGCTTGCAGGACTCCAGGCATCAGTCAACACTGGCTGACTTGAACGAAGCCGCTGGGGCGGCGGACTTTCGCGTGGGGCTGTGCGGGCGGTAGTGGCGTTGAGTTAGGTCCTTGTAGCAGAGTAGGTTGTCCACAGAGGGAGAAGGAGGGTATCTCTGTGACCCATCTACGCCAGATCATGCTTGAGGAGTTGCGGCGGCGCAACTTCGCCGAGACAACCATCCGCACGTATTTGCATGGTGTCGAACACTTCAGTCGGTACTTTCATCGACAGCCCGATCAGCTAGGCCCCGAGCACATTCGCCAGTATCAGGCGGCGCTGTTCACCAAGTTTAAGTTCAGCCCCAACACCGTAGGCCTGCGGTTGGCCACCTTGCGATTCTTCTACATCCAGGTATTGAAGAGGAACTGGAGCATCGCAGAGACGCCTTATCCGAAGAAGGTGTTTCACCTTCCGGAGATACTCAGCCAGGAGGAGGTCGCGCGTCTGATTGATGCGGCAGATTCCCCCTTTCACCGCATCCTTCTGATGACGCTTTATGCCACGGGAGCACGCCGTGCAGAAGCGGCCCACCTGAAGGTGAGCGACATCGACAGCCAACGGATGGTTGTCCATATCCGGGAAGGCAAGGGAGGCAAGGATCGCGATGTCATGCTCAGCCCGAAGCTGCTCGATGCGCTGCGCGTCTACTGGCGCGGACTCCGGCGCAAGCCCACCGACTGGTTGTTTCCCGGCAACCGATGGCATACGGCGAGTTATCCTGTCACCACCAAGGTCCTCTGGACTGCCTGTCAGACCGCTGCCGAACGCGCCGGCCTCGCGCACAAGCACATCCATCCCCATACGCTAAGGCACTGCTTCGCCACACATCTTCTCGAAGCCGGCGCTGACCTGCGCACCATCCAGATGCTGCTGGGCCATCGTGACCTTGAGGAAACGACGATCTATCTGCATCTCTCCAAGCGGCATCTCAGCGCAACTGCCAGCCCGCTCGATGCACTCACGTTCACAGAGCAGGAAGGAGACAAGCATAGTTCATGAGCCGGCCTCTACTGGAGATGGCCGACATTGTTCGCTGTGCAGGACAGTCCTTTCTTGAACACAGTCGCAAGTGGATGAACTGGCAACACCAAAAGGTGTTGCTGGCCATCTTACGCTGCCGCACCGCCGCGCTGGGTGGACATCGCGATCGCTGTACCAGCTGCGGACATACGACCACCATCTCGTACAACTCGTGCAGAAATCGCCATTGCCCGCGGTGCCAGGGTAACGCGCGCCTGCGCTGGCTCCAGGCGCGCGAGCGGGAACTTCTGCCCACTCGCTATGTTCATGCCGTCTTCACCTTGCCGCGGGAACTGGCCCCGCTCGCCTTGCAGAACAAACGGCTGATCTTCAACCTGCTCTTTCATTCCAGTGCTGAGACATTGCTTGAGATCGCCCGCGATCCACGATACCTCGGAGCCGAGATCGGCTTCTTCAGCGTGCTCCACACCTGGAATCAACGGTTGCAGTTTCATCCTCATATCCATTGCGTACTCGCCGCAGGCGGCATCGCTCCAGACCACGCCACCTGGATACCCTCCCGCCGCTCGTTCTTTCTTCCCATCAAGGTGCTCAGCCGTGTCTTCCGCGGCAAGTTCGTCGCCGGCCTCCGCAACGCCTTCCATGCAGGCACACTCCAGTTTTACGGAGACCTCTTGCCTCTCGCAGAACCGCGCGCCTTCGCCGCCTGGCTGCGTGTCCTGTTCCGCCACGACTGGGTCGTCTACTCCAAGCGGCCTTTCGGCGGCCCAGAACATGTACTCCGCTATCTCGGCGCCTACACCCATCGCGTTGCTATCTCCAACAGCAGGCTGGTCGCTCTCTCCGAGGGCAACGTAACCTTCCGCTGGCGTGACTCCGCCCACAACAACAAGAAGAGGCTCATGACTCTGGCTGTTGAAGAGTTCCTGCGCCGCTTCCTGCTCCACCTGCTGCCGCGCGGCTTCGTGCGCATCCGCAACTTCGGATTCCTCGCCAACCGGCGCCGCGCCACCCTCCTGCCCCTCTGCTTCCAACTTTTCCGTAGCTCAGAGAACATGTCCTCGCCCGCCCCATCGCCTTCCACGGACCAGCCTCGCTCCCTCTGGAGCTGTCCAGTCTGTGGCGGAACTATGCACGTCGTCGAACGGCTCTCTGCCGCCCAACTTCTGCTCCGCTCTCCACCTCAACCCGATCGGTGCGCAGCATGAACTTCTACCCGCATCCTCGACCTCTGCTCGTGCTCCGGCACGCAAGAAGATATTTTGTCTCATCTGGCCCAAACTGCTCTGCCAGCAGTCTCTTCAGCCTCTGCCTGACGCCCCGGCGCGACGCTTCTCCGTCGCATCCAACCCTGCAAACGGTGGATCCTGCCCACAGCAGCGGGTTATTAAACCCTCTGGATCCGATCAGATCTATTCAAATCCCATAGACATCACTCAGCCGGGGCGGCTTCCTTCAAGTCGCTGTATCCGAAGCGCCCTGTCTGAGATCATGCAACTGCGGACTGTTGCGTGATGGGCGCTCCAGATACAGCCCTAAGACTT
>Ga0182014_10006980_pt1 | contig 11967 bp, 5 predicted proteins | sample 612S2DmetaG_FD_120489 | JGI IMG/M metagenome (GOLD analysis project Ga0182014, IMG submission 120489) | Permafrost microbial communities from Stordalen Mire, Sweden - 612S2D metaG | ecosystem: Environmental > Terrestrial > Soil > Wetlands > Permafrost | place: Sweden: Stordalen | collected... | reverse complement strand
TCCAACACCTCGATCCTCGCTTTCAACTCCGCGTTGTCCGCCAGCAGCGCGCGAATGACCGCCTGGGCTTCGGGCGGCTGGCGAGCAATGGTTTCTTCGGTAATTCCAGGCGGCATACTACTGTTGTCGCCGAATGCTGCCCTCCATGTCCAGGTCAGTCTGTGAAAAATTGTGTCCCAGGGTGTGAACGGTTACACATGACGCGCGTGAGGTGCAAACGTATCCGCGAATTTACCGTCTTTGATCGGAACCCGACGGTCCTCAAACATTGCCTCCGCCTCATCCGCATACGTGTGGTCTGCGGGTAGTGTAAACGTGACGGCGTCCTGCACCTTTTCACCTATATTGCAGGAAACCACATACACATAACCCTCATGCTTGCGCGTAATGCGCCGGACCGTTTTCGGGTCGGCCGCAGACGTTGCCGGAGCGATCTCCTCTTCGGAGAGCACGATGTCGTTCAGCGCAAGGATCTCCCGGTTGAGTTGGACATAGGCCCTCCAGTTACCGGGTGTGGCGGGCGCACCGTAGAAGTAGGACAACCCCGTGCATCCGGCGGCAATGTTTCCATAGGTCTGCGCGATCTGTTCGTCATAGGACGGCTCGCGATGGTGAAGCGGGAAGTTCCCGCAGACGATGAAATAGAAGCAGGGCTTGCCCTCGCCCTTGCCGGCCTCCCACATGATGTCGGTGGCGTCGATGACGGAGGCGACCCTTCGTCCTTCAGTATTGGTCAGATAGTCGTCCAGCATCAGGATATCGGTTTCCAGGTCGGCGTACCGGTTCGGAATCCCCAGCACGGTGTTGTTCATATGGACCGGGTGATAGGGGTACTTCGCCCGCATCTTGCGCAGGAATGCCCTCGCCTCGTCGGAGGGGGTTCCCAGTTCCGGCTCGTCCATCACCATCTGCCCCATAACATTCGGGAAATCGAGCCGCTTCCGGAGCGCGTCGGCCTGGTCGTCCGGCATCTCGTAGTACTTCGTCCACAGCATGACCTTGATGCCCTTCTGCTGCGCGGCCTCGAGCGCCCATACCGCCTGATCCACCGCCCGGTTGTCGACCAGGATATGAAGATATCGGAATCCGTACCGCTCTGCCCAGTCAACCGCTCCGAGCACGTATTCCCTGGAGTGCGGCTTCACGAACACGAAGAACGGCGAGAATGGAAAGACGGGCTTGCCGTCGTGGATCAGGCTGCGCGTGAAATGGTTGATCTGCGCGGCGCCCGCCTTGTAGGGGCGTTTCACCAGCTCCGACGAAGCCTCCGCGACTTTCCGGCCGTCTTTCATCAGAGCGAGCGTCACGGCGTTCGTGCCGTCCGGGATGTCCTTGAGCGGCACGGCGATCTTGAAGGCGGCCGAAGCGGGCATCCGGACCGTCTGACCGGCGACATTGAGAACGGCGGTCATCTTGTCCGCTTCCGCAATACTCGCCGTGACCCTGAAGGCCGCCTGTTCCTCGTTCATGTAGTAACTCAGCCGTCCCAGCATGGAAACCGGCGTGCGTTTCTCCAGAGTCACGACCTGATCCGCCAAAGGCAGCCCGCCCTCCGTCAGTTTCAGGCGGATCTTGTCTGTCTTCGCAGCGCAGGCGAAGGCGATACCGTTTTCACCCTGCCGGAGGGTGACATCCTTTTCCGCAAGCGTTCCGGCCTGGCCTTGGGCATCGAGCAACTCCGCATGCAGGTGCCGTTCTTTGCCGGACAGGTTGTTGACGGCAAGCGAGACCGTCGGGGCGTTGCCGTCGCCGGAATATGCGCCGGAGGTGACGCCGAGCGCGTAGGGGGTGACGACATCCGCGGGCAGTTGCGCATACGGCCAGTAGTCGGTCTTCTGGAATCCGAGAATCGGCGTGCGGGTGATGGCGACATGCTCCTTGACCGTGTTGTCATTCCGGCAGATGTTGACGAGCCAGCGCGAGGTCATGGACGCATCCGACAGCGTCGAGAACGGGATCGCGATCTCGTAGTCGATGCTCTTCCTTTCCCGGTTAAGCTTGGGCGTGGCGGCCCAATCCCCGTTCCAGGCCACGTTGTGGCCCTTCCCGATGTCGAGGCGCGTGCCGCCCGCATCCACGGCGAACTGGTAGAACGTCCCGTTGGCGCCGGGGTCGAGAAAGAACTCCACGCTGTCCTTGCTGAAGACGCTGAAGGAGTCGTGCGAATCCGCCACGATGTTGACGGCGGCCAGATCCTCCACGAAGCAGCGGTAGCCGATGTAGAGATGCCGGTCGCCGCACGCCAGATACGCCTCGGTCTTGTTGCGGGCCTTCTTCTCCATGAAATAGAATGTGTCCAGCTTGGTGGCCTTGTCCTTCCAGGCGTCCAGATCGCCGTTCGGAACCAGTCCGTCGGGCAGTTTCCGGATCGTAATCGGGGAAGCGCGAACGGGCGCCTCCTGCTTTCCGAACCGCTGCTTGTCGAGTTCGGACGGCTTGTAGGGCGTGGCAAAAGCCTCGCCGGCCTTGAGCTTCGCCTCATCCAGGGGGCCGAGGAACTCTGCCTGCAGGTCATCGACCCAGAGCGTGCCGTTGGTCTTGCCGGCTGAAATCGTGACCGGCGAATAAACCCCGGCGCCAGGCAGTGCCCGGTTCACGACTTCATAGCGCTTCCAGGACGTGCCGACCTTGACCTCCCGGCTCTTGTCGTAACTGATCGACACCGGGAAGTCCTCCCGGTCGGCCTTCATCCAGACGCTGAACACGCCTGGCGAGCCCTTGACCGTACCCGCGCCCCAGGCCCACAGGGTCTCCCCGCCCATGCTTCCGTCGCACACCATCTTGAGGGATTGCCTGCCGGAGTGCTTCTCCGAGCGATCCAGTGTCCACGCAGCCAGGAAATCCTCGTAGGGAACCGCGGCCGCCTTCGCCATGTTGAAGCCGGAACGGCAGAAGTAGAGAGGAAATCCGTCCTGCTCGTGCTCGAAGGAGCTGTTGAAGATGACGTTGGGCGAATCCTCGGCCGACCGCTTGACCGCGGACAGGCGGAAGTTGTCCAGCGTCATGTTTACACCGTAGCTGAAGATTTTCAGCGGCTTGCAGGGTTCCGGTTCCCCGTTGACGCCGGGAAGCGCCAGAGGCGCATCGCAGACAAAGGAACCTGCATCCTTTCCGTTGACTTTGTATATGTAGGTCGCGACATCGTTATCGACCTTTCGGATCAGGGTGAGCCGCATCGGTTTCCTGAGCTCAAACCCATCGATGGCCACGTGTTTCCCGTGCGGCCGGTCGTACCCCTTCAACTGGTAGATCATCCACGTATTCCCGGAGGGCAGAACCAGGAAATGGAATCCCTCAATCCTGAATCCGCAAAAGGCCTGGTCCCATTTCGTTTTGTCGGGCTGATGCGACATATCGACCGTAATGTCCATTTCTGCGTAAAACTCACGCGGTGTATTGCCACGCATGGTGAGAGTGCCTCCCGTGGGGAAGACGACCTTTCCATCCTCGGACTTGATGGTCTTGTTATCTGGCACCCAGCGCTCGGCGAACGTCGCCGCCGTATTGAACGCATCGCTGAAGATCGGGGTTCCCTGCTCCTGCGCAAAACCGGAAACCGCCATAACGACACTTAATAACAACGCTTTCTTCAACATGGATACGCCTCTTACAAGTTGCATCAGTAGCCGTTCAACCCCTGGCGCACGCCGAGGAGTCAAGTCGAACGGGACGACTGCTATTCTGCCTTTCCCCTGCGGACAAGTAAAGCGCCCGCTCCCCGCGAGAATTTCCAAATTCTTGGTGAAGCTGCTCCCAAAAACTAACTCTCAAGTGGGATTTGGAGGGCATTTTCGTGTCCTACTTGCGTCCGCGCTTGATTCGGAAGCCGCGGTGTCGCCGCCAGGCACAGAGACGACTGCGCCGACCGCGGCGGCCTTGGCACTCGTCGTGAGGAAGTGTCGTCTATCCATGACTTTCTCCTCGCCTGCTCCTTCCCATTTGCAGTTAGCTCGCTATGGTTTCATTTCCACAGCAATCATGTCGACGGTCATCGTGCGCTGGCTCAGCCCGACGCCGTGGACCATCAACTTCGACGCCGCGGGGGGGCGCAATGGGTCGAAAACCCGCAGCCTCGTCCGGTCGACCCACCGGGCGGCATCGTCGTCGCTCACGTAGTAGGTGCCCTTGACCAGGTGGCGCATGTCGCTGCCGACCTTCGACAAGATCTCCTGCAATTGCTGGAAGACAGCGACTGCCTGGGGCTCATCGTCGCCGGGGAAGATCTCCCGCGCGGGGTCCCAATGCAGGCGACGGCCCAGCCGGCGGGCGATGTTGCCGAGGTGACACAAGGTGGCCACGCTGTGCCCGGCCTCGACGCTCATAATCGGGTCCTTGCGCGCGCTCACGCAGGCGAAGAAGTTTTCCATGTGATTGTCGCTCTGGTAGACGCGTGGGCCGGCAGCGGGTCCTGGTCCAGCCCCACCGGATCGCACTCGTATCCCTCGCGAAAGATCGTGATCCGGCCCTTGTCGCCGATGAACGTCGCCCCGCCTCCCAGCTTGGGATCGTTCGAGCTGAGCGAGAGAACCACGCCGTTGGCGTACTTGTAGTGGATGATCGTCTTCGAGCAGGCGGCATCCCCGCGGTCACGCTTCTCCGGAACGTGGTAGACCACCGTTTCCATCTTCTCGGGCGGGTCGACCCAGATCTCGACGGGGCCGCTGAGGTCCATGTTGAGCGCCCAGTGGACCATGCTCAGCCCGTGGCAGCCCCAATTGGGCAGCTCGCCGCCGGAGTAGGGCCGGAACGACATCCACCCCGGGCCCACGGCGCACTTCTCGGCGGGGTACGTGTAGTAGGGGGGCTCGCGCTCATAAGGGATGCGCGACAGATAAAGATCCGTGTGATAGGGCACCACTTCGTTGGGGCCGCACCAGCGATCCCAGTCGAGCCACTCGGGGACCGGCAGCCCGGGGAAATCGCATTCGTAGGCGCTGGGATAGTTGTAGTAATCTATGCATGCCTCTTTGTACCGTTCCAGTTGTCGATACGCAAAAGCACGTCGAAGACGTGCGTGTGTATTATCAGGATCGGTGTAGATGACCTGGCTGAAGAATGCCACGGCCTCTTCGTACTTGGATTGTTGCAGACACACTTCTCCCTTCTTTAAGGCGTACTCCCTCGCCAGCGCCTTGATGTCCGCCACGACCGTTTCTCGGCATGATTCAGTCGCGTCAGAAAACATGTGCCGGATTGGGGTGGTTTGATGGGACGTCCGTGCCAACGGTTGAGTAGATTGGACGGCGGTACGAACCGATATGACCTGTCGCCGTTCTCAAAGTTCCCCGACATCCTCGTCCCGGGACGATGCAACGCGGCGGGCAGCTTCAGCGTCTCGGGCGGGTCACCTGGACTGTTTGGGCGTTGCGAGCTTCAGGCCACGGAAGGCATAGAGCTTGGCCCCGACGAGCTCGAACTTGAGCCGGATGGTTCGGCCCTTCAGCGAGGCGAAGTCTCCGCCGGTCCATTGCATCTTGGCGTCGGTTACGTCAGACGTAATCGGGTTGCAGTTGGCCAGGGCGTAACCGTCAGCGTCTAGGACGGCGACACGGAGGGAGCCGCCGTTGGCATCAGCGGTGACGCACAGGGGCAGTCCGGTGGCGACCATCGATCGGGTAACGAAGGTTCCTCGCCCACCGAGTTCGTTGGGCTCGTAGGCGGCCCAGCCGTCGATACGTAGTCGCGCCAGGCAGGGTAAGCAGCTCCGTTTCCAGCCTTGGTGCGCGACCTTGCTCCCGCCGTAGAAGACCAGGAGCTTTCCGTCCTGAGCGATCGCCGGGCCTGCTGGGGCATAGATGCAGCCGCTGTCATAGGCGCCTGCCGAACCACGGGGAATAAACGGCTTGCCGGGACACACTCGCTCCCACTTGACGCCGTCTGGGCTCCAAGCCAGCTCGCAATCAACCGTCCGATCGGACTTGGCGTGATACATCATCACGTAGCCCAGGTAGACGTTGGCATAGGGGAACACGGGCATGCAGTAGGTCTGGTGAAACACCCCTTCGGCGGTGCTCGATTTTAACACGACGGTTGGCGCTTGCCAGTGCAGGAAGTCGCCGCTCTCGCTGCGGGCGACCATCCGCTGGCCTCGGTAGAGCCGCGTGATGAGCACATATTTCCCCAATCGCTCGTCCCAGAAGGCGTTGTTGTGCGTGTCGCCCGTGTTGCCCTGACCCGGCGGTAGCACGAGTCCCTCGGGCGTTTGTGGGTCGCTCCAGTGGATACCGTCGGGAGAGAAACGTATGCGAAGTTGACTGAAGCCAACATCGTAGATCATTTTGTAACGCCGGGTCGAGTTCGGGTCGCGAGAATCCTGGAACACTCCGACGTTGGGAGTATCGCGGGCGACGATGTTGTTGGCCTTCGACCCGTCGAACCCGACTAGGCCCAGCGAGGGCTTGTCCCAGGTGAGACCATTGGCCGACGTGGCGTAAAGCAGGAACCAACCAACATCGTGGATCGTGACGGGTGGCATCATTTTGGCGATAACCGGCTTGTCGGCCAGCACACACTCGTACCAGAGCTTGAAGAGCTTCTCGTCGGCGTCGTAAGTAACATTGGGGTAGAGGTTGTTTAGCGCGTTCTCCCAGGGCCGATCTGCCTGGAAGAGCGGGTTGTTCGCTTCTTTCTCCACTCGGCCCGGCGTCAATCGTAACCCCTCCGTGTTGGCAACCACACGGCTATCGAGCACCAGGTGCTTGAGTGGATCGGGTGCAATGAGCGACGGCGGAGACGCCACTCCGAAGACCGAGACAAACATGGGCGCAAACACCGCGGTCACGCTGACGGAGACCGCGATTCGTGCTGTTCTTAAAGCGTCAAAGCGATTCATCGTTTGGCTACCAAGTCTCGAAAGCTCTTCGTTGTCGTGCGTCTCCCGGACGCCGGGAACTCGCTCGTTCCCCTCAACATAGTGGGCTACCGCCGGATGTCAACGATCCTCGCTTTGAGCTGCCGGCCGTCCTTGCCGTCAACTATCCCAGAAACAGGGTCCGGCGAACCTTGCTGCCGCGTTTTTGCTAGAACGGCGAGTCCTACCTGAGGGGTATTCCAGCCTGAGATGCACGTTCTTTTTCCATCAACAATCACTTGGTAGAATAGGTCTTTGACTGCCCTAACCTGTTGATCGCAGGAGACGCCATGCGTACGCATCTCGCACTGAACGCGTTCTCAGCCCGCCGCGATCGTCTGATTACAGCGGTGAGTCGAAGTTTTGCGTGTCTTGTCACCGGATGTTTTTGGGGAGGCGTTGGACTGATCGTCGGCGCGTCGCTGAGCCTTGCCGACGGGCCGACGCGGCGTACCATCGATGCCGGCGGTTTTCATACGTTCCACGGCGAGCGGTTTTGGAGTCGCCCCTTGTATGGCGCCAATCGGCGGGCATTCGTGACTGCTGGCGAGTTGCCCCATGCCGCCTTCATGTGGTTTCATCCGAAAGAGCAGGCCTTTGTTCGCTGCGGACATCTTTTGCCAGGCGTCGTTTCATCGCGCGGCGCTAAATGGCTTTACCAGGCGGCAGACGTCACGGCCACATACGATCCAGGCCTGTTGCGATTCGCGGTCCGCGATTCGGCGTGGGACGGCGAGTTGCGAATGGAACTCGTGCCGCTTGCTCCCCACGATGGCTACGCGGTCCGATTCACCGCGGAACGGCCGGTGGAGCTCGCCCTCGCATTCGGCGGTTTTCTTCCCGTGCCCGACAAAGACGTCTATCAGGGAAGCCTCGAATTCCCAGGCGGAATCGTGGCCGAGATGTCCCGCAAATGCGACTATGCGTCGTCCCGCGATGACGTCGCGGTCGCGTCGCTGGCGCACGTCGCCGATTCGACAGGAAAGTTGCTGCGGGACGGCCTGAAAGTTGCGCTGCTCGCCGACCGGAAAATGCAGACGTCACTCCACGAAGCCACCTCGGGCATTTCGCTGCCGGAACTGTTGAAAGCGTCGGCGAAGGCGTCGCCGATCCAAGTGCATCGCATCACCTTACAGGCTGGAGAGTCGCTCAATCTGGTCGTCGTGATTCCCAACCAAGGCCAATTGGACTCCGGTGTCGGCCCGTTTCGCGGCAAGACGTCCGAAACGTTCGACCGTTGCAGGAGACGCGTCCAGGAAATATCGCATCGCGTAAAACTGGATACGCCCGACACGCTTGTCGACCTCGGGGCGCGTTCGTTATGCAATTCGATGGACGCCCTGTGGTATCCGCCGGTCTTCATGCACGGTCCAATCCGTTGGGGATTTCCCGGGCTGACGGGCTGGCGCATGGCCTACGGGGCCGATGTGTGCGGCACGTATGACCGTACGGCCTCGCATTGCCAATACTACGGCGACCATCGCTATACGGGCGGGCTCGACGGCAAGCCTCATCTCGATCCGGCGACCGCGCTCACCCGGCAGGCTGCTGATAGCGCCGTCTTCAGCCAAGGCGGAATCGTTTCCTTCGGCATGTACGACATGACTCCGATGTGGCTGAGTTTCGTGGCGCATCACTATGACTGGACCGGCGACAAAGAATTCCTGCGAGCGATGTGGCCTGCGATTCGTGACGCCGTCGCCTATGAAAAACGCGTATTCGACGCCGATGGTGACAGCCTCTATGAAAACTACGCCGACACGTACATCACCGACGGCCATTGGCACAACGGCGGCGATTGCACGCAGGCGTCGGCCTACATGTACCGCGGCAATCTCCTGGCCGCCGAAGCCGCACGACTGGTCGGCCAATCGCCCCAAGCGTACATGGCCGAGGCCAAACGCATCCTCGCGGCATTGAATCGCGTTCTTTGGATTCAGGAGCAGGGTATCTTTGCGGAATGGAAAGACCTCCTCGGCCAAAAGCTCCGCCATCCCGATCCCGAACTGGCGTCCATCTATCTGCCGATCGACAACGGCGTAACTGATCCGTTCCAAACGTACCAGTTACTTCGGTTCACCGAGTACGGGCTGCCGAATTATTCCTTCGAAGAGCGAGGTCCACAGCCGTTTGACGGCTATTATCGCAGCGGTGCGACGTATGAGTTTCCCCAGCCGATCCGCGCTCGCGAGGTCAAGAGTTCCAATTGGCGGCCTGCTATTTTGACGGTCAGCGAAAGCAGTCCCGGCGAACAGATGGATACCGCCCGGGCGTATTACAAGCTTGGGCTCAACGATCGGGCATTCCCCTTGGTCAAGGCCGTGCTGCGGTGCATGGTCAATTTGACCGTGCCCGGCGGACTGGTCATTCGCGCCCAAAACTCGGAAACTCCGGCCCGGTCGTGGGCAAACAACGACGTCGACCATTGCGACACGCTCGGTCCGTCGCTGCAATGCATTGCCGAAGGCATTTTTGGGATTCACCCGCACATGCCGGAGGGCCTGGTGGAAATTCAGCCCGGTTTCCCGTCCGGTTGGGACCATGCGAGCATCCAACTGCGCGACATTGGCTACTCGTTCCGTCGCCAAGGGAATACCGACGTGTTTTCGGTCCAAACATCCCGCGATGTGACGACGCGATTGCGCCTTGTTTTGCGCGGTGACGGCGTTACCGTAACGGTCAACGGTCGATCCGTCACGCCGCGGATTTTGCCAAGCATTTGTCACCCGTTTGTCGAAGTTGATTCGCCGAAGGGCAAGACGGCCGCGCTTGCAGTGACCCACGATTCGCAGCCATTGCCATCAGTCGATTATGCCCAAACGGTCGCCTTGGGGCGGAGTGTCGAGGCCGTCTGCCGTGGCGGCGCAATCGTCGAACTGAAGGATCCGCAAAAGATTTTCCAGAACGCCCGATGCGGCGGAGATCGATTTTCGGCCGAGGTGCGCGGCCAGCAGGGGCATCACACGGCGTTCGTGCGGGTTCAGGGCAAGAATGTCGATTTTTGGACGCCGCTCGACGTCGAAATCCGTCCGCCGCTGGAGATTGTCGACGCGAAACTCTCCGGCGACACCCGCTCCCTGAGCTTTGCCCTTCGAAACAATGCCGGACAAACAGAAAGCGTTCGCGGAGAGGTTCGATTGGGCGGTCAGTCGTTGCCGGTTGCGGTGGAGATTGGCGCGGGCCGCACGTCTCAACCCTTGGTCCTGCATTTGGAACGCGCGTCGCATCTCGTGCCGGGCCTGAACCCCCTGACGCTCGCAGTGAACAACCGCACCGTATTCGAGACGCGGCTGGCATGTTGGAATGTGTTGCGGCTTGCGCCGGATCGCAAGACGGCGATGCGTTTCGAGCCAATCGATATTTCGGCGCACTTCAACGACGACCTCGCCTTGGTCCACACCCATTCCTATCGCACGCCGCGATCGCCGTACTGCTCGCTTGGGATTTCCGACGACCTGTTCCGCGATTGGTGTCATGCGTCGGAACCCCCGTGTGGCAAATTGGACCTTGGAATCTTAAAGACGGCAGCGGCGAAGAATGCCGGTCTCTTTGCAACCGAGCTGAGCGTGCCGTTCAAGACGACATCAGACGGAAAGAACATAATTTTCGTTTCCCAATGGAACAATTATCCCAAGCGGGTGATGATCCCTGTTGGCCGATCGGCCTCGCACGCCTATCTGCTGATGGCTTCGGTCACGAATCCGATGCAAAGCGGTGTGGTCAACGGCCGGGTGGTGTTTCATTCGGCCGATGGTGTGAACGAGACGCTCGAATTGGTCAACCCGACGAACTTGAGTTGGTGCGTCGATCACTATCCGGGCCGCTACGCACCGCTGGGGTTGGTCCAACCGACGGTTCGCTTGGGCGAACACACGCACGCGACTGTCTACAGCGTGCCGTTGGACGCAAGCCGGCCGATCGAATCGATCACTGTTGAATCGGTCTGCAACGAATCGGTGATTGGGCTGATGGGCATAACGCTGTGCCCCGCGAATGATACGAGGCGCCGCACGCCATAAAACGAAGTGCCGGCTCGCGCGTTCGAGGATTTTGAGAAAGCCGTCGCTTCCCGGGGTACCCTGGCCATTTGTCGCGGCATCGCCGCCCTAGCGGCGCACGCGAATGGTCAAGATACGGTGTGCTGGTCCACCGAGTTTCGGTGGTGGCCATGCCGGTTTTTTGGGCCATCCAACCGACCTCTAGAGACGGCGTCGTCAGGCATGACGGAACGGAATTGCCAGCGTCGCGGGTTTTAGCGAGCGTGGTGCACCTCCGAGGTGCTTTTTGAAGACGGTCTCTCGAAACCTACTATAACCTGCCGCCATTTCAGGAGTTAGGCGTAACAGGAAAGACACCGAAACTCGGTGGACCGGCACAGCACCCGCTCATCGGCTTGAGCACCTCACGTGCCACCGACTCCACCAAAAACCGTTCCTTTTATCGACCTGTCTCGCATTCGACGACTTAATGAGACGGGCGACCGAGGCCGACGTTGCCGCTTCGTTCGGAGGTCGTACGAACTGTCCGCCGGCGAGCGCTGTCTGTTAGGGAGGCTGTCTCAGTAAAGGTACGTCAGTAACGGGGCATTTTTCGAAGCGTCCATCGAGGATGGTACTGATCACTCGTCGCCGGCGGATCGGCGGGCGGCCACGCTTACACCGCGGCGGCAGCAATTTCGGGATGAGTCGCCATTGTTCGTACCTGAGATCGCTGGCATAATGCCACGTAACTTCCATGCTACAGCTCTTTCCTTCGGTTCGTCGCAAAAGACACGAGCCGTAGTAGTTTCGTTCGAGCTATGCAGACACGTTCTTAGCTAGACTCCGTGGGAAGGAGCAAAACCATCATGCGGATTGATTCTCATCAGCATTTCTGGCGATATGATCCGAATCAGCATGTTTGGATGACGGATGATATGGATGTGTTGCGACGCGACTTCCTACCACAGGAGTTGTTGCCACTGGTAACGGCTGTTGGCTTTGATGGTACGGTCGCTGTCCAGGCTCGGCAGATGCTGGAAGAAACCGATTGGCTCCTCGAACTTTCGGATCGGTATGATTTCATTCAAGGCGTTGTGGGTTGGGTTGATCTCCGGGCGGAAGATGTCGGCACTCAGT
>Ga0182014_10006976_pt1 | contig 11972 bp, 7 predicted proteins | sample 612S2DmetaG_FD_120489 | JGI IMG/M metagenome (GOLD analysis project Ga0182014, IMG submission 120489) | Permafrost microbial communities from Stordalen Mire, Sweden - 612S2D metaG | ecosystem: Environmental > Terrestrial > Soil > Wetlands > Permafrost | place: Sweden: Stordalen | collected... | reverse complement strand
TGGATTGGACGACGACCACTCGCGTCAATACCAAACGCGGCGTGCGGGTGATGCTGCGCGGTGGACACCCGAACGCCGGGACGGCGGGATTCTAGCGAGCCGTCGGCATTCAGCCGTCAGCGCAAGCTGGCGGCTTTTGTTCGTGCGGGGACGGGGCTCTGCCCCGTCCAAGCCTGATTCCGTGCGACTTTTTTCGCCAGACGCAATCAAAACTCACACGAATTCGCGGCAAAGAAGCCGCGCCGAGGTGCCAATGTCCAAAGTCAACATCGCCGAAAAATTCGCCGGGATCACCGTTAACGACTGAGTGCTGTGTGCTGGGTACTGGCTGTTACCTTTGGTCGCGTTCCGCCGGACTTCTGTACCCTACACGCCTGGGCCCGAATGCGTCACGATAGTGCCTGCTACCCGGGAATCTCCCTCCTCGCCCGGCCTGACGGCTCATGTTCAATTCCGATCGTGGGGAAAGCGAGTTGGTTGAGACCTGGCAACGGTTTGTGCAGGCGCTGCTGGGCGTGCTGGCGCTGCTGGGCGCCGCAGTGATGGCGCACTACTACGCCCCACCGGAAACTGCCGGCCTCGAGCAACAGGTGCACCAGTTGTCGCGCCAAGTGGCGGATCTGGAACGGCAGCAATCGTTTTCGCCAGCGGCGGTGGACGACGCCCGGGAATCGGTCGCTTACATTTACGGGATCTATCACGTGTCCGGACATGGGCAGAGTTTTCGCGCTCGCGTGGCGGGAACGGGGTTTGTAGTTGCGCCGGGTCTCCTGGCCACCAATCGCCACGTCGCCGAGCCCTGGTACGGCGACCGGGAAGTCGCAGTGGCATTGCGCCGGGGCGGAACGCCGGTGCTGGAAAAGCTGGAGGCATATTTTCCAGGCTCGCCGCTTCCGGTGAAACTGGAGACGGCGGTCGTGGCCGAGCATGGAGATCTCGCCGTGCTGCGCCTCGAAGCCACCGCCTTCACCAACAATCTTCGCCCCTTGACTCTGTCCCAGACGCCGCCGCATGTGGGCGAGTCGGTAAGCGTGCTGGCCTATCCCATGGGAGTTACGGGCATGGTGGCAAAGTCTCCCGCCGTCGTGTACGACCGGCTTTCGTCGCATCCGGATGACGCCGACACCGCGGGCGAGTTGGCGGCGCTATCGCTGATCCGGCCTTCGGCGACGTTCGGGCACATCGGCGATGTAACCGGCGACAAGCTGATCTATGACGCGCCCACGGCGCGTGGCGGCAGTGGCGGACCGGTGCTGAACCTGCGCGGCGAAGTCGTGGGCATCAACTCCGCCTACATTGACGGCTTCTCCGGAGGCACGCTCGGGATCACCGCCGCTGAGCTGCGTCCGCTGATGGAAGCTGCCAAGCGCACCGCTGTGGAATCAGTTCCCGATCCTCAGGTCTCAGTTCTCAGAAAAAGAGCTGGCTCATTCCCCCGGAAAACTGGGAACTGAGAACTTCTTCGGATGTTGCAATTCCTTGCGCAGGCGACACAGTTGCCTTCCGTTCGAACCCTCTTCCGGCGCGAAAAAGTGCCTTGGATTCAGGTAGATTTGTAACCTGCTGATTTAAATAACCAATTGGCCTTATGGCTGCTCTAAACTGGGGATGAGTCTCAGAGGTAGTTGTGCGTTCGGGCAACGAATTTCCTACTGCTGGGTTCAAAGAGAGCTGATCATGAAAAACAATTGTCTGTTTGCGGTGGCTTTGCTGAGTCTGGCGCTGGCCAGCGGTTGCGCGAAGGGTGGCAACGGTGTGGTTCCCCCGACACCATCCGTTAGCATTACTACCGGCGACGTTAGCCCCCTCGCGATTTACCCGACTCAGTCTCTGACGTTTACGGCTACAGTATCGAACTCGACGAATACGGCCGTTACCTGGAGCCTGAGCGGCACTGGCTGCACCGGCACGCCAAATCCATGCGGTACGCTCACGCCAGTCACACCGGCGCCGACCCCGGCGACCGCAACCTACAAGGCCCCGGCAACGCCAATTTCGGGGGTTACAGCCACAGCGACGTTGGTGTCTGACACCTCCATAGCGGGCTCGCTCGCCTTGAACGTGGTTGACATCACCACCGACGTAGCGCCAGCGACGCTGAGCGTGGGCAGCGGTCTGACCCAGCAATTTACCGCCGTAGCCGCCCCTGACGATGCGCCTCAAACCTTTACCTGGACCTGCACCGCGAACGGAGTGCAGTGCGCGAACTTTCATCAGGATTCGAATGTGTCCGGCTTGGCCTACTACACGTACACGCCAGCGGACAGCTGCAGCGGCAATTGCGTTCAGATATTGGCGCTTTCCCCGCTCGATACGAATGGCTGCACGCCTAACCCGAAGTACTGCATAATCGCCAAAGCCTCGCTGGTTACATCCCGCCTGAGCGTGAACAGCACCTATGCATTCCAGTTTTCCGGTTATGACAGCAGCCAACACCCCGTGATGGTGGCGGGAAATTTCACGACCGACAAGACTGGAGCGATCGTCTCGGGAGCGGAAGATGTACTGACCGTAACTTCCGTGCAACAAGGGATCTCGATCACGGGCGCCTATACGCCCACCTCGGCCGACCCTAACAACTCGAATAATGCAGGCACGCTAAAGCTCTATCCGGGAGGAGTCACTCAGTGTGGATCCCAGTGGGAAGCTTATCCGTGTCAGTACCAAGTCGTTCTCGACGGCGCAGGCGACATCCAGATGATCGAATCCGACAACAATGGCACCGGCTCCGGTATCGCACAGGAATCATCCAAGCCCAGCCTTTTCACTGGCGACCAGACTTACGCGTTCGGCTTCACCGGCGTGGACTCCGGCGGCAACCGCGTTGGGTTTGTCGGAGTCCTGCCGATGAATGGCAGTGCGGTGGTCGGCGGCCAGATGGATGTGAACGACAACGGTGCCACGAGCACTGTGTGCGGATCTCCTTGCAGTGTTGCGGGGCTGTACTCCGCTGACAAGAATATTGCCGGCCTCTGGCATATGACGCTGACCGCCGGCACAACGACGCTTGATTTCGATTTCTTTATTTCTTCCGGAGCGGCCGGTAAGACGAATCCGCTGACTTTCTATGCCATTTCCACCGATGCCGTCGACGCGACGCACCCGGCAGTTTCCGGGACGATGGTGCTCCAGGATTCTTCGCTGACCTACAACAACGCCGCCTTCAAAGGCACTTCCGTCTCCGCTCTGACGGGGACCGGGACGACGGCGAATGGGACGGTTATCCCTGGGACGACGAATGTCTCGCTGACGCTGGGCTCGACGGATGGCAACGGGAACTTTGGCTACGAGGCCTCCTCGGCTTCGGGCTTGGGTCAATTTGACCAGAATAACGCCGGTACGATTGTTACGGTTCCGTCGTCGTTGTCGGCTCCGTCCTTTTCGTACACGTACGCGGCCAGTGGCACCAATGGACGCTACACCTTCAACATGCTGGGCAATCCGGATTCGAGCCCGGTCCAGCCAGCGCTTCCGTTTATTCTCTATGCCAGCGGAGCAAACCGCGGATTCCTGCTCGATCAATCCAGTTCGTCCGTCATGACCGGAACAATGAATCCGCAAGGAAAAGGGGGCGGGTCTTTCAGTAATTCGGAGTTGCCGGGTACGTATGCCGGGGCGACCACCGGCAGCGGCAGTTCCGCAGTCACTCCGATTGCGGCCAACTTGCTCCTGACGATCCAGACAACCCCCACAACAGGCGCATTAACCTACAACGTCTCCGGAACGCAGTACCCAGGGCCCCCAACCGTGACCGGTACGTACGCCTTGAGCGCCAGTTCCGGCGACCTCGGTGTGGGGACAATCGCGCTGACTGCTCCGTCGGCCCAGAATTACGTGATCTACGTTCTTGACAGCTTAGGATGTTCCTCCTCCCTCCAAAATCCAAATCCTGCCTGCGAAGTACAAGACTTCCTGATGATGGATGAGACTACAACCCCCAATCCGAACAAGAATGCGTCCATCATCTTCGCGCAGCAGTAAACTCACCGTGGAGAGCCGGGCGTCCCCGCCCGGCTGGACGGGCGAGACGCCCGTCCCTCCACTGTATGACTCATCACGCGGTCACGGTACTGGAGTTCATTTTTCGCGGAGCACGGTTTTTGCGGTGGCGAGATTGTCGAATCGGTCGTAGGCGCGGACTACGACGACGTGGTCATTTGCGGTGTTCCCGGCCATCGGAGCCGGCGCAGCTTCGGGTTGCGGCACGGCCAGGCGAAAATCGTAGTCTTCCGTTTTTGAATCCGATAAATGGCCGACGGGCTCGACGAACTGCCAATCGCCGCCATCCAGCGAGTACTCGGCCCGCTTGATCGGCGAAAACGAATCGCGGGCGCGGAAGCGGACATGGATCTGCTTTCCATCAAAAATGGCCGTCAGGTTGTCGATGACCGGAGCCGTCGTATCGACCTCGAAGCGGGCGCTGACACGCTCGGCGTAGAGGGCTTCTCCGGGCGAATGCGAGGGCGCATCGGAGGCGATGACCTTCACCGTGTAGCCGCCGTCCGGCAGAAGACTGGCGTCGAATGAATAGTAGCGATCCGTGAGGTCGTTCTTCAGCAGCAGCCAGCGCGATTCGCCGTCACCTCGGTAATAGACGCTGTAGACGAGCTGATCGTCGTTGTCGTCATGCGCCGACCAGCGGATGCCGATCGAATCGCGGTCGCGCACCGCGGGCGGCGGAGGATCGAAGCGCGGCTGCCCCGGAGCCGGCGGCTCGCTGCCCGTCACATGCGGAATCGGCTGATAGTGGTATCCGGGCTGCACCACGATGTCGTCAATTTCGGGAGCAACGTTCTTGGGTAAATAGTTCAGAACGACGTCATCAACGCGAGGCGCGGGATTGCCGGCGCGGAGCACAGCCTTCCACTGCACGAAGCGCGCCGGCGGAACGTTGAGTTCGGCGCTGCCGGCCAGGGCGAAATCCATACGCGTCCACGGGCTCCAGTTGCGGTCGGGATTGTCGACGTTGCCGCTGCGCGCATAAAGCTCGATGTTTCCAGTGCTGCGCACGCTGGCGCGCCCCCAAAGAGAAAAGATGTGCGCGTCGAAGACATCGCTTTCGTACGTGCCTGCCGGCTCGGGGCCGGGGCCGAGGACGAAAATCTTCCCCAGGTTGCTGCTGGAGGCGTAGAGTCCTCCGCCGGGCGCGGCGGCGAAGGCGGTGATTTGGGTGGCGCTCGCTTTGATCAGATCGGTGAAATCGTCGACGCCGTTGATGGCGAAAATGTGGACGCGATTGCCGGTGCCCGCGAGCAGGCGTCCGTGTTGATCGAAGCCGAGCGCGTAGACGAGATCTTCGTGGGAAATCCACAAGCGTGACGGGGCGCCATCGGGCGCGATGCGATAAATTTCGGAGCCACCGGTGGCGCCAACGCCGGGAGCGGGAAAGGGCTGCGTCATCGTAGGCGCGGTGGGAGCGGCGGCGATGGTGATGTTGGCGCCAGGTGCGGGCGGATTCTGCGCGGGAGCCGCGAGCATGATGCCCATTTGCGGCATCGCCGATCCGGGATGCTTTTCTCCCGCAGCCGCGGCGTAGATATTGCCGGCGCTGTCGATGGCGAGCGCGGTAATTTCTTTCTTGGGCGCGCTGTAGAGAACGAACGCTTCGCCATTCGGCGCGATGCGATAGACCAGTCCGCTGCCATCGGAGCCGGCAATCAGGTTGCCTTTGGGATCCAGCGCGAGCACGCGAATGTGAACTTCATCGCTCTTGAAGAAGAGCGAGTGCTGTCCGTTGGGGCTGACTTTGTAAATTTCGCCGTGATCGCCGGTGGCGACATACAGCGTGCCGGCATGGTCGAGAACGATGTCCCAGATGTACTTGGATCCAGGATCGAAATAAGTGGACGCGCTCCAAGCTTTCGCGTCAGCCTTGGCGCCTTTCGCGGGCTCAGGATGCGGAGGTTCGAGCCGATACACCTTGCCGTCGGGCGCGGTGGCAGCGTAGACGATGCCGCTCTTGCCGACCACCAGAGCCTGCACCTGCAATTCCTGCGGCTCGAAGATGGTCGTGCTCTGTCCATCGGGCGTGATGCGATAGACGCGCGCCGGTGATCCGGCTGCGGCGTAGATGTTGCCTCCGGAATCGGATGCGATTGACCAGATGTAGGTCGAGGGCGTGGTCGCGAGCGCTTTGAACGCCGGAGCAAGTTCGAGGCCGCCCTCACTGCGCAGGGCGATACCTTTGGCCGTGCCCTTGGTCAGTTCGTCGAACTTGGATTGTTCCCAGGTGCGGGTGCCCTCGGCGAGGGCGACGGCGGAAAGCGCGACGGTGGAAAGAATAAGTGCTGATAGTGCGGCAAGCGTCTTACGAGCCAAAGTCATACCTCGGTTCTTAGTAACCATTACCCTGATCGCGTCATTGTCTTGTTGGTGGAGAGCCGGGCGCCCCGCCCGGCGGACGGGCGCGACGCCCGTCGCTCCACCTGAAGCGCCAGCTACTTGATGTTAATCGTCAGCATCTGCGCGCCGGAGACGACATAGTCGAGCGGATCGGTGGAAGCTTCGCTGACCGACGATTCACCGAGCACGATCATGTCCTGCGTGCCGCGCATGTTGTCCATGACGTTCATGACGGAGAGCGGCAGCGTCGGCATCACTTTGTCGGCGACCATGGCTTCGGGATCGGACCCGAGTAGCGAAACATACACGCGATCGTTGGCGCGCTCTTTGTTCAGCAATGCAATCGTCGGAGCCAGGCCCAGACCACGATTCATCATGGGCGTGCCGCGGTGCATGCGGTCGAGAGTGTCTCCGTCGCTGACCAGGATGCGCAGCGTTCCCTTCCCAGTGGAGGTCGGAATCCGTATGGCAACCTGGCGCACCAGCCGTTCGCCGCGATACGGACGAATCACGGTCTCAACCATAATCGGGTCGCCGGGACGAGCTTCCGTCATATCCGTGCGCGCAGCTTCCAGTCGAGCCGAGCGGCGTTCGCGCACCAGATCGAAATCGAGCTTCACGCCCTGAACGTCGGGAGCGTCGAAGGCATTGCTATAGATGCGTCCAAAGCGCTCGCCGATGGTGGCAGCCGCCAAAGCCGCCGCGGGTTGTCCGTTATCTTGCGGGGCAAACATGTTTCGCAGCGTGACGTCGGGGTATCCCTTTACGCTGAGCACGCCCTTCATACGGTAAGTAATGTCCTCGCCGTATTCGTTGGTGCCGTGCAGCGCGTTGAAGACGGTGGCCATCATGGCCAGCGGGCTGAGCCGCGCGTTGTTGAGAACTTCGTAATGGAATTCTTTTGTGGCCGCTCCGCTATGCAGGGCCACGGTCACCGGAATCATCTTCGACTCGCGCCCCAGCACGCCCATAATGCCGTTCTGGCGGTCCTGCGCGAACGCGCCGACCGTCTCGGTCGTGTTGACGATCTTGAACCCATTCAGCGGCGAAGGCAGCGTAGCCAGCACCCTGGCCTTCGTCATCGGCAGGTCCACTTCGCCAAACTGCAAGAGCGGATGTCCGCAGGCAAGCAAGCGCTGCGGATCTACGTAAGTCACGGTGCAGGTGGCGGCAATATTCATATCGCCACGAACCAGCACAGCGCTGACGGCGGATCCCGCTTCGATCGGTTCCGGCTGCTTGCGATCGCTCGCGGAACCAATGCCCATCACCGGGACGATGCCCGCCGCGGCGAATTGCGATCCGTAGCGCTGCAAGGTCTCGTCGGAAAAACCGTTGAACACGAGAGGCGTTTCGATGGGCTTCAGATAGTTGCCGTAATTCTGGGACGGGAGCGTCGCGCCTTCGCCGGGGCTCGCGGTTTGCGTGGTTGCGTTCTGCTCCGAGGCATTGTCGTCCGAAAGACTGGCGCGCAGCGCCGCCGGCGCCGGGCCTCTTGCCGGACCTCTTGCCGGACTATGATCGAGCGCATTGATCTCCAGCATCTCCTCGATCGGCGTCACCCCCGCGATCGGTTCCTTCGAGAACTCGCCGATGCGGAAGGCGAGCGCGCCCGCCAGTTTGCCGTCGAAATAAACCGGGCTCCCGCTCATGCCGGCAGCCACGCCGGTATATTCGGGCTTGATACCATGCAGACGGACCAGGATAACGTCGCCCTTGGGGCCGTTCACGTTGCGCATCACGCCCAGAACTTCCACGTCCATGGATTCGGGTTTCACGCCCTGAAACACGGTCAGGGCGGTCCCTTTCATGCCTTCGTGGATCTGATCGAGCGGCATGATCGCAGGCGCAATGGCGGCAGGAGGAACGACGGCAGGCGCTGGCCTGTCTTGTCCTGCAACCCAGACCGAGAACGAGATACACAAAAGGGCGGCGAGTGAGCGTGCGGCTTTTCTCATGAATAGCCCCGGAGGTCACAAAAATGACCTGGCTACTTGCTTAGACTCCGCGTGCTATCCGAAAGTTTTGCCAGGAGAGGCGGCACTCTTAGGCCCGCAAAATATCCCACCCGCAGAGTTCTTGCATCTATACTAGCACAGGAGTTTTCGAGGACTTCCCTATGTTTTTTAGCGTATTTGGCGGGCAGAACCAGGTGCGGCCGGCTTCCCGTAAGCCTGTGATCCTACTGATGTTTGTTCTTTTCTGGATGCTTGCTGCGACCTTCCCGGCGCAGGCGCAAGATACCTCGCAGCAGCCTTCGGCGAATCCGAACCAGCAGGAAGCTCCGCCCGAAGCCGGCGGACCGCAAAACGACGTCGGACCGTATGTGATCCCCAAGAAGAAGGAAGAACCGCCGCCTCCGGCCCTTGAAAAGCCGAAGAAGATTGAGAACATGCCCGACTATTCGATCCGGGTCAATGTGCCGGTTGTGAACCTGGATGTGCTGGTGACCACCAAGGACGGCCAGACCATCCCAGGGCTGAAAAAGGAGAATTTCAAGATTTTTGAAGATGGCGCACCCCAGCAGATTGCGACCTTCAATCAGACCGAGGCTCCGATCACCGCAGTTCTGCTGGTCGAGTATGCCGCCACCAACCTGAGTTACATGTATGACGCGCTGAATGCTTCCTACACCTTCGCCAGCGGGCTGAAGAAGGACGATTGGATTGCCGTGGTTTCCTATGACATGAAGCCACAGATCCTGGTGGACTTCACGCAGGATAAGCGCGCCATCATGGGCGCACTGAATATGCTGCGCATCCCCGGATTTTCGGAGCGCAACCTCTTCGACGCGCTCTTCGATACGCTCGACCGGACCGATCGCATCGAGGGCAAGAAGTACGTGATTCTGGTTTCTTCGGGACGCGACACCTTCAGCAGGCTGACTCTGGATCAGATCGTAAAGAAGATCAAGTCCACCAAAGACGTGACCATCTATGCGATCAGCATCGGATGGCAGTGGCGGGAATATATGGAGTCGCACGGGCGCGCGGGGGGGATTCAGCAAATCGATTGGCTGCAAGCCGACAATCAGCTTAACACCTTCGCTCACCTGACCGGCGGACGCGCGTACTTCCCGCGCTTCCAAGGCGAACTGCCCGAGCTTTTCCACGACATCGCGGCCGACATCCGCAACCAGTACAACATCAGTTACCACCCCACCAACACCAAGTTGGACGGCACCTATCGCAAGCTGAAAGTCGAACTCCAGGCGCCGGACGGTGGTCCGCTGAAAATTCGCGACCAAAAGGGCAAAGAACTGAAGGTCATCGTTTACACGCGAGAAGGCTACACCGCGAAGCACACGGTGGAGTAAAACGGAGGTCGGAGGTTCGAGGTCAGATTGCAGAGGTAAACCCACTAGTCTTCCACTTCTGCAGTCTGGCACATGCAATTCTGATTCCACCTCTGCAATCTGACCTCTGACCTCTTACCTCTGACCTCCGGTGCACGCACCCGCCCGCCTGATTTACAATCCCCAGTTCCCCCACAGGAGACAGCGCCGTGATCCCACGCTATACCCGGCCCGAGATGGCTCGCATTTGGAGCGACGAAAACCGCTTCCGCACCTGGCTCGCCGTCGAAGTCGCCGCGACCGAAACCCTCGCCGCCGCCGGCATCGTGCCGAAAGATGCCGCCCGGGCGATCCGCGCACGCGCCAACTTCAACGTCGACCGCATCTTCCAGATTGAAGCCGAGGTCAAACACGACGTCATCGCCTTCACCACCGCGGTGGCCGAAATCGTTGGTCCGCACGCCCGCTGGTTTCACTACGGCCTCACCTCGAACGATGTGGTCGATACGGCGCAGGCGTTGCTCATCCAGCAAGCCTCGTCGCTGATCGCCGGCGGCCTGGAGCGTCTCGCCGAAGTGCTCGAACGGCGCGCTTTCGAGTTCAAGGACACTCCGATGATCGGGCGGACCCACGGCGTCCACGCCGAGCCCATCACTTTCGGCTTCAAAATCGCCAACTGGTATTCGGAGACCGAGCGCAACCTCGCCCGCTTCAAGGCCGCCGCCGAGGATCTGCGTGTGGGCAAGTTCTCGGGCGCGGTAGGAACGTTTGCCCACCTCACGCCCGAACTCGAAGAGAAAATGTGCGCGCGCCTGGGATTGAAGGCGGCCGCAGTGTCGTCGCAGGTGATTCAGCGCGACCGCCATGCCCATTATCTGGCAACGCTGGCCACGATCGCTTCGACGCTCGACAAGATCGCAACCGAAATCCGCCACCTGCAGCGCACCGAAGTCCGCGAGGCCGAAGAATACTTCAGCGAAAAGCAGAAGGGCTCGTCGGCCATGCCGCACAAGCGCAACCCTGTCACCTGCGAACAGATCAGCGGGCTGTCGCGCGTGGTGCGGTCGAACGCGCAGGCCGGATTCGAGAATGTCGCGTTGTGGCACGAGCGCGATATCTCGCACTCCTCGGCCGAGCGCATCATCATCCCCGACTCGACCACGCTCGCCGACTACCTGCTGAACAAGACAGCCAACCTGATCGAGACCATGTTCGTCTATCCCGAGCGCATGATGGCGAATCTTGAGAGCACGCGCGGCCTCGTCTTCAGCGGACAGTTATTGCTCGACCTGGTTGAAAGCGGCGTTTCTCGCGAGGACGCATATCGACTGGTGCAAAGTCACGCCATGCGCGCGTGGAAAGAGAATCTCGACTTCCACGAACTGATTTTGAACGATCCCGAGATTTGCGGACGAGTGCCGCGAGCGAAGATCGAGCACGCTTTCGATCTGAGGCGGCAACTCAAGAACATCGATAAGATCTTTGCGCGCGTGTTTTCCAACCAGGCTGCCGCCAGGAAGAAAGCCGCATCGTCAAAGAAGAAAGTTGCAAAGCGGAAGAGATAGCTGCGGAGAGCTTTTACTCGGCGCTCTCGGCGTCTCGGCGGTGAAAAGCCTTTCCGCTCCGCACCAACTCCAGCAACTCAATCAACTGCTTCAATCTGTCTTGTCCGACATGCCGCAACATGTCACGGCTGTGCTTCTCGATCGGCGAATCCATTTCGCGCAGAAGGTTCCGCCCCGCAGCGGTGATCCTTCCGTAGATGACGCGGCGATCGTGCCTGGCGCGGGTGCGCTCGACGAAGCCGCGATCTTCCAGGCGATTGAGCAGGCGCGTAATGTCGGGATCGCGCGTGATCATGCGCTCGCCGATCTCGCGGCAGGGCAAGCCCTCCGGCCCAGCGCCGCGCAAGATGCGCAGCGCGTTGTACTGCGTGCCGGTCAGTCCGAATTTTTTGAGTTGGCACTCGACCTGCGTCTGGAGCGCGTCAGCCGTACGCAACACGGAGAGATAGGCTTCCTGTTCCCGGCTGGTGAATGGGAGGTTTTGTTTGAGTTCCGCTTGCAAACCTGCCGCCTGCGAACCTCGTTCTAATGAACCACGGGGCATAGGACGACATTAGTCGTTATGACAAGCATGTGTCAAACCTATGTAAACATTGGCCGCTTTGATCCGCTTGTAATTATTTGTAAAAGTAATAGTTTGTAAAAGCGCTCTCCAGGAACATCCCCTCTGGCCCACCGCGCATCTATTTAACTAACCGGTTAATAATGTGGGGAAACCGGAATTCCAGTAAGGATGGCAACCATGAAGAAACAAGGATTTGCGGTTACGG
>Ga0182014_10006975_pt1 | contig 11972 bp, 11 predicted proteins | sample 612S2DmetaG_FD_120489 | JGI IMG/M metagenome (GOLD analysis project Ga0182014, IMG submission 120489) | Permafrost microbial communities from Stordalen Mire, Sweden - 612S2D metaG | ecosystem: Environmental > Terrestrial > Soil > Wetlands > Permafrost | place: Sweden: Stordalen | collected... | reverse complement strand
GAGACTCCGTACACCCAAATCTCGATCATGGGCGTGTTGCGTTCGTTGTAGAGCGTCCATTGATCGGTGTGAAGATCGAGGCGGCAGGCTCCCGCGGCCGTAGCCACCCACACATTTTCGCCCTCCACCGATACGCCGTAGACCACGTCATTGCTCAGACCCGAGTTCAACTGGGTATAGCTGTCAATGCGCCCGCCGGAGATGCGGCTCAGGCCCCCCATCGTCCCGGCCCAAACGTCGCCGGTGCGCTTGTCCAGCGCCAGCGAGAGCACCGCTCGATGGGCCAGGCCGTCCTTGGTGGTGTACGTCTTCCACGCGTGATTCTCGTAAACTGCCAAGCCGTTCTCTGTGCCCGCCCAGATGCGGTCTCCATCGACCAGCACCGAATACACGTGATTGTCGGGCAGGCCGTTGGCGGTGGTGAAGTTCTCAAAACGGTAGCGTGGCATCTGGGGCGGCTCGGCAAGCGCCAGCGTACCGGCAGCGAGAAGCATTGCGATCATGCATTTCATTTTCATTTCCATTGCCTCCTCAGGTATTCAATCAAGTCGTTGAGTTTATCTTTGGTCAGTTGGGCGCAGCGGCGACTATGATCTCCGCGTCGATCTCCGGGCTTGAACAATGCACAGAATTGGGCACTAACCCGCAAACTGTAATCAACGACACCACCGAAGCGGCAATCGCCAGCACTCGGGAAGCAGAACTCATCCCACCGACTCCATGACGCGCAATTGAGCAGCTTCTTGCGAAAGAACCTCATGGCCGAACTGCAAACGCTCTGGATTACGCTGCACCACCGCCCGCAGCGCCAGCCATGGCTCCAGATCGGCCATCATCTCATCGAACCCCGCAAAGTCCAGCGACTGCTCGCCGTCGCTCCATGCCTTGTCCGGGTTCGGATGCACCTCGACGATCATGCCGTCTGCGCCCGCGGCAACCGCAATGCGCGCCAGCGCGGGCACCAGATCGCGAACTCCGGACGCATGGCTGGGATCGGCGATTACCGGAAGATGCGAGATTTGCTTGAGCAGCGCGATGGCCGAGACATCAAAGGTGTTGCGCGTGATGGTCTCAAAGGTGCGAATGCCGCGCTCGCAGAGGATGACGTTGGGATTTCCATGGTCGAGAATTACCTGAGCCGACTTCAGCCAATCAGCCACCGTAGCCATTAGGCCGCGCTTCAATAGCACCGGCTTTCCCGATAGCGCTGCTGCTTCCAACAGCGCGAAATTCTCCATGTTGCGTGAGCCGAGTTGCAGAATGTCAGCATATTCCGCCACCAACGGCACATCGTCTTCCGACATCACTTCGGTCACAATGGCCAGTCCGGTCCCCTCCCGCGCCTTGGCAAGCATCTTCAGACCTTTCAGCCCAAGCCCTTGAAACGCGTAAGGAGAGCTGCGCGGCTTGAAGGCGCCGCCGCGAAGGATGCGCGCTCCGGCGCAGCAAACATGATCTGCGGTCGCCATCAGTTGAAGCTCGGTCTCCACCGAGCAGGGGCCAGCCATGGTGACGAATTCGCCGCCACCGATCTTCAGATGCAGCACCGACACCACTGTTTGCTGGCGCCACGCGCTTTTCAGCACATCGGGGGATTCGGCAAATTGATCTCTCCAACTATCACGCATGCCGAGGCTCTCCAATCCGGTGAAATGCAAGACTATCCCTGATTAGGTGTAGTTTGCATCCATCGAAAGGTGGAGGAACAAAAGCACGCGCTATCAAAGTTCTAACCCGCTAAAAATAAAACACTATACGGACAGGAAAACACTTTCGAGTACTTCGCATTCCTCGCTCGTTCTGCGATCACATTGTATTTTGCACCGATCTCTTCTTAGCGTATGGCAGTCACACATCCATCCGAGCGCTCAAAGAGTTGGCCTGGCGATGGATCTGCATATGAACCGGATCAGGGATGTATGCCGGCCGCGGTGAGCATCTGGAGGAATTGGCGGCGTGACCGCTGGTCGACGGCCATGGCCACCAGTTTGCCCTTCCGGTTGAAGACGAAGCTTCTGGGAAGGTTCTCGACGTGGAACCGCTTTGCGGCCTGGGATTCGGAGTCGAGCAGAACGGGCGCACGATAGCCAATCCTATTCACAAAGGAGTTGACCTTCGAGCTTTCCTCACTGGTGAGGGAAAGGACCACCAAGCCCTGTGACTTGAAACGGGAGTAGAGGTCGTTCAGGTCGGGCATTTCCAGAAGGCAGGGACCGCACCAGGTGGCCCAGAAGTTGACCAGCACAACCTTGCCGCGGAGTTGTGAGAGGGTGACATCCTGGCCGTGGGGATCCTTGAGGGTAAAGTCTGCCGTTTCGACGTCGGCATCGTCGGCAACCAGCTTCTGGATAGCCTCGGCGAGAGAAGGATTATCGAGGGTTGTCGTTACGTGCTCGTAACGGATTAGTTTGGCCAAGTCGAGGTACGGCGAAGGGGCCTGGTCGCCCATGTCGAACACGGGAGTCTCAGCCAGTGACTGGGCTAGTGCGTCGGCTACAGCTTGAAAAGCTTGTTGGCCTGGGTCGTCTCGGGAGGCCAGGTGGGCTAGGATGTCCGCGAGTTGGAGCTTATGCGGGCCAGCGGGCAGGGTACGAATTTCTGCGGCGATCTTGATGACCGTTGCAGGCAACTGCGGCGTGGTAGCCGTCGCAAGACTCTTCAGTTCGCTCATGACGACAGATTCACTCGCCTGGGCCTGAAGAAGAGGCGTTACGAAAAGAGCTGCGATAACAAGAAAAACACGACAAACTGGGGTCATGCGGCCTCGCAAAGCAGAAAGGTTGAAAGCATACTTCATGGCCATACTATACATCCTGACAGGACGAGAGAACAGCGTACTCACTCTCGCTGCGTCCTTGCTTTGTACGGCAGCGTTGACTCAACGATTTCTTTCCTGAACTGCGTCAATGGACACTTCTTAAGGGCGCAACTGAGTATGGCTAGTATATGTTTGTGACTAACCAGCAGAACCGTCTTTCCACCATAGGTCGATGATATCTCGCGAACGCCTTCCAGGATGCGCTGTTGAGCCGTAAGAGCGGTCTCAGAACTCCCAGGAATAAGTACAGCGCGCGGGTTTGCTATCCACCGCTCGTATGGAGAATTCGGGAGGGTTAAGAGATCTTCAATCCGTTGCCCTTCCCATTCGCCATGATCCAACTCGCGAAATCGAGGCGAAGACTGAAGGGGGACGCCAAGCCCTTGGGCATATATTGTTGCCGTTTGCACAGCCCGTTTCGCAGTACTGCAAACGATTTGCTGAATACCCAAACCCCGGATTGCAGACAGATTCAATTCTGCATCGAGAGCACCCTCCGGAGAAAGTTCAATATCCATTGTTCCCTGCACTCGCCCTTCACTATTCCACGCAGTCTTGCAGTGCCGAGCCAGGTAGATTGTCGGCAGCGGAAGTTCCTGTTGCCTTTGTCGGAAACGGATGAGCGCGACCAGCGTACCGAAGATGACGATGCAGGCGCCAATACAAGTCATGATGAAAAGCGGATTCATGCCAAAGCCGTGGGCGGCAATCATCCCAGGCACGCCAGCAAAGGGTAAATCCATAGAGTTCAACAGTACCAGAAAAGAGACCTCGATTTTCGCGAGAATAATTGATGCCACGGCAATTACCAAGCGTTGCACCGCAATTACACTTGGCTTGCCGCGCGCTTCAAAGCCAAATACTCCTCCGCTAGCCAGCACAGGCTGAGCAGCGTTATCAGTGCGATGATGACCTGTGAGATCACGCAATAGAGGCACCACACCTGCAAGACATACTCCTCGATGAAGGTGAGCCACAGAGCAAAGCCCAGCCCGATCATCGCCGCGCCGGCCACCAGGACTCGATGCCGGGCCAGCGCCAATCCGGCCAAAGCCAGGTAGCCCAAAATCCCCATCACCGCCACCGGTATGTGAGCAATCTCCGCAAAGGGGCTGTGGTTCACGATGCCGCAGTCCCACTTCTCATTGAGGTCGCAGGGTTGGGTTTCCGTCGAATAGTGCACACGCAGCGCCAAAATGGAAACTACGACACCAGCCAAGGCAAGCACTGCAATCAAATAGCGCATCGTCTTCATTGAATCTCCTTTTCAAACCAAGTTATTGGCGCGAATGCTCTACGGTAATCGCCACCAGCATGGGAGATGAAGTGGTAAGGTACGAGACAAAGTCTATTGCGGTTATCGGAACATCTGGCAAGGGATTAATCCACGTGAATTTGATGAGTCGCGTCTTCATCCCCCTGCTGCGCGTCGCCGTATTGGAGCCAGACCATACCTCGTCGGCTTTGGTTACGTGCCCCTCCGCGGGGTTGACCCACCAGTCCAGTTCGTTCTCGCCATAAATCAAATCGGCGGTTCGTGTCTCCCCGTTTTCATAATGCATAACGTATGCACCGATCTTCAACCCCGGCGTCGATCCAACGAAGGCTGCTGCCTGGAGAAAATCAACCGCCGTCCCCTTGCGTCCGACCGGGATTCCCAAGACGGACTCGGGCAAAGCCAGACCGCTTACCGCCAATGACCTGGTTCCCGCCAGCACGATCAAGCCCCGCACGTCGAACAATACGCCGCCGAAGGGCTTCAATCCTTGAGGAACATCATGAAAATCATGTCCTGGATGGTTGAACCAGTCGTCATTGAGGGATGTACCGTAGTAATTCGTGAGGTCAACCTGGTCGGGGCCGGCCATAGTGTCCCTTGGCGCAATCGGATTCCACGCTCTGATCGAATCAAACCATTCGTACGTCCTGTCGGCCTGGGCAGGTTCAACGGTCATGGCGATTAGAAAGGGCGCGGCCGGCGTGTTGTTCGATACAAAATCCATCGTTACGATTTTTATATCAGGCAGCGGATTGTTAGCCGTGTATTTGAATACCTGAATGGCTTCACTGGACCAGGCCGTCGCCGCATCGGTCAAAACAGGTTTGAAGTTTTTGCTAAACGAGTTCTTTGTATTGCGGCCATAGATCAGCGGTATTTTTCTCGTTTCTCCATTGGCATAATGCAGAACGTAGTTGCCAATGACGGTATCTTCCCCGGCGCGCCCCACGGCGCCCTGGAGAAAATCGAGCTTCTCGCCCTTGTAGTGGATGGCAATCCCATTCACGGTATTGGGGTGTGCCGAGGGTTCAATGCCCGCCAATTGGATCATTCCCCGGATATCGAAGGCGGCTCTTGAGAATGCTCGCACCCCTTGAGGCAGTGAACCGAGATTGCAGTCACTCAACGACGAAGTGTAATACGAGGAGAGATCCATCAAATCCGGCATGGCCTGCTTGCTTCTGAGAGGGATTTGCAAAGAATTTGACGCCTGATAAAGACTCTTGGCAGCCACGGCCGGCCGAGTCTGAGAATCTCCGCCTTGTTGCGAATGTGCCTCAAGGGCTGGAGAAAGAGAAAGTCCAAGGGAAAGCAAGAGAAGGTATCCGGGTTTCATAATGCCTCCTGAAACGCCCTGTTGTTGAGTAATCCTGCATCCAAAGAGCGCGGACGGAATAGTGCGGAAATCGAATCGTTCCAAAGTGCGATGCGTCCAAAATAAAAGCTCATCCATGTAGAAGAACGTCATTGATCTTCACGGGGTTACAGTTTTCCCCCGCAGCAGACGGCGGCTTCTCCTCCGGCTGGTCTGGAGCAACACCCTCCATGGTGCGCGCCCTGTCGCGCTGTTGCGAGCGCAGGAGGCACAGGAAGTAATTGCCCCTCCCTGAAGAACCGGAGCGCTTCGTTTCCGGCAACGGGAGCGGGCGCAGCCCAGGCGCGGATGTGCGCCGCCTGCAAATGCCCCAGAGCACCGTCGCCGATGTCCTCGAGAATCACGTCGGTGCAACCCATGCGGATCACAATCTCGACCGAGCCCTTGCCGTTCAACGCTTCATTCTTTACGAACTCGCTAATCCCGCTTTCCGTGTCCGCGACCATGATCCATTCAGCTTTGCCAAAATGCGAAGACATCTTCTCATCAGCGCGATCCGCCGACATCATCACTCCAATTTTCGCCATTATGCTCCTCGTTTTGGTATACGATACTTGAATCCGCTTCGCGCTGAAAACTGCATTCGGGCAGATAGATGCAATATACACCTACCGGGGGCGTTTCAGTCAATACCGAAAAGGAAGAGAGCCAGGAAAGAGCTCGGTTCACATCTGAAAACGAGGGAAAAGGAGACTACTGCCAGGGGAACTGGCCACCTCTATCCTTGAGCTTTGCGCTAGAATTGCAGTCGCCAACTCACGGACGAAGAAGGGGCTTAATCTGTTCTTCAATCAATTTCACGTCGGTTTCGTCGCGAAATTCAGCCTGAACCGTCCCCTGGGCGTCGATCAAATAGGTCAATGGGAGGCCGAGCACTCCTCCGTAAAGTAGCCCAAGTTTCTCGTCGCCCATCGCAACCGGATAGTTCAACTTCATCTTCTTGTACAGTTTTCGCGCCAGCGCCGGGTCGTCGTCCATGGAGATGCCAACGATCTGCAAGCCCCGTGGTCCATACTGGGTTTGCCAAGCAACGAAACGAGGCATTTCGAGTAGGCAGGAGGCGCACCATGTGGCCCAGAAATCAAGCAGCACAACCTTGCCCTTATAAGCGCGGAGATCCAGTCTCCGATTCTCCAAATCAATGCGCACGAACTCCGGCGCCTCTTTGTGAAGAAGCGAAGTTGCCGCCTTTGGAGTCTGCGCCACGCTCGTCCCGACGAATAGACACAGTAGCAGCTTCAGCGCAGATGAGCAACGGAGAGTGCGTGGCTTAATCCCAATGGCCTTCGGAATGCCTGACATGCCTCGCCGCCATACTTCGTTAGTGGCCCTGTTCAACTGGATACCCCTTGCCGGCCCAATCCGCGCCGAAGTTGTTGGCAAGATAGAGTACCTTCACATTGGTAAAACCCATGTCGCGCAATTTCGCGAACGCCGGCCCAAGGTTCGGACAACGATTCCAGGGACAGCAGCCGCAATAAAGCACAATGAGCTTTTTTCGCGGAAGCGAGTTCACCCGATTCTGCAGTTGCTCGATTCCTGCTGGCTGTGATCCCTGCCCTGCGTATTCCGATCCGGGGATATGCGCCTGGGCGAAGAGCATATGCGAGCCAACTTGCAAGATCAGGGGCTTGTCTTTGTTTGTCGTTTGCAGCAACTGTACCAGTGCCTCCGGTTTCAGCAACTGAGCCTCTGGAATGGAAAACGCGCTTTCCGCAGGAATCTGGGCAAACTGCGCTCGGACCTGCGCTGAGGGAGAAAGAAAAGCGAATACGATAAAAACGGCGATCCTTGATCGCCCAACCAAACCGATTTTCATAGCGCTCCTCCGAAGTGAGTTTAACCCATTCGGTCCAGGATCGCTCACTGTGCCCTAAACCGTAAAGATGCTTCGTTTTGCGGACATATCTCTGTTTATAAACAACTTATGTGATCGTTGGCTCATGCAGATTCTTCCGTGGGATGCCCCAGGGAAACCGCCCCTCTGATCTGTTTCTGCCGCGCCAAGGCTATGTTGCGTGGGCTCGTAAATTGAGGCTGCGATCCAGCGTACTCGACCCTGACGGCTTCCAACTGGTCCATGTTTCGATGCGGAACCATTGCCAAAAGTTTTTCTTATGGCTAATAAGAAATATTCCTGCAACCTTTCGGCACGATTGTGTTGTCTAATGGTAAAAGGGCTTGTCAGGAACCGCTGCGCTCCTGTGTTGCGGCGAATGATTGCCCAGAATTCAATTTCGGTTACGGTGAATTTGAATCGTTTGAGCAAAAGTCGGCCATTCAATCTCTTGGGGATGCTTGCGCTCCTGGGATTGGCCTTTTGCGTATTTGCTTGGGGCTTGCAGTACAAGCTGTCCCTTTACGATCCACCTCAGACTGCTTCCCATCAGATTCCAAGAGCCAAGCTTCTATCCAGAGATGAGCAATCCAGCACTGCGGAAAGCCCACTAGTCGTTCGGACGAAAACATTCACCAGTGTGATCTATACCGCGCCTACAGCTGTTTTCTTGATTCTGTTGCTGGCCATCCAAGTGTTGAACCCGCCAGTATCAAGAAGAGTGGAGAAGCGGACTAATAGGTTATTTCATCTGCACCGCGCTGTCTTAAACACCATCTTCGTTCGCCCCCCTCCCGTTCTCGCCTAGACACTCCTTCATCGTCCATTCAGAAGCATTCGATCAAGATATGTGGTCGGTGCAAGAGGCCATGTTCTCCATCGGAGAATGTGTTCTGTCGTCGTGAACTCGCAATCAAAACTTCATTTAGAGGTGCATGCGAACTATGCGAAAGCGAACCTCCTTGATCGTCGCCGCGGGAATCACGTTCCTTGTTTTGGCCGGCATCGTTGCGTACATTCTCATGAATCAACACCCGAACGCGCGTGCAGCCGAGGCGCCATCGGCGAAGGTGGCCGCGGCAATGCGGGGAGACATTGCGCGCACTTTAAGCCTGGCCGGGCAGTTTCAGCCTTACCAGGTGGTGGACGTTCATCCCAAGGTCAGCGGCTTCATGGTGAAGATCAATGTGGATATAGGCGACAGGGTGCGCAAAGGCCAGACTCTGGCGGTGCTGGAAGTTCCAGAGTTGACTGCGCAGTTGAAGGGCACCGGATTCGAGATGGAGCGGGCCAAGGACGATCTGCTGCGTGCGCGGCATGAGATCAAGCGAGCAGAGGCCGTTCACTCAGCGCTTCATGCCGATTATCAGCGATTGCTCGAAACCTCCAAAGCGCAGCCAGGCCTGATCGCACAGCAGGAACTGGACGACGCCGAAAGCAAAGACCTTTCGTCGGAATCGCAGGTTGATGCGGCCAAAGCTGCCGCGGCAGCCGCCGAGCAGCATACCGAGGTGGCACACAGCGACAACGACCGGGTGCAAGCGCTTCAGAATTACACCAGTGTGGTGGCGCCTCTGGACGGCGTAGTCGTCTGGCGTTATGCCGACACTGGCGCGCTGATCCAGAGCGGGACGAATTCAAACGAGCAGGACATTCCGATTGTCAGGCTCTCGCAGAGCGGTCTATTGCGCCTGCGTATGCCGATTCCGGAGAACGATGTGCAGTATGTGCATATCGGCGACCCGATGCTGGTTCGCGTGGATGCCATTGGACGCACGTTTACGGGGAAGATCGCGCGCTTCACCCGCGATGTGAACTTCGAAACACGGACGATGGAGACAGAGATCGACGTCGAAAACAACGACCTCTCGATCGACCCGGGCATGTACGCCAACACGCAACTTGAACTTGCTCATGCCCACAACGTGATCACCATCCCGGTGGAAGCGCTGTTGCTCAATGGAGATCGGGCGACAGTCTACTCGCTCGACGCGGGCAATCGCGTTCACCTCCGAAACGTAGAGGTCGGGCTGCGGGGATCGAGGCTAGCCGAGATCAAGAGCGGCCTTGAACCCGGCGACCGCGTGATTCTCGGAGCTCAGGAAAAGTACTCCGAAGGCGAGCAGGTTTCTCCGATGCTCACTGAGGAGCCTGCCTCAGATACTGCTCATGAATCCGGCGGTGTGATCGACATGAAAGCGGAAGCAAACGAGAACAACGGAGGTGCGAAGTAATGCCGAAGTTTGCTCTCAAGTATCCATTTTTCATTATCATGATGTGCCTGATCGTCTCGCTTGTAGGAGCGGTTAACATCGTTCGCATGCCGGTCGATCTGTTTCCCAGGATCGAAATGCCGGTGGTGGTTGTGGCAACTTTCTACAACGGCATGCCGCCCGAGCAGATCGAAGCCGATATCACGAACACGTTTGAGCGCTTTTTCACGTTGGGCGCGAATATCGACCACAGCGAATCGCGATCGCTGACGGGCGTGAGCCTGATCAAGATCTACTTCAAACCGGGCACCGACCCCAATGCGGCGCTGAGCAACATCGCCAACCTGGCTATGGCCGACCTGCGCCGCCTGCCGCCGGGCACATTGCCTCCGGTGGTGCTGGGCATGGATGCTTCGACGCAGCCGGTGTGCCTGGTGACGTTGAAGGGGCAGGGGTTGAATGAGACGAATCTGAAGGATCTGGCTCAGTTTCAGGTGCGCAATCAGATTGCCAACGTTTCTGGTGCTTCGGTCCCGCAGCCCTATGGAGGAACTTACCGGCAGATTCAGGTCTACGTGGATCCGGTAAAGATGGAGGCGCGCAACCTCAGCCTTAACGACGTGGTTCAGTCGGTCAACAGCTCGAACCTGATTCTGCCGGCCGGCGACGTGCGCATCGGTTCGAAGGACTTCAATATCTACGCGAACAGCCAGTTTCCCGACGCGAACGCAATGAACTCGATGCCGCTCAAGTCGGTTGGCAACGCCTCGGTTCTGGTGGCCGACATCGGCAAGGCGGAGGACTCGGGCGCGCTGCAGTACAACATCGTGCGCATCGACGGACAACGCTCGGTTTACATACCGGTCTTCAAGCAGGGCGGCGACAGCAACACGATCACCATCGTGGACGGAATGAAGGCCGCCATCAAGCATCTTGTCGACATTCCGGAAGCGCTGAAGACGGCGGTGGTCTTCGACCAGTCCGTCTTCGTCAAACTTGCTATCAGCAATGTCACCAGGGAAGCCACCATCGGACTGGTGCTGGCCGGGGTGATGATTTTGATCTTCCTGGGCAGCCCGCGCGCCACGGTTGCCGTGCTTCTGGCCGTACCGCTCTCCATGGTGGTCTGCCTGATGATTTCGAATTACATGGGCGGCTCCATCAATACCATGATTCTGGGCGGACTGGCGCTGGTTTTCTCGCGGCTTATCGACAACGGCGTGATCGTGCTCGAGAATATCTTCCGCCACATGGAGATGGGGGAATCTCCGGCGGTTGCCGCGGATAACGGCGGGACGGAGGTCTCGATGGCGGTGCTGGCCGCCACCTTCACGACCGCCATCGTGTTTTTTCCGGTCACGTTCTTCAGCGGCGTCAGCAGATACATCTTCACTCCTCTGGCGTTGGGCGTGGTGCTGTCGATCTTTGCATCTTATTTCTTTGCAATGACGGTGGTGCCGCTTTACTGCGCCAAATTCATCCGTCTGAAGGACGATGGAGAGTTCGGCACTGAATCGAGGTCGTCCTTCTTCGCCCGATTCGACAGAGCGTTCAACGAGAAGTATGAGCGCATGCTTGGCTGGTACGAGAGCCTTGCCATGCGGGCAATGCGGCGGCCCGGCCTAACCGCCGCGGCGATTCTGGGCGGCGTGGCGCTGGTCCTCGTTGCGGCTGTCCCCTTCCTGGGCCGCGCGTACTTTCCGCGCACGGATCCCGGCCAGTTTGTGATCGACGTGCGCATGCCCAGCGGCACCCGCCTTGAGACTAGCAACGACTACATCGCCAAGGTCGAGACGATCATTCGCGGCGTCGTGCCTCCCAAGGATCTGGACATGATCGTCTCCAACATCGGCGTCTATCCCGACCTCTCCGCTATCTACACCACCAACGCTTCGATGGATACGGCGTTCGTGCAGGTCAGCCTGAAGGAGGATCACAGCACCGGGAGCTATGTATATATGCAGCGCGTGCGCGAGAAACTCTCCCGCGAGATGCCGGAGCTTACCGCCTACTACCAGGCGGGCGGCCTTGTTGATAGCGTGATCAACCAGGGTTTGCCGGCTCCGATCGATATACAGGTCAGCTCGATGGATATGCATGGAGCCTACGCTCTGGCCACTAGACTCGCCCAGAAGATCAAAGTTATTCCGAACGTGAGCGGAGTCTACATCCCCCAAAATCTGGACTTCCCGGGGATTGAGTTGAACATCGACCGCGAGAAGGCCAGCCTCATCGGGCTCTCCGCTAAAGACGTGGTGGACAACGTCATTACTGCCATGACATCGGACGGCATGGTCGCCCCCAGCTACTGGATCGATCCCAAGAGCGGCAACAACTACATGGTGACTGTCCAGTACGCCAACCGCATTCTCAACAATATGTCCATGCAAGACTTCGAAAGCATTCCTCTGCGCGGCGTTCAGCCGGCCGGTTACAGTCCCATGCAGGAT
>Ga0182014_10006972_pt1 | contig 11978 bp, 6 predicted proteins | sample 612S2DmetaG_FD_120489 | JGI IMG/M metagenome (GOLD analysis project Ga0182014, IMG submission 120489) | Permafrost microbial communities from Stordalen Mire, Sweden - 612S2D metaG | ecosystem: Environmental > Terrestrial > Soil > Wetlands > Permafrost | place: Sweden: Stordalen | collected... | reverse complement strand
TACTCATCCGGGAAGGATCCGAAATGAAAACGCATACTGACACGGCGGCTCGTCGGGTAACTGAATCTCGAGACCCTGCGCCGTCCGCGTCCATTTCAACTCGGATTTCGCCCCAAGCAACTCAACCTTTCGGATCTGGCGAGGAAACTTCGCAGAGTCTTGTGCAAGCGATTTGATGACCATCTTTCCATCGGACGGCCAGCCCAAGGCTATGGCGTAGAGGGTGTCGCCCTTTGTCGTGAATCGTATGTCCGTGGGTTGAAACCTGAGCCTGGACAACTGATAACTGGGCAGCGTCCTCGCCGCTTCAGTAGCGGGGCCTTCCCCGTAGATGGTCCAGGGGCGCGTCCCCTTGATCGCTTCGGAATTAACCTGTTGCCAATCGGCAAGCTCTCCCAGAAACGCGATCTCATCGCTGTCCGGCTCCCCATGCCCGGGCAACGGAATGCTTAGAAGAAGGTTTCCATTTTTGCTGATCACGTCCACCATGAGAGGAATCATCAAAGAGGCCCTCTTATATGTATGGTTATCCAAAAGCTTGCGACTGTAGTGCCAATCTCCGATGCAAGCTTCCGTTTGCCAGGGCTTTTCCTGCAGCGTATCCGCCAAAGTCATTTCAAAGTCGCGGGTGAGTGCTCCCCACACGGGTTCGGGAACCTCTTTCAGGTCGAGAACTCCTTCAAGTCGGCCGCCATGGGCCTGCACATTCTTGTTGTAGTAATAGGCCATGATCTCCGGCGCCAGGTCCGGTATTCCCAGCCAAACACCGATGCCGCGGTCGAGATTGAACTGCGCCCCGTCGTCAAAGTTCAAGATATCGGGAGAATAGCTGTCAATCACGTCTTGTACGCGCAGGAGAAACTGCTGGACAAACTCCGGGCATGGGCTGCCTTTTGCGTGGGGCGTCCCGTTAATCATCTGGGGATCCCGGCCGTCCCACCACTTGCCCTTCCCGTCCGCAATCGTCTGCATGCCGTCGTAAGGAACTCCCGCCAGCGGCCCGGTCGCGTCGCTCTTGTAGCGAACGGGAAGAAACTCATCCCATACCCGATGCGGTGTCCCGTGATAGCTCACGCCGAAACGCAATCCGTTTGCGCGAGCAACTTTCGCCCAGGTACCCACAATGTCCTTCTTTGGGCCTATGTTGACGCAGTTCCACGGCTGATGCTTTGAATTCCAGCAATCGAAGTTATCGTGGTGCGTGGCTAAGGATACGAGATACTCGGCTCCCGCGCGCTTGTACAGCTTGACAAGCGGCTCCGGATCCCACTTTTCCGCCTTCCAGAGAGGACAAATATCCTTGTATCCGAATTTGGAGGGATGGCCGTAGGTCTTTACATGGTACTCATATTGAGACGATCCCTGGATATACATGTTCCGTGCGTACCAGTCGCCCTGTTCGGGGACACACTGCGGGCTCCAATGAGCCCAGATTCCAAACTTGGCGTCCCGAAACCAGTCCGGACAATGATAGGACTTGAGTGACTCCCAATATGGAAGGAAGGGACCCCGCGGAACTTCTCCCTGAAAAAACTGCGAGTTTCCAAGTGCCCTCGCCATGCGAGACAGTGCTAATACGGAGAGTCCGCTCGCGACGAACGATCTGCGATTCATGAGTGCATTACTCCGTTTCAGAAGATCATTAAAGTCATAATTGGCTCGATTCATAAGATTCAAATCAAAGTGAGGGTTGCATTTTTCGCGTGACCTACACTCGTGCAGCTACCGATCGCTTTTGCTTTCGGTTCTACCCATATGAACAGTCTCCGGATTGCCGCTGTAGGATACCACTTTGTCCGGTTGAAGCGTCGTACTCATTCCTGCACCATGGCCCGGCCTTACCAGAACAACATTGAATGTCCGGTCGTTGCGCAGACCCGGAAAATTGCCGCTACGCTGCCCAATCGTCAATGCCCGGGAAACATCGTCCCACGTGAATTGAATCGTGGCATGCAGGCCCTTCTCGTAGTTGTAATTGTCATTCTCGTCCTCATAAAGAACAAAAGAGCTGTTCGCCCCCGGATATATCCTCAATTCAATCGGATCTTCGGGCTTCTCGGTAGCATATTCTTTATCGGGACCAAGAGGGAGAATAGCTCCGGCGCGTATAAAGAGAGGAACTTCCTCCAAAGGAGCTCCGACATTCAGATGCTGGCCGCCAGTAACCGACCGACCTGTCCAGAAGTTAGTCCATTGTTTGTCCTTTGGTAGATACACCGATCGCGAATCGACAGGCTTGGTGATAGGAGCGACCATAAAGGCAGAGCCAAACATGTATTGATCGCCGATATCGTAGACAGTCCGATCGCGCGGAAAATCCATGACCAGAGGCCGCATCAGCGTGCCGTTGCCGTCGGTGATCCTCCACGCTTCCGAATAGATGTAGGGCAACATGCGGTAGCGGAATTTATCGTACATAAGCAGGTACTTATACGCGAATGGAAAGTTCCACATCTCTGTCTCCGTCACGTATCCATGCATGCGCAGGATGGGACAGAAGGTGGAATACTGAAACCAGCGAACCAGAAGCCGATTATAATCCGGCGAGCTGTACTCGTCCTTCGGGCGGAAAAAGCCGCCAGTATCGGTTGTCCAGTAAGGGAGACCCGCGATAGAAAGATTTAGCCCTGCGGGTATCTGCTGACTTAAGGCTAGCCAACTACCATGAACATCTCCCGACCACGTAACCGCTGCATACCTCTGAAAGCCAAGAGTAGCGGTCTTGCCCAATTGAACTACCCTCTTTGTGGAATCGCTCGCTCGCTGGCCTTCATAGATACCCTGATTGGCAACCTGTGGAGCATAGTAGTTATATCCGTTTCCGGAGACATACCCTAAGTCATCCACATAAATCTGATGGTTTCTTACCTTGTCATTGACTTCCTCACCGTCCTGCCACCATGCGTCGACGCCGACATCGAACATATATCGTTTGAGATAGTGCCACCGGATGCCGCGCGCTTGAGAAGAGAACTCGTTGACGACATCGGTGTTATCGATTACGCCGTGATGCTTGGCTAACTCATCAAGCACTTCACCTTTGGGATTCTGCCAGACGGAAATCATGAAGTGGAAATTCTCTTGATGCAGCGTTTTAATCATCTGTGCGGGATCCGGGTAGGCCGTAGGATCGAATTGATATGCTCCCCAGCCCCATTTCCCCCAGTATTGCCAATCCTGAACGATCAGATCCACTGGAATATGCCGGTTGCGGAATCCCTCCGCAGCGTCCAGCAGTTGCTTCTGACTCGAATAGTGCTCGCGGCATTGCCAGAACCCATATGCCCATTTCGGAAATAGGGGAGCAGCTCCTGTAAGCAAGCGGTAGCCTGCCACCACTTTGTCGATGTTAGGACCATAGATGAAGTAGTAGCTGATTTCGTTCCCGACTTCCGATCTGAACACGGTGGTGTTGTCCATCTCGCGGCCATAGAGCTTCGCCGTCTTACCGCCGCCCAGCAGTCTCACAGGGTAGATCTCACCCGCGATCAGGTGAGTCTTGACCACGGACGTATATGGAACCCACATATTTATATCGTCGTGGATAACCCGATCGCCCACAGCGATACCGATATCGGCGGCTCCATCGCCCCCTCCGGCAAAGAACACATATTCTCCGGTGGTCCGAGGGGTAAACACTCCCGATCGGCTTGAAGGATCCAATGGGATCTCTTGATTAGAATTCATTGGGTTGAATTCCGTTAACGACTCATTGTCCCAAACCAATCCGTACCCCCGGCTGGATACCAGAACAGGAAGCCCACCAATAATATTCTGGTTAATCAGGTCGATGGGCATTCCTCGCCAGTTCCAAACCCCGTCCTGCCCTTCTGCCATACCATAAAGCGCTTCATCGGGCGGGGAAAGAAACCCTTGTTGCAGATGGTAAGTATCTTCGTGATTCACCGTTGCCTTCTGCATCGCCTTCCCGCCATTTTGCGGCTCCGTTATGATTTCGTTACCGGATGCGGTGAGAAAGTTCAGAGCTCCAGTGTCACGATTCACGAGAACCACTAACTTATCTGTTACAAGACGTATATCTTTCGAGGCCTCAACAAGCTTTATAAGGGGCAGAGTGTGCCCCTGACATCCATTTACTGCGAGACTGGCGTCCCTGGGAGGGTCATCGCCTGGAGCATATGAGACGTGGATTATGCTGTCATTGCAAAACTGAACTTTCATCGCTCCCGGCCGCATCGTGAATACGGCTCCCCCGTCTATCTTGTGGACCGATAAGATAGCAATGGGAGCTGCCGGCGTCATCGGTATAAGGTAGTCCGCTTGGGATGTTATGTCGTCGACGTGCGCCTCTGGGTTATCCGTCCCAACGGTATTTGCGGGCTTTCCTTGATTCGATCCGGCTGATGTTTGGGCTTCGATTCGTGAACCTGGCCAGGTAGCGCAAAACACTACTATTGCCAATACAATGCACGCCGCCCGCAACCGCGATGAAGGTGAAGCATTGCCGGCGCTGCATTTGATACCTATCGTGAACATGATTTCTCCTGAAAAATGAAGAACGGAATGCTTCGGTCGTGAATCTTCTTCAAGTGTCGCACCCGCCGAGCGGAAAGAATATATTCCGGCATATTCTCTTTGCTCACTAGAACGAGCGTGCCCGGCAATGCGGTCGGCCTTGCTTACCGGCGTTGATAACCAAAGAAAGTTTGGGAACATACAAAGACGGCTTGAGACGAGCCGCTCCCGTTAAGCTTCCGAGTGCCTCGTGGAAGTTGCCCGTCTCGTGATACATCAACCCAAGATCGGTCCAGAATCCAGCGGTCTGAGGATCGGCCTCGACAGCCCGCTTGTAAGCAGTTACGGCTGCGGAAAAATCCTCTCTCGCCGCGGATTGTTGTGCCGCGGCGGGATAGGTTTGCAGCTTTTCATTGTTATCGGGTTGGATGGTGCCGACGACCGCATTCACGCCTGAATTCGTGAACGCGATCGTCAGACACAGAGCAAGGACCGTCCTCTGCAGGATGGGGGCACTAAAAGGTTAGCTTCATCACACCCTGCATCTGTCTTGCTCCCTGGGTGCTTCCGCTCGCGCCCATATTGGGGCTCCCGACCGAGGCGCCCGGTATGCCGAAATTTGGATGGTTGAACGCATTGAACATCTGCACCGCGAACTGGAAGCGGAGTTTCTCTGTGATGCTGATCCACTTCCCCAGTGTCAGATCTTCATCCACATACCCGGGTGCTCTCAAATTGGAGAAGTAACGGGGGCCAGTGCCAAAGCTGTATGGGCCCGGAGCTTCAAAGGGCCCCTGACCGTGGCCTTGATCTGTAGCCGGCTGTCCGTTGAAGAAACAGTACTTCGTTCCCACGGGAGTGAAGGGTACGTTCTGGAAACCGCCGCACCCGGCTGACTTAAAACTGGCCCCGGTTAGATTAACGTGCTGGCCCCCGCCAAAGGTCTGATTGTTCCCGCTAGGGCCGATCGACATCGGGAAGCCGCTCTGCACGGTCGTAATTCCCGACACTTCCCAGCCGCCGGCCACTGCATCCTCCGCCCTGTTCATGCCGCTGCCGAACTTCTTGCCTCGGCCAACAGGTAACTCATACACGTAATTCAAGACCAGCGATTCAGGGATATCCTCGCCATCTACCGACCAATCCGCTTTCAGGTCATAGAAGTTGCGGATGCTCGAACCTCCCTGGTCGCCATTGATGGCACCCCATTCTTCTGGGCCAGCTGTGTCAGATAGGAACTTCGAGAAAGTGTACGACGCGGTGAAGATCAGCCCCGCGCCAAAGCGATGCTTGAAGCTAGCCTGCAATGCGTTGTAGTTGTTGATTCCGACAGGTTCACCCTGGGCTGAGACGGACCCGCAATACTCCGGGTACGGGCTCAATGACTGCGCCACGTTGTAGGGGCAGCTGGGTGCGGTAAGTCCCAGGGCGCTCAAGGCGGTGGCGTAGGGGTTGGTGGGCAAAACGTTGTTCAGCGCGGCTCCCATGGAAAGATAGCTCGGATTGAGTTGGCCGTAGTTGAAGCCGCCAAGGGTGATGTGCCTTCCGCGGCTGCCGACGAAGTTCGCATCGAGTACATCGTTGGGAGTGAAGGCGTATTGGAATCCAAAACTAAACTGCTGCGTCATCGGATCGGGACGGTTCCGCTGCACAACGCTGGGGCTCTGACCGACGCTTGTCAAGCCTCCCAACGCGTTCCCTGTGACCGGGACTAGCCCCGTCTGGAACGCCTGCGAGAGCGGGGTGGTCACGTGGATGCCATCGGCCGATGAAGTCCATACCCCCGATGTCGAATACCCTGGGTCCGGCCCATTGCCGCCATAGAAGTTTCTTGCGTAATAGATGCCGTAGCCGCCGCGCCATACCAAACTAGGCGTCAGGGCATACGAAAAGCCGATGCGGGGTGCAAAGTCATGCAAATTGACGTTCCAGAGACCGCGGTCTCCCGGATGGTTGTAGACGAGCTCTCCATAGGACGGAATGCCTGTGGCCACACTGATCGGATTGAGGGCGTGGAGATCGAAATACGCCTGCTCGTCATGCCGCGCTGTCGCAGGCATCTGGAGATCGTAGCGGAACCCCAGGTTTAAAGTGAGATTCTTCCTCATCTTCCAATCGTCCTGGACGTACATTCCGTGCAAGTAATAGGTGGGCGCTGGATATGCAGTGAATCCCGTGGAACCGGCTGAACCAATTCCCGAATTGCCGGCGCCCGCCAAAAAAGAGGCGAGCGGGTCTCCAGTGGTGTCGACTTTCAAGTTCGATGGGTCAGGACCGGCCGTCATCTGGTTGCCGAAATTGAACACTGTTGGAGTGAGCCTGCCACCGTCGTCGGTCTGTCTGACACCCAGATACCCGACCGAGATGGACTGTGTTTTCAGAGTCTTGTTCACATCTACGCCCAGGCTCTCATTCGTCTTCGGGAAGGTAGCTTCGCCGGAATTCTGAGTCGCTCCCAATGGGGCGACCAGAGATCCGCTAAAGGTGTTGCCAAACTGAACCTGCGGAAACTGCGGCGTCCACGAGTCGAGGGTGCCCGGCAGCCCCAGCGAAGAGGGCTTGAATGGGTAGCCCTGGACCACGTTTCCACCCGGGTTGCGGATAAAGAACAAGGTGCTGGAAAGGACCAAGGTTGGCGAAAAAACGTGAGACACGCCAAGGACGCCGAACATGCGGTTGTTCGGATCGAACACGTACGGTCCGGCAATATCGTTTCCGTAAAAGGCTCCCGTTTGCACCTTCCCCTCGTGCTTATTGGAGAATTGCCCGTAGATGCGATTATTTGCGTTGATGTTCTGGTCGATGCGAATGCCCCATTCATTGGAAGTGGTGGGCGCGCTTACCGTTGTGTTGAAGTTATTACCGCCGCCTGGATTCTTTGGCGCAGGCCAGTAGTTACCCGTAGCGAACTTGTTCGCCAGAGGGTCTATCCCTCCCAATCCGCTTGCAGGAACTATGTTTCCCGGATAAGGATTGCGGACTACTCCCCCTCCCGGGCAGTTGCTTAACGAGTAGGGATTGAAGATTTGGCCCTGATAGAAGGTCCGGCCCAAGCAGTCTGGAGTAGCCAAGGGCGTGGTCGTCAGCTCCGACGAGAAGTCGCCCCCTAACTGAGCAGTAGTGGGAACTATAGCGCCATACGAAAGCCCACCGTTGAGCCGCAATCCTTCATAGTTGGCGAAGAAGAAGGTCTTGTCTCTCTGTTTGTAGATGCCGGGAATATACAGCGGCCCACCGCCGCCAATGCCGAACTGGTTGCGATGGTCGTCGGGCCTGGGATTGCCCGCCAGCTTGTTGAAGTAAAGGTTCGAGTCCAGGTTCTGGTTGCGGATGTACTCATCCGCGACGAAGTGCCAGTCGTGGGTGCCGGCTTTGGTGGTCATGCTGATTACGTTGCCGGTACTGAATCCGTATTCTGCCGAAAACGAGTAGCTCGTTACCTTGACCTGGTCCGTGTCCTCCGGCGGAGGCACATACAGGATTCCTCCCCAGTCCTGGGAAGTGTCATACCCACCTTCCAGAAGAAACAGGTTTGTCCCGAAGTAGCCGCCTCCAAAATTCAGGAAGGAGTAATCCTGGTCGGCCGTATCTTCACTCCCGCCCGCCCCCAACAACTGCCTGTCGCCTTGCACGTTCACAGCAGAATCCAATGTCGCAAAGCTGAGCACATTCCTGAGATTGAGCGGAAGTTCCTCGATTTGCTTGTTCGCGAGCTCGGTGCTGATGGTCGCGGTCTGGGTTTGAAGCAGCGGCCCACTTGCGTTGACTGCGACCTGCTCGGTCGTGCCGATCGTCAGTCTGACCGTCAAGTTGAGCGAATCTCCTGGGGTAAGTACGATCCCGGTTTGCTTGGTGGTTTTGAACCCTGGAGCACTTGCCTCAAGAATGTAGTCGCCGGGCAGGAGCAAGGCGAAGGAATAGTCCCCCGTAGCCCCCGTGGTGGCTTCTCGGCTGGTTCCATTATCTGGATTCGTAATCTTCACTGTTGCTTTCGGAACCACCGCCCCAGAGGGGTCGGTAATCGTACCCGTCAGAGACGCAGTGGTGCTCCTCGACTGCGCCTGGAGTTTCGAGACGAACGTCAGTCCCAGGCTCACAAGGGCCAACAAGACTGCCAAGTGCACGAGACGTAACCTTGTCATTTTGCCTCCTCAGATGATTTCCTTGACATCGCATGTTTTTGTAGGCGAGCCCTCTTCAAGAGGACCCAAAGTCACGAAAACAAGCCTGATTGACCGGTCTATTTCATTGATCGGTTTGTTTCACACATGACACGCCTGATCTCCGTCTTGTTTTTCGTGGGCGCGTAATCGTTAACTTTGTTGTGGACGCAAGTAACCGTTAACTTTGCCGCGGGTGCAAGTAAACGTTGACTGAAGAGCGAATTGCAAGGTGCTGTATGGTACTGAGCAAAAAACATCTTGCAATCAACTCTTGTCAAAGGAGTTCATCGGAGGTACAGTACCTGTGAAAGTTGAAGAATCGAGACCGTCGATGGAGCGCACCGCCGGAAACATCGGGTCTGCAGGGCGGCAAGAGACCTTGGAAGGCGTGCCTGAAGCTGAGGTGCGGAAGACGTTGTCTGCGATCCTGCAGAGTCCCCCCTTTCACACCAGTAAGCAATCGCGTGAGTTGCTTCAGTTTATCGTCGAGCAAACTCTTGCCAACCGCCTTGAGATGCTCAAGGAACGAGTTATCGGTGCGCATGTTTTTGGTCGACGAATGGACTACGCCACGAATGACGATCCGATTGTGCGGGCGCGCGTAGCCGAGGTCAGGAAGCGCCTCGCGCTTTACTATCAAACTACGCGGGAAGAATCCGTCCAAGTCAGCATACCCTCCGGCTCGTTCAAGGCCACCTTCGAATGGGCTGAACGGAATCCGGTTACAGTTCAGCCGGCTCCCCATCCAGGGTCGGATTCCAGCCAGCCGCCAGTCGACCTCAAGACACCGCCGATTCCACACGAGGTTGCCGGGCAGGAGCATCCGCCCTTTTCTTCAAGATTCCGGAGGCGCAGATGGTGGATTGTGATTGCCGCCTCGGCGGCGATCCTGACTTTCGTTTTCCTGCGTTACGTTCCGTCACGCGAGGAGCGCGCCTTCAATAAATTTTGGTCCCCAGTCTTGGACAACTCCAACACCGTTTTGATCTCTATTGGTAAGAACCCTGTCTATGCATTATCTGACGCCTATGTGCAGGCGTATTACAAGCTACACCCCGGGACCAAAAACATGGGCATGGACCCCTACGTTCCACTGCCTCCAGACGCCAAGCTGGACGGAAAGGATCTGGTTCTCGCCGACGGTGTTTTCGTTGCCCTTAGCGATGTAGCGGCGACATCGAAGGTCCTGTCCCTGATGGTGTTTCGCAAAAAGCCATTCGACATCCGGCTCGGCAGCGATATGACGTTTGGCGACCTCCGCGAAGATCCCACGATCCTGATCGGCGCATACAACAATTCCTGGACCCTTTCCATGGTTGAAGATGAGCGTTATGTCTTTAGCGCGCGCGCCGACATCTTGGATCGCTCAAACTCCCAAAAACACTGGGCCGCCAATGCCGACTCTACCGAGGACTACGCCATCGTCTCGCGGGTTTTGAACTCCAAGACCGGCAAACCGATCGTGATAGCGGCAGGAATCACAGGGGCTGGAACGCGTGCCGCCGTCGAATTCATCACCGATCCGCACGCCATCTCGGCGCTCGCAAAGTCCCTCCCCAGTGGCTGGGAGAGGAAGAATATAGAGGTTGTCCTGCACGCCAGCGTTACGAACGGGGTTCCAATCGCCCCGGACGTTGTCGCCACGTACCTCTGGTAGGGGAAATGTGCCGGTCAGTCTCTGGACTGCTGTATATTCGCCTGGCGCCGCGTGATCGGCTACGGTATTTAAAAACCTCTTAGTCGCCCACCGGCGTTGCCTACCCCCGGGGAACGAAACTGTGCCTCATCAATCGAGCGCTTTTTGCTCGATGGGTGGGAGTCCGTAGAACTCCATGACGACTTTTTTGTTTAACGTGCACTTTTGTTTCTTCCCAGAAAATCAGTTCATTTATAAATTAAGTTGTTTATTTTCATCACCGTCCACAATATGCCCCATCTTCTCCTGCTTGGTCTTCAGGTAGCCTGCGAAGCTCTCCTGCGGCTCAACCTCAGCGGAGACGCGCTCCACAACCGCAATCCCGGCCGACTCCATCGCGGCAACTTTATCGGGATTATTGGTCATCAGCCGCACGCTCTTCACTCCCAGAAGCTTCAGCACTTCGGCGGGCAGCTCATACCCGCGGCAGTCGGCGGCAAACCCAAGCTCCACGTTAGCTTCCACCGTATCCCGGCCCTGATCCTGCAACTCATACGCTTTCAGCTTGGCCATCAGCCCGATCCCGCGGCCCTCCTGCTGTTCGTAGAGCAGAATCCCCGCGCCGGCCTCGCCGATCTGCTTCAGCGCCATCTCCAGTTGCAGCCGGCAATCGCATCGCAGCGAGCCAAAAACATCCCCAGTCAGGCATTGCGAGTGGATCCGCACCAGCGGCGGCGCGGAGTCAATGTCTCCCATCACCAGCGCCACCAGCCCCTCAACCTCGCCCTTGTCCTCGCCAGTTCTTTCAACTTCTCCGCATGAGACCGGCTCCGTCGCCCGCCCCTCGAAGCCAAGGATGCGGAACGCTCCCCAGCGCGTAGGGAAATCCGCCTCGGCGATCTTCTTCACGCTCTCAAATCCCATGCTCATATTCTACTTTGCGCACCACTCGACCCGCCGCACCCGCCGTCATAGCACCTCGACCTCATCTGCCCCTCACCACTAACCACTGACCACTGACCACTGACGACTGTCCACTGCTGTACATTGATTGGGTGACCGATACCCTCCTTCTCATTACGCTGCTGGTCAAGCTGGGTGTGGCCGCGGCTGTGGCCAGCGCGCTCGCCCGGTCCCGGACCTTCCAGCGGCTGCTCTTTGCCGAGCATCGCAGCTCCGGGCAGACCGCCGCCCTCCTGGCGTTTTTCCTGGTGCCGCTCACTCTCGGCGTCTGGGTCAGGACCAAGGTTCCCAACTTCCTCGCCGCCGACATCTCCTTCGAAACAGTCATTCTTCTTGGCCTGCTCCTGGGGCCGGGATGGGCCATGCTGGGCGGCGTGGTCCTCTCGTTCCCCGCTGTCGTTCATCATGAATACCTGGCCGTGCCTTTCAACGCCGCGCTCGGACTGGCTGCCGGCCTGCTCGGCCGTGCTGTCGAGATGGACGAGATCTGGTCTTTCACGCCCTTCATTGACCTGAGCCTCTGGCGCTGGGTGCGTCGCAGCCTCCGCAAGCCCCGCATCGACCGCCAGATTCTCATGCTGTTTCTCATCGCCGCCCTGGAGATCTGCCGCGAGTGGCTGGCGCGCGAGGTGCCCAGCCCGGTCGGGCCCCGCCGCCTCTTTGCTCTCAACACCCGAAACTGGGGCCTCCAAATCCTGGTCTGGCTCTGCGCGCCCATGGTGGTCGGCATCGCTCTCAAG
>Ga0182014_10006971_pt1 | contig 11978 bp, 12 predicted proteins | sample 612S2DmetaG_FD_120489 | JGI IMG/M metagenome (GOLD analysis project Ga0182014, IMG submission 120489) | Permafrost microbial communities from Stordalen Mire, Sweden - 612S2D metaG | ecosystem: Environmental > Terrestrial > Soil > Wetlands > Permafrost | place: Sweden: Stordalen | collected... | reverse complement strand
GGAATGAATATCAGCATAGTTGTTGCGTCCGCCCCGCTGGTGGCAAATGGGTCCTTCAGGAGCGCAAACTTTCGGAACAGCCTCTTAAGAGCCAGTACAGAGCCGTCGGTCCTCGGCAGCGTGATCGAGGCGTCCGCCGCCTACGGCCAGAGCGAGGGAGACAGCAGTCTGGGCGTCTCGATGGGAGGCAAACCGTCGTCCAGCTTGCGCATCCGCTGGTAGGGGTCGCGCATCGCCGCCTTGTCAGGCAGGTGCGGGCCTTCCGCTGCGCGCTCAAGGACTGTCGAGGTACTGGCGAGGCTGATGAAGCCGGCGGAACGGCCCCGGTCTGGGAGCAGTTTGGGAGAATGCTCCCTAAAATAAGGCTGCGCGCTATTATGGCTAACAGTGGCATCTAAGCGAACGGGACCCAGGCTTAGGCGATCGCTATGGTAGCGAACGCTGCCTCGGAGGAACGTGAGCTGGTAGATGGCGCCATTGCGGCGCTCAGTAAGGACCTACCGGCGACCTGGCAGGTCAGGCGGAGCTCTCGTACCGTCGTCGGCACGGGCTCGGACCAGCAAAGCCTTGCCGATGACCTGATCGAGATAGCCGCCGGGCCGAATGGGGTCACGGCCGCTCTCGTAGTAGAGGCAAAGCGCTTGTTCGGGCCGAGAGACGTCGAGCGCCTGTCAACCGATCGGCTCTTCAGAGTCCTCCGCCTGAACTACAACCTACCCGTTCTCGTTGTCTCGGAGTGGTTGAGCCCCCGGTCCCGAGAGCTCATGGAACAGCAGGGCATCAACTACTTGGACCTCACGGGCAACGCCCTGGTCCGGCTGGACAATCCCGCCGTCCTCATACGGTCCTCCGGCGCAGCCCGGTCCCCCAAGCCTTTGGAACGAGGCAAGGTGCGCCTCCGCGGCCCGAAGGCCGCCCGGGTGCTACGCCTCCTGCTCGACATACGCCCCCCGTACGGCGTGCGCGAGCTTGCCATGGCCTGTGGAGTGGCCGGGAGCTACATTTCCCGCCTCCTGGACGCCTTGGACACAGAAGCGCTCATTGACCGGTCGTCGGGCGGGCGGGTCGGATCGGTTGACATCCCGCGGCTGCTACGGCGCTGGGCAGAGACTTACGACGTCTTCACCACAAACCAAGCCGCCACCTTCCTGGCGCCCGCGGGTGCGAACGCAACGCTCGACCGCATCAGGTCCGACGGCGACGCCGCCCGTCACAGTGCGATCACTGGGTCGTTCGCCGCCGTGCGCCTGGCCCCGGTGGCGGCACCGGCCTTGCTGACGGCGTACACGGACAATACCGATGTCCTGGCCCGCGAACTGGGGCTGCTCCCGGCCGATGAAGGCGCCAACGTTGCCCTGCTCGGCCCCTACGACGCGGTCGTGTGGGCCCGCACCACCATTGAAGAGGGGCTGCGATGGGCATCTCCCTCCCAGGTGGCGGTCGATTGCCTGACCGGTAATGGCCGCATGCCGGCAGAGGGGGAGGCGCTGATCAGCTGGATGGTCAAGAACGAGGACCGCTGGCGCCTCGGCGGGCTGGCCGAAATGACCCCGTTGGGCACGACGTGAGCGCGGCCCCTCCCCTCCCGCCGCCGGGGCCGCTCGACCGCCGCTACGTGGCCGCCCGACGCGTACTGCTTGACGCCCTGACCGCGCTCGAGCCCCACGGCCGGGCCTTCATCGTCGTTGGCGCTCAGGCGATCTACCTGAGGACCGGCAGCGCCGACCTGTCCATGACGGTAGCTCCGTTCACCACCGATGGCGATCTCGCTCTCGACCCCCGCCACCTGGCTGATCAGCCCGCTCTCGAGACCGCCATGACCGAGGCCGGTTTCTCTCTTGACTCAGTTGGCGACCATGTCGAGCCCGGGATCTGGGTGAAAGCGACGGAGCTCGACGGTCAGATCTACGAAGTGCCCGTCGACCTGATCGTGCCCGAGGCCGCCAATAACGGCGGCGGACGGCGGGGTGCCCGCCTCGGCGTCCACGGTAACCGCGCTGCCCGCCGGGCGGTCGGCCTCGAAGCAGCGCTCTTCGATAACACGACGATTGCGATCAGTGCCCTAGAGGAAAGCGACAGCCGGTCAGTGGTCGGCGCCGTCGCGGGACCCGCCGCCTTGCTGGTCGCCAAGCTCCACAAGCTCCATGACCGTGTCGACAGGGGAACCCAGGAACGCCTAAACGACAAGGACGCCGCTGACGTTATCCGGCTTATGCAGGCCACCTCACCAGTTCAAGTGGGCACCAACCTCGCCCAGCTCTCCGCCCACCAGCTGGCGGGCCCGGCCACCTCGTCCGCCCTCGGCTACCTGGAAGAGTTGTTCGGTCGTCGCGGCCGACCTGGGATCCTGATGGCCGCCAGGGCTTTGCGCCTTGCCCTGCCCGAAGAGAGGGTGCAAGCCCTATCCGTCGCTTACACGGGCGCACTCCTCCAAACCGTGGCCGACGCTTAGGGGTTGACCGCGTAACTCTTCGCGTGAATCAGGTGGCGGCCGGCGGGAGCGGTTCGGCCCATCCTGACGCGGGGGCACGTCGGCATCTTGGGGATAGAACCTGGTCCTTAGACTCGCAATAACGCGGCTTTCCTGCAATAATGAGTCTATGAGCCCTACAGATCACCTCCGTGGCGCCTCCGCCCTTCTCTCCTTCAAGGCGGCGAACGTCCGTTGCTTTCGCGACTCGCTAGAGCTCTCTCTGCTCTCGACAAGTTTGGCCGAGAAGAGCGTGGTCCGCTTGGTACCGTGGCGCCGAGGCGGCCGGCCGTTGGGTGTGCTCCCGGTCGCTGGCGTCTTCGGGGCCAATGCCTCCGGCAAGACAAATGTCCTGAGGGCCATGGACGACATGCGCGGCTATGTACTGAACTCGTTCCGAAGTGGCAATCCCACTGGGGGCATCCCTCGACGGCCTTACCTGCTAGACCCCGCGACGACTAGCGCCCCGTCGCGCTTCGAGGTGGACCTCGTCCTGGGGGGGGTCCGTCACGAATTCGGGTTCGTCATCGACGACGAGCAGGTCCTGGAGGAGTGGGCCTATCGGTACCCGAACGGAAGGGCTTCGCTGATGTTCCATCGCCGTAACAGCCACGTCACCTTGGGAGACCTCGAGCGGTCCAAGGGCCGGTCCGTCGTGGAATTGCTCCGGCCAAACGCCCTGTTCCTGTCGACCGCGGCGTCGGCAAATCACGCTGCCCTACTCCCTCTCTACGCATGGTTCGGTCGCAACCTCCGCCTGGCCGAGGCAGACAGCCGGCACTATCGCCAAGCGCTTACTACCCAGCTCCTTGGGCAAGAAGAGCGTCGCGAATGGGTCCTTTCGCTCTTGCGAGCGGCGGATCTCGGCGTCACCGGGGCTAGGAAGCACGAACCAGACCCAGTCATGCGGGAGCGGCTCCAACCAGCCGTCCGGATCCTGGCCGGTCTTGAAGGCCAACCCCAAGGCGTTGAAGAGGGCCCTCCTTTCCAGGACTTCGGTGTTCGTCTTCTGCACCGCGGCGTAAGTGACGACATCGAGCTCGACGCTCAGGACGAGTCTCTTGGGACCCAGGTCTGGTTCGGCCTTGTCGGCTCCGTAGTTGAGGCGCTCGCCGACGGGGCGGTGCTCCTCGCTGATGAGCTCGACGCCAGCCTCCATACGGCCCTCGTAGCCCAGCTTGTCCGCCTGTTCCAGGATCCAAAGACAAACCCGCACCGCGCCCAGCTCGTTTTCAACTCCCACGACGCCATGCTCTTGGGCGAATCTGGCAGCGATCGACTGCTTGGACGGGATCAGATCTGGTTTACCGAGAAGCGAGGGGACGGCAGCACGCGCCTTTACCCGCTCGCCGACCTCGACCCGCGCCGGGAGGAGGCGATCGGCCGGCGCTACCTCGCCGGAAGGTACGGCGCGACGCCGATCCTGTCCCGCCAGGAATTCGACGCGACGGCCGATTTGATCACCTCGGGCGAACGCAATTGAACGGTCCTCGCGAGGGTGGTCCTCCCCGGCGACGCGTGTCTCGCTCCGCTATTCGGCTTGAACTCCTTGTATTTGTCGAAGGTCAACGCACGGAGGAGACGTACCTCGTTGGATGGCGACGTCTTTATCGCGATCGGGTATTGGTTGCTATCGACGATTTCCGGGGTGCCCCACTCTCTCTAGTCCGGCACCAATTGCGGCGCAACGGGCGGAGGCTTACGAAGCAAACCGAGGTCGATGGCGGCCGCACGATCAGATCTGGTGCGTCTTCGATGCCGACCAGCACCCGAACATTCCTGAGGCCCTCGCTTTGGCCGCAGAGCACAATATACATGTTACACTTTCGAACCCGTGCCTAGAGGTGTGGTTCCTTCTGCATTTCGGCGATCAGAACGGTTTCATCGATCGCCACGCTGCCCAAGGGAAGGCTGAGGCGGTCCTTCGCTGCCCTAAGTCTTTGTCCGGAGCCGCTGTCGGTACCCTCATCGACCGTTACGAGATGGCGAAGCCAGAGCCATCAGGCTCGACGCGAAACACGAGGGCGACGGCTCACCTCCGGGGAGCAATCCCAGGAGCGGGATGTGGCGGCTCGTCGACATCATCCGTCAGGCTTAAACCTTGGCACGAGATCACTACGTGTCAGCGTCGCGGTCCTCTCGACCCGCACCTTCTTCCAGGAGCCGGGCGAGTACCGCGGCCGCTTCTTCGTCGGCGTCGTGCACGAAATGGGCGTAGACATTGAGGGTTGTGGAGGCGTTGCGGTGGCCAAGCCTGCCGGCGACGGTGCGCACGTCCACGCCGGCAGCCAGCAGGCGGGTGGCTACGTAATGCCTGAGGTCATGAAGGCGTACATGGGGCGTGCCGGCGCGCTCGACCAGCAGCCGGAAGGCACGGGTCGTGGAGTCGGGCCGCCAAGGCGCTGACGAGTCGGGCTCGTGACTGAAGACATACGCGTCCGGCGCCATTACGGCACCGCAAGTGACCGCGGCTTTTTCAGCACGGCGGCGGTGCTCGGCGAGCACCTCAGCTGTCTTGGGATCGAGGGCGACGCGACGTACGCCATGGGTCTTGGTGTCCTTCACAACGAGGCCATTAGGCCCGTTCACCAGGCCGCGGGAGATGCTCATGCGGGCCGATGCTTCGTCGACATCGGACCAGCGCAATGCCAGCAATTCGCTCCGTCTGGCGCCGGTGGCCGCGGCCACCGTGAGGAATGTCGCGAAACCCGGGTCGTACTCCTTGGCGAGGGCGAACAACCGCACGAGCTCGGAAGGCGCCGGCGGTCGGATGTCCGGTGCAGGGATGCGCGGCACTTGCGCCTGGTGGGCGGGGTTCGTGCGGATCCACCCCCATCGGACGGCCTGCTCGAGGGCCCGGTGGAGTATCACGTGTGCTCTTTTGACCGTCGCCGGCGCCAGCGGTTTGCCGTTCTGGCCGCCCCGCTTTCGTAGCTCCTGGTAGAGCCTGTCGATGTCTTGCGTCCGGAGCCGCGCTACCGGATAGGGGCCAAGCCCGGGCACGAGGTACAGGCGTATGGAGCTCGTGGTCTGCAAGACGGTACTCGGCGAGAAGTCGGCCGATGAATTCTCGAACCACCGCTTGAGGAGTTCACTAACCGTACCGCTCGAGGGGGCGACGCCACTGCCGTCGGCGTCAGCGACCATCGCTGCAAGCGCACGTTGGGCCTCCCGTTTACCGCCCTTCAGCGTCTTATAGGTCCATCGCTTCTGACCTGTAAGTGGGTCCCGCCCCAGGTACACGCGGAGCTCCCACGAGCCCTCTCCCCTCTGGCGCATCGACCCTTGCATGGCGACCTCCTGATAAAGAGTAAAGACAAGGTAGAGACATCGGATTGCCCATCCCTTGCCCATCTACTCGACGACATTATGGGTCAGACGGCATAACGGGACGTCAGGAACACCCATCTTGAGCTGCTTTTTTGCTACGGGGCGTCACCCCCTAAACGTGCGGATTTGCACTCTCAAGGTGGAGGCACGGGTTCGAACCCCGTTGGGGCTGCGTGAAAACGAGCCGGTCAGAGGCCATTTTTTGACCTTTTGGCGCGTCTCGCTAAGCCCCAACGAACCCGGCCTGCCAACGGAGTTCCAAAAACGTCGGCCCCGGAAGGGCAAAAGAAGCGGCACGACCGGGCCTGACGGGTGAGTGCCGCAACATCTACGGGACGCCCTGCGCGCCCGACAACCGAGCCAGCGCTCGGCCCACCGAGGCGCGCATCGCCGAGCTGATCGGCCAGCGGCCCCACCGGCGCCTGCGCCGTCACGGGCAGTCAGAGCGGCCGTCCCAATCAAGCGCGCCAGCTGGAGGCCGGTCCCAAGTTGCTGCCAGCAGCGCGAGCAAGGTTCTCGACTTTCTAGCGACCGACCTCGAGCGAACTACTGCGGCCCGACGTGTTGGACGAACATCCCACCAGCCACGGTGACGTCGGCCCAGGCTTCCCATGGGACGCCTCCCACGGACCCCCATGCGCGTCTGTTGGCAGCCAAAACCATGTGGAGCGCCAAGTTTCCTGCTCCGCTGCCCTTCAACGCAGTCGTTGGCGGCAACGGGTGACAGCGCTGCAGCTCGGCGGCTATCCCTTTTGCCAAATGCAGGAGTGGTCCCCAAGTACCACGCCCACCTCCGGGCCGGCGCGCGCCCAGGCGGGGCCAGGCCCCGGAGCCCGGCGCACCACGGCGGCTGAAGCGGCCGCCCTACAGGCCTTCCCCAGGATGTCGTTTTCTCGGCGCCTCGTTCTGCACAGTACCGCCTGGTGGGAAGCGCCGTGCCTCCCTTGCTGGCGGAGGCGGTGACATCTTCGCTCAGGCTGGTGCCTCTGCTAGGACCCCAAAACCGGGCTAAATAGGAATACCACTCGGCGGCATGGCGTGCGGTCGCTCGGCCCGCACGCGGCGTGGTAAGAACGTTCGGTAATTGACTACTGGTACCAACCAAGCGACTGGCTGGCCGTCTAGCCGGGGCTCGACGATGACCGAGGTCGAGACGGGCACGACCATGTACCGCTGCGCCCTGAGCGCGGTGCCAAAACTGGCGCCTGACCAGCATCGACACCATAACCCAGAGTCCCTAGGCGCCCGGCGTCCGAGGGTGGCAATGTTGAGTAACCGTTCCAATTGTTACTAAAGATATTGCACCTATTATTATCTGTTTGTAAACAAAGACACTACTTGACGGGTGGCAGTCTCCCCATGATACTGCCTCACAACCGCGACAATCGGGGCCAAACCAAGGAGGTTGTCCATGACTGCCACAGAATCCGACCTTATTTCTATGAGTTTCCGCGGGTGCTCCGTGATCGCGAGGAAACTCGACATTAGGCATCCCGTCGACCCCGCCGCCTCGGGCCCTTCTGCGATCTACAGGTGACCGACAGTGCCCCGGCACGCCCCGGCGTCTATGCCTGGTGCGTGGACGCAATGTCATGTACGTGGGCGCGTCAGGCGAGCTGCGCCAAATCACGCAAGGACGACGCATGAACAGGGCCGCCAACGACTACACCTACGTCCCGCCCTCAAAAGTCCTACAACTTTCGTGCCCCCGGGTCTGGGTGAACGGGCTGTTGAACCGCGCGTTCAAAGCCAAGCGCCCCGTGTCGTGGTGGTGGTTGGAAACTGGCTCGAAGGCAGAGGCCCTCCAATTGGAGGCACAGCTGATCAACCGCTGGAACCCTCCTTGGAACAGGACCTTCCCCGGTCTCCGGCAGTCGGCGTGACGGCGCTGAGCACAACCAGCAGCGGCAAGGTTGCAACACACTGGGGGCTCTGGTCGACATCAGCCAAGCTCGCAAGGCGGCAACGACTGCCGCCCATCGGACCAAGTTGGCCGAGCGCCTCCACGAGCTGAGCACCCAGTTAGCGACGGGCGGCAGCGAGGACGGCACTCCCGATGCCGTCCTCGCAGTGGTGACCAGCAGCGGCTGGTAACGGGTGACTCTTTGTTGTGGCATCTGCTACGCTGGTGACATGACACCGCGGACACGGCCCGGCTCAACGACCAAGGACGCGGGCGTGACCACCAGCCTAGGAGCAGCTCCGGACAGCAACGAGCGCCGCCAGCGGGTCCGGGTATACGACCTGACGGTCGCTGAGCCCGTTCCCGTCAGCCCGGGAGCGACTTCGTTCGTCGTTGTCGAGCCTAAGTTCTACGGTGGCCGGCCAACCGACGCGGTGCCCGGGCAACGTGAACGAGTCGCCTCCAACTTCGACACCCTGGTCGGCCAACTCATGCCAACGCTCGCCGAAATGGACCCGGTCCCCTATGCCATTGTCCAACAGGCCCGGCGTCGGGCTGCTCTTCGGAGCGAACTTCTCGCCACCGGGGCGTTCACGTACCGGGCGCTCTCCGAGGGCCGGGGGATGAACCCTGCCACAGTGCGTCAATGGGTGCGGCGGGCTCGGGACCGGTACGAGGTCTTCACTGTCGAGCACGACAACGAGACGCTCCTGCCGGCCCTGCTCCTCGATGCCGACCTCCTGCCCAGACCCGAGTTCAAGGCGGTGGTCGAGGTCCTCACTGAAGCAGGGGAGGACAGCTGGGGATTATGGGCGTGGCTCGTCCACCCCACCCCGTGGCTTGACGGGGCAATTCCGGCCGTCCTCCTTTTCGAGGAACCCGACGTCGTGCTCGACGTCGCCCGCCGGCGGGCATCGAACGCTTCGTGACTGCTCCCGGTTGCCCCGGACCGGCCACCTGCCCAGTACCCAGCCCTTCTACGGTCCACTTGCGCCAGCTACGTACGGTCGGGCTCGAAGCTGGCCCTGGCTACCACACCTCGTCGCAGGCACGGTACTGGCCGGGGTTGTTCAACACCTCCGGTCGTGGCGACAGCCGGTTCTCGCCCTTCACGATAAGCGGGAAGGTAATCCCGACCGTCTATGGGGCCTGCTCACAGACGGTCGCCCTACTCGAAACCGTCTTCCACGACGTCCATGCGTCGGTGGGCTCTCGGCTGATCACTCACATGGACCTGGTTGGACGCAACTTGGTCGACTTCGGGCTGTCCGAGAGGCTCGTCCTCTATGACCTCACCGACGACGCCTTGGGGCGCCTCGACCTCCAGCGCGACCAGCTCGTATCCACCACGGCGGCCCACTACCCCTGCACCCGGGAGTGGGCCGAGGCGCTGCATGCCCGCAAAGGCCCCGGGGGGAGCCGGCCGGTCGGGCTGCTCTGGAACTCCCGGGTAGCCGAACTGGCCAAAGGCGACTCACCCTTGTTGGCGGACTTGTTGCCAGGCCGGCCTGAAGAAGTCTTCATGCTGTTCGGCGACAAGCTTACGACCATCGACCCAGGCGACTACTCGACCGAGCAACGCTATGACGCCCTAGCCTCCACAGCCGCCTTGCCTCTGATAACCGCTATCGCCGAGCAGCTGGGTGCCACGCTCGCCTAACGATCGGCAAGGCACCTCCTCGAACGTTTCTGGCCTAGCGCCGGCTTACGCTTCGGAACTGGCGCTGCGCCCGACTCGGCTCTTCAGCCGTCGCCCATCCGGGCGGGTCGAGGCTTGCAGTCGGACTGATGGCCGCCAGCGCGCGGATCTCGTGTCCGCTAGCGAGCAGTTATTTGGCCGTCTCCGTTCAGGATCTCATGGCCGCCGACAACCGAAGGACGCCGGCAGCCGTGATAGCCGCCGGCGGCCAAGACGAACGCGTCCTCCTCGCTGCCGCCCGGGCGGCTAGGGGTGGCGGCCTGAGCCCCACCCCTTCAGCCGATGCTCTGACGCGAGAAAATAGTGTTCTGATTCCGAGATTTCTGTGAGCAGTTGGGGGATCGGGGAATTAACGTGGTTGGTGGCGCGTTCTTGCCATGCGACGATGGACGTGCGTATGGCTCGAACCGGCCGACCAAAGGCTGCCCTGGTACTGACCGAAGAAGAACGTGAGACCCTGGCAGGCTGGGCGCGCCGGCCGTCCAGCCCCCAGAGCCTGGCGCTGCTCCGGCAGCTTGCTAACAGAGGACGAGGCGAGGACGGCAGCTAGAGATCGCCTTCGAGCCCGGTTACAAGGTCACCGTGGCCTGGAGACATCAACGCGGTGTGAGGTGGCCCTTTCAACCTTGGCAGGCGAACTATTTCGCAGGTGCTCTTGGCGAGTTGGCTCTGCAGCTCCGCCACAGGCTTGCCCGCGCAAGGTGGTCCTATATTGTTCCCGCGATTGTCTCCCTTGAAGCTGGCGGGCGACAGCCCAACGGTTCCGAGGGGGGAAACAACAGGTAGCCCAAGTCGGCTAGAACCAACCTTCCCGTCCCTCCAAGTCAGTGGACGGATGAAAAATCGTCTCGTACCAATCGTGCCTCCACTGGGCCCATGACTCCTCCTCTAGGACGGTTGTCTTCGACTCTGTAAGGCTGACATCTGCACCGTCTGAAGTGGACACTCCTAGTCCTACGCTCGCCGAATGGGATCCACACGGACCAGCCGATAGCGACCCATTCGCGTACCCGTACGAAGCGCTGCCATTGACGCTCGCGCCAGTTGAAGACGAACTCGGAGGTGCCCCGGACTGGACGCCCAGGTTGTCCGAGGCCGAAGCACTCGGGCTTCCGCTCACATCGACTCCTCCAGATGTGATAGCGGTCACCGAGTACCCGTGCCAGCCGAAATTGAAGCAGAGAGCGACGCTGCCGGTGACGTGGGCGACAGATCCGCCTGCGGCGTAACAGTCCGTAACGGTAATCAATCCCAGTGGGTCCATACTGTTGACCGGGTCGTTCTGAGCATACTCGTAGGGCTGCCCCGTGAAATTCACGAGCGGGTCGGCACTTAGAAATTGGCCAGTAGCAGGATCATAATACCGGTTTATAAGATAATAAAGCCCAGATGTAGCATCCTCATAGCCACCCGCATATTGAAAAGGCGTCGCAGCCGCACCGGTCTGCGAGACGGTGGCCCCAAAAGCACCGTAACTGAGCGTTTCGTCGACAGAGCCCGTCGCTCCTAACAGTGCCCTAGTACTTCCAAGGGCGTCATGAAAGTAGTACTCAATGTCCCCGCCCGATGCGACCTGTTCAACGGGCAGTCCCTCGGGTCCATATATATAAGTTGCTGAGCCGTCAGCCAAGAGCTCTGGTAGTGCCGCCGCAGTATCCCAAGCGAACTGCTTCGTCGTGGCTGTAGTGGCGGTCATCCTTAGGCCGTCGCCATTGTAGGTGTAGGTGGTTGTCGTACCGGCCGAGGAGGGCCCCCCCTCTGGTGCGAACCTCATTTGCGCGAGATGAGTTGTCTTATGATTCGGTCGGTTCAGGTAGCTAAACTTATCTCTCTGCGTGTGAGCGGACTGTCCGGCTGGTGTCACGACCGTAATGTTCACGGTCCCAAAGCCTGGCGGAGAGATTGCGACGATCTTCTTGGCGGTCAAGACCTTGAAGTGCGAACGATGCTTGCCGAATTCGACGTTTATCACGCGATAGAAGTTCTGCCCCCCGACGACTACGGAGGTACCCCCGGTCCCTGGTCCTGTCGACGCCGACAAGTGGAGCACTGCGCTTCGGCCGAGGAAGGTGAAGTGGTCTGACTTGGTCCGCGCAGAACTCGCCGTCGCGGTGATGACAGAAACCGCCACAGTCCCGCTGCCTGGGGGCGATACAGCGATAACCTCTTGGGCGGAGACGACCCTGAAACGAGCGGCAAGCGTCCCGAAGTGGACGTGTTTCACGCCCTGGAAGCCACTGCCGCGGATTACGACTTCGGTGCCACCCCTCTTCGGACCAGCCGACGGCGACACGCTCGAAACTTCGACTCCGGTACTGGCCCTAGTCCGAGGCGGCGCAGTCGTCGTGAGCGTCGTGGGCGTTGTGGTCGTCGTGGTCGCGGGCGTCGTGGTGGTAACGGTGGGAAGGGGCGTGGGAGCAAAGCCACCTGAAGGTGGCGGAGCGGTAGTCGTGGTGGTCGAACTGGACGTAGTCGACGATACGTCTTCAACGGACGTCAACCTTCCGGCCTGGTCGTAACCGTATAGTGTTTCAGGCCCCGAACTGGGCTGGGCGGACGTCCGGTCTCCGACTCCG
>Ga0182014_10006968_pt1 | contig 11980 bp, 12 predicted proteins | sample 612S2DmetaG_FD_120489 | JGI IMG/M metagenome (GOLD analysis project Ga0182014, IMG submission 120489) | Permafrost microbial communities from Stordalen Mire, Sweden - 612S2D metaG | ecosystem: Environmental > Terrestrial > Soil > Wetlands > Permafrost | place: Sweden: Stordalen | collected... | reverse complement strand
TCCAATCGTCGTCGTTCCTTGCCACTCATCCGTATGTCTCCCATAGACCCTCCTCGCAGACGATTTCATGGGGACATTCCTATCGAGTCCACAAGGGGTCATTCTCACGGAGTCACGACAGACTATCATCGGAGCGTTGACGCTTCACGGCCAGAATGGTAATCTTTCAAAAGCGTACTGCTGCGAGGCGGTGCGCCCTCTGGGATTGACCATGAGGAACGTGTTAAACGAGAACGTGTTGGTGCTCAACCGCCTGTGGCAGGCGATCAACGTCTGCACGGTGGAGCGGGCGTTCATGCTCCTGTACATGGGCCACGCCGAGGTCGTCGTCGAGGATGACGGCAACTTCCAGACCTTCGATTTCCACGAGTGGCGCGAATTCAGTCAGGGACACCACGGCGAGGACGTCGTCCACACCGTATCCTTCAAGATCCGTGTGCCACGGGTGATTCTCCTGCTGTTTTTCGACCGGCTTCCGCACAAGGAAGTGAAATTCACGCGGCATAACATTTTCGAGCGCGATCACAACACGTGCCAGTATTGCGGGAAGCATTTTGATCGGCGCGAATTGAACCTCGACCACGTCATTCCACGCGACCGCGGCGGGACGACCACGTGGGAGAATATTGTGTGCGCGTGTATTCCCTGCAATACGCAGAAGGCCAACCGCACGCCGACCGAGGCGGGCATGCACCTCATCAAGAAGCCGAAGCGTCCGAAGTGGCGTCCGTTCGTCAACGTCACCATCACCACCGTCGCGCACGATAGCTGGAAACACTTCCTCGACCTCGCCTATTGGAACGTGGAGTTGGGCGAGGACGCGGGGTAAAACGCGCCGCGAACAGCCTGAAGCATCGATCTCCCAGTTTAATCTCGCTTCGGTAGTTCGGCTTTGTCGCTGTACTATTCTGGTTGTTCCCCGACCGTACACCGGTGATTGGCAGTGTGCCTTGCCGGTTGTAGCGGCGTTTCTGCGAAGCGCCGCTACAACAGGCCCCGGCAACGACCTTGCGCTTTGACACCCCTGTGGTTCGGGGATAATATTCTGTTTGTGGCTTCGAAGCTGGATCAACTCAAAGTTGTGCTGCGCTCGGGTGGACGCACGCTGGTGGCGTACTCGGGCGGGGCGGACAGCGTGTTGCTGGCGAAGGTCGCGCATGACGCGCTGGGCGGCGATGCGCTGGCCGTGATTGCGGATTCGCCGAGCCTGCCCCGGCGCGAGTTGGAAGAGGCGCTGGAAATCGGAAAGCAGTTCGGCTTTCCCGTGCGCGTGATCAAGACCAACGAGATGGCCGACGCGAATTACACCAGCAATCCGTCGAACCGCTGCTATTTTTGCAAGGGCGAGTTGTTTGAGAAGTTGACGGAGATGGCGCGGCGCGGACGCTGGCAGACGATCGTCTATGGCGAGAACGCCAGTGACGCGGGCGATTTTCGGCCGGGCGCCGTGGCGGCCCGGGAATATCAGGTGCGCGCGCCATTGAAGGAAGTGGGGATGACGAAAGAGGAGATTCGAGAACTGTCGGTGGAACTGGGTCTGCCGACGGCGACCAAACCGCAGATGGCATGTCTGTCGTCGCGGATTCCGTATGGAGAGCAGGTGACAGACGAGGCACTCCAGATGATCGAGGCGGCGGAGAACATTTTGCGCGATGCGGGGTTTTATGAAGTACGCGTTCGCCACCACAAGAACGTGGCGCGCATCGAAGTGGGGGCCGAGGAGTTTTCGCGGTTTCTGGAAGGGGAGGTGCGCGAGTCCGTGACCCGCGCCCTGAAACGGATCGGCTATGCGTATGTCACATTGGATCTGCAAGGCTACCGGCGTGGCAGCGCGAACGAAGTAGTCGCCAAACCAAAGGAGGACTGAGTTGTGAAACGTAACGTCGTAGCCATGGGGATTGGTTTTGTCGGCGCGGTCATGCTGCTGGCGGGTTGCGGTCGGGACCAGAAGTTGCAAGAGACGCAACAGCAGTTGACGATCGCGACAAATGAGCTCGCAACCGCGCGGGCCGAGGCGATCGAGATCAAAGCGCAGATGCAAGTGAAAGTCGATGAGTTACAGCGGAACATCTCGAAGTTGACCGGGGAGAAGACCGCGACCGAAAAGAAGATGGAATCGCTGAAGGCCGACCTGGAGCAGAAACTGGCGGAGCAGCAGTCAAAGGTCCACTTCCTCGAAATAGACAAGGCGAACATGACGACGGAGCTGAAGGCCCTGAACGACCAGATTGCGGACGTTAATCAGAAACTGGCGGAGTTGACAAAGACACACGCGCAGACAGTCTCGCATCTGCAAGCGATGCGCGAGGAATACGTCAAGCTCACGACGGAAAAGGCCGCGCTGGAAACCAGGTTGCATGATTTGAAGGCGTTGAAGGAACAGATTACCGTGGTCAAGCAGGAACTGCATCAGAAGAAGGTTGAGGAACTTCGGCGGCTGGATCGGGCAGAGTTCGCCATGGGCAACCACGGTTATTTGCTGAAGGGCGGTTCGTGGGTCGTTGAACGCACGCCGGGCAGTTATCCGCTGAACCAGGATCTTTACCGCGAACAATGACTGACAAACCACAAACGCTGCGTATCGCCAACCGCGATTTCAACTCGCGCCTGATCCTGGGCACGGGCAAGTTCGCTTCGGGGGAAATCATGGCGTCCGCCCTCGAAGCGAGCGGCGCGGAACTGGTGACCGTGGCGTTGCGGCGCGCGGACTTGTCCGGCCAGCGCGACAAATTCGCCAATATCCTGACGTTTATCGATGCGAAGAAATACGTGTTGCTGCCGAACACCAGCGGCGCGCGCAACGCCGAGGAAGCGTGCCGGCTCGCGCGTCTGGGCCGGGAGGCGACGGGCTCGACCTGGCTGAAACTCGAAATCCACCCCGACCCGCGCTACTTGTTGCCGGATGCGGTGGAGACGTTGAAGGCGGCGGAGGTCTTGGTGAACGAAGGCTTCACCGTGCTGCCGTACATCAATGCCGACCCTGTCCTCGCAAAGCGGCTCGAAGACGCCGGTTGCGCAACGGTGATGCCGCTCGGTTCACCCATCGGCAGCGCTCGCGGCATCGAAACGCGGGCGAGCATTGAGATCATCATTGAACAGGCGACGGTGCCCGTTGTGGTCGATGCGGGGATGGGCGCTCCGTCGCATGCGGCCGAGGCCATGGAAATGGGCGCCGATGCTGTCCTGGTGAATACGGCGATTGCGATTGCCGCCGACCCCGAACGGATGGCGGAAGCATTCAAGGCTGCCGTAGCGGCAGGCCGTGCTGCGTACGAGATTGGTTTGGCGGTGAAGCGAACAGAGGCCGAAGCCACGAGTCCGCTAACGGGATTCCTGAATGAGCCATGAGCTTCGCCTCTGAGTTTGACAGCCTCTCGCTGGTGGAACTGTCCGCGTTTGGCCAACACGCGATGGCGGCCGATGTGGAAGCGGCGCTGGCGCGGAGCGAAGCCAGCGGGAAACGACTTTCGCTGGCGGATTTCGCGGCCTTGATTTCGCCGGTCGCGTCCCAACCGACATACCTCGAAGCGATGGCGCGGCGATCTCACGATCTGACCGTGAAACATTTCGGGCGGGTGATGCGGTTTTTTGCGCCGCTGTATCTCAGCAACGAGTGCATCAATATCTGCAAGTACTGTGGTTTCTCGCGCGACAACCCGATTCTGCGGGTGACGCTCACATTGGACCAGGTGGCGACGGAAGCGCGGTATTTGCGCGAGCAGGGCTTTCGTCACATTCTGCTCGTGGCAGGGGAGCACCCGCATTTTGTGTCGGACAATTATCTGCGCGATTGCGTGGCGCGGTTGCATCCCGAATGGCCGAGTATTTCCCTGGAGGTCGGGCCACTGGAGACCGAGCAGTATACGCCGATTGTGCAGGCTGGCGGCGAAGGACTCGTGATATATCAGGAAACGTATGACCGCAGGGTGTATGACGCCATGCACGTCAGCGGGCCGAAGAGGGATTTCGATTGGCGGGTGGAAACTCCCGAACGCGCGTATGCAGCGGGGTTCAAGCGACTCGGTATCGGGGCGCTCCTCGGTTTGGCTCCGTGGCGCAATGAAGCCATCGCGCTGGCGGCGCATGCGAAGCACTTGCTGAAGAAATGTTGGATGGCGCAATTGACGATCAGCGCGCCACGGTTGAGGCCGGCGGCCGGCGAATTTGAGCCATTGGTAAACATGAGCGACCGCGAGCTGGTGCAGTTTGTCTGCGCGCTGCGGATGGCGTTTCCCGAAGTCGGGTTGGTGTTGAGCACACGCGAATCGGCGAAGTTGCGCGATCACCTGATCCCGCTGGGTATCACCATGATGAGCGCCGGCAGTCACACGGAACCGGGCGGATACACAGGGCAGGGCAGGGAGAAGCTGCATGTGACCAAGGGCGGTCGGATGGTGAAGCCGGACCTGCCGATGATCCAATCCGAGGGGGAACACGCGACTGTGCAATTCCAGATCGCGGACGAGCGTTCACCAGCCGAGGTGGCGGAGCGGTTGCAACAACTGAAATACGAGCCGGTTTGGAAAGATTGGGAAGGCGCGTTGAATGAAGCCTGATCCGATCACAATTACTGCAAATGGGAAACGGGAGCGCTTGGATTCTGCCTGTTCCGTGGCGGAATTCATTGAGGCGCATGGGTGGAAGACGACACAGGTTGTCGTTGAAAGAAACGGAAGTGTTTTGGCCCGCAACGAGTTACGTACGCAGATGCTGGCAGATGGTGACTGCCTCGAAGTGATTGTGCCAGTGGCAGGTGGTTAGGACTTTGGTACTAGGAATCCACATGCGCCCTTAGCGGTTGTCAAATTCCTTCCCAGCCACCTCGGTGATGTGATGTCAAATTGCGTGTGTAGTATTCTCTCTATCAACACCTTGCTCCTTTGCAATCCGGGTAACAGGACGCTTCTGATTCCAATGCTCGTTACTGGTGACTTCCAGTAGCGCCTTGTTAATTGGCAAGCTAAGTAGTTCCAGCATGACATGTTCCGAAGATTCCCATGTGCTGCCCATTCGCCTGTCTTCTGGTTTGTCGGTCTGGTTCGGAGTGTCGGTTATGGTCGTGAAAAAAAAGTTGCAATCTAATTGGACAAACGATATTCTGTGCTTAAATACTAACTTGAAGATTCAGGAGTTTGCACGTTCTTCAGAGGGGTTCCCCACCCCCACCTCCTTGGCGTGCAACTCCTGAATCTCATTTTTACCCCTTTGCTCATGGTTTTTGTGTGCAAAACTCTCCCGAGGCATCGCGAAATTTGGCGCCAGCGACAAAAATGCACAGGGTCTCATACTCAAATGAGCTTGTGAGCACTCCACGACCTCTGACCACCGCATTAATGCTCTCTGTTTTCAGGCTGCTGTGATGTGTCAGGTACATTCTTGTACTTCTGAGCCTGAGTGACGAAGCGTTCACACAAGACGATTTCATCTTGGTTCTGCCGATTTTCTTTTCGCGGAGGCACGGCGAGCCCTTGCAGTCTCGGGTTCCGAAGGCTTGTGACGTCTCGCGTGCCCACGGAATCACCGAAGAGTTTGCGACGTGCGCGACTGGTTCTTGCCGGCTGAATTTGCTCCGCCGTTTCCGTTCGGCTTTCAAGCTTGCGTTTGCCATCACGTTCACCTACAAGCTTGATCCAGAGTAGTGGAAAGCCGCCGATTCTCGACTGCGAATTCTTTTCCGGAGAACAGAGTATGGGCCAGATTTTCGTCGACATCATCAGGACGATTGAGCGCACACCGCTGGTGCGACTCAACCGCATCATTGCGGGTCTCGACGCTGAGATTGTCGTCAAGTGCGAGTTCTTCAACGCGCTCGGTTCGGTCAAGGACCGAATTGGCGCCGCGATGATTGAAGCAACCGAGCGGGACGGGCTTATCGGCAAAGAATCCACCATATGCCCGGCGTCCGGAAAACAAAGGCAAACTCATCGTCACCGTGGCTGCGTCCACGGGCGAACGCTGCCTCAGCACCCCACTCGCCGCGGAAGCGCGTGCCGAAGTCGCCAGAAGCGCGTAATCCTCCGACAAACAATTAGATGAAGACCGCTCTCCTTTTTGCCGGGCAGGGCAGCCAGAGCGTCGGCATGGGGCGCGACCTTTGCGAAAGGCACGACGTCTGCCGTCAACTCTTCGCGCGCGCCAACGCCGTTCTGGGCCGCGATCTCCAGACGATTTGTTTTGAGGGGCCCGAGCAGGCCTTGACCAAGACCGACAACGCGCAACCGGGGATTTTTCTCACGAGTCTCGCCTGCCTCGAAGCGTTGAGATCACTCATCCCGGAGCTACAATTCGACGCCACCGCCGGTTTGTCCCTTGGCGAATTCACCGCGCTGACTGCCGCAGCCGCCGTGAGCTTCGATGACGGCTTGCGCATGGTGCAAATGCGCGGACGGTTTATGCAGGAAGCCTGTGATTCGACCAACGGGGGTATGGCGTCCATACTGAATCTGGACGATGCCGTGCTGGCCGAAGTCTGCCGCGAAGCCGATGTCGATATTGCCAATATCAATTGCCCCGGTCAGACCGTCATTTCCGGCGACAAGGACAACATTGCCAAAGCGGTCGAACTCGCCAAAGCGCGCGGCGCGAAGCGAGCCATCCCGCTGGTCGTCGCGGGTGCGTACCATTCCCGTTTGATGGAGGGTGCAAGGGTCAAGGTGGCCGATGCCCTCGCAAGTCTGCCCATGCAACTCCCGAGGGTTCCCGTCGTTTCCAATGTGACGGCGCGGCCGGCGGGAGGCGTCGCCGAGATCAAAGAACTGCTGGTGCGCCAGGTGACCTCGCCGGTTCGTTGGAGTGAGTCCATGCAATGGCTCGTCTCCCAGGGGTTCACCCGTTTCATCGAACTCGGCCCCGGTAGCGTCCTCAGCGGTCTGATGAAGCGCATCAATAGAGACGTTGAAATGCTATCCGTCAGCGACGGGGCAACATTGGAAGCAACGGCGGCCAAGCTGCGCGCGTAACGCGCCCTTCACAAGGAGAGCCGCGCCGCCACAGGAGACGGAGAGGATGATCGTCCTGCGTTGCGATCAAACCCCGTTGACCGCTGACGACATCGCTGTTGGTGGTCAGCGACAGTGGGCCCCGGTGCCGGGCATCGATGTCATTCGCTATTTTTAATCGATAGTTCGTTCTGGACTCGGCGTGGGAACCGTGCTATCGTCCGCGCGGTTGTTTCGTTCTTTGATAGAGTGTTGGTTTAACGACAGACGGAACGGCCGGATACCCTCGTCAGACTCGGGCATCCAGCCCTACAATCCGGAGGCACTTGGTCCGCTTTTGCTGCGCTCGGGGCGCGAGCGCTCTACCATTGGCAAACACGGCGACAGAGCGCCATGGCTACAACAGAGGGCCGTTTTCGACCTGTGTGGAGTTGTGAACGGCTCGGCGGGAGTTGCGCCGCCAGCAAATCCTCGGCGCGTCTCGTCGGACTCGGCTTCGCCCTCCAACGGCGCTGGCCCGGGGGGAAGGGTTCCAAAAAGCAAAAATCGTAAAACGAACCCACTATTTTGCACGCCGGCTTTGGTGTCGTAAAAAAGCAAAGCCAAAAACGAACCCATTTTTTGGCCGATGAGGTGGGTGGAAAGAGCGATCTTGGGGCGGCGGATGAGAGGATGCGGCCTAAACCTCGCGGCGCGAAGCGGTTGGGGCAAGGTTGGGGTATCTTTCGGGTTGGGGAGGCGCGGAGTTGCGTGGTTGACTTTCTCTCTCACCCGCAGTTAGGAAGGACGACGATGTGCACAGACTGCTCGAAAACAAAGTGCTAGTGCTGCGACGCACTTGATTTGATGGGTGCGTCACGGCTGGAAAATGAACCCTCACCCTGACCCTCTCCCTTAAGAAGGGCGAGGGGAACGCGCTTCGTCTCCTCTCCCCTCGGGGGAGAGGATTAAGGTGAGGGGGGCAGCCCGTCAAATGAACTGTGGCCGTGCACTAGTGGTGACCGGGGCGGTGCGCGGGATTTTTGCCGCGATTGGTGTTGACAAGCAGGCGCGCTGCTAGCTAGGAAAGCCGCATGCAAAAACTCTTGGAGAACAGGGTGGCGGTGGTGACCGGCGCGGGGCGCGGCATCGGCGAAGCCATCGCGCGGCGTCTTGCTGGCGAAGGCGCAATACTTGCGGTGTGCGACGTGATGCTGGATAACGCGCAGCAGGTGGCCACCAGCCTGACCAAGAGTGGCACGAAGGCCGGCGCGTATGCGGTGAACGTGACCGACAGCAAGCAGGTCACGGAAGTCTGCGACAAGATCGTGGCGGACTTCGGCCGGGTGGATATTCTCGTCAATAATGCCGGTATTACGCGAGACGGACTGCTGCTGCGGATGAGCGATGAGGATTGGGACGCGGTGTTGGGCGTGAACTTGAAGGGCGCGTTCCTGTTTACCCGGACGTTGTCCCGCACGATGCTGAAACAGCGCAGCGGGGTGATTGTCAACATTGCGTCCATTGTTGGCATGGTGGGCAACGCGGGGCAGGCGAACTATTCGGCCTCGAAAGCGGGCTTGATCGGGTTTACAAAGACCGTGGCCAAGGAGTTGGCCTCGCGCGGGATTCGCTCCAACGCGGTGGCGCCGGGATTCATCCAGACGCCGATGACCGACAAGCTCAGCCCGGAAGCCAAGAAGATGCAGATGGACTTCATCGCGTTGAAGCGCTTGGGCTTGCCGGAGGACGTGGCCAACGTGGTACTGTTTCTGGCGAGCGATCTGTCCAGCTATGTGACGGGACAGGTTATCGCCGTGGATGGCGGGTTGGTGATGTGATGGCGGATTCAGGCGGAAACAAAACTTTGACAAGCGGGCAAGTTTTCGCATAAACAAACGAACGCTTTTGAAAGAGGAGGAGCAAATGGCAGATAAATCCGTAGCAGACCGTGTGAAGGAGATCATTGTCGAACAACTCGGCGTGAATCCCGATCAAGTGACGCCCGAGGCAAAGTTCATCGAAGATTTGGGTGCAGACTCCCTCGACACGGTGGAATTGGTGATGGCCTTTGAAGAGGAGTTTGGCGCGGAAATCCCCGACGAAGACGCTGAGAAGCTGCAGACCGTCGGCGACGTGGTCAAGTACATTGAGGATCGCGGCGACAAATAACCAGAACATTAGTCCCTTGGCCCTGCCCGACGCTTGGGGCCAACGGCGGGGCCGAAAAATTTTGGGGCATAAAGTGAGTTGCAATTTCACGCTTTATGCCCCAATTTTTCACGGCTTTCAGGAACCATGAGCGAACGACGGGTTGTTATCACAGGTATTGGAGTCCTCACACCTCTCGGCAGTGAGTTGGAGGTATTTTGGCAGAATCTCCTCGCGGGCAAGAGCGGCATCGCCCCGGTCACCCGATTCGACACCACAGCTTTCGACTGCAAGATCGGCGGTGAAGTCAAGGACTTCAAGGCCGAGGATTTCATGCCGATCAAGGAAACCCGCCGCACGGATCGGTTCACGCAATATGCAATCGGGGCTGCCAAGAAGGCGGTTGCGGATGCCGGTATCGACGTGGCGAAAGGTGACCCCAACCGCGTCGGCGTGCTCATCGGCTCCGGCATCGGCGGCATGGAGACCATTGAAGATCAGGTGGGAACCCTGATCCGAAGGGGCCCGGGTCGCGTCTCGCCGTTCATGATTCCCATGCTCATTGTCAACATGGCCAGCGGCTACGTGTCGATGTTGGTTGGGGCGAAGGGCCCGAACCTGGCGGTCGTTTCCGCCTGTGCGACCGCGACCCATGCGCTGGGGGAAGCGGCGCGGGCGATTGTTCACAATGACGCCGACATCATGATCGCCGGCGGCACCGAAGCGGCGATTACCCAGATGGGCTATGCCGGTTTTTGCGCCATGAAAGCTCTGAGCACGCGCAACAGCGAGCCCGAGCGCGCCAGCCGTCCGTTTGACGCGCAACGCGATGGCTTCGTCATGGGCGAGGGCGCGGGCGTCTGCATTCTCGAAGCGCTCGAGCACGCCCGCAAGCGGCACGCGAAGATTTACGCCGAAGTCGCCGGCTACGGGATCACCGGCGACGCCTACCACATGAGCGCGCCCGCTCCCGAAGGCGAAGGCGCCGCGCGGTCCATGGCGATGGCCTTGCGTCACGCCGGGCTCAACCCGGAAGATATCGATTACATTAACGCCCACGGCACCTCGACCCAGGTGGGAGACAAATGCGAAACCCAGGCGATCAAGACGGTGTTCGGCGCTTATGCGAAAAAACTCGCCGTCAGTTCCACCAAATCCATGACCGGCCATCTGCTTGGGGCGGCGGGTGCGGTGGAGACCGCGGTCTGCGCGCTGGCGATCCGCGACGGAATGATTCCGCCGACCATCAACTACGAGAATCCCGATCCCGAATGTGATCTCGACTACGTGCCCAACAAGGCCCGCCAGGCGAACGTCCGCGTCTGTATGAACAACTCCCTCGGCTTCGGCGGACACAACGCCACCCTCATCGTCAAACGCCACGAGTAATCACGGTGGATTCAATCCAAGCCGCTGCGTGCCTTTCGACTTGTGAGTGATACGCAATCCGTGCTATGAGAGGCGGAGTTGCCTTTCTCATTTCCACGTTTGAGACAGGCTTCAGGAGAGGTGAGAAATACGCACAACCTGTAGGGCTTTGTTTTGCTTCCTTGCGTTGACCGTCTTGGCGAACGGCCAGACGAATTTCTATATTCAAAGCATCCAGGAGAATGCAGACGGCGCTATCACAGTCACATGGCCGGCCGTCCCGACCTGGACGTACCACGTCATGTATGCTGATTCGCCCGGCGGAGCGTGGCAGGATCTTTCCGATGGCCAGCTGACGGCTGGCACGAACGTCTGGACGCTTTGCTATACAGACACCAACAGCGCAGCAGCCTCCCAACGGTTCTACAAGATCAGGACAACCCGGCCCAAATTGATCATGGCGTTGGTGCTGGACCGATCCGGCTCGATGAACCCAGCGACGGGGACGTCCATGGGCGGCGCGTATCTGCCAGGCGCGGTTTCGACATTCATCAGCAATTTCGACGACAACTACGACGAGGCAGCCATGGTCAGTTTTGCCACCACGGCCACTGTGGATGTACCCATGGGGCAGCCATTCAAACAGGCTATTTCGGCGGCGGTCACCAATTTGAATTGGTGCGGCGGCACTTTCGCACAGGGAGGCCTTACCAATGCGCTGGTTCAGATCAACAACGCAACTGTCCCACCGGGCCAGAATCAAGTGAAAGTGGTGGTATTCTTCACCGATGGTCTGGCGAACATGATTCAGGACACGCTGAGTTGCCCCACGTCAATAACTTGGAATTTCGGTGGTTACAGCACGGGCTCTTGGGTCGGTTTTTGGAACCCGGCTACTACTACAAAATCGTGTTCGGACCAGGACAATGCTTGCGGTAATGGCAGTAGTCCGATCGGCTGTTCCCCCTCCTGCAGCGCAACCCAGTTTCACTCGAATCAATACAACGCCATGGAGATCTTTACGCGCGCCAACGTCACCGCAGAGGCTCAGTATCGTAGTATTCAGGTTGCCAACGACATGCGAGCCAACAATATATTGGTGGAGGCGATTGGGCTCGGGAATGAAACCGACCTCGACATGAATTTCCTCTCACAAATAGCGAATGCGACCAACAGTCCCACATACGATGCAACGCAGCGGACTGGCCAAGCCATCATCGCGAACACCCCAAGTGATCTTCAAGCGGTCTTTCAGCAAATCGCCTCGAAGCTTCTCACATACTAGACGACTACTTTCAGCCGGCTTTCTGTCGTGGTGACCTTGCCCCCTGAAACTGGACAGTTTCCAAAGAGAGTCTTGGCTAATAAAGTGGCGGGAGCCACGAGGAGCCAAGATGAAACGGAAGCGATTCAGTGAAGAGCAGATTATTGGGATTCTCAAGCAGGCCGAGGGCGGTTTGCCACTGCCCGAGTTGATCCGTCAGCACGGGATCTGCGAGGGGACCTACTACCGCTGGAAGAGCAAGTACGGCGGGATGGAACTC
>Ga0182014_10006967_pt1 | contig 11981 bp, 11 predicted proteins | sample 612S2DmetaG_FD_120489 | JGI IMG/M metagenome (GOLD analysis project Ga0182014, IMG submission 120489) | Permafrost microbial communities from Stordalen Mire, Sweden - 612S2D metaG | ecosystem: Environmental > Terrestrial > Soil > Wetlands > Permafrost | place: Sweden: Stordalen | collected... | reverse complement strand
TTGATGGACTGCCTGGTTTCTGAGAGAACCAAGTTGAGCTTGTTGATTGCCGAGTCCCTGTTGTCCACGGAAAATTCATCCGTAATTTGATTCGTTGTCTCTTCGACCTTTCTGACGAGGCGACTAAGAGCAGACTTCTCGTCGTCCAGGGAGAATTCCTGCATTGCAACCTGGATCTGCCTCTCGATATCTCCCTTCAGCTTGCCATTGGTCGATTCAAGTTGAGCCACCACACGAGTCAGGACGCCCTGATCGTTATTGAGGGAAAACGCATCGAGAACTCGTTTCTGCTCGCCGTCCAGTGCTTCCTTCACGGTTTTTTCGATGGATTGGGTGATTCCGCTGGCATCGTTGGGGTCAAGAGAGCGCATGAGAGGGCTGTTTTCGCCGATCCTCTTTGCCAGTGCCCGGGCCAGTTCGGAGTTCTCCCCATCTCCTATCTGCTGGCGAAGGACCGTTTCCAGATCGCCATCCTTTCTCACCAGACGCTCGATGCGCTCCGTAAAATGACCGGTTTGCGGATCGAAATACTGTTTCAGGCTGGTGGCGATCTTGCCATCCATGTCCGCGATGCGAAGTTGAATTTCATGGCTGAGATCGGAGATCAGGCGCTGGCCCTCGTTTTTCAGCTCTTCCGCATCCACGCGACCCTGCGCCTGGCGCAACGCCAGGATGCCGATCCGCAGAGCAGTCAGCGCGAGCTGACTCCGGGCATGTCCTTCCTCCCGTTTTTCGAGCTCCGCGATGACCTCCGGATCCTCGACAATCAGGGTAAGGACAAAGGAATCACAACTATCATGCTGCGTCATAAACGCCATCGGGGGTTTCCTGCCTGGGTCCTCACCAAAAGAAATGCCTGCTGGAGATGCCATGTCTTTGCCTCACGTTGTGGAGTCGTCGTCTCGAATTCTGCCTTCCATTGTGGAAGCCGGCGTTGCGCAATCCGATGAATACTCCGGCCGATGGAAGCGTTGAATACTGCCCAAGAGTGGCCTTCCGCAGCTCAAATCCGCGGCAGACGGATCACGTGCGGAGGATTACTCAGGTCGTACCCGTTCCCAGGCAGGGCAGCGTTCACAAAGAGCGTGTCGGGGGATTTGAAGGTGCCATACCCGGCATGAACGTGCCCGAATACATGAAGCATGGGCTTTACCCGGCGTACTGCGTCGAGAAGCTGTCTGCACCCGGCGGGATACCCGGAACCGGGACCGTGGTCGAGGATGCCAAAGGGCGGGCCATGGGTGACCAGGAGATTTGTATCGGCCGGAATACGTGAGTAGAGCTTCGCCCGGTCCCGTTCCGATACGCCCCCGAAGGCTTCGCTCAGGAGAGGAGTTGTGGGCGCTCCCCATATCTTCAGGCCCATGATCTCGACGCTTTCATTGATCAGGAGGGCAGCGTTCGTGATCAGCCGGCGGCGGGAGCGGTCTTCCAGGACTGAATCATGATTTCCCGGGATGACCACGCGGAAAGGATGAGGCAGTTCCCCCAGCCATTGATTGAAATCAAGCAGCCCTTCGGCGCTCCTGTTGTCCATCATGAAGTCCCCGGCATGGATGAGAAGGTCGCCTTGCGGGACCTCGACCTCTCGATGCATGTCATGGGTATCAGAGATCACGACGACGGTAAGGCCGTCGGCTGGATGCGGCGAGGCGGGCGGACGTTTTCGCAAGCGCATGAGTTCACCTTAATCAAGGAGCGCCAATACGGGAGGGGTTCCTTAGTCCTCGTCCCCAAGGCCATGGAGAGATTTGAGACACCTGCAGCACAGGTAATGCCCGTCCATCTTGACGTCGGTCTGGCTTGGTGGCAGGTGCATCGCCCTTAGAATTTGGTTGACGACCGATTTCCTGGTGAAGATGCACCGATCGGCGTAGAGCGTGAATCGTTCTGTCCTGGTATTGAAGACAACTCGACCTCGTGGCGGCTGCTCATACTCGATGTCCCGGGGCACTGTCCCGAGATGCTGAAGATTGTTCCAGAAATCGATGTGGCTGCAAGCGTGGGTCAGACAATCGCCGTAAGCTTCCGCAGAACCGAGCGGGGCCCAGTCGGCGATGAGCCGCCCCTGGAAAAACCAGAAGATGCCCACCCGCGGTCCAGGTTGAACGACCCCTTTCATCTTTCTGCCTCATCGTCCCGGAGCCGGACATCCTCCAACATCATTTCGAGAACTGGCGGCATAAAGTGCTGGTCCTTCAGTTCCTGAAACACCGGGCAATCCGCCATCTCATTGGCAGTGTGCGCTTCCGATTCGTCCATCGAGTAGAAGTTCTTGTTGCACCACAAACAGAAACCGACGATCCGGATTCCGGCCTCATCCTTGAACATCGGCGATCCTTCCGCATCCTGATCCCGAGGTTCCACGGTGTATTCAGGGTCATAGCCCATGGCCCGCATATGGTCGGCGCGATGCTTGGGGCAGGAGAGCAGTTCAACCGAGCACTCACTGTGGTCACCCTCCTCCATGGGAACGCCGTGATTCAGACACATGCAAATGGAGGCTTCGGGGGCAAACAGTCGCACGGCGGCACCCTCGCAGTCCCAGTAATGTCCCTCGTAATCGCAAAAATGACGATGACTCACAGTGATTCCTTTCTCGATCGGTTCCAACCCGTAACAACGAGAGCTACCAGGCGGCGCCGGTCAGCTCGATGACCATGGCAATGAGACCGACAGCGCCGGCAATTGCAAAGGGCAGATACCAGCGAATCAGAAAGAGCCCGACCACCCCGCCGATAACGAGGGCCACACGCCAGGGGACGAGCTTGAAGTTGCGGTCGTGGGTGAATGCCTCAATGAGAGCCCCGGGAATCAGCACCATGAAGATTCCGAGGTAAAAGATGCAGGCGCCGAGAAGCAGAAGCAGGATCAACACCCCGAAGATTCCAGCCAATCCCATTGCCCATTGGGTCAATCCTTCAAGGAAGGCCATGTGAAGCCTCATTCATCGTTTATGAAGTGGTTGGGACCGCCCTGATTCAGAGAATGGTACGGCCACGGATTACGGCCAGATGGGGGTGAGTTGGCAAGGTCGATGCCGGTTCCATCTAATCGCCTTCGGCCACCCACAGGGCCAGAATCCGCTCGGCTGCGGCTGTCCGCTCCGGGGAATCGACAGGATGCGTGTCCCGCTCCCTGAACAGATCGGCCATCCTGCGGTTGTAGCTTGCCCAGCGCTCTTCAGCGGCCGCCTTGATCTCGTCCGCTTTGATGGGTTCAGGCACATTGAGCCTCTACAGGGTATATACAGAACAAACGCGAATTTGGGGACTGCGCAGCGAGATCAGACCTGCAGCCCGGCCGCTGACCGGTAATGTCGCTCAACGGTTCCACCCCGGAACATGACGCTGCGAGCCGCATTTACTTGCTTCGCGATCTCGCCAGGGGAAGCGGGCACGGTTGCATTTATCCCGGTAAAGTCCTGGCCGGGCGAACATGCAGCCTGCGGGCAATTGGGCGTGGATCGGGCGAGATGTCGAGGCGAAAAGGCGACTTGCAAAGTATGGGGAAACGCACCTGGACATCGGGCGTTCCGCCGCTTTCGAGCAAAGCCAAGGCCAGGCAAGAACGTCATGGTCGAGACTCTTGAGTGGGAGAGTTGACTGCCCACCTTCCTTGGCTGTCGAGGCCTACGAGATTCTTGAAGGGTCCCCCGCGCCGCGGCCGCCCTCCGGAATCGCTCCAACTGTGACGCAAGATACTGACATACCCGGAACAGTAGGAAACGCTGAATCAATGAGCTATCTCCGTGCCGTTCGGATGATGAACTCCGTCGATCTGGATCGCGACGGGCCGCAATGACCTCTCGTCTTTATGCGCAAATAAGGAAGAACTTCCCGGAGTTCAATCTGCTTCCTGAGACAAGCGACACTGCAGAAGCGGCACAAGCGCCGGCGCCCGATGCAGCCCCCGACGGAACTGTTGCGAAGCCAGGCACGTCGGAACCACAGCCCACGCAGAATGGCGCCTCGGAAAGCAACGCTTCGCAGGGTCAAGCGGATGCTGGCAGCGGAGCTTCTCAAACGAAGTCTCAGAGCCCCGAAGATTCAGCGGAAAAAGGAATCAGGAAAGTGAACGGGCTCCGCGAGTTGATTGGCGTGGCAAGTGGTGAACCCATTTTCCTCAATATTGAGTGTACCGTTGATGCCGAGGGCGCAAGAGAGGTTGCAGAGATCGTCGCAAGGGCGGACAGTCAGTTCAATCCTGTGCGCTGGATGCCCCTTCCTGTCAACTTAGAAACCTTCGGCACAACGGGCGAGCTTTTTACCCGTGTCCAGCGGGCCATTGCCGAACGGGCGCACCTTCCCGACAGAGAGAGCGCGCTGCTTACGTTCTGGGTCTTCTCCACCTGGTTCAAGGAAGTCCTTTCCGTTGCACCTTGCCTCCTAATTACCGGACGGCCCCAGGAGGGAGAAACCGTTCTGAGTACGCTGCGAGCTTTTAGCAGTCGCCCGCACCCCCTGGCCGGATTAACCAGCCAGAGTCTGAAAACGGTCACATGGGTGTATTACCCAACTCTGCTTATCTCAGAGCCGAACTTGGGCAAGCGAATGGCTGTGTTTCTAGGTTGCTCCACGTGCCGCGGATACGTGGCGATGGGGTACGATGGAGGGCGTGTCGATCATTTTGGCTCGAAGGCCATCTATCTTGGCGAAGACCTGCCGATGAAATCGATGCCGCAGAATTGCCTGCATATCAATGCGTCCACCAACCCAAAGGTCGAATCGCAGCATGCGCCGCCGCGATTACAAGAGGCAGCGCAGAGCATCCGAAACCAGCTCTTGTATTATCGCGTCCAAAACTTCAGATCGGTGTTTAAGTCGGATTTCAGTGTGACCGGCTTGTCTCCCGAGTCGAATGCGATTGCAAGTGCTCTTGGCAAATGCATTGTCGATGCGCCGAAAATACAGAAACAGCTTCTTTCTCTGCTTGCACCCAATTCGCAACAGGAGATGGCAGAGCGTCTGGACGACCTGGGAACTCTCGTGGTCGGCGCGGCGTTCAGCCTCTGCCACACTGACAAGACTCAGCTTCTGGTGGGAGAGATAGCCCATGAGGTCAATCGAGTTCTAAGGGATCGCGGGGAGAGGCTGCAGTTCAGTGCGGAGAAGGTGGGCCACAAGCTGAAGAAGCTCGGCCTGTTTACCCGGCGTTTGGGGGGAGCCGGCAATGGTCTCCTGCTGGATCATGCGACCAAGGTCCTTCTCCACGAGATGGCAGCAACGTACGGATTGGATGGTTTGAACGAGACTGATGAAAACCTACATTGCCCCATATGTCCAGAATAGAAATCACTTGCGGAGGATATGTAGGATATGTAGGTTTTTCGCAATTTAAGACGTGATTCGCAACGATGTGCTCGGATCCCTACATCCAGACTTTCCCTGAAACTCTGTCTGAGAGCTTCAGGTGTCGCTTAGCAACGCTCCTTTTGCCATCCTCTAATTTATTAAGTTGCTGATTATAAACATGTTAACATTATACTAAGAGTAATTCGAGGATTCCGGGGGGCTGCCGGATGTTTTCTGCCATGGATACGAGCATCGGCTTTGTCCAGGGCGAGGATTTCTATCCACCGCGATGAGCAGCGCTCAATCGCGAAGACTCGATCACCAACGCCCGAAGTGCGTCCTCCTCAAATCACCGCCGGTGGGGCGTGGTTCACCAAATCCCATTACAGCCGTGATTCGTCCCTTGGGACACCTGCCCTTGGGCGGGTGCAATACGCCAATGCAGAGGTGCGGTCTGGCTCCCGCCGACCAGGGTCGAAATCAGGCTGCTCTCAAGTCGACAATCCCGGGAAACGGCGTCAAGGGATAGAGCCTTTAGTGGAGTCGTATCGCCAACTTCCGCGCCGCCGCTAACTTGCCCATCTCAATCCGCTGCAACAATCGATCAATTTGCTTCGGATTCTGCTTTCTCCCTTGTTCCATTGCAAACTCCTTTGCCGTTTCTCCCATTTCCATTTTTCGAAACTCATTACCGAATATTTCAAGAAGATCTCCTTTTGATCAGGCGAATGCTGACCTTGAGATGGCGAGCAATACGAGGCGCCCGCCTGGCGCAGAACACTTTCGCGAATGACCGTATGGGGAACAGCATTTAGTGCCATGTTGGGTTCAGGTTCCTTTACACTTCATAGGTTGAGCTGCAGTGCGGTTTCAGGAAGGAACGTGTGCGCGATGACGGGGCGTGAAAGAATCCTTGCCGTTCTTGCCGGAAAGAAGGCCGACCACCTCCCTTGCATGCCGATCACGATGATGTTTGCCGCGGATGTATTGGGAGTCAAGTACGAGAGGTATGCCCGCGATCACCGGGTCATGGCGGATGCGCAGGTGAAGACTGCCGAGATGTTCGGCTTTGACCATGTGTCGACCATCGGCCCGCCACCCCCGGAAACCGCCGATCAGGGCGCAACTGTCGAGTGGTATGAGGATCAGCCGCCCTCGATGGTTGAGAGAGAGGCGCTGCTTGAAGACAAGTCCGTCCTCGGCCGCGAGAAGGCCCGGGGACCGATCTCGGGGGAACGCATTGAGAACCGCGTCCGGGGTATCGAACTGCTGCGCCGGCGCGTGGGGAAGGAGCTGTTGGTGGAAGGATGGGCCAGCGGACCTTGCGCCGCAGCTGCCGACCTGCGCGGGCTCAACCGGTTGATGATGGACTTCCATGATGATCCCGAATTTGTGCGCGATCTCTTCGGCTTCGCGCTCGAAGGAGCGATCCGCTTTGCCACCGTGCAGATTGAAGCCGGCGCCGACAGCATCGGGATCGGCGATGCCGCGGCATCGCTGGTGGGGCCGCGCATCTACAGGGAGTTTGTGTGGCCGGTTGAGAAGAAGCTGGTGGATGCGATCCGCGCCCAGGGGGCAAAGGTCCGGCTGCACATCTGCGGAAATACCCGCAGGATTCTCGAGGACATTGGCAGGTTGGGGTGCGACCTGGTGGACATCGATTTTCTTGTGCCGCTCGAAGAGGCGCGGGCTCGAATGGGGCCGGAGCAGGCGCTCTGCGGTAACCTTGATCCGGTGCGAGAGGTCCGCGATGGCTCCCCGGAGACCATCGTGCTGGCACTTGAATCTCTCTTGGGAAGGGCCGGTGCGCGATGGATTGTGGCGGCGGGATGCGAGATTGTGCGTGACACACGATGCGAGAACGTGCGTGCTTTGACCGGGTTTGCCAAAGCACACACTGTTCGCACGGGCATGCCAATATAGAACTGGACCGAACGGGATTGCAATCGAGCATTGTGCCTTCATCCCGACGAAATAGTAAACTCATTGATCGATGTGCGAAGACGGTTCTTCGAACGCGCTGTCGAATGGTGCAGATTGTGCACTTCGTCGGATGCGGCCAATGATCAAATCCGGACGAAAGCATGAAGATGGCGACCAAGACAGTTCAAAACGAAATGAATCTGAATCCGAACTACGCCCCGGCAAAGGAGATGCGGCCTGACCGCTTGCTGTCGCTCGATGGCCTGCGAGGGTTCGACATGCTCTGGATCATTGGCGGCCAGGACATTGTGAGAGGCCTGGCAAAGGCGTGGCCTGGCCCGTTCTCAACTGCGGTGGCACAACAGTTTGAACATGTGCCTTGGGTGGGGCTGCACTTGTTTGATGTAATCTGGACCCTTTTCATGTTCATGGTTGGAATTTCGCTCTCCTTCTCTATTGCCAGCCGCAGGCGGATCGACCAAAGTAATCGCCCAATCTATGCGCATGCGATAAAGCGCGCTCTGATTCTGTTCATTCTGGGAATGGTGGCGCAAGGAAATCTATTGGAATTCAGCCTGGCCACGTTACATCCGTTCTACAGCGTGTTGCACGGCATCGCAGCCGGGTACCTGATTGCAACCATCGTCACCTTGAAGTTCCGGGCAAAGGGGCAGGCGATCATCACTGCGATCTTCCTCGTGAGTTATTGGATTTTGCTGTTGACGATTCCAGTGCCGGGAGTGGGAAGGGGAGTACTCACTCCCACCGGGAATGCCGCCGCATATATTGACACTCTGATCCAGGGGCACTTCCACTTCGGCGAAAACACCTGGTTTCTGAGTTATCTTGGTTTTGCTTCTTCGGTTCTTCTCGGCGTGTTGTGTGGAGAGTTGCTTCTTTCCGCACGAACCAAAACAGTGAAATGCGCAACGATGTATGCCTACGGCGCAGGACTTCTCGTGCTCGGTCTCCTCTGGAGCATCTGGCTGCCAATCATCAAGCTTTTGTGGACCAGCTCTTTTGTCCTGGTTGCTGGCGGCATCAGTTGCCTGATGATGGCGACCTTCTATCTGATCGTAGATGTGCTGGGCTACAAGAAATGGGCATTTCCATTCACGGTGATCGGAATGAACTCCCTCGCCGTTTATATGGCGACGGAGGTCTTTGATTTTAAGAAAATTGGCAACATCTTTGTCGGACAGCTACTGACTCGCGTGGGCAAATGGGACGAGGTCCTGGCTTCCGCCACGGCGCTTGCAGTCATATGGCTGATTCTCTACTGGATGTATCGCACGCGCTCGTTTGTGAATTTGTGAGTGCGGGTGTCGACGGGGCTGAGTGATTAGGACAACACCTGCACGCAAATTCTGGAATTCGCACTGCCTATCCCATTGTGGAGCGTCCTGCGCGAGGCCGGGTAATCTTGGCGATATGCGCTTGTCAGTGGAGGATTGAAAGAATCCTCCCGCTTGCGTCTAATGGGCAGCCCAATTCTGGTTGTCAGGTTGGTGTAGACTGATCGGCTATCTCGCGGCACTCACGGCGGCCTTACTCAGAAACTCAACATCATGGAGATGCACTCCGGCACCTCAACCATGCAAAAATACCCGCTGGACGAAGGCGAACCGAATTATCCGGCGCCATCCTCGGATAGTCCACAAATCTACAAGCGTTACGAGGAACTCGCCCGTTCTGAGAAAACGTCCGTTTTGTGGGCCGGTTGGCGCAATACCGTTACCACATTATGGACTAGGTCGTAGCATCTGCTCTAAAGGTTGCGCGGGACATTTCTTAGCGAATTGGCCCTGAATGATTTCATCTGTGCGATTTCGATTCGAAGGGAGAATGCCATGAGCAAGGTGCTTGTATGCGGCGGTGGCGGCTTCATTGGTAATCACCTTGTGAAACGGCTCAAAGCTGATGGATATTGTGTGAGAGTTGCGGACCTGAAACGCAATGAGTTCTCTCCCAGCGCAGCGGACGACTTTCGAGTCGGAGATCTTCGCGATCTGCAATTCACACGGGAAGTTGTGGATGAGATTGACGAAGTGTATCAACTTGCCGCCGACATGGGGGGCGCGGGGTACATCTTTACCGGTGAACACGATGCTGCCGTCATGCATAATTCTGCAACCATCAACCTGAATGTGCTCGAACTTGGACGGTCCGCGGGCGTACAGAAGTTCTTCTTTTCCTCATCCGCATGTATCTATCCGGAATACAACCAACTCGATCCGGACAATCCAAAATGCTCTGAAGATTCGGCCTATCCTGCCGCTCCAGACAGTGAATACGGCTGGGAAAAGCTGTTCAGCGAGCGGTTGTATTTCGCCTACATGCGCAACTTCGGAGTGGAGGTGCGAGTGGCCCGGTTCCATAACATCTTCGGACCAGAAGGATCATGGTGCGATGGTCGAGAAAAAGCGCCGGCCGCGATTTGTCGCAAAGTTGCCCAGGCTGATTCTGGCGGTGAGATTGAGATCTGGGGCGATGGCCGCCAGACGCGTTCTTTTCTCTACATCGACGAGTGTGTTGAGGGAGTGCGGAGATTGATGGACTCGCCCTTTACCGGACCCGTCAACATAGGGTCCGAAGAGACGATCACTATCAACGGGCTTGCACATCTGGCAATGGATATAGCCGGCAAGAGCCTGAGCATCCGGAATTTGCTCGGCCCAACCGGAGTTCGCGGGCGCAACTCCGATAACCGGCTTATTCAGGAACGGCTCAGCTGGAAGCCGTCGCAACCGCTGCGAAAGGGCCTCGAAATCACCTATCGCTGGATCGAACAGCAAGTTGCAATTTGCAAACCGGCGCAACATTTACCTACACCGTCGCTCCCTTAAGGCAGATCCGCACCATCTTCCAAAGTCCTGCAATCAACGGCCTGCGATAAGAAACCGAGTTACCGCGATGTATTCCCTCATCTTCCTTGCCTTCACTTCGTTCACTTTGTCGCTGTTGCTGACGCCACTTGTCCGGAACTTGTCTCTACGTCTTGGGCTGGTCGACCTGCCAGACGACTATCGCAAGGTTTGACCCGTCCCCCTCGCTTGCCCCAAATCTCCACTATCAGGACGAACCGCTTTTCAAAATAGCTCATACCGGAGACTCTCTGTTGAGTATCCAGAGCGCCTCAGTTGCTGGCTAAGCTGTAAGATCACCGTGCGGAAAATGGGGGCGGGTCAAATGCAAATGCTGGCTAGCCCTCGCTAAGGACTCTCATCGCGTGTGCTGATCGGCGTCATGGTACTAGCGTCCCTGTTGCCAGGCGTCAATTTGCACCGTTCACCCATTGGCGACTATGTAGATATTGCCGGGACGCGTTCTCCTGCCTATATGGTCGCTTCTGTCCTTGCTCTGTTCGCCTAGAGACGTCGAACAGGTCTTGCTCTTTATCTTGGAATAGCCATTGACTTCTCCCCTCCCACTTATCCACGAACTTTTCCTTCCTACGCCGCCTATTGAAAACGTAATCCGCGGTTCCTGTGGGGAAGCGGGCCGGAGGTGCGGCTGGGCGGATATCGGGGATTTGTCCTTCAGATTTACCGAGTTTGTTTCTGCCCGATGGCAGGGCTCTGCAGAGTATCGAGCGGGTTAATCAGTGGCTGGCTTCGGGAAATTGCGGCGCTCTTACTCAGAACCTCAATGTCTCGGAGTTCCGCCTCCAATGAAAAGTACCGTTCGACCGCGGACAAACCAATGATGACGCGGCAATTACGACGGAATTCCGTCACCAGACCTTCCAAGCCCGCGAAGAGGCCACGACACACTCGAACGCGTGTTCCTGTGGAAATCCCTGGATGGGGCCGGAGTACGTATCCGTTTGCCAACCCTTCACGAATTCTCTCGATTTCAGCGCAATCGACCTTCTCTGCCCGGTGATTACCCAGTAGCTTTAGCGCACCAGGTATAGAGATGACGGATAGCCGGGATTCCGGAGAGAAACGAACAAAAACATAACCCGGGAAGAGCGGCCGTTCCAGGGTCACGGTGCGGTCGCTCCATTGCGAACGTTCTGTGTACAGCGGGAGGTAATGTTCCAAGGACCGTACAGCCAGATGAAGTGCAACTTTCTTCTCGTGATTTGCAAGCACATGCAAGACAGACCACGGCTCTTCGTACATTGATACCTCCGGACTAGAACGACTGAGTTGGAAACCGGCCACTCGCTGAACTCCGAATGCCGGCCACATCCCCGGCTAAAATCCGCTGGTCCGACTCTCCCGGCAGCGGAAGCAGGACTTGGGGCAAAGAACTTCATCAAGAATCAAACAACTTGCTCAAAATAAGCAAGTTGCGGTGAAATGGCCCTCACTCAATGGTAATGTATTGGGGCTAGAAGATACGCAAACCAGCCACCTACCCGAAGTTTAGCGGATTCACCCGGGTCCCACATGCTCAATGAGGCTTCTTATCGCACCACATTGTGCTTTCCCTGGAGTTGGTCAGATCCCAGTCACCGGCAACAATGAAGACACTGGCGTACCAGCTTCTCTATAGGTTCCTGGCCTACTTTTGGTCCATCAGCTATGGTCTTGGAGACTTCAGTTCACGCTCTGGGTCGGGCGTATAGTTACTGGCTGCTGCAAGGCGAAACTCCAGACGAGAAGCACGGCGCACCTGGTGGTGCATGGGATGCCAGCAAGATATCGAACAAAGTCTACGACGCCAGTACCGCGTCGAAAGGCGTGGATCTCAAGGAGCCGCTGGCCTTTTTCTGCAATGGGCAGCGCATCTTCATCCGCGGAGTGAACTGGGGAA
>Ga0182014_10006966_pt1 | contig 11981 bp, 7 predicted proteins | sample 612S2DmetaG_FD_120489 | JGI IMG/M metagenome (GOLD analysis project Ga0182014, IMG submission 120489) | Permafrost microbial communities from Stordalen Mire, Sweden - 612S2D metaG | ecosystem: Environmental > Terrestrial > Soil > Wetlands > Permafrost | place: Sweden: Stordalen | collected... | reverse complement strand
GGGCGCTGAAGCGCCTGCATATTCTCGGCGGCCTAGCGGCCCGACTGAAGTCGGGCCCTCCCAAAACCTGCGTGAATCATACTTTTTCCGCTAGCTGTGAAGTCGGGCGCTGAAGCGCCTGCACATTTTCAGCGGCTTAGCGGCCCGACTGAAGTCGGGCCCTTCCCAAAACCTGCGGGCCCTTCCCAAAAGCTGCGGCCCTCCCAAAAGCTGCGGCCCCCAAAAACCTGCGTGAATCAGAGTTTTGCCGCAGCCTGTACAACCGCGATTTAGCGGTCCACGATCTGCTCGTAGTAGCGATTATCGTAGACCGTTGTCGAATTCTGGACGAATTCCAGAATGCGATGCATCCTGGCTTTGTCTTCCCGATTCAATTCCTTGAACTGTACGGCAATGCCGGCCCCGGGATGCAGCCTGGTGACGGTGCCGTCGGCGTGCAGCTTGCCATCATCGATGGAGAAAACCAGCTTCACATCGGTGCCGGCAGTGAGAATGGCGCTGGTTTCGACGTAGCAGCCGCCGAGGCTGACATCGATGAGATTACCGAAAACCGGGCCGCTTCCCGCGGGCTGCAGTTCGATGGTGATGCGGCACTTCATGCGGGCATAAAGCCTGCGGTTCTTGCGGGAAGGCTGTTGCTGTTTTTCCAGATACATGCGGCGGTCGGCTTCCGCCAGAAGTTCTTCCGCGTCTTCGCCATCCTCGGGATACATGGCCTGTCCCACACTCAGCGAAAGAATCTCTTCTCCGCAAACTTCAAGTCCGGCTTGCTTGGCCAGGTCCCGCAGTTGAGAAGCCTTCTTGACCGATACGTCTGCGGGCAGGCCGGGAGCGATGACCACAAATTCGTCTCCGCCCATGCGAGCGACGTAATCATATTCGCGGCAGGTTTCTTTCAGAGCCTGGGCAAAGAGGCGCAGGACCCGGTTACCTTCCAAATGGCCGAAACGATCGTTGATTTGCTTGAAGCCGTCCATGTCGCCGACCATCACGGTTAATGTAGAGCCGTCGCGCTTGCAGCGGGCCAGTTCGCGGTCGAGTTGCAGGAACAGGGATCGGGCATTGGGGAGCCCGGTGAGATAGTCGGTGGTGGCGGAGCTTTCCGCTTGCTGGTATTTCACCGCATTCTCAATCGCCAGCGCCATTTTTGAACTGATCGCCAAAAGGATGCGCAAGTGATCGGAGGTGAATGCATCTCGTTCGCCGCGATAGAGGGCGAGCACTCCGATCACACCGGCGAGGCCTTCCAGCGGAATCGCCAGAGCCGAGCGCAGGGTGCTGAACTTGGTAGGATCGTTCAAGTATCCGGGCTCAACCGAGGGATTGCCGTTGATGATCGGTTTCTTGTTATGCGCCACCCAGCCGGAGAGCCCCTGTCCCATAGGAATGCGCAGCGACGAGAACAAACGGAAGTTATCGCCATTCACGTACTCGGGAATTAGTTCCTCGCTTCGCCGCACGTAAATGGCGATGGCGTCATAGGGAACCAATGATCGCAGTTTCACGGAGAACACGGAAAGCGTTTCACCCAAACTGAGCGAAGCGCCCAGGTCCTGGCTCAGTTCGAACAGGGTCTGGGCTTCTTGCCGGGCGGCCGCAATCGACGAGAGGAAATTTGCTTCGTGGCCCGAACCGTCTTTGACCGAAATGTTTTCAAATCCCGCGGCGGGAGCCGAACCTCGTTCAACCTTGACATCGGTCGAGAGCAGCGGATTGACCTCTGTGCCAAACTGAGCGACAGCCATTTTTTCGAGGCTGACGTAGCGTTTCTTGAGAATATCGACGACTTTCGGATCGAAAGACTTTCCCGATTCCGCCCCCAGACGTTGCATCACTTCATCCAGCGGCAAGGCCCGGCGATACTGGCGGTCAGAAGCCAAGGCGTCGAGATAGTCTACGGCCGACAGAATGCGGGCGCCGATGGGAATCTCTTGCCCTTTCAAACCGGCCGGGTATCCGGAACCATCCCACTTCTCATGATGCGCGCGTACGATAGGCACAACCGGGTAGGGGAAGCGAACCCGCTCTAGGATTTCGGCTCCCACCACCGGGTGAATCTTCATCTTCTCGAATTCTTCGAGGGTAAGGCGCCCGGGCTTAGAGATGATGTGCTCGGGCACGGCCAGCTTTCCAATATCATGCAACAAGGCTGCGGCGTGTACGGCTTGCATCTCGTCGTCGCTCACGCCCAATTCTTTAGCCACCTCGACCGCGTACACGCGGACGCGCTGCAGATGGTCGTGAGTGGTTTGATCCTTGGCTTCAATCGCCAGAGCCAGTGCTTCGATGGTGCGCAGATGCAGGCTCGCCATGTCATCGACGTGCCGCTTCTCATCCTCCAACTTCCCCAGATACAAACGGTACGAACGGTAGATCACGTAGATCGCCGGCACCAGCAGCAGCGAAGTTTCCCAGTTGAAGGTGTGATTAAACCAGGCGATTACACCGGCAATTCCGGCACCCACCAGGTAATAGGGAAACGACCAGAAATAACATTCGACCAGAATCTTCTTGAGATGTTTCCCTTCGGTGAGGGATATGACGGTAGCAATCGAGCCGGTGTTGGCGATGAAGTAGGTGCAAGCCGCGAACCCCAGCAACAACGGCCGGCTGTCTACGAACAAAGTGGAAAGCGGGTGGTTATAGACGACGTAGGCCAGAGCGGTCGAGATTGCGCCCGCACATACGTTGAAGGTTATCTGGAGCGCGTTGGGGCGGTCCGGGTACAAGGACTGCACCAGGATAGAGACACATCCCAGGATCAGGGTTTCCGAGAAGCTGAGTTCCACAACGCCCAGCAGGACAAACAGAAAGTTCACCGACATCGTGCCGGTGATTCCGGGCAGGTTGACTTTCATCCGCGAGGCTAGGATCGCAATCCCCAGATAACAGATGAATTCGGAAATATTCTTACTGCTCTGGTGGACGGCTCCCAGAAGAAGCACACCTGTGCCTAGAATCACCACGAAGCCAATGAACACCTTGGCGTGTGGTGTCAGGTCTCTCCACGACTGTGAATGGCCAGACATTCGGGTTCTGTCGGTCTCGGGGGAGCAGAGCAGAATCTGTGACTAGAAATAGCATCTAATCTGTTTAGGAACAATGCTTTACGAGCTTTCCAGTAAACTTCGGTAACTTCCAGGACATGACCGCAGGGAAACAGCGAACGAGCAATTGAAGCTGCTATTTTCTCTTTGCAAACCCTTGTGATTTCGGTCACTGCCTAACGGCGGGTTTGGACTTATAAGTAGGGAAGAACGGGAAGGGGGGTGTCCCCATGGAAACGATGGAGTTACACCGTGTCACCTTCAAGAATATCCTTCTCGCAACCGATTTCTCGGAGGTCTCGAGAAGGGCTTTGCCCTACGCCGCGGCGATCGCCAGCCGATATGGTTCCAAGATCTATCTCGTGCATGTGATTCCGCCGGGAGCACGGATGTCCATGCCAATTGAGCCATTTCCTCCCGAGTTGGAGGATGATCGAGTGAAGGCCGGGCGCGAGATGATGGACTTCCTTCGAGGGGATCCGCTCGGCGGCATTCCTCGTGAAGTGGTCCTGGAGCAGGGACCGATCCGGGACGCGCTATCGTCATTGATACAACGAGGCGACATCGACCTGCTGATACTCGGGACGCACGGACGCGGAGGATTGAAGAAGGTCTTTCTGGGTTCGGTCGCGGAAGAACTTTTCCGGCTGGCGCCTTGTCCGGTGCTGACCGTCGGACCCGCTGTTCCAGCCGCGGCGGCAGGCCCGAAGGAAATTCGCCGGATCCTATTCGCCACAGATTTCGGGCCGGCATCCTTGAACGCGCTGCATTATGCCATCTCATTCGCCAACGAGAGCAAGGCGCGCTTGACGCTGTTGCACGTCGTGATGCCAGTGCCCGTGCTCGATGTCGGTCCGTACTGGTACGCGGGCACAAACCCCGTCGAACAGCAGAAGACGGAAAAAGCGCGGTACCTCGGCCGGCTCAAGGACCTGATTCCGCCCACGGCGAATCTGCCGTTTGATCCGGAATTCCTGGTCGACTTCGACTTCACTCCCGACGCGATTGTGAAGATTGCGGACGACGCAAAAGCCGATTTGATTGTCATGGGGGTAAACCAAACTGCGTCGGCTCGGGCCTCGGCGCATCTGCCTTGGGCAACCGCGCATGAGGTTGTTTGTCACGCAAAGTGTCCAGTTCTGACGGTGCGGAGTTGAGGAAAAAGTTCTCACCACAGGGACACAGAGACACAGACAACCCGGAAAAGTTTCTTTCTCTGTGACTCTGTGCCCCTGTGGTGGGAAACTTTTCGGGCCGATGAGTCAACGACTCTTTGCCTTCGACCCAGCGGTCCGCACCGGCAAAAGGATGATCACGCGCATGCCGGCTCTTGCTTGGAATTCAAACCCTCAGCACTCAATGCCCGTAGCCGCCGCCTTCCAGCGAAACCTTTCCGCGGAACGTGCGGTACACGATGATGAAATAGAGGAGAGCCAGGCACATTCCAAACGCCCACCAGATCAGCCCCACATGAAGAGTGTGCGGTCCAGAGAGGGACTTGTCGATGGTGATGTCGTACTGGGAGCCGGTGGTGGAGGGTAGCAGGCGCGGATAAAGTCCGAGGGCCGCTCCAACCAGCATCACCGTCAGATACACGCAAGAACAAGCGAATGCCTTGCCGTCGGCTCCTTTGCGGCTGAATTGAAGCATGCCCAAGAGAGCCAGTACAACCGCCGCGGGAACCAAGAAGGCAATTGGATAGGCCCGGTAATTTGCCAGAGTATCGGCGCGGACAACGATGGATGCGGGCAGGCTCACGATGGTTAAAAGCAGAAGCAAGACCCAAAGGCGGTGGGCCATGGTGCGAGAGCGTTGTTGCAAAGCAGCTTCGGTTTTGACTGCAAGGTAGAGCGCTCCGTGCTCCGCGAGGGCTACCAGGGCCACAAGTCCGCCGATGACGGTGTACCAGTCCAGAATTCCGGGCTGCGGACCGATACGCCAATTGGTCCAAAGCGGCAGGAAGAAATAGCCATCCTGGTGGAGAGGGACGCCACGAATGACATTAGCCAGCGCCGCCCCGTAAAAAATAGCCAGCACTGCGCTGGAGAAAAAGAACAGGCCGTCGAAGAACGATTTCCACACTCCGATGTTGATCTGCATCCGAAGCTCAATACTGGCGCCGCGCCCGATCAGCAGCCACAAGACAATCATCAGCGCCAGATAGAATCCGCTGAATGCGGATGCGTAGAGCGGAGGAAACGCAAAGTAAAGCGTGCCCCCGCCGGCCAGGAGCCAGACTTCATTTCCGTCCCAGACCGGCCCGATGCTTCGCAGCATGAGCTGTCTTTCTTGCTCGTTGTGCGCCAGAAATGGATGCAGGATGCCAACCCCGATATCAAAGCCGTCGAGCACGACGTAGGCAACCAGCATGATCGCGACCAGCCAAAACCAGATAAATCCCATCTTTTTTCCTCACGCGAGAGTTGGCAAACTCTTCGATCCATCGAGGCGCTCGCCGATGGCCGGACCCTTATCAATGATGCGGTACACCAGCACGATAAACAGAATCGAGGTCACCGTGTAGATGCCCATGAATCCCAGCAGGGTAAACAGGCTGGTGCTGGCGGTGACGTATTTCGAGTAGCCGTCCGAGGTGCGAATCAGCCCGTAAACCATCCAGGGCTGCCGGCCGATTTCCGCGGTCATCCACCCCGCGGTGTTGGCAATGTACGGAAGCGGAAAGCTAAGCAACAATGGCCACAGCACCCAGCGAGTCTGAAACAGCTTGCCGCGCCACAAAAGAAACGCCGCGATCACCATGATCAGAACAAAATACGTGCCCAATCCCGCCATGATGTGATAGCTGTAGAACAAGAGCGGCAGGGGCGCGGGCCATTGATCGCGAGGAAACTCGTCGAGGCCTTTCACTTCCGCTTTCGTGGTCCCATAAATCAGGAAACTCAGGACATCATTGACCACGATTGGGTTGTCAATGCTCTGTTGCTCTTCGTTGGGCTGGCCGATCAGCACGATGGGAGCGCCTTGCCGAGAACTGAACAGGCCCTCCATGGCAGCCACCGCCGCAGGTTGATGTTTCGCCAGGTAGCGGCCGTGCAAGTCGCCAGTGGGAAATATCTGGGCGGCACACGAGATCACTCCCGCCACGACGCCCACCCGCAGGAAGATCTTGCCTTGCTCAGGGAACCGGTTCTCCAGCACGTAAAACGCGCCCACCGAGCACATCACGAAAGCAGCGGTAACCACAGCCCCAGACATGTTGTGGGCGTATTCCAGCAATGCCCAGGGATTGCTGAGAAGCCCCCAGAAGCTGGTGACCTCATAACCCCCGTTGGGAAGAACCGCGTAGGCCACGGGATGCTGCATCCAGGCATTGGTGACGATAATAAAAAAGCCGGAAATCCACGATCCAACGAACACCAGAAATGCCGCTCCCCAGTGTTTCCACGGCGAAAGCCGCTTTTCCCCAAAAAGAAAAAGTCCGAGAAACGCGGACTCGAGGAAAAATGAAAAGACGCCTTCCATCGCCAGAGGCTGGCCGATGACCCCACCGGTGGTACGCGCGAACTGCGACCAGTTGGTGCCAAACTGAAATTCCATGGGAATGCCAGTCACCACGCCGAGCAGAAAATTGATGGCGAAGATCTTGCCCCAGAACCGGGCGGCCTGGTTGTAGCGCTCATCTTTGTGACGGATCGCAATGGTCTTGAGCACCACGATCAGCAGAGCCAACCCCATGGTCAACTGGGGAAATAAATAGTGATAGATGACGGTGAAGGCAAAATGAATTCGATGCAGCAGCATTGCGTCCATTGGCCGGCCTTAAGTCAGGCGCGCGCTTTTTGCAGGCGCCGCTTCTCAGGATTGATGGATGGATAAGCATATCAGCTTAGATTGAACCGGCGGCGGTTTCTGTGATGTTCGTCACAGCGTCCAGTGGTTTAAGACTGCATCGTACCAATCCGCAATGATTGAGCCGCAAAAGAACTCCGGAGCGTTGGGGGCAATTCTCCCGTGGAACGAAAGCCGCCAATGTACAATGCCCTCTACTTGCGAGTGGTAAAAGAGCAGAGTGACTTCTGGCTTCAACATATCTGTGAAGGCGAGATCAGGCAAGGAACGGCGGGACACGGCGCGCCAGGCTGCAACGGCTCGAAAGGATCGCGCCCGGCCGACTGTCGCGAGCACTTTGCTCGCGTCGCCCCGGAAGCGCAATCTTGTAATTTGTATTCTGCTGGCCGTCGCAACGTTAGCGCTTTACAGTCCTGCCATTGGACATCCTTTCATTTTCAATTACGACGACGACTGCTACGTCATCAATAACCCGCACGTGCAAGCGGGATTGGCTTGGAATACGGTCACGTGGGCCTTGACATCGACTGAGTGCTACAACTGGCACCCGCTGACTTGGCTTTCGCACGCCCTGGATGGCGAGCTGTACGGCTTGAATTCTCATGGGCACCACGGCACCAATGTGCTTCTCCATGTGCTTAACGTGGTCCTGCTGTTCCTGCTGCTGGCCCGCGCGACCGGCGCTGTGGGACGCAGCGCGCTGGTAGCGGCGCTGTTCGCGAGTCATCCGTTGAATGTGGAATCCGTGGCCTGGGTTGCGGAACGCAAGAATGTTTTAAGCACGCTTTTCTTCCTGCTTGCGCTCGCTGCCTATGGCTGGTACGCGCGCAGGCCAAACGCCAAGCGCTATTGTGCCGTCGCGACGCTCTTTGTGCTGGGACTCGCCTCAAAGCCCATGGTCATCACCCTGCCTTGCGTGCTTCTGCTGCTCGATTTCTGGCCGTTGCGACGCATCCAGGTATGGGAATCGTTATCGCCACAGAAGCTCGGCGGCAGCAAGGACGATAAAGATGGACCACCCATTCCTCCGGGGCGGCAGACTGCATTTCCCGTACCTCAGTTTCGCTTCTCGCGGCTAGTGCTTGAAAAATTGCCGCTGTTCGCGTTATCTGCCGGATCGGGCGTCATCACTATCTTCGCGCAGCGCACTTACGGCGCAATGCATTTCAAACTCCCGCTCGGCGTGCGCCTGGAAAACGCCATTTACGCTTACGCGATGTACGTATGGAAAACATTCTGGCCCATGCGGCTGGCGGTGTTTTATCCGCATCCCGGCGCCACGCTCGCGGTCTGGCGAGTCGGACTGGCTGCGCTATTCTTGCTCTCCGTGAGCGCTTTGGCATGGCAACAGCGCCGCCCCCGGCCATACTTGCTCACCGGTTGGCTCTGGTTCCTCGGCACCCTGGTCCCGGTGATTGGACTCGTCCAAGTGGGCGAGCAAGCCATGGCCGATCGGTACACGTACATCCCGCTAATTGGAATCTTCTTGATGGCGGTGTGGGGCGCTGCGGATTTGGCTGACCGCAGGCAACTCAGTTTCCGATCCCGCATGAAGACAGCCGCAGTCGTGCTGGTAATTCTTGCGCTCTTTACCAGCGACCAGATCAGATACTGGCGGAGCGCCGATGATCTCTGGGCGCACACAGTGGACGTCACCAAAGACAATTTCGTTGGCGAAGAAAACCTGGGCGCCGCGCTTCTGGCTTCGGACCGAGCCGCGGAGGCGTTGCCGCATCTGCAGAGAGCCGTCCTCATCAAGCCTCTGGATCCGGCGGCGCACCTAACTCTGGCCGGCGTTCTCGCGCTGAACGACCGCACTCGGGAAGCGATCGCAGAGTATGAGACCGCCATTCCTCGGGTTTCCGACCCCCAGCTATTGGTCGTGGCTTGCGAAACTCTAGGAAGGCTGTACAGCCAGGTCGGGAATTACGCCAAGGCGCGTGCAAGCTACCAGCAGGCGCTGCAGATCGACCCCCAGCGAACCAGTGCGAAGGATGGGCTGGCCAAGGTTGAGTTCTCCGACGCTATCCGAAATGTTGCAGAATCTCCCTCCGGCGAAACCTACCTGCGACTGGGTCAGGTCTTCCAGCAGGCTGGCCGTGTTCCGGAAGCCCGTGCTGCCTACCAGCGGGCGCTCCAACTCAACCCCAAACTCGCGGAAGCACAGAAAGCCCTTGATGCCCTGAACGGAAGCAGCAGCAAGTAGGACGGGAATTTCCGGTAGTGCCTCGGTTTGGATTACTCTTCGGTGAGTTGGCCGTAGAGAAGAGCTTCTAGGTATTCAGACATAACCGAAACATCGAGTTGCCCTTCATCCCAGGCCTTGTCGGCTGCCCGCAATGCGGCATAGTAGGGCTTGCGATCATCCCGAATACGTTCCGGGACAATCCTCTTACCGGTGAGTATCTTGTTCTGCTTTAGGCAAACCAGGTAGTAGCACGCGGCCCTTGCGGTTCGACCATTGCCTTCGACAAACGGATGTATCCAGTTCAGCCTCCAAAGTGCGTAAGCGGCAAGCCATGTCGGGTGTTCTCCAATTCCATCCAGTGTCCAACTCTCATGAATAAAAGAGAAAAACTGATCCATCAGGTGCGGAACTTCCTTGAAATGAGGCGGAATGTGGTCACCTACGTAAACAGGTTCCTCGCGAAACCGACCGCCGAACTGTGCGATATTGGAAACGGCAGCATAGTTCAGCGCCCACAGAGTGTACTTGTCAAATGCCTCAATTCCTTTCTTGAGGCCAATTTCGATACAGTTTGAGAGAAGGTCGTATTGGCGTAACAGGTTTTGCTCTTGAATGCGCTGAAACAGTAGGGGATCGTCTTTTTCGCGGACGGACATTTCCTATTTTCGTGGCCTGCTTTTCATGGCAGGTCGCGGCCGGTTAACGTTAGACGAGCAGTCGCAACTTCTTGGAAGTCTGGCGAACGCTGTCCTTGGTGATGTTTTCGGCGCTTGCGGGCGCGTTGCCGAATGCGAAACTGATTCGCTGTTCCTGCAACTCATCTTCCGTCGCCTGTCTGCTGCGCGAAATCTCCAGCACCTTCTTCAGTTCTGGATTGACCTTGATATTTCCGAAAAATTGTTTCCTATCGGCCATGGGAGTCTACTACCTTTCTCTTTTTCTTCCACTCATCGTGAACCCGATGATACCTCCTAAACCGACAATGTCAAGGATTCACCCAAAAAATCCGTGGATTACGAAAGTTCGTTTCTCGATTCTGGTCTAATTTTAGTATATCTCGTGGATCGCCACCAGTTGAAACTGGGACACCACCCGAATTTGCGGTCTGTCGCCGAACGGATTCACCTGCCCGTAGACCGCGCTCCAGCACATTCGTACAATCAAAGTGAGCAAGGCTCGCGGAAGCCTGTCGCTTGGGAGAATCTTGTGACGGAGAACACGGCTACGGCGGCACCGGCAATACAAGATAAATCGCACGACGTTCTGCGTTCGGAAGCGCGGCCGCTCGACGCACTTTTCAAGCCACGCAGCGTCGCCGTCATCGGCGCCACGGAACGCGAGGGGAGCGTTGGCCGCGCGGTCGTCTCCAATCTTCACATCCCCGCATTTCAAGGCAAGATTTATCCGGTCAATCCCAAGCATCCGAGCATTCTCGGACTGGCGGCATATCCTTCCATCCGTGAGGCCCCCGAGGCCGTCGATCTCGCTGTCATCGCCACGCCGGCAGCCACCGTACCCGCGATTGTCAAGGAATGTGTGAGTGCGGGCGTAAAGTCAGCGATTGTCATCTCTGCGGGATTTCGTGAACAAGGGGCTGGAGGGCAGGCGTTGGAAACGCAAATCGCCCAAGAGTTGAGCCACGGACACATGCGACTGCTCGGCCCCAACTGTCTCGGGGTCATGTATCCACGCTTTGGCCTGAATGCGACTTTTTCCCAAACCATCGCTCGCCCGGGCAGCGTCGCGTTTCTGAGTCAGAGTGGTGCGTTGCAGACGGCGATTCTCGATTGGAGTTTGCGCGAGCAGGTGGGCTTCAGCGCATTCGTTTCCACGGGCTCGATGCTCGATATTGGTTGGGGCGACCTGATCGATTACTTCGGCGATGATCCTGCCACCCAAAGCGTTCTCATTTATATGGAATCGATCGGCGATGCGCGGGCCTTCTTATCGGCGGCGCGGGAAGTCACGCTCACCAAGCCGATCATTATCTTGAAAGCCGGACGGTCGGAGGCCGCGTCGAAAGCGGCAGCTTCGCACACCGGCGCTCTCACCGGCAGCGATGATGTTCTGGAGGCTGCATTTCGCCGTGCCGGCGTGCTGCGCGTAAGCAGCATCTCCGATCTGTTTTATATGGCGGAGGTGCTGAGCAAACAGCCTCGGCCGCGCGGCCCGAAGCTTACCATCTTAACCAATGCGGGCGGGCCGGCCGTGCTCGCCACCGATACCCTGATCGCCGTTGGCGGCGAACTCACGGCGCTTTCCGCTGAGTCCCTCGACGCACTCGACCGGTTTCTGCCTCCGCATTGGAGCCACGGAAATCCGATTGACATACTCGGCGACGCCGATGCTGAACGCTACCAGCGTGCCGCCGAGGTTGCGCTCGCGGACCCCGCCAGCGACGGCCTGTTAGTCATCCTCGCCCCGCAGGGAATGGCGAATCCTACCGGGGTCGCAGAGCGATTAAAGCCCCACGCGCATGTGCACGGCAAGCCGCTGCTCGCCAGCTGGATGGGAGGACCGACCGTCGCCGCCGGCGAACTCATCTTGAATACCGCGGGGATTCCAACCTTCGGCTATCCCGACACCGCTGCCCGAATCTTCACTCTGATGTGGCGCTACACCTACAACCTTCGCGGCATCTATGAAACCCCGGTCCTCGCCGACGGCCCCGCCGAGGAAAGTGAAGCGCGCCAGAAGATCCGCAACATCATCGCGGAAGCACGCAGCCAGGGACGAACCTTGCTCAACGAGTATGAATCAATACAACTGCTCCCGCTGTGTGGAATTCCGGCAATCGAGACCCGCATTGCCCACAGCGAGGAAGAAGCTGTGGCGGCTGCGGCCGCCATCGGATTTCCCGTCGTCGTGAAATTGCTTTCCGAGACCATTACCCACAAAAGCGACGTCGGCGGCGTGAAGCTGAATCTCGCCGATGC
>Ga0182014_10006964_pt1 | contig 11985 bp, 7 predicted proteins | sample 612S2DmetaG_FD_120489 | JGI IMG/M metagenome (GOLD analysis project Ga0182014, IMG submission 120489) | Permafrost microbial communities from Stordalen Mire, Sweden - 612S2D metaG | ecosystem: Environmental > Terrestrial > Soil > Wetlands > Permafrost | place: Sweden: Stordalen | collected... | reverse complement strand
CCTTGACGTAGGGATCTCCCACTCTGAAGTTGGTCAGGTAGTCATCCCCTGGCAACCAGTGAGGCATGTTGTTGGGTATTTCGTTGGCTTGTGGAGAGAAGTCTTCGCGCTGGACAAACCGGCGAAATGGCTCTGTATAGCCGAAGTGTTCCCGCAGGGATGGAGAGGGAGCAATGCCCGCACCCAGCTCCCGCTCGTAATACCTGCGAGAGAAGTTATCCATCTGGCGGGGTCCCTGGTAGAAGACCTGCTTGCCCTGATTAACTCCGGGAAATATGGCTTGATATCCACTCTTGGCGATAAAGCCATAGAGACCGGTGTACTCGGCGAAGATGTTGACTTCTTTTTTGAGTGCTGAGCCTTTGGTTGTCCTATGCACTAAGTGCACACTCATCGTGTAGTTCAATCTAGGCGACCGATTTCTTGCCTTAGTCGCCACTTAGGAGTAATGAGTATATGCACACTGAGTCTTTTTCCGCCGAAAATATCGCTGCTATCCGCCGCCAGTCTTGGGGTCGGTTGTTTGGTGGTGGTATCGAAGAAGCCCGCAGGACCGCCGGCCTGTCGATCGATCAAGCTGCTGAGGCCGCCGGCATGGAGGCTTCGGAATGGCGCGCGATCGAAGCTGGTCATGTACCCGGTGACTGGGAACGGCTGCGTGCGATGGCGGATGCGATGGATGTTCCGCACGACCAGATGGCCCTGTATGCGTTTATGTGTCAGGGCGTTCACCTAAACGGGTGCCACCTCGCTGTAGGCGGGGACCAGCAAGACACCGTCGAAAGTAAGGGCTTCAGGTAGATATTGTGCCAGCATAATACTCTGATGCGCCTGGCGGTCAGGGGCTCGTGTCCCCGACGCGTCAGGCGCTTTAAGACTAATGTAGCGGAGGTGCCTTGAGAGCATCGAAGAGGTGCTGGTTTCGACTAGAGAGCTGGCAATTTCAGGTGTATTATTTGGCCGACGCATTTTATGCGCGCAATTCGTTGTCTCCAATAGGATGCGGCTTCGATTCATGAAAGGCCAAGGCCGTTATGTACGCATTGGGGCGAATTTTCGCATTCCTTTTGTTGTCAATGGTTTGGTTCTGTGCCTGCAAGGCGGGAACGCAAACACCGGCCCAACTAACAACCATCAATGGCGCCCAGGGGGGCAGGATCGTCTATGGTGGGATGGCCGGCGCCACCACGCAGGGAGCCGCCTTGCGCAAGCTGCTTGCCACTGTGCATACCAACTGCGGCGAGAAGCCGCAGATTGGAAGGGTCTTCCAATTTACTGGCACCAATTCAGTCGGGGTGTTCTTCACGGTGACCGACCATCCGGAGGGGAACCAGCTGCTGGCGGGCATGGTGATTGCCACAGCTACCGGGCCCAACCAGGTGGAAGGAGCCATGCTGTACGACTACGCGGCGCGCTTCAGCACCACGGTGAATCCGCTGCTGCAGCAACTGAGCGGCGTCTGGCATCCGGGGACGGCGGCACCGGCGGCTGCGGGGTCCCAGGGCGGAGCGAGCACGGCCGCGGCAAATACTGCCCCGGCCGCGGGTTCGCCCGCCGGGATGCACTCGGTCACGCTTCCCGACAGTACGGCCAGCGTGAGCATTCCAGCCGGGTGGACTGTCGATCCACAGAGCGGCGGTGGGACCATGCTCATTCACGGCACGCACGGGGAGGTGGTGATCCTCGGCAATATGTTTCTGGCGGTGGACCCCAGCGCGTTGAAGGGGCCCGTGAAGCCTCTCAAGGGGCAGATTGTCTACCCGAGCAACGTCGACCCGGTGAAGTCATTCGCGGATCTCATCCAGCAATTCCGCAAGTCGAACAACATGGGCCCCGCTCCGATTCAGATCCAGAGCGCTGAACAAGTTGCGCCACCGTCAGGAGCGGAGTTCCGGGGCGAGCGTTGCGCTCAGGCAACAGGCCAGGTGAATCCCGACGGCAAGGGCATGCAGGGCATGTTCAGGGTGATCTGTGTGACCCCAGGACAATTCGGGAACTTCAGCTTCCTTGACTACGTAGCCGAGTTCCCTACTTCCGAAGCCGGTCAGGGGAATGCGATGGCGGCGGCAATCATGAACAGCTTCAATGAGAACATGGCACTGGTATCGCAGCGAGCCGCAGCGGAGGCCGCACCCCACATCGCTCAACTGAAGCAGGTGGATGCTCAACAACGGGCGGCAAACCAGGCCTTCACGGCGAATGCCATCAACAACATTCACGCCATTGGCGCGGCAGCTACGGCACGGATGAACGCCACCGAGGCCGCCAATAGCGCCGAACAAGCCAACTGGGAAGCCAGCCAGAATGCCAATGCCCAGAACGCCCAGGGCTTCAGTAACTACCTGCTCGATCAGACGGTCGTGCAGAACAACTACACTGGTGCCCACGGTACGCAATGGAACTCGGCCGCGGATGCAATGGTAAAAGCGAGCCCAAACAAATACTCGTACGTGAACACGCCCAATTACATTCCGGGGACGGACTACTGAACGTCAACGAGATCGTAGCTATTGGGGGTAGCGTCATCGTCAGTGGCGCCGACGGGCTGCAAGACAACTTTCAGCGCTCCGTCGTGTCTGCAACCCTATGATCCAAGGAAGGAGAACGACCATGTCCCTTTCACGACGCGATTTAATGAGTGAAGCGCCGATTCTCGGTCTTCTTGCCGCAATGGCACCTGAACTTAGCGCGGCACGTGCGGAGGTTCCTCAGGTCTCAATTGAGGATGCCCCGCACGACTCCTATAGTTTCTGGAATGGGTTCTTCGATTCAGTGAATCCAGACATTCAAAGCTCAGGTCAAAAGGCAGCTACGCGCGGGCCCACGGATCAGTTGCCCGATCCTGGCGTTCAGACGCAGTATCTGCATTACAAGAGTGACGAGAAGAAACTGCGCTATGCCACTGAGATCGGCAAGGAAGAGTTGCTCGATCATGAGGGCGACGTGGCGGTGGGCATCTCGCTTTCGCAGTACCGGCCCGCAATCGGCAGCACCACGTCCGCCGATCACGCAGCTCAACTCCGCCTCGATACCACTCAGATCTACCCCTTCAGGAATCTGCTGTCACCGCTAGCATGGACGTCGATCGCCTCAGTGATATCGGAAAAGGGGGGTTACGTTTCGCTCGACCACTTGGGTCTCAAGACAGACCAAGCGGCGCAGGGAACGAGCAAGATTCTGCTCACAAAGGGTGCTGGCAAGATAGCTGTTAACATCTCGAGAGCTCCACAAACTTCCATGTTCGTGAAGGCGCTCAATGTCATCACGCAGGGACTGAAAACTGCGGCGCCATTGGTTTCACTGCCTGCCATCAGTGTGCAGGCTCTGAGCGCTTTTACGCAAACAATGAGTTACTGGGAAGATCGCACACGATTTATCATGGCAGGCAATCTGACCTCAGCCGTAGCTACCCGGCCGGCGCTAGACGATCCGAAACGCGGGAATCCCTATGTCGGCCTGATCTCGGGCGACTACCTGATGTTCGCGCAGCAGCATGCCGACACGCTGACCAAGGAGATGGGAAATCTTGACCTGGTGCAGGGTTACCTGGTGCGTAAAGATGCCGATCAAAATTTGCCATTACAGAAACGCGCGATGAGCGCCGTTCCCGATGTTTCGTACTTTTCCATACGTGTCAGCGTGAAGGCACTCGACTCGTCATCCTCGGACTAACCACAAGGCCACTGTTAAGGTGAGCAGTTAGATCAACGTCTTTCATTGGCAGTTCCAGGAGAGATTGGATTAGCGCCAATCCGGAGGGGCGGAGGAGCGGCGTTCAGCTGGGTGCAGCTAGAAAGAATCACAACTTTCAACTCAAAAATACGTCTTGATTCTTTAGGGAGTAGCGGGGATTATACTTTCGGCAGTTTCTTTGACGAGGCGCATATGAAAGTGCAAGTTGCGGCTCTTACGGCGTGTTTATGCCTGTTCTCTGGAGCGCGGGCTTCGCCGCAGACGCAACGGGCACTACTCATCGGCATCAATACCTACCAGCCCGAAGGAACCCAGGCACAACATCCCGCCGGGTGCACCTATGGCCGATGTGAGATAAATCACTTTGAGAACCTGGACGGCGCGGTCAACGATGCGCAGGCCATGGCCGATCTTCTCACCAATCCGAAATTCAGTTTTCCAGCGAATCAAGTGGTCTTGCTCACTAATCCGGCGCCGCCTCGACCGCAGCCTGGAGTTATGGTGCTGCCCGCCGCACAGACCGATCGCGACGGCATCCTTGCCGCGATGCAGAAGTATCTTGTGGATGTGCCGCGGTCAGGCGACACCGTAGTTTTTTATGATGCCAGCCACGGCTCCCTGCGCGTAAATTCGAAGGGCACCAAGCTCACCGTGCTGGTAAATGGCAAATATGTGCACGCAGACAGCACGCTGGTTCCTGCCAATGCCTACAAGGGCGGTTACGATGTGCGTGACCGCGAGATGACCCGCATCTTCAATGCGGTGCTGGACAAGGGCATTCACCTTACAGTGATCTTTGACAGTTGCCACAGCGGCGGCATCAGCCGCGGTATCGGCCCCAGGTACCGCGCGCGTACTCTGGCCTATGATCCCCGCGATATTGCGGAAGCTCCCGACACGCTTGCCGATGGGCAGCCGCAGCCCGCGCCCACCGAGCGCAAGGACAACCCGGCGCTCGTGTTCTCCGCTGCGCAACAGGATCAAGCGGCGCAGGAAATGCCTCTGACGGACAAAGTAACCGAGCCGCATGGAGCGTTTACCGCGGCACTGATTGAGGCGCTCCTGGCCTTGCCCGCCGATTCGCCGGCCTCCATCGTTTATCAGCGCGTGAAGGCCGTGCTCGAGGGCAGCGGGATCTCCGGCCAGGAGCCTGATTTGGACGCGGAGACCGCGCGGAGGCAGGAACCACTTTTTGGAGGAACGGCTGCGAACACAGGAAAGGCACGCGCCGCGGCGCTTCAAACCGACGAGGACGGCAATGTGTGGATGGACATTGGCCGTGCTTCCAGCGTTGGCGTCGGCAGCGAATTTACATCGATGGTTTTGGACGGAAGGGGGCAGAGCGTCAAACTTCGCGTGACAGAGCTCGAGGGCATCGCGCGTTCGTCAACCACCGTCATCGGCCCGTCCGGCGCCAAGGTAGCTCCCGGAGATATTTTCGAGCTGACGAAATGGATTCCGGCGGAATCGGTGCCGTTGCACGTCTGGAATTGGCCCGCCAATCTTGGTGATGACGAGATTCTTGCCGTCGTATCGCAGATCCGCGCCTCAGGAATTGCTTTCGTCTCCGATCCAGCCGAGGAACCGTGGACACACATCCTCTGCTGGGACGGCACAAATTGGACGCTCGAACAAGCCGGTTCGCATTCCCCCACCGCAGTCGGCACGCAGCTAACGACGGATGCGTTGAAGAAGCATCTCCCTGCCAGCGCCAGGCTGTGGGTCAACCTTCCACCGCCGCGTGAGCTGACCGCGAAGCTTTTACCCGCCGATGGCAACAGCGCGGTTCAAAAATCGCCCGATCTTGCCCGCGCCGACTACGCACTCACCGGAACGTTGACCAGCGATGGTCCGGCGTATGCATGGTTCCACAAAAGCGAACTTTCCGCCGGTCCACCTGCGTCTATTCCGGCGGATCACAGCCCGGGCTGCTCCTCCACATCGCAGTATCCAGTGCGCAGCGGCTGGGTTGTGGTTACCGACGCGAGCGGTCTAGACGAGGGAGGTAAGGCGCTGAACAAGTCTGCAGGTTTGCTGGCCAAAGTACACGGCTGGCTTGAGCTGGCAGAAAGCCCCGCCGACGCATCCACGGCCGACTACTACACACTGGCCATGGTGCACGCATCTGACGAATCGCCGATAACAGCCGAGCAGCCCGCACGCCAGGGCGAAGTGCTGAAGATGGCCCTGCGCTCCAAGGATCGCGTCATCGAGAAGCGCTGGGTCTACATTCTGGACATCGATTGCCATGGCAAGGGCTCACTGCTCTATCCGCTTGACTACGGGGAAAACCAGTTTCCCAGCGCGGCTGACAACAGCCGTCAGTTTGTGCTGCCGGGTGCGCGCACCCTGCGCATTGGGGCGCCTTATGGCGTGGATACGCTCATTCTGCTGAGCACCGCGCAGCCCCTTCCCGATCCCTACGCGCTGAATTTCGAAGGCGCGTCCACGCGTGGAGCGAAGGCTATGGAATCACCTCTCGAAAGGCTCCTGACGTCGACTAGTAGTGGAACCCGTGGCCTTTCTGGCGAAATACCCACTAACTGGGGCATATCGCTGACAACCATTCGCAGTATTCCAAAGGACACAACCAAGTGAACGCAATGCGCTATTGCGTCAGTCAACAACTCGCATAGCGGGGTCTCGGATCTTTTTAAGGAGAACGACCATGTCCATTTCCAGACGTGCTTTTGTTACCGATGCCTCAGCCCTCGGCCTGCTTGTGGCGTTGCTGCCCGAACTTGCGGCCGCGCAAAGCACCGCTCCGCAGTCCGCTACTGAGGATACGCCGCACGACTCCTACGATTTCTGGAACGGGTTCTTCGACTCCGTGAATCCATACAGCCGCAACTATGGACAAAAGGCTGCCTCGCGAGGGCCGAAAGATCAGCTTCCTGATCCGGACGCGGAAACGCAGTATCTGCACTATAGGAGCGACACGAAGAAACTGCGCTATGCCACAGATATTGGAAAAGAGGAATTGCTGGATCACAGCGGCGATGTGGCCGTAAGCATTGCTCTCTCGCAATACCGTCCCGGGAACGGCACTAGCGAAGCCAAGGTGCGCGCAGCGCAGCTTCGCGTGGATACTACCCAGATATATCCTTACATGAACATCATCGCTCCACTGGCGTGGACGGCCATTGCATCGCTGACGCCGGACAAGGCCGGCAAGGTTTCGCTCGATCAGTTGGGATTCAGAAACCCGCAGGCAACACAGGGCACCAGCAAGATACTTCTTACGCAAGGCACGGGAAAACTGGCCGTGAATGTTTCAAAGGCTGCAGCCACTTCAGTGTTTGTGAAGGCGCTCAATGTAATGATGCAGGGAGCAAAGGTGATCGCCCCCTTGGTTACCTTGCCGGCAATCAGCGTACCGGCACTTAGCGCTTTTACCCAAGTGCTCAGTTATTGGGAAGATCGCACCCGGTTCATTATGGCTGGCAATCTGACTACCGCCGTTGCCACTCAGCAGGCGTTTACCGATCCCGATCGGGAAGATCACTATCTGGGGTTGCTCTCCGGCGACTACCTGATGGTTCCGCAGGAACATACGGAAGAGTTAGCCAAGGAACTGCCCAATCTGGATTTGGTGCAGGGTTACTTGGTGCGCAAGGATGTGGATTTGAATCTTCCGCTGCCAGCGCGCGCGGAGAGCGCCATCCCTGGCATCACGTACGCTTCAATGCGAGTGAGTGTGCAGCCTCTCGAAGCCTCATCCACGGGCAAACAAGCTGGCTCGAAGGGCAGCACTGAAGCTTCTGAAAGCGATAGCAAAAAATCACATAGCAGCGGCAAATCACAAAAGGGCGGCAAGAAAAAATGTGACCGATGTCCTTCCCAAGGGCCGACAGAATGAGCGGGTAGAAGCGGTCGGCATGGCACCAACCTTGAACCAGGAAGAGGAAACATGAAGCTGATGGGGGGGCTGAGGATGAAAGACTGGAAGCGAGTCGGACTACTTGCATTGGGTTTTATGACTATTTTTGTCATACCTGCTCGTGCATCCGCGGCGGGGACGAAGATTGACTTTTCTTCGCTCGATCCCAACCAACTCTACAGATTGTCGGGCACACTTTACCTCCCGAAAGACGCTTCGAGTCCGGTTCCTGCAATCGTTTTGATTCACGGATCCACGGGAATCGACCGGCGCGGCGTGCTTTATCGCCAACCGCTCCTCGATGCGGGAATTGGGATTTTCGAAGTCGACTTCAAGACGGGGATTTTCAAGGGCACTACGGACCGGCCAAACCCCAACTCTTTTCTGCCGATGGCTTTCGCGGCGCTAAAGGAATTGCGAAAACTACCCTCCGTCGATCCCAACCGCATCGGCATTATGGGCTTTTCTTTGGGCGGCAACATAGCCTTGAGAACAGCCATGGAGACCAATGTTAGACATTGGATGGGAGATGACAAGGGATTCGTTGCGTTTGTTATGTTCTACCCGGTGTGCAACCACTTCACAAAAGAGTTTGAAGCGAGCGGCAGCAAGCTGACCGGCAGTCCGATGATCATCTTTTACGGAACCGAGGACTCTTACGGCGAGGGCAAGGCCGTTCCGGAACTCAAAAGCCTGCTCGCGAAAAAATACAATTTCCAACTGATCACGGTTGAATATGCGGGTAGTACGCACGGTTTCAACCTCAATGGACCCGAAATGAACTTATTCGATCCGGCCGCCAAAGGGATGAGAGCCCACATAAGATGGAACCCCGAGGCAACGAACGATTCGGTAACCAAAGTGGTGGCATTCCTGCGTGAGCATTTGGTTGCAAGATGATCGATGCCGGTTCATGGCTGCGATGAGGGAAGAGTAAGACCGACTGACTCATGACGCGTCAACCCTGCGAACGGAGGGAGAAAGATGTATTTGGCGCAGAACGTTCGAGTGATGGCATGTCTGGGCTTGGGGCTGCTTGCGGTTACGGTGGCCAATTCGCAGAGTTCGCCGGTACTTGATCAGATCACCCAGCATGAACAAGTGCTCGCGGAAGCGCGGGCGGCTCGACGCGTGAGCGATGAAGGATTTGAGCTGATTGTGCTTGGCTATCTATACAGGCAAGCAGGGCAGATGCAAAAGGCGCTGAATTGCCTCAACGAGGCCTTGTCGATTGAACAGAACGCGGGTAACCAGGCCGCCCAGGCAATGGCGCAGAACACCATGGGCCGGGTCTACAGCGACCTCGGCCAGCAGCACCACGCATTGGCGCTGTTCGACCAGACGTTGCCCATTTGGCACAACCTGGGGATTCGGCAAGCGGAAGCCAGCACGCTGACCAATATCGGCAGGGCTTGTAACGACCTGGGTCGGCGGGAAGAGGCGCTGAATGACCTGAATGAGGCGCTGACGATCTGGCACGACGTAGACAGTGGGCAGCGCGGGGGGCGGATGCTCGACAGGAAGGACATGCTGCGCAACCTGAGGCAGCTGAAGGCTCTCCGGGAACTGAGCGAAGCGCTGCCGGCGAACCTGAAGGAGGCGGGCGGCCGCGCCGGCGAGGCGAACACACTGGACAATCTAGGAGAAACATACTCCGCCATGGGACGGGAGCAGGAGGCCTTTAATTATTTCAATCAGGCGCTCGCCATGTGGCGCGACGTGGGAGAGCAGGGTGGCGAGGCGCTGACCTTGAACAGCATGGGCAGAGCGTACGCCGACCTGGGGCAGAAGCAGAAGTCCCTTCAAGCTTTTAACCAGGCGCTGTCGATGTCGCGTACGATCGGCAACCGGCAGGCCGAAGCGCTCACCCTGAACAACACAGGGCGCCTGTATCGTGATCTGGGGCAACAGCAGACGGCTATGGACTACTACAACCAAGCGTTGCCGATCTGGCGCGAAACAGGAAATCGCATCGGGGAGGGGATGGCTCTCAACGATATCGGCAGGGCCTATGCCGACATGGGTCAGCCGCGAAAGGCACTGGAATACAGCGAGCAGGCGTTGCCGATCTGGCGCGAGACTGGGACCCGGCGCGGCGAAGCGATGACGCTGAACAACATGGGCCGGGATTATTCCAACCTGGGAGAAACAGGCAAGGCACTGGAATATGACAGCGAGGCGCTGCACATCTGGCATGAAGTCGAGGACCGGCGCGGCGAAGCGCTGGCGATGATGACCATCGGCTGGGCATACTCGGCGCGGAAAGAGCCAGAAAAGGCGCTGGCGAGCGAACTGGCGGCTTTGTCTTTGGCGACGGCCGCGGGCGATCCGGAGATTCAAGGTGGAATTGAAACCACGCTGATGATCGGCTTGCGCGACCAGCATCGCCCCGAGGACGCAATCTTCTTTGGGATGGAAGCGGTGAGCGCTTACGAACAGATTCGCAATAACATTTCAGGGATGGATAAGGATCTGCAATCTGGATTTGCGCAATCGAAGTCGATGACCTATCGCGTGCTGGCGGAGCTTCTGATTGAGGCCGGTCGGCTCGGCGAAGCCGAAGAGATTCTCGACCTGCTCAAGGAACAGGAGTTGAGGGACATTGTGCGCAGCGCCACTCCTGATGGCGCGGCCAAAATTGAATCGTTGAACCTCACTGCCGCACAGCGGAAGGCGCAGAGCGACATGGCGGATTTGGAAAAGAAGGCGCTGGCCTTTGAGCAACTCAGTGTTGAGGCGGCAGGCTTGCAGATCAAAGCGGCGCGCACCCCCGAGGAGGACGCTCGACTGAAGAAACTGATCGCAGGCATGGACGAAGAAAACTCAGCGATACTGGCGTACTTCAACGGGACAATCTATCCGGATCTGGAGCGGAAGTCGGACGCCTCTCAAACAGCTGGAGTCTCGAGCGACGATCATTCCGCGCAGAGTTATCTGCAAAACACGATGACAAAACTGGGACCGCATGTGCTGGGTATCCGGCTCTTGCTGGGAAAGGATCACGCCTATGAAATCGTGGTCACTTCCGGCGCGCGAAAAAAGTTCGAACTGCAAGCCACCCCTGCCGAGTTACGCGGCAAAGCACTGGAAGTGCTCAAGGTTCTGGGCTTGCGCAACTCCGATCCGAGGCCACAGTTGGCTCAGCTCTATGGCATGATCGTAGCTCCCCTGGAAGATGAATTGAAGACCTTAAACACGGCTTCCGACGCAGGGGACCGCGTCCCGACCCTGCTGTGGTCCTTGGACGATGTGCTGCGCTACCTGCCGATGGGCGCGCTTTACGATGGCCACCACTACATGGTCGAGCGCTTCAACAACGTCCTCTTCACGCCCGAGAGCTACGGACATATGACGGATTCACCGCTCACGCACGGGTCCAAACCCAGCGTATTGGCAATGGGCCTGTCAAAGAGTTACGGCGGCTTGCCGCCGCTTCCCGGCGTGATGCCGGAGTTGGATGCGGTGGTCCACGATCCCGCGGTGCCTGAATCGCATGGCCCGATGGAGGGAAGGTTGCTGCCAGATGAACAGTTCACGCTGGCTGCATTGAAGACAGAGCTTGGCTCCGGCAAAAGTTTCTCCGTGGTGCATATTGCCAGCCATTTTGTGGTGGAAGCCGTCAATGGTGAAGAGCCGTTTCTGATGCTGGGCGGAGAAAACAACGGAGACACGAAGGGATACGAGTGGAATCTTTCAGATTTAGAGAATTCCCCGGTTGCCTTTCACGGCACAAGACTTCTGACGCTCTCGGCTTGCAGCACGGCGAAAGACTATACGTCGAGGAACGGCCTGGAAATGGACAGTCTTGGCATGGTTGCGCAGCAGAAGGGTGCCGAAGCCGTAATGGCCACGCTGTGGGACGTAAATGACGCCAGTACCAGCCGTATCATGAGCGACTTCTATTCGAGATGGGTAAAGCATCCCGACGATGGCAAAGCGGAGGCATTGCGCCAGGCGCAGATCGCATTCCTGCGTGGGTCTTCCGCGTCGCCGGGCGGTGAAAGCAACCGCGGCCTTCAAGTAGAACCAGAGCCAACGTCCGCGGCGCATGATGCCGGTTATTCTCATCCGTATTACTGGGCACCCTTCGTTCTGATTGGAAACTACCAGTAGCGTCGCCAAGGTCAAAGTCTCGGTGGCGTTCCAAGCTAATGACGGACAATCTGGAAACTAGCCCTCACTTGACGAGAACAGACCAAATCACTCATCCAGGTTCGGTTCCGGTGTGTCTAGAAGATTCGTCCTGATAACTCGGTAGGATCGAGGAATCCGTCGAGAAAGTGTTGGCTGCCGGTTTGTCCAGCGCGAAGACTTCTCTCCACAAGCCAACGAAATACCCAACAACATGCCTCACTGGTTGCCAGGGGATGACTACCTGACCAACTTCAGAGTGGGAGATCCCTACGTCAAGG
>Ga0182014_10006963_pt1 | contig 11986 bp, 12 predicted proteins | sample 612S2DmetaG_FD_120489 | JGI IMG/M metagenome (GOLD analysis project Ga0182014, IMG submission 120489) | Permafrost microbial communities from Stordalen Mire, Sweden - 612S2D metaG | ecosystem: Environmental > Terrestrial > Soil > Wetlands > Permafrost | place: Sweden: Stordalen | collected... | reverse complement strand
GGGCACTGCCGGATAAGCCGCAGATGCCCACGTTCCGACAGGAGTCGGTTTAATAACGACGATAAGCCCAGTTCGCTTATGCTCGCACCGCACGGTCGGATCGCGCATAATAGGTCGATGCGATACCACGGCATGGTCATCCGGCCTCCGAGCGAGGCAGACAGTTACATCTTGCAGGTCACGTACGGTTGTTCTCATAACCGCTGTGCGTTTTGTGGCACCTACGTGGACAAGCCTTTCCAAGTCCGTCCGATCAAGGAGGTGCTGGAAGACATCGCGCTGGCTCAATCGCAACTTCCTGAAACGCGGCGCGTCTTTCTGGCCGACGGAAACGGCCTGGTGTTGAATACGGAGCGGCTGGTCACGATTCTTGACGCACTGACGTCCGGGTTCCCCCTGTTAAGACGTGTGGGAATCTACGCCAGTGCCCGCGATATTCTCGGCAAGACCGACGCCGATCTGGCCCTGCTTCGCCAGCGAAAGCTGGAGATCGTGTACCTGGGCCTGGAGAGCGGGAGTGACGAGGTACTCCGCCGCGTCCGCAAGGGAATCACGGCCACCGAGATGGTGGAGGCCGTGCATCAGGTGAAACGCGCCGGAATGCGAGCCTCGGTCATCGCGCTCCTGGGGCTCGGCGGAACGAAACTCTCGGCTCAACACGCCGAAGCAACGGGCCGTGTCGTCCGAGCGATGGATCCGGAGTATCTCTCCATGCTCACCCTGATGCTCGTTCCCGGCACCGAGTTGTACGCAAACTGGGAGTCGGGCACGTTCGAGTTGCCGGAACCAGCGGACCTGCTCCATGAGTTGCGACAGGTCATCGCTCAGCTCGATGGCCTTTCCCGCTGTATTTTCCGCAGCAATCATGCCTCGAACTACCTGCCCCTGGCCGGAACGCTTTCGCGGGACAAAGCCCGTCTGTTGGCCGACATCGACGAGGCCCTCACCAGAGGCCGATCCGCCCTTCGGCCGGAGATGTGGCGGGCCTTGTAGCGGCCCCTTTCTCGTACTCTCCTCCGTATGCCGCGCCGTGTCGGAATACCACGGTTTGACCCACCGCCGGGCCAGGGCTAGACAAGTACCCGCTGGTTGCCCTACCGTTACGCTTCCGTCAGCAGGCCGTGCAAAGATCGGGTGGGACTTTGGGTGGGACTCCCACAAGAAACAAGAAATGGGGTCCGCAGTTGAATCTACGGAACCCATTGAAAAGAAAGGACTTAAACAAGCGGAGGGCAAGGGAGTCGAACCCTCAACGGCTTGCGCCGCACCTGATTTCGAGTTTCGTGGCGTACCTCTTCTATAGTGGTTCACCTCTGACTACCACATTTCCTAAGTGTTGACGGCTATTAGGACTTGTGGTATCTTCTGGTTTGACGGGGCTACCCGACGTTTGACGTAGTTTTCTCTCTGAGGTAGCCCCAGGGTAGCCCCGAGAATCCCACGGGAAAAACAGAGGTTGAAAATCATGCACAGCGAAACCCAGGAAAACAGGCGGTTCGCATTCACGAAGACCCGGTTGATGGGGCTGCCTGTCCCCGATGCCGGCCGGGTGGTGTACCACGATGCCCAGACGCCAGGCTTGATCCTGCGGATTACCGAGAGGGGCCAGCGATCGTTCTCCTTCTACAAGAAGGTGCGTGGGCGACCCGTCCGCTGGCTCCTGGGGACGTTCCCGGCGATGACCGTTGAGCAGGCCCGCACCGCCTGTCGCGTCACGTCCGGTGCCGTTGCCCAGGGGAAAGACATCCAAGGCGAAAGGCAGGCCGCGCGGCACGAGCAGACCGTGGGCGGTCTATTTGCGTTTTGGCTCGATACCCACGCGAAACAGCACAAGAGGACGTGGCAGGAAGATGAGCGGCAGTACAACAGCTTCCTCAAACCGTGGGCGAACCGGAAACTATCGTCGATCAAGAAGGCTGACGTGCAAGCCCTCCACGCCAAGGTGGGAACCAAGAACGGCAGATACTCTGCCAATCGTTTGATGGCCCTCCTATCCGCGATGTACGGCAAGGCAGACGACATCGGCTATCGTGGTGCCAACCCTTGCAAGGGCATCACGAAGTTCAAGGAAACCTCACGCGACCGCTGGTTGCAGGGCGAGGAGTTGCAGCGATTCTTCGCCGCCCTCGAAACGGAGCCCAACCGCGATGTACGCGACTACTTCCTAATGTCGCTGTTTGCGGGTGCCAGGAAGGGGAATATCCTCAGTATGCGATGGGTGGACGTGAATCTTGACACCGCCCTTTGGCGCATTCCCGGCGAAGATGCCAAGGCCGGCCAGCCTATCGTGATCCCGCTGGTTGAACCGCTGGTTGCCCTGCTCCGCGACCGCCACGCCAGGAACGGCACGTCGCCTTGGGTGTTCCCCAACCGCAAGGGCAACCACATGGCCGAGCCGAGAGGGGCATGGAGCCAGATCATCAAGAGAGCCGAGATTTCCGACGTAAGGCCGCACGACCTACGGCGAACACTCGGTTCTTGGCAGGCCATGACGGGTGCCACGCTGCCAATCATCGGCAAGATGCTAGGCCACCGCGCACAGGTGACGACGGCAATCTATGCCCGGCTGGATGTAAGCCCCGTTCGCGTAGCAGCGGAGCGGGCCGTCGGCGCCATGATCACCGCCGCGGGGGGCATTAAGATGATTGAGATGCAAGCGCATGCTAAGGAGGACGAAGAAGATGAAAGTCCTTAGTGACCGCGAGCGGCTTCGAGGAGAGATTTTCGATTGGTATATGAGGACTCTATCAATGGCCGACACCTTTCCGCCCGGCCTTCACGGCCGTGCCCTTGCGTTGTTGTATGTAGACGCGAAGGGAACCCCAAACGACTCTGCGACGGAAGACGAGTACCTCGCACTGCTCCGCAAAATCAATCATCGCCCTGATGATGCCCAATGGCCGACTCAGGTTAAAGTCGCAAGAGGCTTGGGCCTGCCGAATCGGATGTCTGTGAAACGCCTAATCGACCGTGGCGAATTGAAAACGAATGGGGCAAAGGGCAAGGGCTGCCGTGTCGATCCAGCCAGCATCTTGGCCTATTGCGAAAAAGAGGGAATCGCCTACAACGATACATGATCGTTTCGTAACCTCTTCGTAACCGACCCGAAAAATCTTTTGCAAGACGTATAGAGCCTTCGGCCTAAACCGAAGGCTTTTTGTTTTTTGAACGTAACGGCTGCCGACCAGGCCGTAGACTACGGGCGTTGACCACGTTTTCCCGTTTGACACGTTTTGGCCCGGAGGTATTGCACTATGCCCGCCACGTTAGACCGTCCTGCACTTCTCACCCGCGAACAAGCCGCCGAGTATCTCGGCATCGCCGCACAGACGTTAGCCGTCTGGGCGACAACCGGTCGCTACGATCTCCCGTTCATCAAGGTTGGGCGCTGCGCCCGTTATCGCAAGGCCGATCTCGACAAGTTCATCGAACGGCGTACCGTCGGAGCCACCCAGGAGTAGACACAAAAACCCGCTGCGGCCTCGCTTGCAAAGTTTGGCCGCAACGGGTTCGGAAAGAACACAATGCCCATTGTACCGCAAAAATTGCTGCCGCACCACCGCGAGGAGTTGGCCAAGTCCGGTCTGACGGCCGCAACGATCCGCGAGGCGAGCATACGCTCTGAAACCGACCCAAAAAAGTTGGCCAAGATTCTGGGTTGGGAGACTTTCCCTGCAAAGTGTTGCCCCGCGATTGTTTTTCCGTTCGTCGATACCGTGGGCCGCAACGGCTATGCCCGAGTCAAACCAGACCATCCACGACAGAGTGACGGCAGGGTCGTCCGGTATGAATCACCCCGCAGCCAGCCCAATCAAATATACCTGCCGCCTGGCGTTCCCGATGTTCTTGCCGATCCGACGCAGGCATTGCTGTTTACTGAGGGGGAAAAGAAGAGTCTTTGCGTCGCCCAACACGATTTCCCGTGCATCGGACTTGTTGGCGTGTACGGCTGGAAAGCAAAAGACGACGAGGCGTTCCTGCCCGCTCTTGATCGAACCGAATGGGAGAACCGGCCGGTCTACATCCTTTTCGATAGCGACATCGCCACGAATGGGGATGTTCAAGCCGCCGAATCACGTCTGGTTGCCCAACTCGAAAACCGTGGGGCCAGAGTCAAAGTCTGCCGAATCCCCGAGCGACCGGCGGGGACGGACGGCAAGCCGACGAAACAGGGGATTGACGATTATGTCGTCGCCCAAGTCGCCAAGGGCGTCGATCCGAAAGAGGCGATCCGGAAATTGCTCGATGCGGCTGAACAGGCGACGAACGAGGTCAAGTTTCCCGCAAAAAATGCCGATGCGGGGCGGGAAGCGGATTCCTTCCTGCAGGCTGTCGGCCACGACGGTTTGCCAACCCTGCGATCTTGGCGTGGAGGTTGGATGCGTTGGAGCAAAGGCAATTATGATTTGACTCCGCCGTCCGAAGCCCGTGCGGCGTTGGTGCGGCACCTCGACAAGAAGTTCTCCAGGCTTTCGTCCCACGTCATCGGCAACGTCCTGGAGGTCCTGCGTGCGAAAGCCATGCTGGCCGCCCGAATCGAGCCGCCCGCGTGGATCGGCGACAAGCCGGGACCGTGGCCAGCCGATGAGATTCTTGCGGCACGAAACGGACTGGTCCACATTCCGTCATTCGTTGCTGGCCAGAAAAATTATATCATTCCAACAACGCCGCGATTTTTCACCACATCGGCCCTCGATTACGACTTCCAAGTCCGGGCTTTACCTCCGAAAACTTGGATCACGTTTCTCTCCCAACTCTGGCCCGACGATTCGGCCAGCATCAACACGTTGCAAGAGTGGATGGGCTACTGTCTCACACCCGACACTCGTCAAGAAAAGATTCTGTTGGGGGTTGGCCCAAAGCGATCCGGCAAGGGCACCATCGCTCGCGTGCATCGCAATTTGATCGGCGCCAGCAATTGCTGCGGGCCGACGTTGGCCAGCCTGTCCCAAAACTTCGGTCTGTGGCCGCTACTTGGAAAGTCTCTTGCCATCATCAGCGATGCCCGCCTTGGAGGCAGAATGGATTCGCAGATTGTGGTGGAGAGGTTGCTGTCGATCAGCGGAGAGGATGCCATTACCATAGATCGGAAGTTCCTGGAGCCGGTCACGGCCAGGCTGACGACACGCTTGATAATCTTCAGCAATGAACTACCACGCTTTGGTGACTCCAGCGGCGCGCTTGCCGGTCGCATGATCCTGCTGCGGATGACCCGTTCATTTTTTGGACAAGAAGACCTCGATTTGGGGAACAAGCTGCGAGCTGAACTTCCGGAGATTTTGTTGTGGGCAATCGAAGGATGGCGCCGGCTACGCGAGCGTGGCCGATTCGAGCAGCCCAAGAGCGGCAAGGAAATGTTGGACTCCTTGGAAGACCTGTGCAGCCCGATCAGTCAATTCTTACGTGAGGAATGCCTGGTCAACGATGGGCAACGGATTGCGAGATGTAATCTCTACTTCAGCTACGTGCAATGGGCCAACGGGCAGGGACGAAAACACATCGAGGACGAAGCAGAATTCGGCCGGCACTTGCGAGCGATCCTGCCGAACCTGAAAGACGCCCGCTTCCGCGTTAAGGGCAAGGTTGTACGCTTCTACGTGGGCGTCGGGAAGGGGGTGTGACAGGTGTGACACGTTTTGAGTCATTTAAGCAAAACTAACGGGTAAGGAGAGAAGGGGAGGGAGTAAGAGTAGAGACAAAATAGGGAAAACCGTGTCACACCTGTCACAGGTGGCACAGGAACAAAAATAGGAGAATGAAAACATGCCCCGTTATTTTCCGCGAATCGGATGGAAGCTGGTCGACCGATTTGACCTTGGCCGACTTGATCGGCTGGTTCAGGAATCGACCGGGGCGGCTGTAACCGAAAGGGTAGTCTTGCCTAATATAAGGTACGTCGAGGGTAATAAAAGCTAACTTTCGGCAGCGTAACAGAGGCATTTTCGGGGGGGGGCTTATGGAGAGGCCACCTCCGACTGTTCACTGGCTCGCTTGATCTCGTCCAAAGATTTTCCATTCTCGTTTTCCCACTCGATCCAACCGTCAGCAGAACGACCAAGCACCACGGCGGCGGCACCGCTGGGCGACCTAAACGGATGATCGCGAGTGAACCGCAGCATCCCGCCCTCGTCATTAACGAGAACCCCTTCATCAAGCAATTGCTTCCGTTTTCGGCCGACGGTCTCGACAGCATGAGGCGCGATGTGGAGCCGGGCAATAGAGTCTTTCCGAACCACAAAACCATCTGCCACCAAAGCCCCAGTCGCATTTGCATCTTTACTCCGGCAATAGAACTCGTCGGCAGGAGGTGGGAATGGTGTTCCATTTGCCGGCGCAGGATCAATTTCCTCTGCCGGCTCAAATACATCGGCATAACCGAGTACTGATACCAGGAGCCTTAGGTCATCAAACAGTTCATCCATGCCCGGCTTTGTTGAACGCGGCTCGTCGGGCTCGCGATCGTTACAGAGCTTGAACTGGTCAACCTCCTTGGCCTTCTGCGTGCATCGCCACTCGAGCCAATGGGTATCGTCGTGGCTGAATCCGTCATCTGTCTTCGACAGTATCACGATTGCCGTGTCCCAGAACTCCTTCCTGTAGTCGTGGTTCCTAATGCGCTCCCATACGCTATCAGTTCGGCCAACATACACGGTCGGCGCTGCGTCTTCTTCCGATTCGCCTAACAACAGGTAGACCGCTAACCGATTCCACTCGTGGTGCTGCACAGCCTGGCTCAGCTTCCCGCGGGGAACAAGAATCGCCTGCAAGTCACGATACGGCATCTTAGCGATCCGAATTCTAGGCGGCTCACCGGCCAACAGCCTGACGTGGATTTCCGTTTCTTGTGACGGCATGTTTTCCCTCTCCAATGAAAAAGGAGCGCCGGAACCAAGGCCGCTCCCAACGCCCCGACCAAGGGGCACAGAAAAACAGCACCTGGCCCGACGCTCCCTGTGGGAGCGCGGGTCCAAGCACTGCCTTTTCTGTTCAAGGGCCCGGAGGCCCAGGTTGGTCGTTTGTCGAGAAGCAGTACGTGACGCTCACGCGTCGTTCAGTTGTCTTCATGGCCGTGGCTCTTGCACGGCTGTGACGGCATGGCTCCTTGATTCTGGTTGTTCATACCCGGTCGGCACATTGCCGACTGTTGCACGTTAATTTATCAGATCGCAACCACGGCCACCATACTGGTAGGGAGGGGGGCAGGCGATCCGCAGATACGAACCGGGCGGCAGTGCCCCCCGGCCGCCAACCCTCCCTTCAACCCGGCACTGGCGCGCCCCACGGCGTCGACGTTTGCGTCCTCTGGGGTCGGTTGGCCCAAAGCACACTGTGCCCACCGTGCCCCCCACGGCTGCGTCATGGGCGTTCTTGGCGTCTAGTGGCCCCGAGCTGCCCTCCCGGCGAAAAAGGGCGTCCAGGGTGGCGTACACGGCGCTAGACCGGATGTTAAAGTGGGTGGTTTAGAAGGCAATAATCCATAACACGACCGTTGACGGACGTCGTCGGTTGTGTATGATGCAAGTCGTTACTGCAACACATGTTACATGCGTTGCAGAGAAGTCGCCCATAACCAAATCGAAGGTCGTATCCCCAAAAGGTGCTGAAAATGAAGATCGTCAGCTACATCCGTGTTTCCACGAAAGCCCAAGGCGAATCCGGGCTGGGGCTGGAGGCCCAACGGTCGGCGGTGGAGGCGTTTGCCAAGACGCGAGGTGCCAAGGTTCTGGCCGAGTATCGGGAGGTCGAGACCGGCAAACGCAAGGACCGCCCGGAACTGGCCAAGGCCCTCGCCCACTGCCGCCGGTCACATGCTACGCTGGTCGTGGCCAAGCTCGACAGGTTGGCGCGGAACGTGGCGTTCACGTCCGCGATGATGGACTCCAGCGTCGATTTCGTTTGTTGCGACAACCCGCACGCCAACCGCCTCACCATCCACATTCTGGCTGCCGTGGCGGAAGCGGAAGCGGTGGCGATCTCGGAGCGGACGAAGGCGGCATTGGCGGCGGCCAAGGCCCGTGGTGTGAAGCTGGGATCCGCACGGCCTGGGCACTGGGACGGCCGAGAAGACCGGCGATTGGCAGGAACCCGACTTGCCGCCAAGGCCGCCGCGGAGGCCAACAAACGGGCGGCCAAGGAAGCCTATGCGGACTTGCTACCCGTCATCGGCACAATGCGGGCCAAAGGGCAGACGCTCCAACAGATCGCGGAGTGGCTCACCAACATGGGGCACACCACGCGGCGTGATAAACGGTGGAGTCCGACGCAGGTAGGGCGAGTACTGCAGCATGTAGGGAGCTGAAGGCGTCGTGGGGTAGATCGGCGGGGTCGGGGAATGAGTGGCAACGAAGTAGGCGTGAATGCCAGACGCCCACTCGGCAAACGACTCGTATCACCGGGCCGGCTGGAGAGGCACTAAAGCATGGGAACCCGAATTACCGGCCCGGTCAACTGCAACGGTTGATTCGCCCGGGCCATGTTTCTCAACGAGCGTCACCCAAATACCGCTTGGTCAAAGTCCTCTTGGCCAAGATTATGTCCCCTTTCGATCGACAGAAGCAAGAGATCGGCCAACAGATGGTAAGAGTCGTTCAAAGCCGACGCAACCTTCTCGTCGGGCAACTGCTCACCGTGTACCACCTTGCTTCGCAGACCGTAGAGCTTCTTGACGCCTTCAAACTTGGCTTTGCGTGTATCTCCGCGCTCTGCGAGGAGACATGCTGACAGCAGGGAAATCCGATAAACCAATTCCGATGTAATGCCAAAGATTGCCTCGATGCCGCTCCAGAGGCGAGCCACGGCAGATCGAGCATCTTTGGCAAAACGCCAATCAATCGCGGCTTCAAGAGCGAAGCGAAATGGCTGGCTCTGTGCGGCAAGATTGTTGAATACATCAAAGTGCTCACGAATCCAGGCGGCGTCGTCGACGGAAACCTCACCTGTCCGGGCATCCTGATTGGTCAGCAAAGTCAGATGAAAAGCGAGTAGATTGCCTTGAAACCTAGGCAGATCCCGCTTGGACCTGTAAACGGCCGCATCTGGTCCGTCCTCCCGCAGTTGTTGCTGAAATACATGGGAAGTCCGTTCTTGATGACCAGCAATGATGTTCCATGAGTAGGAACTGCACGCAACACATAGATGCTGTGTGAAACCTCGCAATACCAACAGAGTTGACGCCAACCAAGCCCGGTTCAGGGTGTCGTAGCCGGGCAGAATCGCAGCGTCCTTTGCGGATTCTATTTCGGAACAGCACCCTGGAGCAACAGGTTCCAGAACAGCCCAACCGCGAAAACCGACAGCTCCGGCACACGCCACGTCGAATACGGAAAGGGGCTGTTCAAGAGGACGGAGCGAAACCCCAGGCGCAAGCGTTAACGCCGCTGCGGAACGAGGAAGTCCCGCGATCAGAACATACCAGTTTCCGTCGTGAGCCTCTGGTGAGGGCGACTCCTCGCTCATGACCACTCCGTATCCAAGGCTGGCAAACCTACTCCGCAACTCGATTTTCACCTCCGTCAGTATAGGCGGCCGTGCATGGCCGCACAAGCGAGGCACGACTGGCTCCTCTGGCCGGCGTGCGGAAGATCGGCTGGCTCGGCGGATGGGTGGCGACGGGGTAGGCGATCGCGCGGGGGCAGTGGCGAGCCACGACACGGCATTGGTCCGCCCGCCTAGGCGCCGTCGTTCGTTTCGACAGTTGAGACGTCGTTCGCCATAGACTCGATTTCAAGGGACTTGATCCGCGGCCCGAAGACCTTGCGAAGGCGCACCACAGCATCTACCATCCATTTCAAGTGGTCGGTCCATTGATCTTTGACGCGGATATCAGCATTTCGTCGAAGCAGAATGACCTTGTCGGTGGCCTCAGGATTGGGATTCCAGAGTAGCGGTTCTCCCACGGCCTCTTCAATCTCCGCACGACTCTCGAGTAACTGGTTCAGCGCAGCGCCGCCGCCGAAGCGATTCATCATGTAAACTCGGACGCCGATGACGGCTTCATCCACGTTTGCCGTCGCCGAAAGGTGGTAGCCCGTTCTTCCCAGCGCGATATTGTACCAATACTGCGGCCTTGGGGTTTGAACACTGGGCAGAGCCTTCGCCGTCAACAGAGCTTCTCGAAAAGCGGTCCACCATTCGAGCTGGAGCCGCCGTGTTGGTGTGAGTTCAGTCTTGCCAATGACCACAACCGGCCGCACTCCCGTGGGCCGACTGACCACATTGAACCGCACAGCCGGTTTCGATTCGTCGATTACCCAAAGTTCTACCTGCACACCGAAAAACGAGAGATCCTCAATGCTGTTGTCGTTCAGCCAGTCGAAGGTCTTCCGATGCTCGTCGGTGAACGTAGAGGCGACCCAAACCACCGTCTTGGCGCCAAGAGATGCTGCGTATGTCAGCGACTTCCCAAGGTGATCGTGATCTGTGCCGTTAAGCTGGTTCTCGATGACAACATAGTTGCCGGTTGCCGAGTCCCGGGCGAGGATGTCTGCCGCGAACGGTCCTACAGCCACTTCCGTGTGCTCGATCTCAAGTTCCAAACCGATCGCCTCGCCAAGGCGTTGGATGTTGTCGGGATGAGCAAGCCACGGTGTGAAATCCGCCGCTTCGTTGGGCCACATAGTGCGAGGCTCAACGGGTCGAAGAGTTCCCAAGGAAGGTTCGCTCATGGTTCGTCCGCCGAGTGCAAATGTGCTCGATAACGTGCTGTCCACTTCCGCTATGGTAGCCCGCCGCGCACGGCCCCACAAGTGGGCGTTTACTCGCTCGGGATTTACCGCCACGTCTCAGCAATACCTGTTGCCCCGTCGCTACCACCACGGGCGCAGTTGTCAGTCGCCATGTCGCACACAACCTCATAATATAGGAGGTTGCCCACCGCCCCGTGAAGTTTCGTGGATACCAGCCGACTTCATAAATTATGAAGTCGCCGACACGGGATTCGCCGCTCGATAATTGGCTGGACCTCGGTGATCCGCGACGGGCGACGACCGTGGGAGGAAAACATAGAAGGGGATGGCATGGCGACAACCGAGAACCTATCCGACAGGGGGCACCTGGATTGACCCAGGTGCCCCCATAGGGCAAACACATTCAACGGGCTCTGACACGGCCAAGGCCGAGGAGGAGAGTACGCTGCCAACGGGTCAGGAAAACCCACCACGGCTCGGTCCAAACGGATACGTGAATCGCTGTCATGATATTCCTCCTTCTCCAGGGGTTTCGCGTAAAAGAAACGGGCTTACGGGGGACCGGGAAGTGTTCTCCCGCCCCTGCCTTCGCCCTAGAATTACCAGCTACTGCTACGCGCTCTGAGGCCGTCAGATGAAGCGACGAAGAGAGTAACCGTTCACGCCCCGGGGAGCAATGAAGGAACAGGTTGGTGGGCGAGATGAGCTGCGACCGTTTGAGCCAAAAAGGCGAAGGCGTTGCGATGCTGTTGGCGGCAGGTTTCCACCACCGTCAACATCGTCTCGACGAAGCGGCTGCCACTGGCGCTTTGGGTCCCAAAGGAAAGTTTTCGCCAAATCACCGCATGACGCAACGATCGCTCGCCCGCATTGTTCGTCGGTTCGATCCCTTCGTGGCGCAAGAACGTCCACAGCCACGGACGGTGTTCGTACAGTTCCCGACACGTGCCGCGTGTATCGGTGTGACCGCATTGGGTGCCGCGCAGCAGCAAACGCTCCACATTGCGGCGGACAGGTCCCATCCGACGCAGCAATGCCGCCCGCGAGATTCTGCCTTGCCGAGAGTCGGCCCAGTGCTCGAACAACTCGCACGCCGCATGCCGCAAACGACAGCCGAGGTGCTTCGCGCGAGGGTCGCCGCTGTCGATCATCGCCTGGAAATCGCGTTTCAAATGAGCCCAGCACCACTGCAAACTGCCCAATGGAACTAAGCTTGTTTTCTAACATGTTTGGCTGTTTGACGATACTTGCCTTTCCGGTAACGGTCGGCGGGACGCGGGTAATGGCGACCGGGACGGAGC
>Ga0182014_10006962_pt1 | contig 11987 bp, 8 predicted proteins | sample 612S2DmetaG_FD_120489 | JGI IMG/M metagenome (GOLD analysis project Ga0182014, IMG submission 120489) | Permafrost microbial communities from Stordalen Mire, Sweden - 612S2D metaG | ecosystem: Environmental > Terrestrial > Soil > Wetlands > Permafrost | place: Sweden: Stordalen | collected... | reverse complement strand
TGGCTAGAAATTTTTTCCTTGATTTGCTCGACCATAACTACCCTCCAATGTGATGATTTCACATTTTCCCAATAATCAACTTTATCAGGCATTCTCTGTCTGCGCCATTCATCCGTTTCAAGGAAAAACTGGGAGAAAACTTAACTTAATGTTTCATTATTGTGAACTTTCCTTCACAGATCTCACAATGGTCGTTACTCGAATGCCTTTGGGCCGCGAAGCAAGCCACTTCATGAGACTTTCCTGGGCTTCGTCCACACAAATTGCGAAGCGAGCGAAGGCCGACATGAGTTGCCCAACAGCTCGACATCGTCCACTCAAAGAACGCCAGTGGCGTTCTCGTTAGACCAAATCAGGAAAGAAGATGTCGATTTCACGCTGGGCAGATTCCGCGGAATCAGATCCGTGCACAAGATTCTCGCGCAGTCCAATTGCGAGGTCACCGCGAATCGTCCCTGGGGTGGCGTCTTTCGCATTGGTTGCCCCCATGAGACCTCGCACGACTTGCCATGTGTTGTCGGGGCCTTCCACGATGGTCACGAGTGCGGGACCTTGTGTCATGAATTCAACGAGCTTGTCATAGTAGGGCTTGCCGTGGTGTTCGGCGTAATGACGCTCGGCCGTCTTAACATCTATCAACCGCATCTCGGCCGCGACAATGCGCAATTGCTTAGCCTCGAGGCGGCCAATGATCTCGCCAATGAGACCACGCTCCACGCCGTCGGGCTTCACAATGAAGAGGGTTCTATCCACGACGAAGCAATCTAACAGCAGTTAGCTCAAGTGACGAGAGCGCACCCGCATCACTTCGCCCCGAACTTCGGCAACGAGGTACAGGCTGCCGGCGACGACGATGAGGTCTTCGTCGGTCGAACGCTCTCGCGCGTGTGCCAACGCCGCCGTCGCGCTCGGGTGTTCGTAGGCGACGCCGCCGTGACGACGTACGGCATTGGCGACCTCGTTCGCCGAAACCGCTCTCGGGGAGTGCGGCGCGCAACAGTGGAACTCGGTGAAGCCGAGGGTGACCAGTGGTTCGACCATATCGTCGATGTCGCGGCCGCTCAACATGCCGAGTACACAACGTCGCTCCCCCGCCACGTGGAAGGCCCCATCGAGAGTGGCGACGAGTGCCTTCACGCCGGCGGGATTGTGCGCGCCGTCGATGACGATCATTGGCTTGCGCGAGACGAGCTCCATACGACCCGGCATGCGAGCCTTGGCGAGTGTCGAGGCGACCGTCTCTTCGCCGAGCGCGCGACCGAGGAAGGCTTCGGCCGCGACGATGGCCGTCGCGGCGTTCACGCCTTGGTGGATGCCGTGAAGTGAGACGAGCAGCTCTTCGTAGCGCGTGAAGGGCGTACGTAAGGTGATCGCGCGGCCGCCGAGGGCGAGTTCGTTCTGCTCCAGCGTGAAGGACGCTCCGAGGAGCCAGAGATCCGCACCCAGTTCGACGGCTCGGCGTTGGGCGATCTCGACGACAATGGCGTTCGTCGTGGCCACGATGGCGATGGCGTCGGCGCGAAAGATGCCGACCTTGTCGCTCGCGATCGCCGCGATCGTCGGGCCCAGTACCGCGGTGTGATCCAGGTCGACGTTGGTGAGTACGGCGACGACGCCGTCGATGACGTTCGTCGAATCCCAAGTACCGCCCATACCCACTTCGATGACCGCGACGTCGACGCCCTCATCCGAAAAGTGCAAGAACGCCGCCGCGGTCAACAGTTCGAACCTCGTGAGGGCAATGCCACTGACGGACTCGACGTCGGCCAGTCGCTGGAGGAGCGTAATCAACTCCTCGTCGTCAATCGGCTCGGAGTTGATGGCGATTCGTTCGTTCACGGCGTGCAGGTCCGGACTGGTGAAGGCGCCCACCCGAAGTCCGGTCGCACTCAAGAGAGCGCTGGTGAGGGTCGTCGTCGTGCCTTTTCCGTTGGTGCCCGTGACGTGAATCGTGGGGTAGTCGCGCTGCGGATCGGCGAGCATCGCCAGGGTGTCGACGAGGGGCTGAAGCGTCGGTACCTCTCGTCGATTCGGCGCGACGAGTTCGTAGTCGACGTGCGATTCCAGCCACGTCAGCGCGTCGACGTACGTCGTGAAGCGCACGCGTTAGCTCGCGCGACGGGTGCGCGTCGCCTTTCGCAATTCGTATTCGGGGGCGACCTTGTCGCGCACCGAGTCGGCGGTCACGACGCAGCGCAGAACGTCCGTGCGCCCGGGCACGTCGAACATCGCCTCCAACAAGACGGCTTCGAGAATGGATCGCAGTCCGCGCGCGCCGGTGCCGCGCTCCAGGGCGAGGTCAGCGATCGCTTCGAGCGCGCCCTCGTCGATGACCAACTCGACGCCGTCCATCGCGAGTACCTGTTGGAACTGCTTGACGAGGGAGTTCTTCGGTTCGGTCAACACGCGAATCAACATGTCGCGGTCGAGTTGTTGCACGGCACTCACGATCGGCAGGCGACCGATGAACTCGGGTATGAGACCGAACTTGACGAGGTCTTCGGGAAGGGCGTGACGGAACAGTTCAATGTCACCCTTGCGCTTGGATTCGACGGGCTGGTTAAAGCCCATCGACTTCGTACCGAGTCGACGTTCGATGATCTCCTCGAGACCGGCGAAGGCGCCACCCACCACGAACAAGATGTTGGCGGTGTCGATGGTGATGAACTCCTGGTGCGGATGCTTTCGACCACCCTGGGGTGGCACGCTCGCGACGGTGCCCTCGAGAATCTTCAGCAGCGCCTGCTGAACACCTTCCCCGGATACGTCACGCGTGATCGAAGGGTTCTCAGCCTTGCGCGCGATCTTGTCGATCTCGTCGATGTAAATGATCCCGCGCTCGGCGCGCTTCACGTCGAAGTCCGCGGCCGACAGGAGCTTCAGGAGAATGTTTTCGACGTCCTCGCCGACGTAACCGGCCTCGGTCAGCGCGGTGGCGTCGGCGATGGCGAAGGGCACGTTGAGCATCCGGGCCAACGTCTGGGCGAGGAACGTCTTGCCACATCCGGTCGGCCCGAGGAGCAGCACGTTCGACTTGGCCACCTCCACGTCGTCGTCGTGCAGCGGGCCGGTTTGAATGCGCTTGTAGTGGTTGTACACCGCGACGGCGAGAATCTTCTTGGCTTCGACCTGGCCGATGACGAACTCGTCGAGGAAGGCTGAGATCTCGCGCGGCGTCGGGAGGTCGTCGAGGACAAACTCGGGGCGGTCACCGAATTCGTCGGCGATGATGTCGTTGCACAGGTCGATGCACTCGTCGCAGATGTACACGCTGGGCCCCGCGATGAGCTTCTTTACCTGCTTTTGACCCTTCGCGCAGAAACTGCACTTAATAAGGTCGTTGCTTTCACCAAACTTCGCCACTGATTTCCTCCGACATGACCTCCGCCGCGACCATCCTACGAGGCGACAACGTCAAATCTTGGCACCTACGCCCGCGCCGTGATTACTTCGTCAATCAGTCCGTATTCCACGGCTTCGGTGGCACTGATGATGAAGTCACGGTCGGTGTCCTTGGTGATGCGCTCGACGGACTGACCCGTGTCCTGGGCGAGCATGTCGTTCAACATGTCCTTCATGCGAAGGATCTCGCGGGCCTGGATCTCGATGTCCGACGCCTGTCCTCCGACGCCTCCCCACGGTTGGTGCAGCAACACGCGCGCGTGCGGCAACGCGAAGCGCTTGCCCTTGGCACCGGCGCCGAGCAACACGGCGGCGGCCGAGGCCGCCTGACCGAAGCAGAACGTCGAAACGGCCGGCTTGATGTACTTCATCGTGTCGTAGACCGCGAGCAGTCCGGTGATGTCACCGCCCGGTGAGTTGATGTAGAGGTTGATGTCCTTGTCGGGGTCCTCGGACTCGAGAAAGAGCATCTGGGCGCAGATCAGGTTGGCGATCGTGTCGTCGATGGGCGTGCCGAGGAAGATGATGCGCTCGCGCAGCAGTCGGCTGTAGAGGTCGTAGGCGCGCTCGCCCCGGTTCGACGATTCGACGACCGTGGGGACGAGGTAGTTCTGGGCTCTGAAGTATTCGTTCACCCGACTACCTTAGGCGTCAGCGTCCGTCACCTCGGCGCCGTCATCGTCGGTTTCGGCGGCTTCGGACTCGGATTCGTCGGCTTCCACGGACTGATCGGCGCGCAACATCGCGTGGTCGATCTCGACACCCTCGGGGTCCACGTAGACGACGTTCTCGATCAACCACTTCGACGCCTTCATCTTCGAGACCTCGGCCGTGAAGCTGACGACGCGGCCGGAATCGCGGAGGTTGTCGCGGAGTAGATCCGCCGACACCCCCATCGCCTCGGCGGTGCGTTCGAGTTCTTCGTCGATCTCTTCGGGCGTTGCCTCGAGGTGCTCGGCGGCGACCAACGCGCGCATCGCGAGATCGACGCGCACGGCGCGCACGGCGTCGTGGCGCAGCGTGGCGAGCAGGTCTTCGGGTGACTGATTGGTCACCTGCAAGAACATCTCCAACGTGAGTTTCTGGGCGCCGAGTCGCTCGCCGAGGTCGTGCAGACGCTCGTTGGTCTCGGCGTTGATCAGTACCTCGGGGGCGACGTCCTCGGCCACGAGTTCGCTCAACGCGATCAGCGCCGCGTCACGTTGGGACATCTGGGCTTCAACGATCTTGCGCCGACGCATCTGCACAAGGATCGCCTCGCGCATCTCTTCGGCGCTCGTCCATTCGGAGTTCTCGGCGACCCACTCGTCGCTCAATTCGGGCAGTACTCGCTCTTGGACCTGCTTCAATTTCAACTCGTAGGTCGCGACAACGCCCTCGCCCACCGGCGCGTTCATCTTCAGATCTTCGCCGGCCTTGAGTCCCAGGATCAGTTCGTCGATACCCTCGGCGATCGAACCTGTACCGACGGTGTACATGAAGTCGGTCATGTCGAGCGGCTCCGCCTCGGTGGCGATCTGTTGGACGTGCACGTCCATCGTTACGAGGTCGCCGGTGACAATCGGCCGGTCGACGGGATTGAGCACGGCGTCGGTCTCGAGGTAGCGGTTGATCTGGAGGTCGACCTCACTATCCGTGACCACCGGGGAAGGAATGGTGACGCGCAGTTCGCGTTGGCCCTTGATGGAGATCTCCGGTCGCACCTCGACCTCGGCTTCGAAGGTGAGCTGGCCCTCCTCCTCACCGGCGGTGATGTTGATGTCGGGCTGACCGATCGGGTCGATGAGCGAATCGGCGACGGCGCGAGCGTAAAAGTCGGGCAGCGACTCACGAATCGCCTCAGTGCGCAGAACCGAAGTGCCGCCGATATTGGCGATCAGGACGTTCTTGGGGACCTTGCCCTTGCGAAAGCCCTTCACCGACACCTGCTTGGAAAGGACCTTCGCGGCCGCGTCCATCGCCTCGTCCATCTCGGCGTCGTCGATTTCGACGGTCAGCATGATTCGGTTGTTCTCGAGCAGGGTGGTCGTGGCGCGCATAGGCGTGCCAGCCTACTGGAGGGACTGCGAATGCATTAAATCATGATGACCAGCGAGTCAGCGAAGGCGCCCGCTATCACGCGATCCCCCCGGACGTCCGTCGCCGAAGCGGCAAGAAACGCCGCGGCGCTGATGCGTCCAGCGGCGCGACGCCAGAAGAGGGCGACCGGCGTCGTGATTTCGAGCGTCGGCGTGTCCGCGCTGTCGTTGAGGGCGAGCGCGCGTCCGTCGACGACGCCGATCAGCACGGATCTCGCGAGACGACCACTCAAGTTGACGCGAACCAGCGTGCCGTCGGGCGACTTCATGCGTTTGCCCACGATGTAGGGCAGCGCCGACTCGAAGCGGTTCACGACGATCTCTTCGCCGGGCCCGTGATCGTCCTCGGGTTGCAAGAGCGCGTCGCGGATGTCCTGGAGGTGTATCCAGCTATCGACGACACGCGTCTCTTGGAACCGATGGTACGGTCGCTCCCCTTCGGGACTCCAGCCGACCTTCTCCCAACCTTTGTCGTCGAGCGCGCGAAGCGCGGCGATCGAACGCGCGCACTGCACGCGCAGTTCGTCGAGTACTTCGAGGCCCGGTCGCTCGCGATTGGCCTGCACGAAGGCCTCGTTGAACTCGCCAATTGGATTGTGCACGTACTGCGGCCACTCCCCGTGATGCGCCGGTACCGCTTCACCGTGGAGCATTTTTTCAAATCCCACCAGGTGGCTGAGGACGTCTTTCACGCTCCAGCCGGGACACGGCGTGAGCGCGTCATAGCTCTCGGGGGGCTGCGGCCGAACCAACCGGTCAATCGAACCCCACGTCGTATCCAGCGCATCGATGATCCACTCGTAGGCCACGTCCGCCTCCACTGGTCCTGGTGCCAGCCTACGAAAGGGCGCTGGTGCGGATGACGATTTCAGCGTTTGTGTAACGATGGTGGGCACGGGGCGTAGCGCAGCTTGGTTAGCGCGCCTGGTTTGGGACCAGGAGGTCCCGGGTTCGAATCCCGGCGCCCCGACGAAGTGACGGTGTGGGATTCGTCCTTCTCGCGCAGCGGAAATCGACGCGGCGAAATTGGGCGCCGCTGGCCCTTTCGCTCACCTGATGGGCGCAGGCTGCTCGTCCGCCCTTTGGCTACGGCTGATCGGGCAGTCCCCCGCCGGTCGTCTCGATGCCCTTCAGAATTCGATCGAGGCGCCCCTGGCGATTTTTCTCCACCGTCTCAGCCTGTGTGACGTTGAAGTTGGCCAGCTCGGGATCGACGACCATCCCCTCGGTCACTTTCAGTGCCGCCCCGCACCGAGCGCAGCGCGTCGAGCCGAGTTTGTTCTCTTCGGAGCACGCTTAGCACGTGATGTAGGAACTCGTAGCGCCCCTCTCGTCGTCGATTCTCACCATTGTACGGCCCCTTCCAAAGTGTGGCCTCCGTTAGCGCGCCCCAATCGATTCTGGATCGGACAGTGCAACAATGACGTGATGAGTGAGTCGAACCCTCCGACGTTTCGACACGATTCGTTCAAGAAGTCGTCGCCCCATGATCGACGTACATTCCTTCGACGAACGCTCGGCGTCGGAGTGGTCGCCGGTGCCGCGGTCGCCGGAGCTGTGTATCTCGAGGAACGTCGGCCGTCGTCGGTCGCAACCACGACCACTCGGCCCTCTCCAACAACGACGACGACATCAGGTCCCGCCACCGCCGCGTCGTGGACACAACTCGGCACGTCATTGACCGGTTCCTTGGTACTTCCGTCCAATCCCCGCTACGCCATTGACCGTCTGCTGTACAACTCCAAGTTCGTCAACCTCCATCCCCGCGCCATCGCGTATTGCGCCACGCCCGATGACGTCGCGCGGTGCCTCGACTTCGCGACGTCGCACGACGTTGCCATCGCTCCACGTTCGGGCGGACATAGTTACGGCGGATATTCGAACAGCGAGGGCTTAGTCATTGACGTCAGTCGAATGGCGTCGATCAGCGTTGATCCGGCGGCAAACACCGCGCGGGTCGGTGCGGGCGCCAAATTGATCGACGTGTACAACGTGGTCGGCAACGCTGGACGACTCCTTCCGGGCGGATCGTGTCCGACGGTCGGCATCGCCGGACTCGCCCTCGGTGGCGGGATCGGTGTCTTCGGCCGCAAATTCGGTCTCACGACGGACAACATCCGTTCGGTGACCATCGTCACGGCCGACGCAAATGTGCTCACCGCCGACACGAACACCAACAGCGATCTGTTGTGGGCCAGTCAAGGCGGCGGCGGCGGCAATTTCGGTGTCGTGACGTCATTCGAGTTCGACGTACACCCCATGCCGGAGGTGACGCTGTTCACCCTCCAGTACCCGTGGGCGGCAGCGTCATCGATGTTGAGCGCGTGGGGTCAATGGGTTAATACCGCGCCGGACGAACTCTGGTCGAACTGCCAGTTGCTCACCCAGGGGACCTACGGGTACCTTCCCCAGATCGCTGGGGTGTACTGCGGCACACCGAGTGAACTCGCGAGCGTGCTCGCACCGCTCAAATCGGCCATCGGGACCGCGCCGACGTATTCCTTCAGCGGATCGAACAGCTACCTGAGTGCCATGGAGATTGAAGCGGGTTGCTCGGGCCTCTCGATCGCGGCGTGCCATCTGACGACCCAGAACCCGGCCGGCCGCCTCAGCCGAGAGGCGTATTCGGCGAAATCGAGTTACGTGGACGGTCCCATGAACGACGCGCAGGTGGCCGCGTTCATCAGCGCGGTCGAGAACCTCCACGCACACGCCCCGACGCTCGGGGGCGGTCTGGCTTTCGACTCCTACGGTGGAGCGATCAACCGCGTGGCGAGCGACGCGACGGCATTCGTCCATCGCGACAAACTGGCCTGCATCCAAGCGACGTACTCCTGGTCGAGCTACACGCCACCGTCGGTGATCGCCGCGGGCGCGCGGTGGCTGGCGTGGCTCGGGCGTCACGTCTTTGATCCAACGACGGGCGCGTATCAGAACTACATCGACCCGACGCTCGCGAACTGGCCGAACGCGTACTACGGAGCGAACCTCTCACGCCTCGCCTCGATCAAGAGCGAATACGATCCCGGCAACCTGTTCTCATTCGCCCAGTCGATCCCCAGACTCGCTCGAGCGGTCTAGGAATTTAGGACGTGGTTCGCACGTCGGACCGGTATATAAGGTCAGCGGAGGACTGGCCGATTCCGATGCCGTAGTTTCCGGTGGCCAAGGTGAAGGCGCCGTGCTCATAGACCTGTAATTCCGACCACGGGATGACGAGCAATATTCGTTTGGTCTGTGACGGCGTCAAGAGAACTCGCGCGAAGGCGCGCAGTTGCTCGGGCGGTTCATCGGTCACAGCCGGATCACGTACGTAGGCCTGCACGACGTCATCACCACTCCGAGCGCCCACGTTCGTGGCTGACACCCGGACTTCGACGCCACTCGTCGACGCGGTAATCAGCGGATCGGACAGAACGAAGTTCGTGTAGTCGAGTCCGTAACCGAAGGCGAACAGCGGAGTCACGTGAGTCGCTTGGTACCACCGATACCCGATGTCGAGGTTCGAACCAAAGTCGACGGTGCCGTCGACCCCGGGAAACATCCGCGCCGACGTTTCGGGCATCTCGTTTTCGCTGGCCGGGAAGGTGATGGGCAGTCGACCGGAGGGGTCGACGCGGCCGCTAAGTACTTGCGCGATGGCCGCGCCGGCCTCTTGGCCCGGGTACCACGCTTCGAGCACCGCGGCGACGTGACGTAACCACGGCATCAAGACGGCTCCCCCGGTATTGAGGACGACCACGGTGCGTGGGTTCGCCGCGGCCACCGCTGCAATAAGCGCGTTCTCGTCCCCGGGCAGGTTCAGGTTCGGACGATCGGCGCCCTCGGTCGTCTGGTCGCCGGCGAACACAATGGCCACCATGGAGCGCTTCGCCGCCGCGACCGCCGCGTCGATTTGGGATGTCACGTCAATGATCGAGAACTTCGGTGGCTGGTGGTGGGCAACCGCGAACCATCGCGCGCCGAAGGTGTACACGTGTCCTCGCGTGAGATGCACGGCAGCCGCCGTGTCGTCGCGGGCGTGAAGTCCCGGGGAGCCGAGGATCATTCGGCCGTTCACGTAGAGCCAGGTGTCGCCGTACTGCTGAATTGTGAGATCGAACGTGCCGGTCGCCTCGGCGCGCGCCTTCATCGTCCACTTCATCCAAAAGCGACCGCGGCGCGGCGCGGCCGCGGTGACGACGTAGGGCGTCACGTTCGGTGCTTCGTCAATTCGCAGGTCGGCCTTGCCCGGTTCGCCGAACAGACGCAGCGGCGTGACCAATTTGAGCGGTCGGCCGCTCACGACGCGCAGCCCCTGAAAGGCGTCGAGGTCTTCGGTGACCGGTCCACCCGGGGCGTAGATGACGTGGCACTTCGCACCGAGCGTCGCTCGAAGTCCCGACAACGGCGTGATGACGTGACTCGTGATGACTCGCGAACTGCCGCCACCGGCGTCGATGATTCCCTGATCAGCGTCGGTCCCGATCAACGCAATCGAGGAATCTCCTCTCGTGAGCGGCAAGACGCCGTCGTCTTTCAAGAGCACGACGCTGCTCTCGGCGGCACGAAGAGCCACCGCCACGTGTCCGGGCGTCGTCGCCGGAGTGAAGATCGAATTTCTGACGGGCCGTCCTATGTCGTGAAAACGAAACATCTCGACGAGCACCGATCGCACCGCTCGATTGAGGTCACTGATGGACAACTGTCGCGAAGTCACGCTTCGTTGAAGTCGACGCAACGACGCCGGCTTCACCAGTGAGATCCCGGCTCGAAAGGCGGCGGCGATGCTGTGCGCCGCGCGCTGATCCGACCGGACAAATCCGGCGAAGTGCCACGAGCGCAACGTCGAATAGATGTACGGGTTCGCGCACGTGTCGACGCCGTTGAGCTTCCCGTAGGCGCACATGATGCCCGCCACGTGTCCCTGCTGCACGACCGCACGGAACGGCGCGTCGTAGATTTCGGCGAGCGTCCGGGCCGAGACGACCTGGTTCAGACGAGCTCGGGCCGTCTCTTGGGTGTACGCGCCGAAGTGCTTCGCTTCGGCCATGACACCGGTCGACTGGATGCCTTGCACGTCGGCCACGCCGAGCACGCTCGCGAGGAAGGGATCTTCGCCGTAGGTTTCGAAACCGCGGCCGTCGAGAGGTTCGCGAAGGAGGTTCAACTCCGGTCCCTGCATCACCGTGATCCCCTTGGTGCGGGCCTCGTGGCCAATCGCTTCGCCCACGTCGCGCACGAGCGAAGGGTTGAAGCTCGCCGCGAGTCCCAACTCCGCGGGAAACGCCGTGACGCCGGTGAGTCCATTCGCGAGACCCATGGGTCCGTCGGAGAGTGAGAGCGGCGGAATACACAGTGACGGCACACCAACGTTCTGGTTCTCCAATGGAGGGTACGTAGAGAGAACGACGAAAGAGACTCGTTCGGCGAGCGTCATTCGCCGAAGCACCTCATTCGCCAATGCGACGTCACTGATTCCACGATGTCGCGACTGCGCCACCCACGGACACGAGGTGGAAGTCGAGAAGCCATTCGCCGGCGCGCCGTACTTGTAATCGGACGCTCCGGCCACCGTGGGCGCCAGATTGAGGGTCAAGAAAACCGAGACGGCGGTTGCGGCGACTCCGGTGCGTCTCAATCTTCCCCGACGAATCTCTCGCTCTTTGAGAATCATCCCCGTCCCTTGAAAGTGTTGACGCCATCACTTCGGCGAAGATTTCTGGCAAAAGCATTCGACCCGCCCGAGGACCATACTTTTCGATCTTCGTCGCGAGCAGTCAACCACGTGAATGATTACGACTTTCTTACGGATACCGCGCCCCCGCATCCATCGGGCGGAAGTTCGAGCACGTCGCGCACCAGATTCCACGTCCGCTTCTACTGACTCTGGCGCAATATTCTCCAGTCGATTTGGCGCTCGAATCGTGGATTTACCAGTGCGCGCATGGAAATGCCAACGCCCGCAATCTTCGACTCACGATTCACGATGCGTAAAAACTCAAGGTCGATTTCGTTGCTTTTCGTCACGCGCTGCAAGAACAAGCAGCCACTTCGGCGCCTCGCTACACTCTGCTCAATTCGACTTTGGGTACTAGGCAAGGGCGGACACGAGATTGGCGAACGACTCGTCATTCTCTAAGTCATGGGGGACTGGATGAGAAGGATTCATATTGGATTTCGCACCGGCATTGCGCTCGCCGCTATGACGTTGGCATTATCGCCGGTGCTCAGCTTGAGCGCCGGAGCGAGTGGCACCGGTGCCAACGCCCCGGTGAACGTCGCGGGTGGAATCAGTCCCGCGAACGTCTCCGGAGCGGTGCCGTTCGGCCCGACAGTAGCGAGTACTCCTGAAGAGGTCTCGTTCATCCTGGACGAGAACCACCCGGCTCAGCTGCAGAACATCGTAGAAAGTGGTATTCCGAACGAGAACTTCCTTTCCGTTGCACAATTCGCCGCACAGTACGGGCAGTCACAACAGAACATCAACGCGCTGACCAGTTATCTTTCCGGCTTCGGTATTACGAC